>LNFM01000195.1_pt1 | contig 154611 bp, 150 predicted proteins | sample 596031 | NCBI WGS metagenome assembly LNFM01 (sample SAMN04254537, study PRJNA301005) | activated carbon metagenome | isolation source: dual media filters at the Ann Arbor, Michigan drinking water treatment plant | place: USA: Ann Arbor | reverse complement strand
TGATCGGCCGCAGGCGGGGGACATGAACGGAGGGGGCCACCCGGCTCGCCCAGCCCACGGGACCCAGTCAGAGTGCAACGTCCGCTACGAGCCGTGAGCGGCCTTTTGACCAGAGACCCCGTACCGCCGATCGCAGCGCAGCCCTCACACGGCGACAGACGCCTTGATGGCCGGGTGCGGGTCGTAGCTCACGATCTCGAAGTCGTCGAATTCGTAGTCGAAGATCGAATCGGGCTTGCGGCGGATGTTCAGCTGCGGGAAAGGCCGCGGCTCGCGCGACAGCTGCAGCGCCACCTGCTCGCGGTGGTTGCTGTAGATGTGGCAATCACCGCCGGTCCAGACGAAGTCGCCCACGTCCAGATCGCACTGCTGCGCCAGCATGTGCGTCAGCAGGGCGTAGCTGGCGATGTTGAAGGGCACGCCGAGAAAGATATCGGCGCTGCGCTGGTACAGCTGGCAGCTGAGCCTGCCCCGAGCCGAAGTCGAGTCAGCCGGCGCCACGTAGAACTGGAAGAAGGCGTGGCAGGGCATCAGCGCCATCTGCGGCAGATCGGCCACGTTCCAGGCGCTGACGATGATGCGACGGCTGTCGGGATTGGTCTTCAAGCTCTTCACGACCTCGGCGATCTGGTCGATGTGGCCGCCGCCCGGTGTGGGCCAGCTGCGCCACTGCACGCCGTAGACCGGCCCCAGATCGCCGTCGGGCCGGGCCCACTCGTCCCAGATCGTCACGCCGCGTTCCTGCAGCCACTTGACGTTGCTGTCGCCGCGCAGGAACCACAGCAACTCCAGCGCCACGCTCTTGAAGTGCACCTTCTTGGTGGTGATGAGCGGAAAGCCCTGGCGCAGGTCGAAGCGCATCTGGTGGCCGAATACGCTGGTGGTGCCGGTGCCGGTGCGGTCGGCCTTGGCCACGCCGTTCGTGGCGACGTGGCGCATGAAGTCTTCGAAGGCGGTGTTCATAGGGCTCTTCAGTAGCTGCCAAACAAGGCGTCCAGTGCCAGCTGGATCTGATCGCGCTGGCTGCGCAGGCTGGTGACGACCTGCCGCAATTCGCTGGCCGGCACGGCGCCGATGGTGGCGGTGTCGAGCACCACCGGGTCGTCACCGACGACGAGCAGCGGGTTCAGCCGTTCCGGGCGCGGGCCGAAGGACGCTTCGCGCCGCAAGGGCAGGACCACGCGCGTCTGCAGGTCGCTGATGAAGTCGTTTTGCACGTCCAGCAGGTACGGGGTGTGCCTGCGTTCCGAGGCGTCGGGGTTGCGATAGACATCGAACCTGGGCATGGGTGGCCTCGTCGTGCTTCCGCTGCAGGGCCAGCCGGAGTCGTTCAGCCACCCTTCATGAAGCTGCGGTACCGCGCCAGCGGCAGCCCTTCCTTGGCGATGCGCGCGTTGTAGTGCGCAATGGCCTTCTGGTTGCCTTCGTTCCACCGCTGCCAGTAGAGCCGCTCGACCTCGGCCGCCAGCAGTTGGTCCACCGTCTGCGAGATGTTCATGCCAAGTGCGCGGGCGGTGTCGATCACCTTCGCGTTCAGGGACAGGTTGATGGCACGCTTGGCGGCGTCTCGTGTCGGCAGCATCGCAGTTCTCCATTCAGCATGCGCATGGCGCGTGCGCACAGTTTATGCCAGGGCCGGCGTTGCAGCGTCGAACTGCATCGCCGCCAGCCGCGCGTACAGCCCGCCGCGTGCCACCAGTTCCTCGTGCGTGCCGGTGTCGACGATGCGCCCGGCCTCCAGCACGACAATGCGGTCGGCGCGCAGCACGGTGGCCAGGCGGTGGGCGATGACGACCGTCGTGCGGTCCTTCATGGCCGCTTCCAGCGCGGCCTGCACCACACGTTCGCTTTCGGCGTCCAGCGCACTGGTGGCTTCGTCCAGCAGCAGCAGCGGCGGGTTCTTCAGCATCGCGCGTGCAATGCTGATGCGCTGACGCTGCCCGCCCGACAGTCGCACGCCGCGTTCGCCCAGGTAGGTGGCGTAGCCTTCAGGCAGGGCCATGATGAAGTCGTGCGCATAGGCCGCCTTGGCGGCAAGGATCACGTCCTCGTCGCTGGCGTCGGGCCGGCCGTAGCGGATGTTCTCCAGCGCGCTGGTCGAAAACACCGTGCTGTCCTGCGGCACGATGCCCACGCGCTGGCGCAGTTCCGAGAGCGCGGCTTCACGCACCGGCACGCCGTCCAGCCGCACCTGGCCCGACTGCGCGTCATAAAAGCGCAGCAGCAGCTGGAACACCGTGCTCTTGCCGGCGCCGCTGGGGCCGACCAGGGCCACCGTCTCGCCGGGTTTGACCTGCAGGCTGAAGTCGATCAGCGAAGGCTGGTTCGGGCGCGACGGGTAGTGGAAGCTCACCTTCTCGAAGCCGACGGCCGAGCCGCCGGCGGTGGCCGGCAGCGCACGCGGCGCTGGCGGGTCTTCCACCGGTGACTTCGCGTCCAGCAGTTCCATCAGGCGTTCGGTGGCGCCGGCCGCGCGCAGCAGGTCGCCGTAGACCTCGGACAGCACCGCCACCGCGCCGACGAAAATGACCACCAGCACCACCGTCTGCCCAAGGTGGCCGGCGCTGATTTCGCCGGCAATCACCGCCTGGGTGCCCTGGTACAGCCCCCACAGCAGCGCACCGAAAGTGGCGGTGATGATGAAGGCCACCAGCACGGCGCGCACCCGGGTGCGCTTGCGCGCGGTGTCGAACGCGGCTTCGGTCGAGTCCTTGAAGCGGCTGGCTTCGCGCGCTTCCTGCACGTAGCTTTGCACCACCGGGATCTCGCCCAGCACTTCGGCGGCGATCGCGCTGCTGTCGGCCACGCGGTCCTGGCTGGCGCGGCTGAGCTTGCGCACGCGCCGGCCGAAATACAGCGTGGGCAGCACCACCAGCACCAGGATGCCCAGCACCTGAGTCATCACCAGCGGGTTGGTCACGATGAGCGCGATCAGCGCGCCGGTGCCCATCACGACGTTGCGCAGGCCCATGCTGAGCGAACTGCCCACCACCGTTTGCACCAGGGTGGTGTCGGTGGTCAGCCGGCTGATGACCTCGCCGGTCTGGGTGGTCTCGAAGAATTCAGGGCTCTGGCGCACGACATGGGCGTAGACGGCGTCGCGCAGGTCGGCCGTGATGCGTTCGCCCAGCCAGCTGACGACGTAGAAGCGCGCAGCCGAGAACAGGCCCAGCGAAGCCCCCACGACAAACAGCAGCAGGAAGTGATCGCGCAGCGCCAGCATGCGCTCGCCGGGGTCGGTGGCGACCAGGCCTTCGTCGATCAGCACCTTCAACGCCACCGGAAAGGCCAGTGTGCTCAGCGCGGCCAGCACCAGGAACAGGCCGGCCAGTGCGATGCGGCCGCGGTAAGGCCGCAGGAATGGGGCCAGCCCGGACAGTGAGCGGGGCGTGGCGGCGGCTGGGCGCGAGGTGTTTTTGGACATGGTTCGAGTCTATCGGCCAGCCGCCTGGATCCCGGGTTCGGGTGTCAGCACGCTGCCGCCGTGCAATCCCTGGCCCACAAACGCGGGGTGCAGGCCTACAGTTCGTGGTCCTTGTGGTCGAATAAGGCACTGTGAGCTTTCAGATGTTGCCCGATCCTCCATCCCCCACACCCAATTCCTCGTCACCGAAGCCCGCAGCGGCCCGCGATGGCCTGGCGCCCAAGCCAGCACGCCGGGGTTCTGACCGGTCCGCGTCCGTGACGGTGGCACCTGCGGCTGCCGCCGTGGCGCCAGTGCAAGCCTCGCCTGCGCCGCGTCCCACGGCTGGCCGGGTGCTGCGCTGGCCGCTGCCGGCGGTGGCAGCGCTTCTGGCCGGCAGTGGCGCCATGCTTGCAGCTGCGGCGGCCTGGTTGCTGTCAGAAACCCTGGGAATTCCGCCATCACTGGCCGCGGCCTGTGGCGCGGCGCTGGCCTTGCTGGCCGCAGCAGTGCCCACCCTGGCCGTTGCGCTGAGCCAGCTGCGCGCTGCACCGGCGCCCCAGGACAACACGCCAGTTCGCGACCGCGACACCGGCGCCTTCCGGCGCGACGTCTTCCTGGAACTGGCCGAACGCGAATGGGCTCGGGCGCGCCGGTATGGCACTGGCGCAGGGCTGCTGATCGTCGACCTGGACCGCGCGCCGCGCCTGAGCGACGCCCACGGCCCCGCCGCGGCCGATGCCTTCCTGACCACGCTGGCCCGGCATACCTCGCCCACCCTGCGCGGGGCCGATCTCGTCACCCGCCTGGCGCCAACGCAGCTGGCGGTGTTCCTGGCCCAGGCCGACCCGACGGGCGCTCTCGATGTGGCCGAGCGCATTCGCGAACGTGCCGAAGCGCTGGATCTGGCCTGGCCCGACGGCAATCCGGGTGCGGGCAAGGCCACCCGGCTGCGCGGCACGGTCAGCGTGGGCGTGGCACCTCTGCGTGCGGCCCACCTGAATCTGCAGGCCCTGGTGCACGACGCCGAAGACGCCGTGGCCGCAGCACGCCTGGCCGGTGGCAATTGCGTGCGCGCCGCGCCGCTGGACGCCGGCCTGTCGCCACCGCCCGGTTCCTGGCGCGACGACCACCGCGCACGGCCCCAGTAAGCCCGGGCACGCTTGCCCGCGCCACGCGCGCAAGCGTGTGCGCTGCGGGCGGCCTCAGCCCATGCGCAGCGGCGCCGTGTAACCCGTCATTTCGAGGTAGCCCAAACCCACCCGGCGCCCGCCCGCGTCCAGCAGCTCGCTCAGGCCTTCCCAGTACACCGCACCCGTGCTGCCGCGGCTGTCGAGTTCCTGGGCGTCGGCCAGGGCGCGCACGCCGAAGGGCCCCACTGGCGTGCGCAACTGCCATTCCACCGGGTAGCGGGCACCCGTGGTGCCGCTGCGCCACAGCCGGCCGGGCTGCCAGGACAACGCATCGGCCGCAAAGCTGAGGCTGACCGCACCCGGGCTGCCCGCACGGAAGCTGCCGCCGGCCCACAGTGCGCTGCCGTCGGCCCGGCGGAGCACGAATGCGGTCAGCGCGCTGCCGTCGAACAGGTTCATACCGATCCAGTCCCAGCCCACCGCCTCAGGGTGCAGGATCTCGTCGCTCCACTCGTGGTCCATCCAGCCGCGGCCGCTCAGCGCCGGCCCCGGCCCGGCCTGGCCGGGCAGCGTCAGCCGGCCCGTGGTGGCCAGTTGCGGCAGGCTGTAGTAGTGGCTGGCCTGTTGCTCCTGCGGCCCCTTGCGCGAGAAGCCGGCGTCACCCTGCAGCACGGGTGGCTGGGTGGTCGCCAGGTCCAGGTCGATGCCGAAGTCGCGCGCCGGCAGGCGGGCCCGCCAGCGGCTCCGGGGCAGCGCGCCTTCGCGCCGAAACGACCAGTCGCCGATGTGCACGCGGCCGTCGTCCAGGCTGGCGCTGCCGGTGGCAGCGTCGGGCTGTTCCGACCAGCGCACCAGCCGCTGGTCATGCAGGTGGCGACGGCCGGGCAGGTCGGTGATGGCGGCGTGGGCGAAAAGCAGTTGACGCGGGGCGAAGCGGCCGGGCAGCGTGGACGCCAGCCCGGTGCGGCTGCGGAAGAAGGTGACCTGGAAGCCGAGCAGGCCGGCGTCGTTCGGTGCTGCCGCGACATCGGCCGTGCCGGGCACCAGCCAGCCGGTGGCGTACCACCATTCAGTGCGAACGCCCGGGTGGGCGCCGTGGTCGCGTGGGAACACGATCGGGCGGCCGCGGCGGATGGCGTCGCCAGTGCCGGGGCCTTCGCTCCTGGCTCCGGCAGTGCCCTTGCCAGTCTCGTCTAGCGCCGTCTTGGACGTTGCCACCTGCGCCCGTGCTGCGCTGGCCTGACTGCAGGCGGCCGCGCCCAGTCCGGTCAGCCGGGCCATCTGCAGCAGCCACCGGCGGCGCTGCGGGCTCATGGGTGCACGCGGGTTGTCATCACGGTCGCCGCAGCGAAAACGAGGGTTTCATCGGCTGTCCTTTGCTAGAGGTTCCAAGGTGTCCTCTTCCTGTCGGGGATGCGGTTGACCGGCCCCGGGGATGTTGCGGGCCGCTGTCCGCGGTTCGAATCGAGAGTTTCGCCTGGCTGCACGAATCGCGCTCGACCGGTGCAAGCTTGGCTTCGAAAGCACAGGGCTTGTTGGTTCGTCGAGGTCAGCGCATGAAGGATGCCGGGTTTCGCCGCCCCGTGCGGGAGCATGGCCCCAACCCTGCTTGTTCGTTGCCCGCGATGCGCTCCGATCAGAGAGATCCTCGTCACCTCGGTTTTCCCGATGAAGCCCTGGGCATGGGCTGCGCAACGCGCTCACATGCTTAGGCAGGTGAGCAGCTTCCTCCTCATGCCCCCGGCTCGGCCACAAACGCCGCGATGGCACTTCGGGGCGAGATGTTGTCCCGCTACCACCTGCATCCGAGCGGCTTGCTGCTTGCCGTTCGGGTGCATGGCGTCCACGACGATGAGGGGATGACAACGATGAGGCTTGCGAGCCGCGGGTGGAGGGTAGGGTGTGCTGCCGTCGTCTGCGCCCTGTTGTCAGCCTGCGGTGGTGGCGCCACCGGCCCCTTGGCGCCACCGCCCGGCGCCGTCGCCTTCATCGGTCAGATGCGTGCAGCCGCCTTGTCGGTGCCGCAGGCGACCACGACGTCTTCGGCAGCTGGCAGCAGCCAGCTCGTGACTGCCGACATGACCCTGGACTGGGCCGAATACAAGTTTGCGGACCTCTTCCCCAGATCCCTCGGGCTACGATTTCCCAGCATTCAATATCAAGGCGAAACCTACAACGCACGCGCCTATCCAGGCGCCTGGGGCGTGCGCTACCTGGGTGTCACCCCTGACGGCCGCGTCTTCGGGCTGGGCGACTACACGGGCCAATCGCTGCAAGCCTACGAGACGCTGAGCTTCTGGGCCGGGCAGGTGTTGGCCGACAAGTGCGGTGTGTATCCTGACCTGTGCGGCCCAGCCGCCCCATCTGCTCCCGGCCAGGCTCGCGTTGCCGGGCAACAGTGCCGCGGCGCGAATCAGACCGGCTGGTGTTTCCAGCACCCCGGCGAAGACGCCGATGTCGTGACCGATGTCGCTTTCGTCGACGCCACGCACGGCTGGCTGGTTTCCGAGAAGGGGCGTGTGCTGCGGACGCAGGATGGCGGCCAGACCTGGCAGCCCTTGCCGGCGCCTGCCATCGCCAGTCCACGCGCCCAGGTCTACTTCACCGACCGTCAGGTGGGATGGCTGGTGGGGGGGAATGTGCTCTTCGACCGGCCGCTCTGGCGCACGGTCGATGGCGGCCAGACCTGGGCCCCGGTCAGCACGCAGTTGACCGACGTCTTCGCGCTGGTGGTGGCATCGCCGCAATTGCTGGTGGCTTCTGGCGCCAGGCTGCAGCTCGCCACTTCGACGACAGACTTCCTGTCCTCGATCAGCCGGGACGGTGGGCTGAGCTGGCAGTTGACGGCCCAGCCGGTGGCAACGGTCGAGCGCAACGGTGTTTTGTGGACCTTCGATCTCGAAGCTCGCTCGACGGATGCGGGGCGGACCTTTGTGTACGACACCACTTTCCCGTGGACGGGTCAGCGGCCCAGTGTCGATATGAGCTTGGACGGTTGGGGCTTGCGATTTCACCAGGGATGGGACGGCGTCGTCGGCCGCCCCTTGCCCCCTCGGGTTTGGGGGCGGCGCGGGCACGATGCCGCCTGGGTCGAAGGTGTGGTGCCACCGGCCATGTCTGCCAGCGGGCGGTCGCTTTCCGCGCATCCCATGCTCTTTGGCCCGACGGGTGCCTGGGCTGCGATCCAGACCACCGAGGACATCTCAACCCTTTGGCGCAGCGAAGACGGCCTGCTGACCTGGCGGACCGTCAACCTGCCCCGCAGCGCTGTGCCAGGGCTGCAGGCTGATCTTCCGGAACTCGACCCCGCTCAATTCAGTTTTGCAGCCGGGTTTGCGATCGGGTTTCTCGACTCCGACACGGCCTGGGTTCAGACCTCGAGCCAGGAAGCCGCTGGCCGCGGCTGGCACATCACCCACGATGGTGGTCGCACCTGGTCGGCCAACCGGCAGCCCTGGCATGGACAGAACAACACGATCGATGAAGTCAGGCGCGACTCGGGCGGCGGCCTGTTGATGAAGCAGGCCGGCGGCAGCCGGTGGTGGCGCTCGCTCGACAACGGCCAGGCCTGGACCGCCTTGCCGTTGGAGCAGCCGGCCGATGGCGAAGAATCGATCAGCCAGATTCTCTTCGTGAGCGCGGACCGCGGCCTTGCGCTCAGCAACAAAGGCACCCTGCTGAGCACCGACGACGGTGGGCAGCGCTGGCGGGCACTGGGCACGGAAACGGGTCTCCAGCCCTGGGTTCGACGCCCTTCCCATGGTTCGTATCTGGACTGGCCTCATCAAAGCGGGCAGTTGCTTCGCGCTCAGGACGGAGACCTGTGGATGCAGCGCGAAGGCAAGCTGGCCATTTCGTCCGACGAGGGCCGCAGCTGGCGAGTCGTTGGCATGGACCTGCGGGCGCACAACGCCCTGCCGGCCAGCGGTTTGCCGGGCGGTATCTATCCATGGGAGCCGCGCCGAATCCTGTGGGCCGACGGCCAGTTCCTGGTGGTTGACCTCTGGCACCGTTGCCGCCACCCGGAAAACTCCGGCCTGCCCTTCTCGACGGCCCCGGTTTGTGATGCGGCCATCGCCGTCAGCGACGACGGTGGTGTGTCCTGGCAGGTCAGGTCGCCGCAATGGGACGAATACACCCACGTCGCCTTTGTCTCCAGGAACACCGGCATCCGTGCGTTTTGTGGTGCCGTGGATCTCACCGAGGATGGCGGCCGCACCTGGCGCGCCGTTGTCGGCGATGGCGCGGCACGCAGATACGACCGCATAACGCCGGCAGATGCCTGCGAGCGGGTGCCGCAGCGACTGTTGATCGTGGGCCGAGGCGCTGATCAGGAGGTCTGGATCCTCTTTGCCGACCGCAGCTACCGCAGTGCCGATGGCGGCAGGTCATGGCGTACCTCGGAGCCCCCGGTCGGCCCCATCGAGAACGTGACGCCAGACATCCTTGAGCGTCGGGACATCAGCTTCTTCGACCTGCGGACCGGGTGGGCCACCACTGCCGGTGGCGACCTGGCCAGTACCCGGGACGGAGGCCGGACTTGGACCTTGCAGCCCACCGGCTTCAGCAAGCGGCTGACCGCTGTCTACGCCGCGGATCGCGATTCCGCCTGGGCCGGCGGCCCACACAACACGATCCTGGCCACGCGGACCGGGGGTCGTTAGCTTGCTGCGGATGGCGCTGGCAGTCGTCGTCCCCTGGCCCTGTTCCCGCTGCGCGTCCGTGTCGCACAAGGCGACGATGCAGGCATGAGCTTGGGTCGACAACTCTGCTCTGGTCGAGCCTGCATCGCCTTACCAGTCCTCTTTCACCGACAGCACCGCCGCCCGCCCGGCAGCCTTGCGCGCGCTGAACGCGGCGGTGGCCACCCCCGCCAGCCAGACCGCCGCGCACAGCAGCAGCAGCCGGCCCCAGGGCAGCACCAGCTGCATCGTCCAGTGGAAGCTCTGCGGGTTGACCACGAACACCAGCACCAGGCTCACCGCCAGCCCGAGCAGCAGTCCCACCAGCACGCCTGCAGCGACCCAGGCCGCGCCTTCCCCGGCCACCACGGCCACCACCTGCGCCCGCGTCAGCCCCAGGTGGGCGAGCAGGCCGAATTCCTTGCGCCGCGCCAGCACCTGGGCCGACAGGCTGGCGGCAATGCCCACCAGGCCGATGACGATGGCCACCGCCTGCAGGTAGTAGGTGACGGCGAAGCTGCGGTCGAAGATGCGCAGGCTCAGCGAACGCAGCTCGGCGCTGGCGGCAAAGTCGAGCATGCTCGGGTCGGGCAGCAGCGCGCGCAGGCCGTCCTGCACCTCGGCGGTGGCGGTGCCAGGGGCCAGCCACAAGGCCAGGTCGTTGACGCGCTCGTCGCCGGTCAGCCGGCGGTAGTCGGCGTCGGCCACGACCACGGCACCGAACTGGCGCGCGAAGTCGCGCCAGACCCCCAGCACCCGTGCGGGCACGGGCGTTTCGGCCAGCGGCAGCATCAGTACCGTGCCCGGCCTGGCGTCGTACAGGCTGACCATGGCTTCGCTGACATACACGCCCAGTTCGCCGGGGCGTGGCGGCAGGGGCGGGTCGACCAGGGGCAGGGCTTCGGCCACGTCGGCCAGCGGCCTGGCGATCAGCGTGACCGCCGGCCGCCCGGGTGCGAACTGCAGTGACCGTGTACGCGCCGCCTGCACGCGCGCCACGCCGGGAAGAGCGGCGGCGCGTTCGGCGAAGTCGGCGGGCAGCCAGGCCTGTTCGCCCGCGGCGCTGCTGCCGGCGCTGCGGGCATACAGGTCGGCCGGCAGCACGCTGTCGAGCCAGTCGCTCACGCCCGTGCGAAAGCTCGCGACCATGATCGTCAACGCCACGCTCAGGGCCAGGCTGGCCACGATACCGGCCACCGCGGCCGTGGCCGTGCGGCGCTGGAAGCGGGCGCGCTGCAGTGCCAGCAGCGCCAGCGCGCCCTGCGGCGTGGGCAGCAGTGCCAGCACGCCGTGCACCACGGCCGGCACCAGGGCCACGCCGCCCAGCAGCAGCGCGGCCACCCCGACGTAGGCGGCCAGCGGCAGGCCGGCGATCGGGGGTGCGAAGGCCGCCGCGGTGCCGCCGGCCAGCAGCAGCAGGCCGGACCAGACCGGCGGCGTGCGCGAGTCCAACAAACCCAGCCCCTTCAGCGCCTGGGCCGGGGCAATGCGCTGGGCCTGCAGCGCCGGCCACCAGCCGCCCAGCACCGCCGACAACATGCCCAGCACCAGGAACACGACGGCCGACAGCCAGGACCATTGCAGGCTGGGCGTGATTCCGGGGAAGTAGCCGCCGCCCAGGTCGCCGGCCATGAAGCGCAGCGCGCCCCAGGCCATCCCTGCGCCCAGCGCCAGCCCGAGGGCGCTGCCGGCCAGGCCCACGGCGGCGCATTCGCCCAGCACCAGCACGCGGCGTTCACGCGCGGTCATGCCCAGCACGCCCAGCAAGGCCAGGCCGGGCGTGCGCTGGGCCACCGACAGGGCCACCACCGAAAACACCAGGAACGCGCCGACGAACAGCGCCACCAGGGCCAGCACCGTGAGGTTGACGCGGTAGGCGCGGCTGAGGTTGGAGACGCGCTGCTCGGCGTCGTCGGGCGCCACGGCCTGCACACCGGCCGGCAGTTGCAGCCGTGCCAGCAGCGCGGCGCGTTCGGTGCCGGGCACCAGCCGCAGGTCGATGCGCGAGAGCCGGCCTTCCAGGTCGAAGCGCGCTTGCGCAGATGCGATGTCCATCACCACCAGCGGCGTGCCGCCCGCGGGCACGGTGCCAGCCACGCGCCAGCGCAGCCAGGCCGGGCCCGACTGCAGCGACAGCGGCGCGCCATCGGTCAGCGCCAGGCGGTCGCGTGCGGCCGGGTTCGGGAAGGCGAGGTCGGGGTCGAGAAAGGCGAGGTTCGCCTCGCCCTCGTTCGCCTGCGGCAGAAGGTTCGGTGCGACGGCGGCCACGCGCAAGGCGTCCAGCCCCAGCACGCGCACCGCGACGCGGCGGCCGTCGCTGGCCTGGGCGTAGGTGTCGACCTCCAGCACCGGGCTGGCCAGCTGCACGCCGGGGTCGGTGGCGACACGCTCGAACAGCGCGTCGTCGAAGCCTGGCCGGCCGCTCAGCGCGGCCTGGGGCGCACGCAGGCTCAGGTCGGGTTCGCCATTGGCGGCGCGCACCGCCGAAGAGAACTCGGCCAGTGCCGAGCTGTTGATCAGATGCACCGAATAGGCCAGGGCCACGCCCAGGGCCACCGCCAGCAGCGCCACCGCGTGGCGCCAGGGGTGGTGGCGCCATTCCCGCCACATCAGCGGCAGCATCAGCGACCAGGCCAGGCGCCAGCCGGACGCCGGCGCGGCGGTGGCCGCCGCTCCGGGGGTGCGGCCGGGCTGGCCGGGTGGACCGGCATTGCCGGCGTGGCCAGCCTGAACGGGTGTCGCGGGCAGCTGCGTGCGGGCCGCGTCGATGCTCATGGCGTCATGTGCTCATGCGTGCATGCGCTCATGCGGCGCTGGATGCCTCGGCTTCGCGCACGCCGTCCGGGGCCAGCCGCAGCACGCGGTCGGCACGGGCCGCGGCCGCCGCCGAATGCGTCACCAGCAGGCAGGCCGCACCGGTCTGGCGCACCTGTGCCTGCAGTACCGACAGCACCCGCTCGGCGGTGTGGGGGTCGAGATTGCCGGTGGGTTCGTCGGCCAGCAGCAGGCCCGGCGCGTGGACCACGGCGCGGGCAATGGCCACCCGCTGCAGCTGCCCACCCGACAGCTGCGCCGGCATGCGCGCACCCAGCCCGGCCAGGCCCACGGTGTCCAGCAGGGCCTGCACGCGGGCGTCGTCTGGCCGGCCCAGCAGCCGCAGCGGCAGGCCGACGTTTTCCGCCACCGTCAGATGCGGCAGCACGTGGAAGGCCTGGAAAACGAAGCCGATGTGCCGGCGCCGCAGCCTTGCGCAGCCGTCGTCGTCCAGCGCGGCCAGGTCGGTGCCGGCGATGCTGACGCTGCCGCGGTCGGGCCGCTCCAGCCCGGCGATGCAGTTCAGCAGCGTGCTCTTGCCGACGCCGGACTCGCCCAGCAGTGCCACGAACTCGCCAGCCTGCAGCTGCAGCGAGACGCCGTCGAAGACAGGTGTGGCGCCGAAGTTCTTGCCCAGGTTCTTGATCTGCAACATGTGTCGTGAATGATGCCGCACAAGCCCGTCCGGGCCGCTTTGACGGGCCATTCCTCAAGCTGCCGGCCAGGGCTCTGGCGTGGGTCTGCGTGATATCGTGACAAGCGTTGTATCAAGGTGGAAGCATGGCATACGAGATCGATCTTTCAGGGCGCGTGGCCCTGGTCACGGGCGCCTCCAGCGGCCTGGGTGAGCAGTTCGCGAAAGTGCTGGCCCGCGCTGGCGCCGGCGTGGTTCTGGCCGCCCGCCGCGTGGAACGTCTGAAGACCCTGCGCGCGGAGATCGAGTCCGCCGGCGGCGACGCCCACGTCGTCGGTCTGGATGTGACCGACCCCGACAGCATCCGTGCCGCCGTGGCCCACGCCGAAACCGAGATGGGCGCGATCGACATCCTGGTCAACAACTCCGGCGTCAGCACCACGCAGAAGCTGGTCGACGTGCAGCCCGAAGACTACGACTTCGTGATGAACACGAACACCCGTGGCGCGTTCTTCGTGGCCCAGGCCGTGGCCCAGCGCATGATCGCGCGCAGCAAGGGCGAACTGCCGGGCACCTATGCCGGCGGGCGCATCGTCAACGTGGCCTCGATGGCCGGGCTGAAGGTGCTGTCGCAGATCGGCGTGTACAGCATGAGCAAGGCTGCCGTGGTCCACATGACGCGTGCGATGGCGCTGGAATGGGGCCGCTTCGGCATCAACGTCAACGCTTTGTGTCCGGGTTACATCGACACCGAGATCAACCACCACCACTGGCAAACCGACGCTGGCCAGAAGCTGGTGCAGATGCTGCCGCGCAAGCGCCTGGGCAAGCCGGAAGACCTGGACGCGGTGCTGATGATGCTGTGCGCGAAGGAGAGCCACTTCGTCAACGGCGCCATCATTGCTGCGGACGATGGGTTTGGCGTGTAAGTCGCGTTGGTGCTGGCGCTGGCTGGCCTTCGTCTTGTGGCTGTGGGGGGCCGCTGGCCCGGCACTGGCCCTGAACTTCACCCCTGAAGAGCGGGCCTGGATCGAGGCCAACTCTCCAGTGGTGGTAGGCGTCGGGCCCCCGACGCCCCACCCGCTGGCCTACTACTCGGTCCAGTTGCCGAACAACACGCCTGGAGCCGAGCCCATCGTGAGCGGCTACGCGGCCGACCTGATGGCGCTGATCGCGCAGCGTGCCGGCATGCAGATCCGCTACGTGTCTGTGCCGGATGTCCGCCATGGCCTGGCGCTGATGGTGGAAGGCCGGATCCACATGACACCCGTGCTGCGCATGACGCCCGAGCGCAGCCGGTTCCTGACCATGCCCGAACCGCTGGCCGGTGCCGAAGCGGTCTGGGTGGTCAGGCGCGACGCGCCGGCCGTGGACCAGTTGCGTCGCCAGCCGGGCCTGCGCGCTGCGGTGCCGCTGGGAACACCCCTGGCCGATGCCATGAGCGCAGCCTTTCCGCTGGCGCAACTCCAGGACGTCAAGGCCGAGGCCGCCGGCGTGGCGATGGTGGCCGACGGCCGGGCCGACATCACCCTCGTGGACCTGTTCGGTGCCATCCAGACGATCGAACGCAATCGCCTGCCGGGCGTGCAGATCCGCCGTGTGCCCCATGTGCCGCCGTTCCAGTCGGGGCCGGTCGTGGGCATCCAGTTCCCGTTGCTGCACAGCATCGTTGCCAAGGCCCTGGCCTCGGTGTCGCCAGCCGAACGCACCTTGCTGGCCAGGCGCTGGCTGCCGCAGGGCGTCGGCACGCCGTTCGATACCCAGACCGCCCTGCTGGGCATGGAAGAACAGGCCTGGGTCCAGCGGCAGCCCAAGCTGCGTGTGGGCTTCGACGCGGCGCAGCCGCCGCTGACCGAGGCCAGCGTGCCGGGTGCAGCGGGCGATCAGTTCAACGGGCTGGCCGCCGATGTGTTGAGCCTGGCCATGCGCAAGGCCGGGTTGCAGGTCGGCATGGCCCAGGGTGGGGTGGCCGACGACCTGACGCGCATGGCCGCGTCGGGTGAGATCGACATCGCCGTGGGTCTGGCCCGCACGCCGGCCAACGAAGGCGCCTTTCTGCTCGTCGGCCCGTATCTTCGGGCCGCCACCGTCATTGTCATGCCGGTGGTCGCGCCGCTGGCTGCGGCCGACCTGCGCGAACTCGTCGGCCCGGGTGGGGTGGCGATGCTGCGCAGCGAGCCCCTGCTGCCCGAACTGCGAAGCCGCTTCCCGGGTCTGCGCGCCCTGTTGTTCGACCACCAGAACCAGGCCCTGGAAGCCGTGGCGCAGGGCCGGGCCGCGGCTGCCATCGGCAACGCCTTCGCCATGAACCACCTGATACAGCAGCGCCATGCCGGGCGGCTGCATGTCACCGGGGTGGTGCGGGACGGCGACGTCGACCTGTACTTCGGCGTGCCCCGTGCGCAGCCGCAACTCGCCCGTGTGCTGGCCTTGGGTTTCGAGGCGCTGACACCGTCGGACATGGCGGCACTGCGCCAGCGCTGGCTGCTGCTGCGCATCGATGAAGGCCTGAAGTGGGCTGAGGTCCTGCGCTGGGCGCTGCCGATCGCCGCAGCCTTGCTGGCCGCGCTGGCACTGCTGGTGCTGGCCAACCGGCGCCTGCGTGCGGCACGGCGCGCGGCCGAACTGGCGCGGTCCGAGGCCGAGGCCGCCAACGCCGCCCGCGGCCGCTTCCTGGCCTACCTGGCGCACGAGGTCCGCGGCCTGGTCGACAGCATCGGCTGGGGCGCAAGGCTGATGCTGGCCAGCCACCCGCAGGCGTCTTCGGATCAGGTCGCGGGATGGATCAAGTCCTCGGCCGAAAGCACCAGCCGCTTGCTGGAAAGCACGCTCGAGAACGAACGCGCCCTGGCCCACGGCGTGACGCTGGCGCCGGCCGTGCACAACCTCAGCGACTGGTGGCGCGAAACCCTGGCCCCGCACGAGCTGACGGCAGCTTCCAAGGGCGTGGCCTTGCAGCAGCAGGCTCCGCAGGCCGAAGCCCCGCTGCGCTTCGACGCCCTGCGGCTGTCGCAGACGGTGCACAACCTGGTGGGCAATGCCATCAAGTTCACGAGTGATGGTGAAGTGATGGTGGCCGGGCGCTGGGACCCCGGCCAGGGTCGCCTGTGGGTCGAGGTGCTGGACACCGGCCCGGGCATTGCACCGGCCGAGATCGGGCGCCTGTGGGAGCCCTATGCCCAGGGTGCTGCCGGCCGCCGTGCCGGGGCCGGCGCAGGTCTGGGCCTGGCCATCACGCGCCAGATCATCGGTGCGATGGGCGGCACCGTTCGGGCTGAACTGCGCCAGCCGCGTGGCAGCCGCTTCTGTTTCGAAGTTCCGCTGGAGATTGCGTGATGAGAGCCCTGACGCCCCTGGAGGCCCGTGTGCTGGGTGTGTTGATCGAGAAGCAGGCCACCGTGCCCGACACCTACCCGCTGTCGCTGAACGCCCTGGTGGCGGGCTGCAACCAGAAGACCGCGCGCTGGCCCGTGATCGAAGCCACCGACGCCGAGGTGCAGACCGCCGTCGACGGCCTGAAGAGCCTGAGCCTGGTGTTCGACGGTTCGAGCAGCCGCGTCGTCAAGTACGAACAGAACATGGCCGCTGTCACGCGCTTGCCGCGCCAGTCGGTGGCCCTGCTGGCAGTGTTGATGCTGCGCGGGCCGCAAACCTCGGCCGAGCTGCGCCAGAACAGCGAACGGCTGCACCGCTTCGCCGACATCTCGGCGGTGGAAGGTTTCCTCGACGAACTGGCGGCCAAGGAGCCGGCTCGCGTGGTACGCCTGAACCGCTCGCCCGGCGCCCGCGAGCCGCGCTGGGCCCATCTGCTGTGCGGGGACGTGCCGCTGGACACTGCCGGCAGCCCGCAGCGCCTGGGCGAAGCGGCCGATGGTGCCAGCGTGGCCAGCGCTGAACTGGCCGCGTTGAAGTCCGAGCAGGCGCGCATGGCCGGCGAGTTGGCCGAGCTGAAGGCGCTGGTGCAGCGCATGGCCCGGGAACTGGGTGTGGAATGAACGGGGCGTGCGCGCTGTGTGCCTGGTTGGCTGAGGGTGGTCGAGGTCCTGGGCCCGGTCTTTGCCCAGCCGCCCTGCCACGGGGTCGACTTCGCGGTCTTCTGGCAGCTTCGGGCGCGGGCCCGGGCTGGTTTTGACCATGAGCACCCGGTCGCCTACCTGGCCAATCTCTTCGCTACGCCCCGGGCCAGCGCCGACATTGAGCACGACGCAGAGCTCGGGCTGACCCTCGTCGGTCATCGGCCCGGACGCGTCAGGCGGGCATAGACCAGACCGGCAAGCGCAGCGCCAGCCGCCATGGCCAGCAGCCCGGGCAGGCCGCGTGTGGCGTCGATGAACACCGGCATCGGTGCCAGCGCATCGACGCTGCGAACGGCGGCGATCAGCCCCAGGCCCGCAGCTGCGGCCAGCAAGGCCGTGCGCCAGCCGGGAAGCCGCCTGGCGATGAAGGCTGCCGCGGCCAGCGCCGGCAGCCATCCGGCGGCCAGGATGCCGGCATAGACCGGCCCGAAACCGATCAGGTCCTGCCAGGTGGTGCGGGCACGAACCGCGGCTGGCACCTCGAAGCCCAGGGCCAGCAGGGCCTGCAGGTTGATCTGTGTCTGCACGGCCGAGCCCCAGGCGACGGCCAGCAGTCCGGCCAGGGCCAAGGCGGCCAGGTGGCGAGTCCAGGGTCGGGATAGGGTCATGGCCGAGGGTATCTGTTCCATACTGCCTTGATGATGCGTCAACTGTCTGCCCTGATCCTCGGCACACTGGCCGTGGTGTTGTCGGCACAGGCCGCGGCCTACCGCGTGGAAACCGTGGCCAGCGGGCTGGCCTACCCTTGGTCGCTGGCCTTTCTGCCAGGCGGCCGCATGCTGGTCACTGAGCGGCCTGGTCGCTTGCGACTCATCGAGCCCGGGGCCGACGGCCGCCCGCAGCTTCGCGCCGAAGCCGTGGCCGGTGTGCCACCCGTGCTGGCGCAGGGGCAGGCCGGGCTCTTCGACGTGCTGCCGCATCCGGCCTTTGCCGAAAACGGCTGGGTGTACCTGTCGCTGGCCCACGGAACGCCTTCGGCGAACCATCTGCGCGTGGTCCGCGGGCGTTTCGACGGCCGCGGGCTGGCTGAGGTGGTGCCGGTGTTCACCTCGCAGCCGGCAAAGGCCGACAGCCAGCACTTCGGTGGCCGCATGGCCTGGCTGGCCGACGGCAGCCTGATGCTGGGCATGGGCGACGGCAACCTGGAGCGCAGCGACGCGCAGCGCTTGCACACCCACCTGGGCAAGTTGCTGCGCATCAGCGCCGACGGCAGCGTGCCTACCGACAACCCGTTCGTGCGGCGTGAAGGCGCGCGGCCCGAGATCTACAGCATCGGCCACCGCAACCCGCAGGGCATGGTGGTGGTGGCCGGCGTGCCCTACGCGCATGAACACGGGGCCCGGGGCGGCGACGAGCTGAACCGCATCGAGCCCGGAGCCAACTACGGCTGGCCCGTCACCACGGGCGGCATCGACTACACCTACGCCCGCGTCTCGCCCTATCGCAGCCTGCCCGGCATCGTGCCGCCGCTGGTCGAATGGACGCCGTCGATCGCGCCGGCGGGCCTGGCCTGGTACGACGGAACGCTGTTCCCGGCCTGGCGCGGCAGCCTGTTCGTGGCCGCCCTGAAGGAGCGCAGCGTGCGCCGTGTGCCGCTGGCTGGCGGCGTTCCCGGGCCACAGGAGCTTCTGTTTCAGGAGCTGGGCGAACGCATCCGCGACGTGCGCGCCGGACCCGACGGCGCGATCTACCTGCTGACCGACAGCGCCACCGGCCGAGTGCTGCGCGTGGTGCCCGACCCATCATGAATCCACGCTTCAGCCCGCGTTTGAACCGCCGTGCCTGCCTGGCCACACTGGCTGCCTTGGCCTGCCCCGCCGTGTCCCGTGCGGCCGAGCCCGTGTTGCGTCTGGGCACATCCACCGCCGGCGGTGGTTTTGCGCTCTACGGCGAGACGCTGGAGCGGCTGCTGAACCAGCAGGCCGGGCGCATCCTGCTGCGCGCCCAGCGCACCCGCGGCACCGCGGAAAACCTGGTGCTGCTGCAGCGTGGCGAAATCGACGCTGCGCTGGTCCAGGGCACGGCAGCCAGCGAAGTGCTGCAACAGGGCCCGGCCAGCGGCCTGCGCGTGTTGTGGGCCATGTACCCCAGCCCCGGCATGCTGGCCGTGCCTGCGGCCTCGCCAGCCCGCCGGCTGGAAGACCTGAAAGGGCGGCGCGTCGTCTTCGGTGTGCGCACCAGCGGCCTGGTGACACTGGCGCGTCAGGTGTTCGACGGCCTGGGCCTGGACATCGATCGCGATTTCGAGGCGATCTACGTCACCCAGGCGGCCGAGTCGCCGCGCCTGGTGCTGGCCGGCGATGCAGCAGCGCTGTGGGGCGCTGGCGAGGGCTGGCCGGGTTTCGTGGCCATGTCCGAGGCCCCGGGTGGTGCGCGTTTCCTGGGCCCGGCCGCGAGCCAGTTGCCACAGATCCTGGCGAAGTACCCGCTGCTGCAGGCGATGACGGTGCCGGCGGGGCTGTATCCCGGCATCGACGAACCGCTGACGACGGTGGGTTCGGTGAACCTCATCCTGGTCCGTGCTGATCTCGACCTGGCGCTTGCCGGCGCCTTCGTGCACGCGATACAGGCGGTGGCAGCCGAACTGGCCCAGGCGCTGCCGCAGGCGGCGTTCGGTACCCTGGCCAACACGCGGGCCAGCGCCCCGGTGCCGGAACTGCTGCATCCCGCGTTGCGCTGATCAATCCAGGATCGAGTACGGTCCGCCGGCTTCCAGCGCGCGCTGGTAGGCCGGGCGGGCGTGGATCCGGGCCAGCCAGTCCATCAGCCTCGGCCGCGAGGCGTTCAGCCCGGCGCGGGCAGCCGCAGCCTCCAGCGGGAAGCTCATCTGGATGTCCGCCGCGGTGAATTCGGGCCCGGCGAACCAGTCGCGGCTGGCGAGCTCGGTTTCCATGAAGTCGAGCTGCCGGCTGATGTTGGGCGCGATGAAGCTGCTCGTGACCTTGTCGGCCACGCCCTTGACCACGGGTTTGATGAAGAAGGGTACCGGCGCGCTGCGCACCTTGTCGAAGACGAGCTTGAGCAGCAGAGGCGGCATGGCCGAGCCTTCGGCAAAGTGCAGCCAGTAGGTGTAGCGCCGGGCTTCGGGAGTGCCGGCCGGCGGACGCAGTCGACCGGCGCCATGGGTGTCGACGAGGTACTCGACGATGGCCCCGGATTCAGCCACCGTCACACGCTGTGCGCCTTCGCCTTCGGTGATGACCGGCGATTTTCCCAGCGGGTGCACACGCGCCAGTTCGGGCGGCGCCAGCATCGTTTTCGGGTCGCGGGCATAGGGCTGCACCCGATAGGGCAGGCCCAGTTCCTCCAGCAGCCACAGCACGCGTTGCGAGCGGGAGTTTTCGAGATGGTGCAGTGTGATCATGGCCGGCATTGTGCCGACCATGGGGCAGAGCACTCAGCCCTTGGACAAGGCGTTGAGGGCCGGCGTCGCCAGCGGGCTGGGCAATGGCCGGCGGAAGGCGGCCGCCAGCTGGCCGACATTGGCGCGACGCACCAGCCCCTTGAAGCCGGTGGCTGCGCTGTTTCGCTTGACCGAGGCCATGCCGGCCGCCAGCCCCGAACGGCTGGCATAGGGCTCGCTGCGGCCCAGGGTGTGCTGGGCGTCGTCCAGCACCTCGAACCACTGGCGACCGTCGGGGTCGGTGTGGCGCACGTAGCACTCGGGTCGCTGGGATTGCCTGCGCAGCAGCGCCACTCCGTCCATGGCCGCCGGGCGCGACCAGAACACCCGACTCGTCAACACGGTTTCGTGGTTGCCAGCCCGCAAGGTGAACATGAAGGCACCGTCGTCACCTTCGATCATCTGAAAATATCCGTTCACTCTTCGCGCTCCTGGCCATGTGACTTTGTTGCCACGATCCTGGGGCTGCGGCGCGAACTTGTCACCGTCTGGCAGCTGGGGTCTCGCCAGACTTTCGTCTTGGCTGAGCCCATGAAGATGTAAGCACTGGTTTCAAGTTGTTCAGTCGAGCATCACGAGCCGGTGCTTGAGCGCCGTGAGCACGGCTTCGGTCCGGTTGTCGGCGTGCAGCTTGGCCAGGATGTTGGTGACGTGGAACTTCACGGTGGGCATCGCGATGGAGAGCCGATTGCTGATTTCCTGGTTGCTCATGCCGCGCGCCATCAGTGCAAGCAGCTCTCGCTCGCGTTGCGTCAGGTCGGCCCCCGGGCTGTTCCGGCGGTCGCCGGCGATCAGGGCGTCGGTGATCTCGGGGGCCAGCACACGGTGACCCGAGGCCGTGGCCCGGATGACGGTGATGAGTTCCTGTGCCGAGGCGTTCTTCAGCAGGAAGCTCGAGGCGCCGGTATCCAGGGCACGCTTGACCTCGGAAGGCTCGAGCAGGCTGGTCAGCATCACGAAGCGGGTCTGTGGCAGCAGAGGCCGGAGTGCAGCGATGGCAGCGATGCCGTCCATCTGCGGCATCACCAGGTCCATCAGCACCACGTCGGGCCTGAGTGCCGGTGCCAGGCGCAGGGCGTCTTCACCGGTTGCGGCGTCACCTACCCACAGCAGCTCGCGTTCGGCCTGGACCATGGCTGCCAGGCCATGGCGGATCATGGGGTGATCGTCGACGACGAAGACTCGGATTGCGGGGCGTGTGGATTCGGTGGACATGGCGTTATCGAGCCTCCCAGCTCAGTTCAAGTTCGATGCGGGTACCTTCTCCTGGCCGGCTGGCGACGCTGAAGCTGGCACCTAGTTCTTCTGCTCGCTCGCGCATGTTGTCGACGCCGAAGTGGCCGGGACGGTCGGAGTCGGGGTCGAACCCACAGCCGTCGTCGCAGATGCGCAGGCGGCCGAAGCCGGGGATGGGTTGAGACCAGGCCACATGGACGTGGCTGGCCCCGCTGTGGCGGGCAATGTTGGACAGCGCCTCCTGCGCCACCCGGTAGAGCTGCACCCGCTGCGCCGGCGGCGGGCCGTCGCCGGGTTCGAGTTGCACGCTGGTCTTGATCTCGCTGCGGCCAGCCAGCGCTTCCACGGCCTGCTGCAGCAGTTCGTTCAGGCGCGCGCCCTGCATCGCGTCTGGCCGAAGTTCGAACATCAGCATGCGCATCTCGGCCAGCGCACTGCGATTGAGTTTTTCCAGCGTCAGTGCCTGCTGCCGCGTGGCCGGGTCGGCGCCTTCCGCACGCGCCAGCGTGCTGGCGAGCAGGTTTGCGGCAAACAGCGTCTGCGAGACGGCGTCGTGCAGCTCGCGCGCTATGCGGTTGCGTTCTGTGACCACGGCGATGTCGCGTTCACGTGTCAGAAGGTGGGCGTGGTGCATCGCCAGCGCGGTCTGGCTGGCCACGGCCTGCAGCAGTCGCGCGCGTTCGGCGTCGAAGTGGCCCGGTTCGCCGTGGTCCACCCGCATCACGCCCAGCACCTGTTCGCGCACCTTCAGTGGCACCGCCATCCAGGCCCGGGTGTTGCGGTACAGGGCTGATGTGCGGGCGTCGTCGGTGACCATTTCCCAAAGCCAGGACAGCAGGCCCTGCCTGGGCTGGTTTTCGATCAAGGGCTGGCCTTCTGCTTCGATCTGTTCGTAACGCTGCAGATTGGCGCGCGACAGGCGCAGGCCGGTCAGGTCGGCGAGGCTCAGGTCGGCGATGTCGGCGTCCTGGCTGCGATAGCCCATCAGCACCACCGGCCGCTGCGCTTCAAGTCCTTCGCGGGCCCAGACCGAAGCGCTGTCGTAGTGCATGGTCTGGCCCAGCGCGCCCAGGGCCTCGCCGACGAGTTCAGTGATGTCCCCTTGCGCTGCCAGGCCGATCGACAGGTCCTGCAGCGAGCTCAGTTCCTGCGTTCGCGACTGCAGTTTCACACCCAGCGCCGCATTGCGCGCTTCCAGCGCCTGCTGGCGTTGGCGGGCAGCATCGACCATGCGCCGCAAGGCAGTGCTCGCATGGTGCAGTTCGGCCGTCGAAGACTTGTAGGGGAGTTGCGACTGCGCCGATGCGTCATCACGTGCGAGCAAGCGCGCGGCCCGGGCGATGTCGTTGGTGGCCCGGGTGCTGCGAAGGGCCAGTCCGGCGGCTGCGAGCGCCGTCATGACGCCTGTTGCCAGCGCCCACCAGGCTGTTTCCGCGCGCTGGCCGGCGACCGTGCCCAGCAGCGTCGCGATCATCGCGCTGAGCAGGGAACCGACAAGCAACACCTGTCCCGGCAACGGCAGGCGGTCGAACAGGTGTTGCACGGAAGGCATGCGAGACCCTGGCGGACCGAAGCGATCAGGCTGCGGGAGGCGCCATGGGCGCATCCGGCGAAATCGGCGCATTCGGCGCGTCAGGCGTGCCCGGTGCCCTTGGCGGATGCGTCACCGGCGCCGGCAGGGGTGCCGCCATCGGTACGTCGAAAGAAGCCAGGACCCGGTCGACCACGCGGCCGGCAGCATGACGCCCACCGACCCCCAGCGCCACGCCTGCGCCGATGGCCAGTGCACCGAAGACGGCGCTGAAGGCGATGGTGATGATTTCCCCGGGCAGCCCGGCCTGATGCAAAGCCAGCGCACCGGTGAAGAACAGGATCAGTACGCGCGCACCCTGAGCCAGCAGCATGCCGTTGCGAAGGTGGCTGGCTTGCAACGCGCGTGCCGCGGCCGAGGCCAGGAACAAGCCCGCCACCAGCAGCACCGCGGCCACGGCCAGCTGGGCCATCGTTGCGCCCAGCGCGGCCACCATTCCGGTGAGGACCGGCAGGCCCAGGATCTCGCTGGCCTGGGTGGCTGCCACGGTCACCACGGCCACCATCACGGCCGTGCCTGCGAGTTCGGACAGGCTGCGGCCAGCCAGTTGCAGCGGGGCGGCGCCAAGCTTTTCCGGCAGCGAGTTCAGCCCGACGCCAGCCAGCAACGCGCTGACCAGATTGGCCAGCGCGCGGCCGATCAATACCGCCACGCCCACCACGATGGCGGCAGAAATCAGCCGTGGGATCAGACCGGTCACTGTTTCGAGCAGCTTGGACAGCGGCTGTGTGACGGCGTCCAGCCCCAGGGGCTGCAGTGCCGCGACCACGGTGGGCAGCAGGATCAGCACGAACACGACGCTGCCGGCCAACCCGGCCAGCCCGCCGTCGCCCAGGGCCTGTCCGAGACCCATGCGACTTGCCGCCTTTTCGGAACCGGCAGCACGCAACAGTCCGGTCACGATCTGCCTGACGATGCGCGCGAGCAGCAGGCCCACGCCCAGCACCACGACGCTGCCGAACAGGTTCGGGATGAAGGCCAGAAGCCGCGACAGCATGGCGTTGACAGGGGCAAGCAGCCCGTCGAGTTCCAGCGTGCCCAGCAAGGCCGGAAGGGCCAGCAACCACACCGCTGCCGCGGCGACGCCGGCCAGGGTGGTGCCCAGGCCTTCGGTGTGCAGCCGCGCGTCGAGCTGCGTGCGCACCCAGGCCCTCTGCACCGCCAGCCGCACCAGGCGCGCACCCAGCCAGGCCGCGCCCAGGATGGCCAGCGCAGCCAGAAGGCGGGGGACATAGGGCCCCAGGAATCCGCTCACAAGCGGCGTGATCGATTCGAAGCTTTGCTTCAGCGGCTCCATGCGATGCCTTTGACTTGAGCCCGGTTCGCGGGGGGCGGGGGACGACAAGGCGTCAAGCCGGCGCGAGGCTTGATTGAAATGCTAGGCCGTGGTGCTTGGGCGGCACCCCGTCCTGGGTATGGGGCGCTGCCCGTGGGGCTGTGATGCATGCCCCCGGGCGGGGTGGCCGACAGGGCGTTGCGGGCGGGCCCGGGTGCACAGCGTAGTACGCTTGCGGTCGTTCCCAACCAGCTTACTCCGTTCGCTGCGGAGTCCCACTCAAAATGAAGAAGGTCTACCCCAGTGCCGCCGCCGCGCTGGCCGGCATCGTCAAGGACGGGCAGATGCTCGCCGTCGGTGGCTTCGGCCTGTGTGGCATCCCCGAAGCCCTGATCGCTGCCTTGCGTGACAGCGGCGTCAAGGGCCTCACCGTCGTCAGCAACAACGCCGGGGTCGACGGCTTCGGCCTGGGCCAGTTGCTGGAAACGCGCCAGATCAAGAAGATGATCAGCAGCTACGTGGGCGAGAACAAGGAATTCGAGCGCCAGTATCTGGCCGGCGAACTGGAACTGGAGTTCACGCCCCAGGGCACGCTGGCCGAGAAGCTGCGGGCGGGCGGCGCAGGCATTCCCGCCTTCTTCACGCGCACGGGTGTCGGCACGATGGTCGCCGAAGGCAAGGAACTGCGCGAGTTCGACGGCCACACCTATGTGATGGAGCGTTCGCTGGTTCCCGACGTGTCGCTGGTGAAGGCCTGGAAGGCCGACGAATCGGGCAATCTCGTCTTCCGCCTGACTGCGCGCAATTTCAATCCGGCTGCCGCAATGGCCGGCAAGCTGACCATCGTCGAGGTCGAGGAAATTGTGAGGAAAGGTGACATCGAACCCGATGGCGTGCACCTGCCCGGCATCTACGTCGACCGCATCGTCCTGAACGCGAACCCCGAAAAGCGCATCGAGAAGCGCACCCTGACCGAGAAAGCTGGAGCCTGACCATGCCCTGGACCCACGACCAGATGGCCGCCCGCGCGGCCAAGGAACTGCACGACGGCTACTACGTCAACCTGGGTATCGGCCTGCCCACGCTGGTGGCCAACTTCGTCAGCCCCGACATCGAGGTCTGGCTGCAAAGCGAGAACGGCATGCTCGGCATCGGGCCATTCCCGACCGTCGAGCAGGTCGATGCCGATGTCATCAACGCCGGCAAGCAGACCGTGACGACCTTGCCCGGCACCAGCATTTTCGGGAGCCACGAGAGCTTCGCGATGATCCGCGGCGGCAAGATCGACCTGTCGATCCTGGGCGCGATGCAGGTCAGCGAACACGGCGATCTGGCGAACTGGATGATTCCCGGCAAGATGGTCAAGGGCATGGGCGGCGCGATGGACCTGGTGGCCGGGGTCGCCAAGGTCATCGTGCTGATGGAGCACGTGGCGCGCAGGAAGGACGGCGGCCACGACCTGAAGATCCTGCCGAAGTGCACGCTGCCGCTGACCGGCGTGGGCGTGGTCAACCAGATCATCACCGACCTGGCCGTGATGGCGGTGACACCGCAGGGCTTGAAGGTGCTGGAGATCGCGCCTGGCGTGACGGCCGAGGAACTGCACGCCAAGACCGGCGTCACCCTGCTGCTGTAGCGGGGCCGGGCCGGGTCTGCCGGTCGGCCGGCCCCTGGCCCTGCAACGCCTGGCTTCAGCCGATTCGGCCCAGCAGCAGGTATTCCATCAGCGCCTTCTGCACGTGCATGCGGTTCTCGGCCTCGTCCCAGACCACGCTTTGCGGCCCGTCGATGACTTCGGCGGTGACTTCCTCGCCGCGGTGCGCCGGCAGGCAGTGCATGAACAGCGCATCCGGCTGGGCCACGGCCATCATGTCCTCGTCGACGCACCAGTCGACGAAGGCCTTGCGGCGTTCGTCGTTCTCGGCTTCGAAGCCCATGCTCGTCCAGACATCGGTGGTGACGAGGTGCGCGCCTTCGCAGGCCTGCATGGGGTGGTCGAAGACCTTGTAGCAGCGCGTGTCGCGGATGCCGGCCACGGCCGCATCGACTTCGTAGCCACCCGGGGTGCTGACATGCACCGTGAAGCCCAGCGTTTCGGCGGCCTGCAGCCAGGTGTTCGCCATGTTGTTGCCGTCGCCCACCCAGGCCACCACCTTGCCGGCGATGCTGCCGCGGTGCTCGATGTAGGTGTAGATGTCGGCCAGGATCTGGCAGGGGTGGTATTCGTTGGTCAGCCCATTGATCACCGGCACGCGCGAGTTCGCGGCGAAGCGTTCGATCTTGGCTTGCTCGTAGGTGCGGATCATCACGATGTCGACCATGCGGCTGATCACGCGTGCAGTGTCTTCCACGGGTTCGGCACGGCCGAGCTGGCTGTCGCCGGTGGTCAGGTTCAGTACCGAGCCGCCCATCTGGTACATGCCCGCTTCGAAGCTGACACGGGTTCGGGTGCTGGCCTTCTCGAAGATCATCGCCAGCGTACGGTCGACCAGCGGCTGGTAACGCTCGTAGTTCTTGAAGCGGGTCTTGATCGTGCGCGCGCGCTCGAAGAGGTAGCTGTATTCCTCCGCGCGCAGGTCCTTGAACTGCAGGTAATGCTTGATCAGGCGCGTGCCCGGCTTCATGGCTCGGCCAGGAACTGCTTGATCAGCGGGCACAGGATGGCGACGATCTCGCCGGCTTCTTCCAGCGACAGGATCAGTGGCGGCACGATGCGGATGACGCGGTCGGCGGTGACGCTGATCATCAGCCCGGCTTCGGCTGCACGGCCGAGCAGGACGCCGCAAGGGCGCTCGAGTTCGATGCCGATCATCAGCCCGGCGCCGCGCACTTCCTTCACGCCGGCCACGCCTTCCAGTTCGCGGCGCAGGCAGCCCTGCAACGCTTCGCCCACGGTGGCGGCGTTCGCCAGGATGCCGTCTTCCTCGCAAATGCGCAGCGTTTCCACGCCGGCACGCATGGCCAGCGGGTTGCCGCCGAAGGTGGTGCCATGGTTGCCCGGCCCCAGCACGTTCAGCGCGCGCGGCCCGCAGACCACGGCGCCGATGGGCACGCCCGAGCCCAGACCCTTGGCCAAGGGCATCACGTCGGGCTTGACGCCCGCCCACTGGTGCGCGAACCACTTGCCGGTGCGCCCGATGCCGCATTGCACTTCGTCGAGCATCAGCAGCCAGTCGTGCTGGTCGCAGGCCTTGCGCAGGCCCTGCAGGTAGTCCCAGCGCGCCGGGTTGACACCGCCTTCGCCCTGGATGGTTTCGAGGAACACCGCGACGATGTTGGGGTTGCTGCGCGCGGCGGCCTCGATCGCGGCCAGGTCGTTCATCGGCACACGGACGAAGCCTTCAACCAGCGGGCCGAAACCGGCTTGCACCTTGGGGTTGCCGGTGGCGGACAGCGTGGCGATGCTGCGGCCATGGAAGGCGCGTTCGTAGACGATGACTTCCGGTCGTTCGATGCCCTTGTCATGGCCGAACTTGCGAGCGATCTTCAATGCCGCTTCGTTGGCTTCCAGGCCTGAATTGCAGAAGAAGGCGCCGTCCAGGCCAGAGATTTCGCAGAGCTTGGCGGCCAGCTGCTCCTGCAGAGGGATCTCGTAGTAGTTGCTGGTGTGGATCAGCTTGGCCACCTGGTCCTGCAGCGCGGGAACCAGCTTTGGGTGGGCGTGCCCCAGCGTGTTGACGGCAATGCCTCCCAGACCGTCCAGGTATCTCTTGCCGTTCGTGTCCCAGACCCAGCAGCCTCGGCCATGCGACAAGGCGATGGGCAGGCGCCCATAGGTGTTCAGCACATGGGGCATGGGGCGCGCCAGCGCCTTTGCGGTTTCTGGAGCATTCATTGCAAGGCCCTTTTCAGTCGGCGGCGAAGGCCGGCCAGGGCGCGGATTCTAAATGGCGACACCACGTGCCCTCCGTCATGCTGCGACGCAGCAAGGCCGAGGCACAATCCCCTGGGTTTCCCCGAACACGATTGATGACTCACTCCAAGCCGCGCCAGTACTACATCCAGGGCATCACCCTTCAGGGACGAACCTTCCGGCCCAGCGACTGGGCCGAGCGCCTGGCCGGAGCCATGTCCAGTTTTCGCCCCGGCGGCGGTCTGGGCGGCAAGCAGGCCTACATCGGCTACTCGCCTTACTGCGTGCCCCAGGTCATCGACGGCGTGAAATGTGTTCTGGTGAACGAAGCCCTGCGCGACCTCGAACCGATGGCCTGGGACTTCGTGATGAACTTCGCAAGCGACAACGGCCTGAAGGTGGTCGACGCCCAAGAGGGCTGAAAAAAGCGAAAAGCCCGCTATTGCGGGCTTTCTTGTTCCGGACGGAGATGTCGCCGCCGGCTCGCTAGCGCCTTCAAGCGGCCAGTGCCAACGCCTTGACCTTGGCAGACAGGCGGCTCTTCAGGCGGGCCGCCTTGTTCTTGTGGAAGACGCCTTTGTCAGCCACCGAGTCGATGATGCTCTGCGCCGACTTGAAGGTCTCGGTGGCCTTGGCCTTGTCGCCAGTGGCAACTGCCTTCACCACGTTCTTCACCACGGTGCGAAAACGCGAACGCAGCGATGTGTTGGCGGCGTTGAGCACCACGTCCTGGCGGGCGCGCTTGCGACCCGAGGCGAGACGGACTGTTTTCTTCTTGGCTTTGGACGAGGTGGCCATGCTGCAGGTTGATTGGTGAATAGCAAAGACCGTCGAGTATAGCAGCCCCGCGCAAGTTGCAAAACACCATCGGTGCCGCCGCCTATACTTGGCCGGTTGAACCTCCTCAAGGCCGCCTCCACCGTTTCGTTGCTGACCCTGGTGTCCCGCATCACCGGGCTGGCGCGGGAGCAGCTGATCGCCGCCACGTTCGGCGCCAGCGCAGCCACCGACGCGTTCAACGTCGCATTCCGCATTCCCAACCTCTTTCGCCGGCTGTTTGCCGAAGGGGCCTTTTCCCAGGCTTTCGTGCCCCTGATGGCGGCCACGCGGGCAAAAGACGGCGACGCTGCCACCGGCGACCTGATCGATGCCGTGGCAACGCTCCTGGCCTGGGCGCTGCTGTTCACCTGCGTGCTGGGGGTGGTGGCCGCACCCGCGTTGGTGTGGGCCATGGGCTCGGGCCTGCAGGATTTCGACTCGGCGGTGCTGATGACACGGGTCATGTTTCCGTACATCGGCTTCATGTCGATGGTGGCACTGGCCGCCGGGATCCTGAACACCTGGAAACGATTCGCGGTTCCGGCCATCACGCCCGTGCTGCTCAATCTCTCGGTGATCGGCGCTGCCTGGTGGGGCGCGCCCTGGCTCGAGTCGCAGGGCATCGAGCCCATCCTGGCGCTGGCCGGCGGCGTGATGCTGGGCGGCGTGCTGCAGGCCCTGGTGCAGATTCCGGCGTTGGCAGCCATTGGCCGGGTGCCGCGCATCGGCGTGCTGCCGGCTTCGGTGGCCCGGGCCTGGCGCCACCCAGGCACCCGGCAGGTGCTGCGTCAGATGGCGCCGGCCCTGCTGGGTGTGTCGGTGGCGCAGATCTCGCTCTTGATCAACACCCAGATCGCCTCGCACGTGGCGGTGGGCGCGGTGTCCTGGCTGACCTACGCCGACAGGCTGATGGAATTTCCAACCGCCTTGCTGGGCGTTGCGCTGGGTGTGGTGCTGCTGCCGCAGTTGTCTGCCGCCAAGGGGCGCGACGACGCCGAGGGCTTCTCTGACATGCTCGATTGGGGCTTGCGCCTGGTGCTGCTGCTGACCGTGCCTTGCGCGCTGGCTTTGCTGCTGTTTCCCACCGGCCTGGTTTCGGTTCTCTACCACTACGGGGCTTTCACGGCGGCCGACCTGTCGATGACGGTGCTGGCGCTGCAGGGCTATGGCGTCGGCCTGCTCGGCCTGGTGGCCATCAAGGTGCTGGCGCCGGCGTTTTATGCCCGGCAGGACATTCGAACTCCGGTGAAGATCGCCATCGGCGTGCTGCTGGCCACGCAGGCCATGAATCTGGTGCTCGTGCCGTGGCTGGGCCACGCCGGGCTGGCGTTGTCGATCGGCCTGGGCGCGCTGGTCAACGCCGGCCTGCTTCTGGCAGGGCTTCTCAAGCGGGGAGCATTCAAGCCGCGCCCGGGCTGGAAGCGGTTTGCCCTGCAGGTTCTGGCTGCGAACCTGGCCTTGGGTGCCGTGCTGGCGGTGGCCGGGCAGCAGATCGACTGGGTGGGCCTGCAGTCCGCCTGGGCCACCCGCGTGGGTGCGGTGGCTGCGGTACTGGCCGGCGTGGCGCTGCTCTACTTCGCCGTGCTCGCGGCGCTGGGCCTGAGGCCGCGTCAGTTTGTGCGCCGGGGCTGACCTACACTGAAGCCCATGTCAGGAATCCTGAATTTCGCCACCCCGACAGCGCTGGAGTACTTCGCCACGCTGGTGGCCGAAGACGCCAGCCTGTCGGTCATCGAGACTGCCATCGCCGTCGGCCAGGACGACGAACCCGGGCTCGATACCCAGGGCGTGCTGGCCCAGATCGACCTGCTGGCCGAGCGCCTGCGTCGCCGCCTGCCGGGCGACGCCGGGCCCTTGCAGCGCTTGCGTCTGCTGAACAGCTACTTTTTCCATGAGCTCGGCTTTGCCGGCAACGTCAACGATTATCACGACCGCCGCAACAGCTACCTGCACGAGGTGCTCAAGACCCGGCGCGGCATTCCCATCACGCTGGCGGTCGTGTACATCGAGATGGCCACGCAGCTGGGCCTGAAGGCGCAGGGCGTGTCCTTTCCGGGCCACTTCCTGGTGAAGCTGCGCATGCCCCGTGGCGAAGTCATCCTCGACCCGTTCAGCGGGCAGACCCTGTCCCGCGACGAGCTCGAGGATCGCCTGGCGCCCTTTCGCCGCCGCTTCGGCTTGACGGGCGACAACGAAGTGCCCCTGGGTCTTTACCTGCAGGCCGCCGAGCCGCGCGACATCGTGGCCCGCCTGTTGCGCAACCTGAAGGAGATTCACCGCCGCGTGGGTGACCGCCCGCGGCTGGTGGCGGTGCTGGAGCGTCTGGCCACCCTGCTGCCCCAGGCCTGGGACGAGCGGCGCGACCTGGCCCTGGTGCTGGGCGAACTCGGCCGCCTGGAGGACGCCATCGACCATCTCGCGCTGTACCTGCAGAACCGGCCCGAAGCCGACGACGCCCTGCGCATGCAACAGCAACTGGCCGGCTGGCAGGCGCGCGTTGCCCGCGCGACGGGCCGGGCGCGCTGATTGGCGATGAGACAGCTTCCCCTGGCCATCGGCCCGGTGGCCGTGCCGACATTCGACAACCATCTGGCCGGGCCGAATCCTGCCGTGCACACCCAGCTGCTGGCGCTGGCCGAGTCCCTGCAGGGCGAGCAACCAGCCCCGGCTCCGGCACCGCTGTACCTGTGGGGTGCGCCTGGCTGTGGCAAGACCCACCTGCTGCACGCCCTGGCCCATCGTCTGCAGTCCGTCGGCCTGGGCGTGGGCTGGTTCGATGCCGGAACCCGGCAGCCCTGGCACTGGTCGAGCGACTGGCGGCTGGTCGTCATCGACGACTGCGACCGCTTCGACGGGGCCGCGCAACAGGCGGCCTTTGCCTTGTTCGTCGAAGCGGCGGCCCAGGGCACGCAGGTGGCCGCGGCCGGGCGCGTGCCGCCCGTCGACCTGAGCCTGCGGGAAGACCTGAAAAGCCGCCTGGCCTGGGGCCATGTGCTGGCACTGCAGCCCCTGGGCGACGCCGAGACTCGCGCGGTGCTGCGTCGTCAGGGCGACGAACGCGGGCTGTTGCTGCCCGACGAGGTGCTGGACTATCTGCTCACGCGCTTCGAGCGCAACCTGGGCTATCTGGTTCGGCTGCTCGACGCGCTGGACAAGTACGCCCTGGTCAATGGCCGCCGCATCACCGTGCCGCTGGTGCGCGCACTGCTGGCCGAACCCGACCTGGCGCCCGCATGAAGCTGACTCTCTTCGACCTGGACGGCACCCTGCTGCCCACCGATTCCGACCACGCCTTCGGCGAGTTCCTGATCCATCTGGGCTGGGCCGACGGCGAGTTGCACCGCCAGCGCAACGACGCGTTTTATGCCGACTATCAGGCCGGGCGCCTGGACATGGCCGCCTACGTCGACTTTGCCACCGGCCCCTGGCGCGACCGCGGCATCGCCGAACTGGCAGCGGCACAGGCCCGCTTCCTCGACGAAGTCGTGCGACCGGCGCTGCACCCTGCGGCGGCACGGCTGGTGCAAAGCCACCGCGAGCAAGGTGACCTGATGGCCGTGGTGACAGCGACCAACGAGTTCGTCACCCGGCCGATCGCCGCGCTGTTCGGGATCGACCAGCTGATCGCCACCGAACTTGAACGCGACGCTTGCGGTCAAGTCACCGGCGCCATTGCCGGCACCGCGGCTTTCCGGGAGGGGAAAATCGTGCGCGTGCAGGCCTGGCTGGCAGCGCAGGGTCGAACCTTCGGCGATTTCGAGGCCAGCACCTTCTACAGCGATTCCACCAACGACCTGCCGTTGCTCGAGCACGTGAGCCACCCGGTGGCCACCAACCCCAGCCTGGCGCTGGAGCGCCATGCGCGCGAACGCGGCTGGCCCGTCCTGAAGCTCTTCGAATGATCAAGAAATTCATCAACCGCCTGTTGGGCAAGAGCGAAACCGCAATCGCGGCGCCCGAGGTGCCCGACATTCCCGTCGTGCCGCTGGGCGCTCGTGTGGAAGTGCCCTTGGCCGAGCACGGCATCGACCCCAAGCTGCTCGACGCCAACGCGGTGCGTGTGGTCAAGACCCTGAAGGACGCTGGCTACGAGGCCTACATCGTCGGCGGTGCAGTGCGCGACCTGCTGGTCGGCCTGCGCCCGAAGGATTTCGATGTCGCCACCGACGCCACACCAGAACAGGTCAAGGTGCTGTTCCGCCGGGCCTTCATCATTGGTCGGCGCTTCCGCCTGGTGCACGTGGTCTTCGGCCGCGGCCGCGAGCACGAGACGATCGAGGTGTCCACTTTTCGGGCCTACCTGGACATTGCCGCGGCCGACACCGTGGCAGGCAACGAAAAGACGAGCAAGCACGAAATCGCCGACAAGACCCACGTCGTCGACGCCAGCGGCCGCGTGCTGCGCGACAACGTCTGGGGCCCGCAGATCGAGGACGCCGCGCGGCGCGACTTCAGCATCAACGCGATGTACTACGACCCGGTCTCGGAGATCGTCGTCGATTACCACGGCGGCATTGCCGATGTCCGCGCCAAGACGCTGCGCATGATCGGCGATCCCGACACCCGCTACCGCGAAGATCCGGTGCGCATCATCCGTGTGGTGCGCTTCGCGGCCAAGCTGGGCTTCGAGATCGAACCCGCCACGCGCAAGCCCATCAGGCAGATGGCAGCGCTGCTGGCCAACGTGCCGGCTTCGCGGCTGTTCGACGAAATGGTCAAGCTGCTGCAGACCGGCCATGCACTGGCCAGCATCGAGCAATTGAAGAAGCAGGGCCTGGACCGCGGCTTCTTCCCGGCGCTGGATGCAGTGCTTGCGGCGCCGCAGCCGAATCCGGCGCGCGACGAGTTCGTGCGCCTGGCGCTGCAGGACACCGACCGTCGTGTGCAGGAAGGTCGCCCGGTCGCGCCCAGTTTCATGCTGGCCTGCCTGCTATGGCATGAGGTGCTGGACCGCTGGAATGCCCTGAAGACAGCGGGCGAACCGCCCACGCCGGCGCTGCAGCAGGCGGTCGACGCGGTGTTCGACGCCCGCATCGGCGACATCTCGGGCCGTGGCAAGCTGGGTGGCGACATGCGCGAGATCTGGTTGATGCAGCCGCGCTTTGACCGGCGCACGCCCAGCGGTGCACTCGGGCTGGCAGGCCAGCCGCGTTTTCGTGCCGGCTACGACTTTTTGCGTCTGCGTGCCGACACCGGAGAAGTGCCGGTGGAACTGGCCGACTGGTGGGAAGACTTCCACCTGGGCAGCGACGAAGACCGCGAAGCCCTGCTGGCGGACGTGCGTGCGACCCAGCAGCCCAAGGTGCGTCGTGTGCCGGGGCCAAGACCGGCGGTTGCCGATGGCGCCGCCGCTCGCGAACCTGCGGCTGCGGTGGCGACTGGCAGCAGCGCACCGGCCGATGACGGCGCCGAAGACGCCGACGAGGGCGAGGGCGCGGCAGCCGGTGCAGCACCGGCGCGCAAGCGCCGCCGCCGCAGGCGCCGGCCGGCCGGCGAGAGCAGCAGCAGCGAACGGCCTGACGACGGTCCAGACCTTTCGCCGCCACCGCGTATCGACTGACGCGGCGCCGCGGGTGGGGGTCGTCATGGGCCAGGTCATCGCCTTTGTCGGCCTGGGTGCCAATCTGGGGGGCGACCCTGCACGTTTGCGCGCCACCCTGGTCAGCGCCTGGCGTGCGCTATCTGCGCTGCCCGGTTCGCAGGTCGAGGCGACCTCATCCTTGTGGCGCAGCGCACCGGTCGACGCCAGCGGCCCCGATTACCTGAATGCCGCGGTCGCCCTTCGCACCGACCTGGCGCCCCAGGCGCTGCTGCGCGCGCTGCAGGTCATCGAAGACGCCCACGGCCGCGAGCGACCTTTCCGAAACGCACCGCGCACGCTGGACCTGGACCTGCTTCGCCACGGCGACAGCGTCGTGCACAGCGCGGAGCTGACCCTGCCGCACCCGCGGCTGTGCGAGCGTGCATTCGTGGTTCGTCCGCTGCTCGAAATCGTGGGCGACGGGCAGGCGTGGGCTGCCGATCTGACCGCAGCCCTGCCGGGCCTGGCCGATCAGCCGCTGGAACGCCTGGTCTGCACACCCGACTGGCCACCCGGCTGAACCGCCCCGACGGCGGGCTCAAGTTGCCACTGGAAGAACATCTGCACGCTGTAGGTGATCGTGCCCATCAGGATGCCGCCTCCCAGCAGCAGCGCTGCCACCGCAGCCAGCACCGGAGCCCAGGTCGTGGCACGGCCCGGGTGCCCCGGGTTGTGGTGGGCGTCCCACTTCTCGTCGGGCGTCAGTCCGTACAGGATGGCGAAGAACGCACCCAACGAAAGCATCAGGCCCAGCAGCGGCATCAGCAACCAGGCCAGACGGTCATCCTGGCCGAGTTCAAGCAGGCGTTGCAGCCCCATCCAACCCACGGCAGTGGGCGGCAGGTGGGCCCAGGCCAGGCCGTCGCGCAGGCCGTGAACGTAGAGCCGGTGCAGCCCGAGCGCGCCGCCGAGCAGGGCCAGCCAGGCGGCGATCGACTTGGAGCGATAGCGCCTGGGAGTGGGCAAGGCGTGCGTGTGTGCAGGATTCATGGTGTCGACTGGTAATCCTGTAGTCTAGAATGCTCGGTTTTCGGCGTTGGTTCGGGGTGTGGCTCATGAGGGCTTTTCATCCCGGGCGTATCTACAGCGCCGCCGCGGGCCTCAGGCCCTGCGGGCCAGGCAGCTGCCCTGACAGGCGGCCACCGGCCGGCAGGGGCGGCCCACCTCGATGGCTCGCCCGGTGTGTCCCCGCGGTTGTGTCGTCGGCACCGTACTGCAGGAAATTCACATCATGGTCGTAATCCGGCTGGCTCGTGGTGGCGCCAAGAAGCGCCCGTTCTACAACATCGTCGTCGCCGACTCGCGGGAGCGCCGTGACGGCCGCTTCATCGAACGCGTCGGTTTCTACAACCCGGTGGCCTCAGGTGCCGAGCAACCATTGCGCGTCGCCCTGGACCGCGTGACGCACTGGACTGGCGTGGGTGCGCAGTTGTCGCCCACCGTCGCGCGCCTGGTCGAGCAGGCCAAGGCTGCTCCCGCCGCCTGAAGCCGTCTGGCGACGTGAGCCCGGCAGCCTCACCACTGGGCGCCCTGCCGGGCGCACCCACCGAAACGATGCCGGCCGACGCTGTCGAGGTTGGCCGCATCATTGGGGCCTGGGGCGTGCAGGGCGGCTTGAAGATCAAGCCGTTTGCTGCCGACCCCCAGGCTCTTTTTTCGTCGAAGCGCTGGTTTCTCCAGCCCAACGATCTACCGCGCCCACCGGGTGCCAAGGCCCTGCAGCCGCTGCCCGGACTGCTGCGCGTGAAGCAGGCCCGTGAACATGGCGACGGCGTCGTCGCCACCGTGCACGACATCGACGGGCGCGATGCTGCACAGGCGCTGGCCGGTGCCCGCATCTTCGTGCCGCGCGCCAGCTTCCCCACGCCTGACGATGGCGAGTTCTACTGGGTCGACCTGATCGGCCTGCAGGTTGCCAATCGCCAGGGCCTGGCCCTGGGCAAGGTGGTCGGTCTGATCGAAACCGGGCCGCATTGCGTGTTGCGCATCCAGCCGGCCGAAGCCGACGCCGAAGAGCGGCTCGTTCCCTTCGTCGACGCTTATGTCGACAGGGTGGACATCGCCGGCGGCACCATCGCCGTCGACTGGGAAGCCGATTACTGAAAGCGCGGGCCTGGTCATGCGCTTCGACGTCGTCACGCTGTTTCCGGAGCTGTTCGCGCCGCACCTCAAGCACGGCATCACGCGCCGGGCCTTCGACACGAAAGCGGTCGACGTGCGCCTTTGGCCGCTGCGCGACTTCGCAGACGACGCCTATCGTCGTGTCGACGACCGGCCCTTCGGCGGTGGCCCTGGCATGGTCATGCTGGCCGAGCCTCTGCTGCGGGTCCTGTCGGCGATCTCGGACGACCGCGGCGCCAACTCGGCCGTGGTGAACTTCACGCCCACCGGCCGGCCCTTGTCCCAGGCGCAGGTGCGTGAATTTGCAGCAGGCTCGGGAGCGGTGCTGCTGTGCGGGCGTTACGAAGGCATCGACCAGCGTGTCATCGACCGCCATGTGACACACGAGATCAGCCTGGGAGACTTCGTGCTGTCCGGCGGCGAACTGCCAGCGCTGGCGCTGCTGGACGCGGTGGCGCGGCTGCAGCCTGGGGTGCTGGCCGCGCCATCTCACGAACAGGACAGCTTCGAGGACGGGCTGCTGGAAGGCCCGCATTACAGCCGCCCCGAGCGGCTGCTCGTCGATGGTCAGGAACTGGGGGTGCCCGAAGTGCTGATGTCCGGGCACCACGGTCGCATTTCACGCTGGCGACGAGAGCAGGCGCTGGCTGCAACGGCTCGCCGTCGACCTGAGCTGATCGAGCAGGCGCGCGCCGCCGGCCAGCTTCAGCAAGCCGACGAGCGTTTTCTGCAAAGCCTCGGGCTATAATCAAAGGCTTTTCGATCCTCTGCCGGGGTCTGCCGCCCGATGGTTCAACCACGGCCTGCAGAACACACACACCCAATCCACCACCCCTGGGCAAGATCGACTCGGAGAAAACATGTCGAACATCATCGCCATGCTGGAGCAGGAAGAGATCGCTCGCCTGAACCGCAGCCTGCCTGACTTTTCGCCCGGCGACACCGTCATCGTCAACGTCAACGTGGTCGAAGGCACGCGCAAGCGGGTCCAGGCTTATGAAGGCGTCGTCATCGCCAAGCGCAACCGCGGCCTGAACAGCAGCTTCATCGTGCGCAAGATCTCCAACGGCGAAGGCGTGGAGCGTACGTTCCAGAGCTACAGCCCCTTGATCGCCAGCGTCGAAGTCAAGCGTCGCGGTGCCGTGCGCCGTGCCAAGCTGTACTACCTGCGCCAGCGCAGTGGCAAGTCGGCACGCATCAAGGAAAAGCTCGCCTGAAGCCCGAAGGCTGCGGCCTGACCGGCAAACCCTGACAAGGCCGCCCCTGGGCGGCTTTGTCGTTGGTGCCTCCGGTGCAGCACAACCCGTCATGAACCGCCCGCGCATCGTCGACCCCCGCGCCGTTCCCGTTGTCGGAACGGACGCGCACCTGCCGGCGCTGAATCTGCAGGGCCTGGATGCGGCGAGCCTGCGCCGGCGATTCATCGACCCGATGGCATCGCGCTGGGCGCCCGAGATTCCTGGTGACGGTCGCTTCGCCGGCGAACGCGAGCCCACGCCCGCTGCCGTGCTGGTGGCCCTGGTCGCCCGCCCCGACGGCTGGCATGTGCTGCTGACACGTCGTACCGAGCATTTGCGCGACCATGCCGGGCAGATCAGCTTTCCCGGCGGCCGCAGCGAGCCCGAGGACGCAGACGCCGCAGCCACCGCGCTGCGCGAGGCCGAAGAAGAAGTCGGCCTGCCGCCCGGGCAGGTTCAGGTGCTGGGCAGCCTGCCGGTCTACACGACGGTGACGCACTTCGTCGTCACCCCCGTCGTGGCCGTGGTCCAGCCGCCAATGGCGTTGGCGCTGGACGCTTTCGAGGTGGCCGAGGCCTTCGAAGTGCCCTTGCAGTTCCTGATGACGCCTGCCCACCATCGGCGTCACGTGTTCGAGTTCGACGGCCTGGAACGCCAGTTCCTGTCGATGCCCTGGCGAGGGCCAGGCGCCGACGGCGTGGCGCGTGAGTACTTCATCTGGGGCGCCACCGCCGCGATGCTGCGCAACCTCTACCGTTTCCTGGCTGCAGCATGAGCCCCTGCTGGTGGGTGGGGGCTTGCCCGCAGCGTCATCGCTATCATCGACCGGGATGAGCTTTTTTGCCGTCCTGTTCGCCCTGCTGATCGAGCAGCTCAAGCCGCTGCCGCGGGATAACTGGGTGCACGACATGCTCGTCGCCTGGGTCAGGTGGACAGGGCGCAACTTCGATGCCGGCAAGCCGCATCATGCGGGCGTGGTCTGGGGCATCTCGGTCGGCCTGCCGGTGCTGCTGGTCACCGCGGTCTATCTGGTCGTGGCCCAGTACAGCCTTCTCCTGGCGCTGGCGCTCGACGTCGGCCTGCTCTACCTGACGCTGGGGTTTCGCCAGTTCAGCCACTACTACACCGACATCCGCGACGCCCTCGAGCGCCGCGACGAAGCCGAGGCCCGGCGTCTGCTGGCCGAGTGGCGCCATCTGGATGCAAGCGAAATGCCGCGCACCGAGCTTCTGCGACACGTCATCGAGCACGCCCTTCTCGCCGCGCACCGCCATGTCTTTGGCGTGTTCTTCTGGTTCGTCGTGTTTTCGGCTCTGGGCCTGGGGCCACTGGGTGCGGTGCTCTACCGCATGGCAGAGTTTTCCAGCCGGTATTGGGGCTATCGCCAGCGCAGCATGGATGCACCCGCCAACGACGGTCTTCTGGCGCTGTCGCGACGCTTGTTCTCGCTGATCGACCATGTACCGGCCCGCTTGACGGCCTTCGGTTTCGCCGTGGTCGGCAACTTCGAGGAAGCGATCAACAGCTGGCGCCGCGACGCCGGCCTCTGGCTGTATCCGAACGAAGGCGTGATCCTCGCCGCTGCGGCAGGTGCCGTGGGTGTGCAACTGGGCGGCGTGGCTGCGCCAGGTGTCACGCCCGACCGCAGCAAGACCTTCACCGCCGGCATCCAGGCAGGCACGGCCAGCGCCGAAGGCTCCACCGGCGGCGTGCCGCCCCAGCCTGGGCACCTGCAGAGCGTGGTCGGTCTGGTCTGGCGCTCGGTGGTGCTCTGGATGCTGCTGGTGGCGCTGCTGTCGCTGGCCAACGTGCTGGGTTAGCCCGCTGGCTGCGGGTCGCCCGCTCTGCGCGAACTCGGTATCGCGGCCTCGGTACTGCAGCCTCAGTACCGCTGCCTGGACAGCTCTTCATACAGCTCGTCGTAGATGCGCATGCGCCAGGGGCTGATCTCGCCCTTCCCGGCGGCGGCACGCACCCCGCAACCCGGCTCCTGCCGGTGGGTGCAGTTGTAGAAGCGGCAGTGCCCCAGGGCCGCGGCCAGGTCGGGCATCAGCCCGGCCAGCTGGTCGGGCGTGATCTGGCGCAGGCCGAATTCCTGGAAGCCGGGCGAGTCGATCAAGGCGGCACTGTGCTCTTCGTCCAGCCAGTACCAGGTGGTGCTGGTCGTGGTGTGACGGCCGCTCTGCAAGGCTTGCGAGATCTCGCCGACCAGAGCTGCAGCCTCGGGCACCAGCAGGTTGATGAGCGTGCTCTTGCCGGTGCCGCTGGGGCCCAGCACCAGCGTCGTACGTCCGGCCAGCACCGGGGCCAGCAGGGCGCGAGCCGCCGCCGGGTCGGCCTTCAGCGCCAGCTCGACCAGCGGAACGCCCATCGCCCGGTAAGGCGCCAGCCTTTCGCGCGCGGTGGCGGCGGCGGGCAGGTCGGTCTTGTTCAGGCCGATGGTCACGGCGATGCCTTCGGCACGGGCCGCGATCAGGGCACGCGCCAGCTGGGTTTCGCTGAACATCGGCTCGCCGGCCACCAGCACCAGCACTTGGTCCAGGTTGGCGGCGAAACTCTTGGTGCGCCAATCGTCCTGCCGGTACAGGAGGTTGCGACGAGGCACCAGCGCTTCGATCACTCCGCCGTCGCCGGTGACGGCCCAGCGCACCATGTCGCCGACCACCAGTTCGCTCTTCTTGCCGCGGGTCTGGCAACGCACACGTACGCCTTCCGGTGTTTCCACCATCACCTGGCGGCCATGTGCCGCGACCACCCGGCCGGTATTCAAGCCAGCAAGGCGTCGACCTTGGCGGCGCAGATGAAGTCGTTGAGGGAAATGCCGCCGACCGCGTGGGTGTTGAAGCGCACCGTGCACTGGCCATAGCTGAGCAGCAGGTCGGGGTGGTGGTCTTCGGTGTTGGCGATCCAGGCCAGGGCGTTGACGAAGGCCAGGGTGCGGTGGAAATCCGGGAACCCGTAGCGCTTCTCGATCGAGCCGGCTGCCAGCACCCATCCCGGCACCTGTGCAAGATGCTGTTCGATGGCCTCGGCCGTCATGGCCGGCTGGCCTTCCATCGGCAGGCAGCGTTGCTGGGACAGTGCGGTGGTCTGCATGGGGCTCAGGCGGATTTCAGCGTGGGTGGGGGCAGGGCGGCCAGGCGTTCGCTGGCAGGCGGATGCGAATAGTAGAAACGTGCATACAGCGGGTCAGGCGTGAGCGTCGCGGCATTGTCCTCGTGCAGTTTCAGCAGGGCCCGCGCCAGGTCGCGGCCATCGGCCTGGGCGCAGGCATAGGCATCGGCTTCGAATTCATGCACGCGGGAAACGTGGGCCATCAGCGGCGAGATGAAGAAAGTGAATGGCGGCAGCACCAGCATGAACAAGATCAGCGCCAGCGCGTTGTTCGGGCTGCCCAGGTTGGGCTGCACGCCCAGGCCTGCATAGAAGCCGCTCTGGCCAGCCAGCCAGCCCAGCAAGGCCAGGCCGACCAGGCTGAAGCCGAAGATGCCCACCATGCGCTTGACGACGTGCTTGCGCTTGAAATGCCCCAGTTCGTGGGCCAGTACCGCTTCCACCTCGCCGGGGGAAAGCCGCTGCAGCAGGGTGTCGAAGAAAACCACGCGCTTGGCCGCGCCCAGGCCGGTGAAGTAGGCGTTGGCATGGGCCGAGCGGCGGCTGCCGTCCATCACGAAGAGGCCCTTGGCGGCGAAGCCGCAGCGCTGCATCAGCGCCTGCACACGCGTTTTCAGGGCTTCGTCGGGCAGGGGTTCGAACTTGTTGAACAGCGGTGCGATGACGGTGGGGTAGAGCACCAGCAGCACCAGATTGAAGGCGACCCAGGCGGCCCAGGCGTACAGCCACCACAAGCCGCCGGAATTGCCCATGATCCACAGGATGCCGGCCGCCAGGGGCAGCCCGATGGCCGCGCCGACCAGGCTGCCCTTGACGAGGTCGGCCAGCCACAGTCGCAATGTCATCCGGTTGAAGCCGAACTGCTGTTCGATGCGGAAAGTGCTGTACCAGTCCAGCGGCAGTTCGATGAGCGAACCGATGACGACGAACGCGGCCAGCAGCGCCAGCTGATAGCCGAGGTTGCCCAGGGGCACCTGCACGTGGTTGAGCAGCAGGGTGTTCAGCGCGTCCAGCCCCCCCAGCAGCGTCCAGCCCAGCAGCACGGCGCTGCCCACGGCCAGCGCCAGCAGCGCGAAGCGACCCTTGGCCAGGGTGTAGTCGGCGGCTTTCTGGTGGGCGGCCGGGGTCACCGTCTCGCGGAAGGCCGGCGGCACCTGGTGGCGGTGGGCGGCCACGTGGCGCATTTGCCGGGTGGCCAGCCAGAGCTTGGTGAGCAGTGAAGCCAGCAACGCGGCCACGAAGGCAAAGGTCAGGATGTCGGCGTGCATAAGGCATGAGTCTAGAGGCTGTCGGCTCGGCGCGTTCGCTCGGTCGGCAGCATGGCGCGGGACCTGGGTCAAAATGGACCGATATGCTTTTCACTGCCTGCCAGGCCCTGCGATCGATGGACCCGACCCTCTTGCTGACTTCCGCCGCTCGACCCGGCATCGGCCTCGTGCGTTTTCTTGCGGCCCTGTTGCTTGCTGCTGGCCTGGCTGCGCCAGCCTCGGCGCAGTCGACCATGGTTCGGCTGGAAACCTCGCTGGGCCCGGTCGACATCCGCCTGTTCGACCGCCAGGCCCCGGCCACGGTGGCCAACTTCCTGGGCTACCTGCGCAGCGGCGCCTATGCCAACTCCTTCGTGCATCGCAGCGTGCCTGGTTTTGTCATCCAGACCGGTGGCTACACCTGGTCGGCAGGCTTTGGTCCGGCCAAGATCCCGGCCGGCCCGCCGGTGGTGAACGAGTTCAGCAGCACCCGTTCCAACCTGCGCGGCACGGTGGCCATGGCGAAACTGGGTGGCAACCCCAACAGTGCAACGACCGAGTGGTTCGTGAACCTGGGCAACAACGCGGCCAATCTCGATTTTCAGAATGGCGGCTTCACGGTGTTCGGGCAGGTCACCGTACCCGGCATGGCGGTGGCCGACCGGATCGCGGCACTGCCGCGGCTGAACTTCGGCGGCTGCTTCGCCAACGGCAGCGCTTTCACCGACGTGCCGATGCGCGCCACGGTCACCAGCTGCGCCGGCATCTCCGACCAGAATCTGAGCATGGTGCAGTCGGTGCGGGAACTGCCGCCAGCCTTGAATGACGCCGACCGGGTGTTCGACTTCATCGAAGCCAGCTTTCCGCAGTACGCCCGGCCTTCGGGCTTCGTGTCGGCCACCGAGCCCAGCCTGGGCTACTACTACCGTTACTACCCGGGCACCGACGCCTACCTGGGCTTCAAGGACGGCAACATCTACTACCTGGTGCCGGCCATCAGCAGCCAGGTCGTGCTGCTGGCCGCGCTGGCCGACCTGCTGCCCCAGGCGGTGGCCGCCGGATACTGAACCCGCCAGCAGCGGCCCCTTCAACGAGAATCCGCAACTGTCCACCCCGCCCCAGACCATGAGCGAATCCCTGCTGTTGCCGAGCGACCAGAACCTGGTCTGGATCGACCTCGAAATGACCGGCCTGGACACCGACCGCGACCGCATCATCGAAGTCGCCGTCATCGTCACCGACCCCATGCTGGCCTTGCGTGTCGAAGGCCCGGTGTTCGCCATCCACCAGACCGACGCCGTGCTCGACGGCATGGACGCCTGGAACAAGGGCACGCACGGCAAGAGCGGCCTCGTCGACCGCGTGCGCGCCAGCACTGTCGACGAAGCCGCGGCCGAGGCCGCCGTCATCGCCTTCCTGCAGGCCTACGTGCCCAAGGGCAAGAGCCCGATGTGCGGCAACAGCATCTGCCAGGACCGCCGCTTCCTCGCGCGCACGATGCCGGCGCTGGAAGCCTTCTTCCACTATCGCAACCTCGACGTGAGCACGCTGAAGGAGCTGGCCAAGCGCTGGAAGCCGGAGGCGCTCGTCGGCTTGAAGAAGGCGCAGGCGCACACCGCGCTGGCCGACGTGCACGAGTCGATCGACGAACTCGTGCACTACCGCCAGACCCTGTTGGCGGTGTGACGCGGCGAATGCGGGCTTGAACCCGCCCCGCGAGCCGCCGGCCTGAGCCATGCTGCATGGCTACCTGCCCGCCCTCCTGGGCGGCCTGTGGGTCACGCTGGGGGTGGCTGCGCTGTCGCTGCTGGTGGCCTGCGCGCTGGGCCTGCTGGGCGCGGCGGCCAAGTTGTCGGGCTCACGCGTGGCGCGGACCCTGGCTGCGGCCTACACCACCGTCATCCGCGGCCTGCCCGACCTGGTGCTGATGCTGGCCATCTTCTACGGCGGGCAGATCCTGCTGAACGACCTGGTCGAGTCGCAGGGCTGGGACCACATCGATCTGCCGCCGTTTGCCGCTGGCGTGCTCACCATCGGCTTCATCTACGGTGCCTATCTCACCGAGACCTTTCGCGGCGCCATCCTGGCCATCCCCCCCGGGCAGGCCGAGGCGGCCCGGGCCTATGGCCTGTCCGCCGTGCAGGTCTGGCGGCGCATCGTGCTGCCGCAGATGGTGCGGCATGCGATCCCGGGCTTTTCCAACAACTGGCTGGTGATGGTCAAGGCCACGGCGCTGGTGTCGATCATCGGGCTGGACGACATGGTGCATCGCGCCAACCTGGCCGCTGCCGCAACCCGCGAGCCATTCACCTTCTTCGCGGCCATCGGGCTGCTGTACCTGGCCATCACCTCGGCCTCGATCTGGCTGCTGGCGCGCGTGGAGAAGCGCTACAGCCTGGGTGTGAAAGCGGGGTCGTTCTAGGCCATGGACTGGGACATCGTCAGCCAGAGCCTGCCCGATTTCGCCGACGGCCTGCGCGTGTCGCTGACGCTGCTGGCCATCAGCCTGGCCAGCGGCCTGGTGTTCAGCCTGCCGCTGGCCATCGCGCGGGTGTCGCGCAGGCGCTGGCTCTCGCTGCCGGTCCGGGCCTTTACATACGTGCTGCGGGGCACGCCGCTGCTGGTGCAGCTGTTCATCGTCTACTACGGCTTCGCCCAGTTCGAAGGCCTGCGCAGCAGCGTGCTTTGGCCGCTGCTGCGCGAGGCCTGGTTCTGCGCCTGGCTGGCGTTTGCACTCAACACCACCGCCTACACCACCGAGATCTTCGCCGGCGCCCTGCGGGCCACACCGCAAGGCGAGGTCGAGGCCGCGCGGGCCTACGGGCTGTCGGGCTGGCGCCTTTATGCGCGCATCCTGCTGCCCAGTGCGCTACGCCGGGCGCTGCCGCAATACGGCAACGAAGTCGTGGGCCTGCTGCACGCCACGGCCATCGTCAGCACGGTGACGCTGGTCGATGTCACGCGCGTGGCGCGCGACGTTTATGCCAACCATCTCTTGCCGGTCGAAGCCTTCGGCACGGCGGCGGTGATCTACTTCAGCCTCACCTTCACCCTGGTCGGCGTCTTCAGGCTGCTGGAATGGCGCTTTCTGCGGCACCTGCGGACCGAGCGCCGCCCCGCCGCTGCCCGGCTGCAGCCCCAAGCCCATTGAACACCGCATGCACACCGACACCCTGACCATCGCGCCGCCTGCCCCCGGGCATCACCCCGTGCTCACGGTGCACCGCTTCGGAACGCCGGGGGCCCGACCGAAGGCGACGATCCAGGCTGCGCTGCACGCCGACGAGGTGCCCGGCCTGCTGGTGGCCCAGGTGCTGAAGCGCGAACTGCAGCGCCTGGAAGAAGCCGGGCTGCTGCAGGGCGAAGTAGTGCTGGTTCCCTATGCCAACCCGATCGGCCTGGCCCAGCACCCGCTGGGCCTGCACCAGGGTCGATTCGACCTGGGCGACGGGCTGAATTTCAACCGTTTTCACCCCGAACTCGCCCAGGCCGCCGGTGACCGCGTGCAGGGCCGCCTGGGCACCGACGCCACCGCCAACGTGGTGCTGATCCGGCAGGCACTGCGCGAAGCCGCTGCCGCACTGCACAGCCTGCAGACCGCGCAGGACTTGAAACACAAGCTGGTGGGCCTGGCCATCGACAGCGACATCGTCTTCGACCTGCATTGCGACAACCAGGCCGTGATGCACCTTTACGCGCTGACGCCGCACGCCGACCTGGCCGGCGAGTTCGGGGCGCTCCTGGGCGCGCAGGCCGTGCTGCTGGCCACCGAGTCGGGCGACTCGCCTTTCGACGAAGCCTGCAGCCGGCCCTGGCTGCTGCTGGCCGAACGTTTTGCGCCGCTGCCGGTGCCGCCGGCCTGCTTCAGCGTCACCGTGGAACTGCGCGGCGAAGCCGACACCAGCCACGCCCTGGCGCAGCAGGACGCGCAAGCCATCGTCGAGTTCCTGCGCCGCCGCGGTGTCGTGGGCGGCACGCCCGCGCCACTGCCCCTGCCGAAATGCCAGACCACGCCGCTGGCCGGCTCCGAGCCCCTGACCGCGCCCTGCGCCGGGGTGGTGGTGTTTCACCGCGACCCCGGTGATCACATCCTGGCCGGCGAACTGGTGGCCGACGTCGTCGACATCGACACCGGCACCGTGCATCCCTTGCGGGCACAGTCCTCGGGCGTGCTCTACGCCCGCACCGCCACGCGCTGGGCCACGCCCGGCAAGCGCCTGTGCAAGATTGCCGGCACCGCGCTGGCGCGCACCGGCAAGCTGCTCAGCGCCTGAAATGAGCGCGGCCGACCTGCACCCGCTGCTGTTGCAGGCCGAGGGCATCCACAAGCGTTTCGGCCCGAACCCGGTGCTTCAAGGTGTGAGCGTGCAGGCGCGCCAGGGCGACGTGATCTCGATGATCGGCTCCAGCGGCAGCGGCAAGAGCACCTTCCTGCGCTGCCTGAACCTGCTGGAACAGCCCGACGCCGGCCGCATCGTCGTCGACGGAGACGAGCTGGCGCTGGTGCCCGACCCCCGCGGCGGCCTGAAGGCAGCCAGCCCGGCGCAGCTGCAGCGGCTGCGCAGCCGCGTGGCCATGGTCTTCCAGCAATTCAACCTGTGGGCGCACATGACGGCGCTGGAGAACGTGGTCGAAGCGCCGATGCAGGTGCTGCGCCTGTCGAAAGCCGAGGCCGTGGCGCGCGCCGAGCGTTGCCTGCAGCGCGTGGGTGTCGCGCACCGCCAGCATGCCTATCCGGCGCATCTGTCGGGGGGTGAACAGCAGCGCGTGGCCATCGCCAGGGCGCTGGCCATGGAGCCGCGGGTGATGCTCTTCGACGAGCCCACCTCGGCGCTGGACCCGGAACTGGCGGGCGAAGTGCTGCGCGTGATGCGCGCCGTGGCCGAGGAAGGCCGCACCATGATCGTCGTCACGCACGAAATGAGCTTCGCGCGCGAAGTCAGCAACCATCTCGTCTTTCTGCATCAGGGCCGGATCGAGGAACAGGGCCCGCCGCGCGAACTGCTGGCACGGCCGCAGTCGCCTCGGCTGCAGGCGTTCCTGGCGAATTCGCTGAAGTAGCGACATTGCCCCTGCTGTCATCGGAGTGTCACGCCGGGACCCGCGCGGCCACCTAAACTGCACGGGATGCGCGACGATGCCCTGCCCCTGCTCAACCGTGAGCGTTCCATCCTCCAGTTCAACCGGCGTGTGCTGGCCCAGGCGCGTCGCGCCGACGTGCCGCTGCTGGAGCGGCTGCGCTACATCACCATCGTCAGCAGCAACATCGACGAATTCTTCGAAGTGCGCGTGGCCGACTACATCGAGGCCGTGCGGCAGCCCGGCAGCGGTGTCACCCACGCTGACCTGGCCACGGTGGCCGGTGCCGCGCACGAGCTCATCGACGAACAGTACGCGGTCTTCAACGACCTGGTGATGCCGGCTCTGGCCGAGCACGGCATCGTCGTGGTCAACCACGCCGAACGCAGCGAGGCCCAGCGCGAATGGGTGGCCGAATTCTTCGACGCCCAGGTGCGGCCGCTGCTGGTTCCCGTCAGCCTGGACCCGAGCCACCCCTTCCCGCAGGTGGCCAACAAGAGCCTGAACTTCATCGCCCAGCTCGACGGCCGCGACGCCTTCGGCCGCGACAACCAGATCGCCATCGTCAAGGTGCCGCGGGTGCTGCCGCGTGTCATCCGCCTGCCGCTGGAACTGTGTGGCGGACGGCAGGGCTTCGTGCTGCTGACCAGTGTCATCCGCGCCCACCTGGCTGAACTGTTCCCCGGCCGCACGGTGCAGTCCTTCAGCCAGTTCCGCGTCACCCGCGACTCCGACCTCGAAGTCGACGCCGACGACGTCACCAACCTGCGCCAGGCACTGCGCCGGGGCCTCACCACGCGCCACTATGGCCAGGCCATCCGGCTGGAGGTGACGAATACCTGCCCGGACATGCTCAGCCGCTTCCTGTTGCACCAGTTCGCGCTGCCCGACGTGGCGTTGTACCGCGTCAACGGCCCGGTCAATCTGGTGCGCCTGAACCAGCTCATCGACCAGGCCAACGCAGGGCTTTCCAGCGACCCGCTGCGTTTCCCGCTGTTCGAACCGCGCTGGCCGATCGAAGCCCTGGGGCCCGGGGTGTCGATGTTCGAGCAACTGGCCCAGCGCGACGTGCTGCTGCACCACCCTTTCGAGAGCTTCGAGCCCGTGGTGCAGTTCCTGCGCGAGGCGGTCGATGACCCCGACGTGCTGGCCATCAAGCAGACCATCTACCGCACCGGCGCGCAAAGTGTGCTGGGCGACCTGCTGATCGAGGCCGCGCGCCGCGGCAAGGAAGTGCTGGCGGTGGTGGAACTGAAGGCCCGCTTCGACGAGGAAGCCAACATCAACTGGGCCGAACGCCTGGAAGCCGTGGGCGCCCAGGTGGTCTACGGCATCGTCGGCCTGAAGACTCACGCCAAGATGCTGCTGGTGACGCGGCGCGAAGGCGGCCGCCTTCGCCGCTATGCCCACCTGAGCACCGGCAACTACAACCCGAAGACAGCGCGCATGTACACCGACATGGGCTGCCTGACCGCCGACCCTGGCCTGACGGCCGATGCCGATGCGGTGTTCCTGCAGCTGGCCAGCCAGACGCGTGTGAAGGCGCCGCAGCAACTGGTGACGGCGCCCTTCCTCCTGCACCGCCGCTGCATGCGCCACATGCGCCAGGTGGCCGACGCAGCGCGGGCCGGCAAGCCGGCGCGCATCGTCGTCAAGGTCAATGCGCTCACCGACCCGGCATTGATCCAGGGCCTGGCCGTGGCCAGCGAGGCCGGTGCCGACATCGATCTCATCATCCGCGGTGCCTGCATGCTGCCGCCTGGGCTGGCCGGGCGAACCGAGAACATCCGCGTGCGCTCGGTCGTCGGCCGCTTCCTGGAACACACCCGCGTGCTGTACTTCCGCTGGGGCGACGAGGACGACGACGAGGTGCTGTACCTCAGCAGTGCCGACTGGATGAGCCGCAACATGTTCCGCCGCATCGAAGTGGCCTGGCCGGTGCGAGACCCGGTGCTGCGCCAGCGCGTCATCGACGAAGCCCTGGTGCCTTATCTGCATGACACGCTGGACGCCTGGGCGCTGGACAGCGAAGGCCGCTATCGGCGCGTGCAGTCGGCACCGGGTGCAACCCCGGCAAGTGCGCAGCAGGCGCTGATGCAACGCTACGCCTGAAGCTGGCTGCACCCGCACAACATGGACCTGATCCTCTGGCGCCACGCCGAAGCCTTCGAGATACGCGAAGCGCAGACCGACCTGGAACGTACGCTCACCCCCAAGGGCGAACGTCAGGCCCAGCGCATGGCGGCCTGGCTGAACCGCCAACTGCCCAGCAGCGCTCGCGTGCTCGTCAGCCCGGCGCGACGAACGCAGCAAACGGCGCAGGCGCTGGAGCGCAAGTTCAAGACGGTCGAGGCACTGGCCCCCGACGGCACCGTCGACGGCCTGCTGCATGCCACGCGCTGGCCCGAGTCGCGCGAACCGGTGCTCGTCGTCGGACATCAGCCGACGCTGGGGCTGGCCGCTTCTTACCTGGCCTCGGGCCAGCCGCAGGCCTGGCCGGTGAAGAAGGGTGCCGTCTGGTGGCTGCGGGCGCGTGAACGTGAAGGGCAGGTGCAGGTGGTGCTGCACGCCGTCATCGGCGCCGACCTGCTTTGAAGCGCGCCGGGCCACTCAGGCCGGCAAGCTCAGCTTCAGCGTGCCGCTGCGTGCCCAGATGTCGGCTTCTTCGCGCAACAGGAACAGCGTGCGTGGATGCTGTTCGGCCCATTCGGGCTTGAAGCCCAGCAGCGCGTCGCGGCCGCGTGAACGCAGGCCCAGTGCCTTGGAGCTGACCTCGCCGCGGGCATGGCACTTGATGACGGCCAGCCGCAGGCACATCACCTGCCAGGCGAATGCCTCGTTCGCCAGTTGCGGCTCGATCTTGCGCAAGCCGCCGCGCTGCGCCAGCACCAGGTCGCCGATGCGCCGCTGCTGGCTCTGCGAGAAGCCTGGTGCGTCGACATGGGCCAGCAGGTAGGCGCTGTGGCGGTGGTGGTCGTGGTGCGAGACCATCAGGCCGATTTCATGCAGCGCGCAGGCCCAGGCCAGTTCACGGCGGACCTCGTTGTTGGCCAGGGCTGCCACGGCGGGCTGCACGGCGTCAAAGAGGGCCAGCGCCACCGAAGCCACGCGCGCGGCCTGGCCCGTGTCGACGGCGAAGCGACGCTGCAGCTCGGCCACGCTGGCGTCGCGCATGTCGCCGGGGCGGGTGCGCTGCAGGGCTTCGATGCGCTCGTTCAGATCGACGATCACGCCCTGGCGCAAGGCGCCCTTGGCGGGCCAGAGCGTGTCGATGTCGAAGTGCGCGGCCAGCGTGTACAGGATGGCCAGGCCGCCCGGCAGCACGGCGTGGCGTTCGGCCTTCAGGCCGGGCAGCGAAAGGCGGTCCAGGCTGCCCGCGGCAATGCACTGCTGCATGCACCAGCGCAGCCCAGCCGGGGTGATGCGGCCGTCCGTCACCCCGGCAGCCTGCAGCACGCCGGCCACGGCGCCAGCCGTACCCGACGAGCCCAACGCGGTCGTCCAGCGTTCTGGCGCGAAGGGTTGCAAGGCTTCCTCAAGTTCCGCGCCTGCGGCCACCTGGGCTGCGCGGAAGGCGGCTTCGGTGAGCTTGCCGTCGGCGAAAAAGCGCATCGACAGACTGACGCAGCCGACAGCGTAGCTTTCGGCCACCTGTGGCACGCGGCCCTGGCCGAGGATGAGTTCGGTCGAACGGCCGCCGATGTCGACCACCAGGCGGCTTTCCTCGCTGGGCTGCATCTGCGCCACACCGGCGTAGATCAGGCGCGCTTCCTCGCGGCCGGAAATGACTTCGATGGGGAAGCCCAGCGCTTCCTGCGCGCGCAGCAGGAAGGCGTTGCGGTTGCGGGCCTCGCGCAAGGTCTGCGTGGCCACCGCGCGCACCTGGGCCGGTTCGAAGCCGGCCAGGCGCCCGGCGAATCGGCGCAGGCAGGTCAGGCCGCGCTGGACCGCTTCTTCGGTGAGCTGGCCATTACCGTCCAGGCCCGCGCCCAGGCGCACGGTTTCCTTCAGGTAGTCGATGCGGCGATAACGACCGTGCTGCAGCTGCGCCAGCTCCAGCCGGAAGCTGTTGGAGCCCATGTCGATGGCGGCCAGGGCCCCACCTGGGTTGACGCGTTCTTGCATAAGCGCATTGTGCCAACGGCTTTTTGCCGGCCAGCCGACAATCGCGCCTTTCCAACACCCGATCGAGACCCGCATGATCAAGGAAGAATTCGATACCCTGGTGCCGGCCCGAGGCGCCTTCGACGCCGCCGTCGACCGCCGCGGTTTCGTGCGCACCTCCATCGGCACCGGTTTCGCTGCTGCGGTGCTGCCGGTGATGGCGCAGACCGCCATCAAGACCGACACCGTGGGCCTGGTCAGCGGCGAAGTGACGATCCCGGTGGGCGACTTCAAGATGCCGGCCTACCGCGCCGCACCGGCCAACCGGCCGAACGCGCCCGTGGTGCTGGTGGTCAGCGAGATCTTCGGCGTGCATGAATACATCGCCGACGTCGCTCGCCGCTTCGCCAAGGCTGGCTACTGCGCCATCGCACCGGAACTGTTCATCCGCCAGGGCGACGCCACGGCCTATGGCGAGATCGCCAAGCTGATCGCCGAGGTCATCAGCAAGGTGCCCGACGCCCAGGTGATGGGCGACCTGGACGCCACGCTGGCCTGGGCCAAGGCCCAGGGCTTCGACACCGCCAAGGCCGGCGTCACCGGTTTCTGCTGGGGCGGACGCATCACATGGCTCTACAGCGCGCACAACCCCGGCATCCAGGCCGGTGTGGCCTGGTATGGCCGGCTGACGGGACAGCCCAGCCCGACCACACCCAGCCACCCGGTGGACGTGGCGGGCAAGCTGGCCGGCCCGGTGCTGGGCCTGTACGGCGAGAAGGACACCGGCATCCCGCTGGACACGGTGGAAGCGATGAAGGCCGCGCTGGCCAAGGGCAGCGCCGCTGCCCGGAAGAGCCAGTTCGTCGTCTACCCCGATGCGCCGCATGCCTTCCATGCCGACTACCGCCCCAGCTACCGCAAGGAAGCCGCCGACGACGGCTGGAAGCGCGCGCTGGACTGGTTCAAGGCCCACGGCGTGGCCTGACAGCCGCCAGGCAGGCCCCGCCGGCGGCGGCCGGGGCGCTTGACAGGGTCGGTAGCATCCCTGCATGACCCTTGCCTATATCGTTGCCGCCACGGCCATTGGCGGCCTGCTTTCCGTGTTCATCGCGGCCGCCCTGTCGATCACCGTGCTCAGCCGCGTGGTCAAGAGCCTGGTCAGCCTGTCGGCCGGCGTGCTGCTGGGCACTTCGCTGCTGCACGTGCTGCCCGAAGCCTTCGAGAGTCACGCCAGCCCGCAGACCTTGTTCGGCACGCTGCTGGCCGGGCTGCTGTTCTTCTGGCTGTTGGAAAAGGCCGAGCTCTACCGCCACGTGCACCATCACGAAGGCGACGGCCACGACCACCACCACCACTTCGACGCGCAGCAGGCAGGCCGTGGCGGCCTGAGCGTGCTGGTGGGCGATGCGGTGCACAACTTCTGCGACGGCGTGATCATCGCCGCGGCCTTCATCGCCGATCCCAAGCTGGGCGTGGCCACCGCGCTGGCGGTGGCAGCGCACGAGATTCCGCAGGAAGCCGGTGACTACATCGTGCTGCTGAACGCCGGCTTCTCCAGGCGCAAGGCGCTGTTCTTCAACGCGTTGTCGGGCCTGGCGGCAGTGGCCGGTGGCGTGCTGGGCTACTACCTCGTGGGACCCTGGGAATCGCTTCTGCCCTACCTGCTGGTGGTGGCTTCCAGCAGCTTCATCTACGTGGCCGTGGCCGACCTGCTGCCGCAGTTGCAGCAGCGGCTGAACTGGCGCGAGACGGTGACGCAGGTGGCCTGGCTGGGCGCTGGTTTGTTGCTGGTGTTGCTGGCACGGGAGCTCCTGCATGCTGGGCACGCGCATTGACGCAGGGCCCTTCGGTCCCTTCAACCCGCTCTGCAGGCGAACAGGGGGCGGGCCAGGCGTTGCACCACACGACCCCTTCGCCCGAGGGGTGCGCGCCGTGGCGCCGGTTCCTGGCCGCTGCACACTGTGGGTCTGTGCCTGACAGAGTGCCCCCTGGGGCCGCCCGCGCCCGATGACTGCCTTCCGCTTCGACAACACCTATGCCCGCGACCTGCCGGGCTTTTACGCTTCCTGGCAGCCAGCCCGCGTCCCAGCGCCGCAGCTGGTCTACTTCAACGATGGCTTGGCCGCCGAACTCGGCCTTGACACCTCGGCGCTGCAAGCCCAGGCCGGTGCGGCCCTGTTTGCCGGCAACAGCTTGCCCGAGGGTGCCGAGCCCCTGGCCCAGGCCTATGCCGGCCACCAGTTCGGTGGCTTTTCTCCGCGCCTGGGCGATGGTCGTGCGCTGCTGCTGGGCGAAGTCATCGACACCCGGGGCCGACGCCGCGACATCGCGCTGAAGGGCTCGGGCCGCACGCCGTTTTCGCGGGGTGGTGACGGCAAGGCCACGCTCGGCCCGATGCTGCGCGAAGTGCTCATCGGCGAGGCCATGCACGCGCTCGGCATCCCCACCACGCGCGCGCTGGCCGTGGCCGGCACCGGTGAACGCGTGCTGCGCGAACTGCCGCTGCCCGGCGCCGTGCTCACGCGCGTGGCCGCGAGCCACCTGCGCGTGGGCACCTTCCAGTTCTTCCTGAACGAAGGCGACATGGCCAAGCTGCGCCGGCTGCTGGACTACGCCATCGCCCGCCACGACCCGCAGCTGGCCGGCAAGCCCGGCTGCGAGATGGCCTTCCTGCGCGCCGTGGCGCAGCGCCAGGCGCAGCTCGTCGCACAGTGGTTGAACGTCGGCTTCATCCACGGCGTGATGAACACCGACAACATGACGATCTCGGGCGAGACGATCGACTACGGCCCCTGCGCCTTCATGGAGGCCTACGACCCGGCCACCGTGTTCAGCAGCATCGACCACGGCGGCCGGTATGCGTTCGGCAACCAGCCCGGCATCGCACGCTGGAACCTGGCCCGGCTGGCCGAGACCTTGCTGCCACTGGTGGCCGATGCCGACGACGAAGCCGCTGCGCGCCAGGCCTTGGCCGAGGCCACGGCGGTGATCGACGAATTCCCCGCGCTTCATGCGCGTGCGCTGCTGCAAGGTCAGCGCGTGAAGCTCGGCCTGGGGGCGCCAGCCAGCGCATTTGGGGCTGATGAGGATGCAGAAGACAGCCGCCTGATCGATGCCTGGCTGGCGCTGCTGCACACTCAGGCCGTGGACTACACGGTGGGCTGGCGGCTGCTGGCCGGCGCCGCAGATGGCGACAGCGAGCCGCTGCGCGATCAGTTCAGAGACCGCAACGCGCTCGACGCATGGCTGCTGCAATGGCATGCCAGGTTGCAGCGCGACACTGCTGCCGGCGGCCCTGTCGCGGCTGACCGTGCAGCCGCGATGCGACGCGCGAACCCCCGCATCATCCCGCGCAACCATCAGGTCGAAGCCGCGCTGGCGGCCGCGATCCAGGGCGACATGGCGCCTTTCCGCGCCTTGCTGGCCGCCGTGCAGCAGCCTTTTTCGGACGCGGCCCATCTGGACCCCTATGCAGAGCCTGCACCTGCTTCGCAAACCGCCGCCTACCAGACCTTCTGCGGCACCTGAAGCGGCGCGGCGGCTTGACCTTCGGTGTCCCGCAGGTCGGCCGCCTTCTTGCGGCCGCGCGCTGTCGTCAGGTCTTCGGCATGCGGTACATCGCGCACAGTTTGTGACCGTCCAGGTCGCGCAAATAGGCCAGGTACAGCTTGCCGGCGGTGCCCTCACGCACACCGGGCGGGTCTTCGCAGTCGCTGCCACCGGCGGCCAGGCCGGCGGCGTGCCAGGCTTGCACCTCGGCTTCCGACTTCGCGGCAAAGCCGATTGTGCTGCCGTTGGCCACGGTGGCCGGCTCGCCGTTGATCGGCTGGGTGACCGAAAAGATGCCTGCTGGCGTGCGCCAGAAGACACGGTGGCGGTCGACGAAGCCGGCCGGCACGCCCAGCGTGCCCAGCAGGCTGTCGTAGAAGGCCTTGGCGCGGGCCAGATCGTTGGTGCCGATCATCAGGTGCGAAAACATCTTATTCGGGTCTCCAGGTTGAACGGGCAGGGCATGGGCCCCTGCGCCACCTGGCGCCGCCCGGTCCGGACTATCGCACCACCAGCACCGGCAGTGTGCTGTGCGTCAGCACCTTCTGGGTTTCACTGCCGAGCAACAGGGCGCTGACGCCGCGACGGCCGTGCGACGCCATCACCACCAGATCGCAGTCGTGCTGCTTGGCTTGTTCGAGGATGGCCTCCCAGGCGTGCAGGGCCTCGACCGTCTCGCCCTTGGCGGTGATGCCGGCGGCCTGCGCCGCGGACAGTGCTTCCTTCACGCGGCCCGAGGCCAGGCGTTCCTGGGCATCGAAGAATTCCTGCGGCGGCACGGGCTGCATTTCCGAGATGGCGCTGTAGGGAAAGGGCTCCTTGACCGACAGGATCTGCAGTTCGGCACCCGTCAGCCGCGCCAGGCCGATGACGTGCTGCATGGCCTTGCGCGTGATGTCGCTGCCGTCGGTGGGAAAAAGGATTCGCTTGTACATGCCATGCTCCTTGAAGTTCTGTGATGGAAGTGTGCTCGCATCATGCACTCCCTGACTTGACGTCCGTCAAGCCCTGACCATCGGCCGCGCCGGGTCGCTGCACCACTCGCTCCACGACCCCGGGTAGAGCAGGGTCGCGCCCAGGCCGGCATGGGCCATGGCCAGCAGGTTGTGGCAGGCCGTCACCCCTGAGCCGCATTGCTGCACCACCGGCCGGCCGGGTTGCAGCAGCGCCATGAACTCGGTGTGCAGTTCGGCGGCAGGCTTGAAGCGGCCGTCGGCCTGCAGGTTCAACTTGAAGAAGCGGTTGGCGGCGCCGGGGATGTGGCCGGCCACCGGGTCCAGCGGTTCGACCTCACCGCGGTAGCGCTCAGGCGCGCGTGCGTCGATCACCAGCATCCGGTCCAGCGCGGCCTGCAGTGCGCTGGCGTCCAGCAGGGGCATGGCCGGCGCGGCTGTGGCGGGGTAGGGCGGCTGTGGTCGGGTGCTCGCTGCGGCCTGTGTCGTCGCGCCGCCGGCCGCGGCCCAGGCTGCGGGCCCGCCGTCCAGCACAGCCACTTCGGCATGGCCCAGCCATTGCAGCAGCCACCAGGCGCGTGCGGCATATGGGCCCCCCTGAGCGTCGTAGACCACCACCTGCACGCCCGGAGCCACACCCCAGGCGCCGACGGTGGCGGCGAAACGGCCGCGATCCGGCAGGGGGTGGCGACCGCGTCCAGGCTCGCCGGGGCCTGCCTTCGGGCCCGACAGGTCGCGGTCCAGATGTGCATACAGCGCGCCGGGCAGGTGGCCTGCGGCGTAGGCGCGTTCGCCAGAGGCGGGATCGGCCAGGTCGAAGCCGCAGTCCAGCAGCACCAAGGGGCGTGCGTCGGGGGACGGTGTCGACTGGCGCGCCTGCAACTGCAGCAGGTCGGTGGCGGAGATCAGGGTCTGCATGGTGTCGGCTCCTGGGTGGGAATGGTGTGGCTGACGGGTTCAGGTTTCGGCACTGGGCTTGTCGGCACGCACCACCTTCTGGCGCAATGCCGTGGCCGTCAGGCCCGCGGCGACGATCAGGGCCATGCCGGCCAGGGCCGACAGTGTCACCGGGTCGTCGAACAGCCACACGCCCAGCACGAATGAGAACACGATGCCCATGTACTGCAGTGCCGAGTTCACCAGCGCACTGCCGATGGCATAGGCCCGTGTCAGCATCCATTGCGCTGCAGTGGCCAGCACGCCGATGCCCAGCAGCAGGGCCAGGCCCTCAGGGCGGTGGCTGTCCAGGGTCGACATGCCGCCCATCGCCAACGCCACCCCCAGCCCGGCGAGCAGGCCGCCCAGTGAAAAGTAGAAGACCACGCGTTCCTCGGGCTCGCCGGCCCGCCCCAGCGCACTGACCTGCAGATAGGCCATTGCCGCCAGCAGCCCCGACAACAGTCCGCACAGGCCGAACCAGATCTGGTCCTGGGCGATGGTGGGCCGCAGCACCAGGGCGACACCGGCGAAACCGGCCAGCACCGAAGCCACCAGCCGGCCGTCGACGGTGTTCGTGCCGCTGGGGGCGGCCATGATCACGGCGCCGCCGATCAGGAACAGCGCAATCCACACCGAGGACATGTAGTTCAGCGTGACGGCGGTGCCCAGCGGCAGCCCGCCTATGGCATAGAACCACAGGCACAGCGATGTCACGCCTGACAGGCTGCGCCAGAAGTGCATGGCCGGCACTGGGGTGGCCAGCGGTACCTGGCGCAGTTTCATCAGCCCGCCCATCAGCACCAGGCCGACCAGGGCCCGGAAGAACACGATTTCGCCCGCGCCGTAGGTGCTGGACGCCAGCTTCACGCCAGCGCCCATCAGCGAAAACAGCAGTGCTGCGCCCAGCATCAGCAGCGGGGCGCTGCGTCTCAGAGTGCCAGCCCTTCGGCGGCCAGACCCATCTCTCGGCGGTACCACTCGTGGAAATGCTGCATGCCGTCCTCCATCGGGCTCTGGTACGGGCCGGCATCGTCGTCGCCGCGCTCGAACAGGCACTGGCGGCCAGCGTCCATGCGCAGTGCGATCTCGTCGTCTTCCTTGCAGGTCTCCAGGTAGGCGGCCTGCTGGGCTTCGACGAATTCACGCTCGAAGGCGGTGATTTCCTCGGGGTAGAAGAATTCGACGAGGTTCGTCGTCTTGCGCGGCCCGCGCGGAAACAGCGTGGACACCACCAGCACGTGCGGGTACCACTCCACCATGACCGTGGGGTAGTAGGTCAGCCAGATCGCGCCCTGGGTGGGCGGCACGCCTTTGCGGTAGGCCAGCACGGCATCGTGCCAGCGCTGATAGACGGCCGAGCCGGGCCGCTCCAGCGCGTGCGCCACGCCCACGGTCTGCACCGAGTGGTGGCGGCCGAATTCCCAGCGCAGGTCGTCACAGGCCACGAACTGGCCTAGGCCGGGATGGAACGGGCCGACGTGGTAGTCCTCCAGGTAGACCTCGATGAAGGTCTTCCAGTTGTATTCGCAATCGTGAACGTGGGCCCGGTCGAAGACGAAGCCGCTGAAGTCGAACTCGGACTTCGGGCCCAGCTTGGCCAGGTCGCTGCCTATGTCCCGGCCGTTGCGTTCGAACAACAGGCCGTTCCAGTCCTGCACGGGGTAGTTGCGCAGGTTCAGGCAGGGGTCTTGCGGAAAGTGCGGTGCCCCGACCAGTTGGCCGTGCAGGTCGTAGGTCCAGCGGTGCAGCGGGCAGATGATGTGCCCCGCCTGGGTTTGCGACACGCGTGTGCTGCCCCGGCCCTGCAGCATCACGGCCTGGCGATGGCGGCAGACGTTGGAAACAAGTTCGACCCCGTCGCGGGTGTGCACCAGCGCACGGCCCTCGCTTTCCTGGGGCAATGCAAGATAGTCGCCGACTTCGGGCACCGCCAAGGCATGCCCCAGGTAACGCGGGCCATGCTGCAGCACGAGTTCCTGTTCCTTGCGGAAGAGCGTCTCGTCGAAGTAGCTGGAAACCGGAAGTTGTGAACGACTGCGTTCGAGAGCTTGGAGACTGAGGCTCAGGTCCGACATGATCCGAGTGGATCCTCCATGGATGGACATCGACCCCGCCACCCGGTGGCCCTGCGGGTGGCTAAAGAACCTGATGCGTGCGACAGGCCTTGCGACCAGCTCGCCTGCACCAGACCAAGTGCCAGCAGGGCTGTCCGCTGGCAGGGGCGCGATTCTACGCACGGGGCCCCAGCTTGCCGCTGAACAGGCCATCCCCAGGCTGCGGTCATGTGCAAGGTGTCAATCCAGGCGAGCCAGCGGCTTGATTCACCGGCTGTTTGTCTAGAATGGTGGACGATATTTCACCTCCTGAAATGACCCGCAGCCCTGCCGTCGCCAAGAACGCACCGCCCGTCCCAGCCACCTACGAACAGGCCCTGGCCGAGTTGGACCGTCTGGTGCAGCAAATGGAAGGTGGGCAACTGCCGCTGGACGAACTGCTCGACGGCTATCGCCGTGGTGCCGAGCTGCTGGCCATCTGCCGCGGCAAGCTGCAGACGGTGGAAGACCAGGTGAAGCTGCTGGAAGACGGCCAGCTCAAGGCCTGGACGCCCGAATGAACGAAGCCGACTTCAGCCCCTGGGCGGCAGCGCAGCAGCAAGCGGTGGAAGCTGCGCTCGAGCGCTGGGTGCCGGCCGATGCGCCGGCCGGCCTGGGCCTGGCCATGCGGTACGGCGTTCTCGACGGCGGCAAGCGCCTGAGGCCGATGCTGGTGCTGGCAGCCAGCGAAGCCCTGAACGGTCACCCCGAGGCCGCCCTGCGTGCCGCGGTGGCGGTGGAATTGATCCACGCCTATTCTCTGGTCCATGACGACATGCCCTGCATGGACAACGACGTGCTGCGCCGCGGCAAGCCCACGGTGCACGTGCAGTTCGGCGAAGCCCAGGCCATGCTGGCCGGCGATGCCATGCAGGCCCTGGCCTTCGAGGTACTGACACCCGATGGCGGCGTCGAAGCCGCACTGCAGGCGCGCCTGGTGTCGCTGCTGGCGCGTGCCGCCGGCCATCCGGGCATGGCAGGTGGCCAGGCCATCGACCTGGCCAGCATCGGCCGCGCGCTGGACGAAGCCGCCTTGCGCGACATGCACCGGCGCAAGACCGGCGCGCTGCTCGAAGCCAGCGTCTTGATGGGCGCTGCCTGCGGCCAACCCGCACCCGCCACCGGCTCGGCTGTCTGGCAGGCCCTGTCGGAATTCGGCGCAGCCATCGGGCTGGCCTTCCAGGTCGTCGACGATATCCTCGACGTCACCCAGGCTTCCGAGACCCTGGGCAAGACCGCGGGCAAGGACGTCGACCACAACAAACCCACCTATGTTTCGGTGCTGGGGCTGGACGCCGCACAGCGCCATGCCCAGGCCCTGTGCGGCCAGGCTCATGCCGCGCTGGGCCGCAGCGGCCTGGGTGCGCGTGCCGGCGCCCTGGCCGTCCTGGCCGACAAAGTGGTGCACAGAGAAAACTGAAGATGGACTCATCCACGCTGCTCAGCCGCATCAACAGCCCCGCCGACATGAAGCGGCTGTCGCGACCCGAACTGCTCCAGCTCTGCGCCGAGGTGCGCGACTTCGTGCTGCAGACCGTCAGCCAGACCGGCGGTCATCTGGGCAGCAACCTGGGCACGGTCGAGTTGACGGTCGCGCTGCACCATGTCTTCAACACGCCGCACGACCGGCTGGTGTGGGACGTGGGCCACCAGACCTACCCGCACAAGATCCTGACCGGCCGCCGCGACCGCATGCACACGCTGCGCCAACAGGACGGCATTGCCGGGTTTCCGCGCCGCGACGAAAGCGAGTACGACACTTTCGGCACGGCCCACAGCAGCACCAGCATCAGCGCAGCCCTGGGCATGGCCATCGGCGCCCGGTTGAAGGGCGAGGACCGCAAGGCCATCGCCGTCATCGGCGACGGTGCCATGAGTGCGGGCATGGCCTTCGAGGCGCTGAACAACGCCGGCGTGGCGCATGCCGGGGTCAGTGCCGACATCCTGGTCATCCTGAACGACAACGACATGTCGATCAGCCCGCCCGTCGGCGCGCTGAACAAGTACCTGGCCCGTCTGATGAGCGGCAACTTCTACGAAGCTGCGCGCCAGGGCGTGAAGGGCGTGCTGAAGAACGCGCCGCCCTTGTTCGAACTGGCGCGCCGGTTCGAGGAGCACGCCAAGGGCATGGTCGTGCCCGGCACCATCTTCGAGGAATTCGGCTTCAACTACGTCGGTCCGATCGACGGGCATGATCTGGACGCGCTCATCCCCACCCTGGAGAACCTGCGCGGCCGCCGCGGCCCGCAGTTCCTGCACGTGGTCACGAAAAAGGGCTACGGCTACCGCCTGGCCGAGGCCGACCCGGTGAAGTACCACGCGGCTTCGGCGCGCTTCAATCCAGCCGAGGGCTTTCCGCCCAGCAAGCCCGGCAAGCCCACCTTCACGCAGGTGTTCGGCCAGTGGCTGTGCGACATGGCCGAGGCTGACCAACGCCTGGTAGGCATTACCCCGGCCATGCGCGAAGGTTCGGGCATGGTCGACTTCCACAAACGCTTTCCACAGCGCTACCACGACGTGGGCATTGCCGAACAGCATGCCGTCACTTTTGCTGCCGGCCTGGCCTGCGAGGGCCTGAAACCCGTCGTGGCGATCTACAGCACCTTCCTGCAGCGTGGTTACGACCAACTCATCCACGACGTCGCGATCCAGAACCTGCCAGTGATGTTCGCGCTGGACCGTGCCGGCATCGTCGGCGCCGACGGGCCCACCCATGCAGGCCTCTACGACATCGCCTATATCCGCTGCGTGCCGAACTGCAGCCTGCTGGCACCCAGCGACGAAAACGAATGCCGCCAGGCGCTGACCACCGCCTTCCGCCACGACGGCCCTGCCGCCGTGCGCTACCCGCGCGGTTCCGGTGCCGGCGTGGCCGTGGAAACCGGCCTGAGTGCCTGGCCCTGGGGCAAGGGCGTGCTGCGGCGCACGGCCACCACAGCCGTCCTGGGCGAGCGCCACGACCTGCCTCGCATCGGCATCCTGGCCTTCGGCACCCTGCTGCATCCAGCCCTGAAGGCGGCCGAGGCGCTGGACGCCACGGTGGCCGACATGCGCTTCGTCAAGCCACTGGACCGCGACCTGGTGTTGCAACTGGCGCGCAGCTGCGACGCGCTGGTCACGGTCGAGGAAGGCTGCACCATGGGCGGCGCCGGCAGTGCCGTGGCCGAATGCCTGGCCGAAGCGGGGGTGGGAACGCCGCTGCTGGTGCTGGGCCTGCCCGACGTGTTCACCGAACACGGCGACCCGGCGCGGCTGCTGTCGCTGTACGGGCTGGACGCGGCGGGCATCGAGAAGTCGATCCGCCAGCGGTTTGCGCTGCGGCCAGCACTGGCTGCCGTCAATTCGTAGCCGACAGCCTTCAATCGCTTCGAACGGCGTCGTGACACCTTCACGACGACTCGGGCAAAGCGTCCGTGGGATGCTACACAGACCATGAACATGCTCACCGACGCCCTGCACATTCCCGACACCCAAAGCGCACGCGACGAGCGTCATCTGGCCATTCAGCGCGTGGGCGTGAAGGATGTCCGGTATCCGCTGAGCCTGCGCGTGGCCGGCCAGGTGCAGCAAACGGCCGCGCTGTGGTCGCTGGACGTGGCGCTGCCAGCCGAGCAGAAGGGCACGCACATGTCGCGCTTCATCGCCTGGCTGGACGCGCTGGCGCTCTCGGGCGAGGCGCTCGAGCCTGCCGGGCTGCGCACGCGCCATGCCCAGATGCTGCACAAGCTGGGCGCCAGCGAAGGCCGCATCGAAGCCGCCTTCAGCTTCTTTGTGCGCAAGCGTGCGCCGGTCTCGGGCGTGCAGAGCCTGCTGGACTACCAGGGCCGCTTCGTCGCCGAAACGCGCGCCGGCCTCACCACGGTGTATTCCGAAGTGGCCGTGCCGGTGAAGAGCCTGTGCCCGTGTTCCAAGGAAATCTCCGACTACGGTGCGCACAACCAGCGCTCACTGGTGACCCTGCGCGTAGAGGCCCTGCAGGCCGTGGAATGGCAGGAACTGGTGCGTTTCGCCGAGGACGAGGCGTCGAGCGAGATTTGGCCGATGCTCAAGCGCAGCGACGAGAAGTGGGTCACCGAACACGCTTACGAGAACCCGAAGTTCGTCGAGGACCTGGTGCGCGACGTGGCACTGCGGCTGAACGCTGACCCGCGCATCGGCCGCTACACGGTGGACGTGGAGAACTTCGAGTCCATCCACAACCACAGCGCCTACGCCCGCATCGAGCGCACCTGAGCCCGCGCGGTTTGCACGGCTGGCACGGCGGCTACTTCTTCGCTGCGTCCGCGCCGTAGACGTCGAAGCTGAAATACTTGTCGTTCAGCTTCTTGTAGGTGCCGTCGGCGCGGATGGCGGCGAGCGCGCCGTTGATGGCGTCGCGCAAGGCCGTGTCGCCCTTGCGCATCGCGATGCCGGCGCCCATGCCGAAGAACGCCGGGTCATCGTAGACCGGTCCTTTGAATGCGAAGGCCCTGCCTGCCGCAGTCTTCAGGAACCCTTGTTCCAGAGCCACTGAATCGGCCAGGGTCGCGTCCAGGCGAGCGGCGATCATGTCCAGATAGATCTCGTCCTGCTTGGCATAGCGCACGATCTTCACGCCCTTGAAAGTGGCGCTGGCGTAACGGTCGTGGATGGTGGTGCGCTGCACGCCCAGGGTCTTGCCCTGCAGGCCGGCCGCCGTGCCGTCGAAACTGGCGTCGGCACGGGCGACCACGCGCGCCGGGGTGTTGTAGTACTTGTTCGAAAAGTCCACGACCTTCTGGCGCTCTGGCGTGATGGACATCGACGCCACGATGACGTCGAACTTCTTCGCCCGTAGCGCCGGGATCAAGGCGTCGAATTCGGTCTGCACGAACTGGCAGCGGGTCTTCAGCTTCTCGCACACGGCCTTTGCGATGTCGATGTCGAAGCCTTTCAGCTGACCGTCGGGTCCCAGCTCGCTGAAGGGTGGGTAGGCGGCTTCCGCGGCCACGCGCAGCGGGTTCGGCACCTGGGCTGCCACCGGCAGGACCACGGCGAAAGCCAGCAATACAGCGAAAAAGGGTTTGAGCATGGTGTCTGTTTCGTGAATTCGGGCAGCCTTTGCACGATAAGGCAAGCCGCCGTTATCAGCTCGGCGCCTGTCTGACGCCGCTGTCAGCTCCTGTAGGAATTTGCCTGACAAGACAAGGCGAACAAACGGGACTGAAGCGACGGAACTGGCCTGATGTGACGGCTCATTTCAGAAGCCTACAGTCTGTTTCACACCGTGCCACCCCGCATTCCCTCCCTGGAGATTCCTGATGAGCCCCGAACAGATCCTCGCCGAAATCCGTGAAGCCAACCTGTCGTACCTGATGCTGGCCCAGAGCCTCATCCGCAGCGACCGCGAGCAGGCCCTGTACCGCCTGGGTGTGTCGGAAGACACTGCCGTGCTGATCGACGCGCTGACCCCGGCGCAGATGATGAAGATCGCCAGTGGCAGCACCTTGCTGTGCCGCTTCCGCATGGACGACGACATCGTCTGGAATCTGCTGACGAGCCATGGCAAGGGCGCGGCCAACGACGGCCTGAGCCGCCTGCACGCCTCGATCCTGCTCGCCGGTCGCCACCGCGAAGCGGCCTGACAGCGCCGAGCCAGATCCGCCAGACCCGAGAACAGATTCAGGAGAACCCCATGGCCCGCAACAAGAGCATCCTCACCGAAGCCAGGCAGATCGAACGCGCTGTCACGCTCATCCACCTGGGCGCGCGTCTGCAGGTGCTGGAAAGCGAAACCGACCTGAGCTACGAGCGCCTGCTGCGCCTGTACAAGGAAGTCGCGGGCAAGAGCCCGAGCAAGGGCCAGCTGCCGTTCTCGACCGACTGGTTCATGACCTGGCAGCCGAACATCCATTCCAGCCTGTTCCTGAATATCCACGAATACCTGAACAAGGCCGCGGCGCTGGACGAGATCGACAACGTCATCAAGGCCTACCAGCTGTACAGCGAGCAGATCCAGGCCCACGGCCTGGAGCCGCTACTCAGCGTCACCCGCGCCTGGCGTCTGGTGAAGTTCGTCGACAACGGCATGCTGACCATGACCGAATGCAGCAAGTGCGGCGGCCACTTCGTCACCCACCCGCACGAGATGGCGCGCCACTTCGTTTGCGGGCTGTGCAACCCGCCGGCACGCGCCGGCAAGGGCAAGCTCGCCGGCTCGCTGCAACTGGGCCGTGGCAGCCGTGAAGCAGACCGTGAAGAAGTGCACGCCATCGGCGAATCCCACCCCGCACACTGAACTTTTGGACCGATGCTGAACCTCAAGTGGCCAGGGCCTGTGGCCGATGAACCGGATGAATTGATTGCATGTCTCCTCCTGGCACAGTGTTCTGTGCTTTCAGCGGATCCTTCGGGATCCGCTTTTTTTTGGCCTTTGATACGAACTTGCGGTGCGACCCACCCCGCATAAAGTTCTGCAACACCCGGCCGATATCCGAAACAACCAGCAAGTCGCAAGACGCCCTCTTCGGTTTTTCGCTTCCACGACGTGAAACTCATCCCGTTTTCTGCGCAGTACATCCGCCGCGACAAACCGCTGCCTTTCGGGCTGCGCGACGCGGCCGGACGCTTGCTGCTGGCATCCGGTGAACGTGTGCAGACCGATCAGCAGCTCTACCTGCTGTCGGCACAGAGCGTCTTCGTCGACGAATCAGAGTCGGCCGACTGGCAGCGTCGCCTGCAGGCGGCCATGGACGAGAAGATCCGGCAAGGCGCAACCCTGTCGCAAGTGGTGGCAGTCAACATCGAAGGCGAATTCAAGGACACCCGCCCGGCGCGCGTGCTGACCCTGCCTGAGCAGTGGGAAGAATTGACGGGCCAGCTCGACGTGATCCTTCGGGACGTGCGTCCTGAAGGGGACTGGCAGCCGCGGCTGGCCAGCCTGCTGGAACGTGCGCGTGCGCTGCTGCAGCGGCGGCCCGACGCAGCGCTGTACCTGGGCGTCTACGAGGCCACGCATTCCTCGGAAAAGTACAGCAGCCACCACGCGATGCTGGTGATGCAGATCTGCGAGCTGACCGCACCGCTGCTGGGCTGGCCCAAGGACTGGGTCGACGCGCTCAGCCTGTCGGCGCTGACGATGAACGTGGGCATGCACCGGTTGCAGGACCAATTGGCACTCAGCATGATGCCGCTGACCCCCGCCATCAAGGCCGAGATCGACAAGCATCCCGAGGTCAGCGTGGCCATGCTGCGCGATGGCGGCGTGGGCAACGCGCTTTGGCTGGAGACAGTCCGCCTGCACCACGACGGCAGCGGTGCCGACCTGCCGCTGGCCGGTCTGCCACCGCCGCGCCAACTGGCGCGCTTGCTGCGTCGGGTGGACATTTTCACTGCCACGATCAGCCGCCGTGCCACGCGCAAGCCGATGTCGCCTGTTCAGGCGGCACGCGAAGCCTGTCTGGGGGCCAGCGGCGCCCCCGACGAGATCGGCAGCGCGTTGCTGAAGGCCGTGGGGCTGTATCCGCCAGGCAGTTTCGTGGAACTGGCCAGTGGCGAGATCGCCATCGTCGTGGCCCGTGGCCGCCGCGCCAACCTGCCAGTGGTCGCCAGCCTCATCGGCAGCAGTGGCAACGTGATGCTGGAGCCGGCGCTGCGCGACACGATCGAGCGGCGTCACGCCGTCAAGGCCGCCGTGGCCTGCGGCTCGGTGAAGGTTCGGCCCCCGCACGACAGACTTCTGGCCATGCGATGAAAGTGCCCTGGCAGCCTTCGGTTCTGGCCGGCTGCGCAGTGGTTTCTCGGGCGATCACGCCAGGCGAGGGTCCCCCACACTGCCTGAATGAAGGCTCGTTCCCCGAATCTGGCCAAGCGCCAGGCCGCCCCCGTGCTGCGCTCAACTCGCAGGGCGGCGCTGCCCTGGCCGCTGCCGGCGGTGCTGGCCTGGCTGCTGGCCCTGGTGCTGTGGCAGGCTGGTCTGTTGGCCGGATGGCCGCCTGCGCTGGCCTGGGGCGCCGGGGTCATGGCCGCATCCGGGCTGGCACTGTCCTGCCAGGGACGCTGGCGTCGCGTGATCGTAGCCGCCGGTTTTCCGTTGGCGACCTCGGCCACCCTGCTCCCACTGGCCCAGGGCATGGCCCTGCCGCCCTGGTCTTGGGGGCTGGCCGCCTTGCTCTTGCTCTTGCTCTACCCGCTGGGCGCCTGGCGCGACGCGCCATGGTTTCCCACGCCCCGTGGCGCGCTGGCCGGGCTGGCCCAGGCCTGTGTCGATGGGCCGCCGGCTTCGGTGCTGGATGCCGGCTGCGGCCTCGGCCACGGCCTGGCGGAACTGCGCCAGCAGTTTCCGCAAGCCCAGGTGCATGGCATCGAGCGCAGCCGGGTGCTGCGCTGGCTCGCGGCCTGGCGCTGCCCCTGGGCGCGAGTGCGGGGCGGCGACATCTGGGCCGCCGACTGGTCGCGTCATGACTTGATCTACGTCTTTCAGAGACCCGAGTCGATGCAGCGCGCCTTCGACAAGGCCATGCGTGAACTGCCGCTGGGTGGCTGGCTGGTCAGCCTGGAATTCCAGGTGCCGGGCGTGGCGCCGGCTCGGCAGCTGGAAGGTGCCGACGGACGGCCTGTCTGGCTGTATCGGCAGAGCTCAACCGCGGCCCCTGGCTGCCGATAAAGACCCAAGCCGTTTGGCCCTGCGGCCGCGCCGCTTTCGCCGGAAACTCTGAGAAAGACATGTTCGTCATCATCGGTTGGGTCGTCGTGATGGTCTGCGTCTTCGGGACGTTCATCGCCCATGGCGGGAACATGGGCCCGATCCTGAAGGCGCTGCCCTGGGAAATGGCCATGATCGGCGGCGCCACGCTGGGCGCCTTCCTGGTGAACAACCAGATGACGGTGATCAAGGCGACGATTGCCGGTGCCTTGAGCTGCTTCAAGGGGGGCAAGTACACCAAGGCGCGCTACATGGAACTGCTGGCGCTGCTGTACGACATCCTGCAGAAGGCCCGCAAGGAAGGCCTGATGTCGATCGAAAAGGACGTCGAGGACCCGCACAGCAGCCCGCTGTTCCAGAAGTACCCGACGGTGGGCAACGACCACCACGTCACCGAGTTCATCACCGACTACCTGCGGATGATGGTGTCGGGCAACCTGAACGCGCACGAGATCGAGTCGCTGATGGACAGCGAGATCGAGACCCATCACCACGAAGCCCATGCCCCCGTGGCTGCCATTCAGCGCGTCGCCGGCGGTTTGCCGGCCTTCGGCATCGTGGCCGCCGTGCTGGGCGTGATCAAGACCATGGGCAGCGTGGGTCAGCCACCGGCGGTGCTGGGCGCGATGATCGGTTCTGCCCTGGTCGGCACCTTCCTGGGCATCCTGCTGGCCTACGCGTTTGCCGAACCCCTGGCAGGCCTGCTGGAGCAGAAGGTCGAGGAAAGCGGCAAGGAACTGCAGTGCATCAAGACCACGCTGCTGGCCAGCATGCAGGGCTACGCGCCGCAGGTCGCCATCGAGTTCGGTCGCAAGGTGCTGCTGAGCACCGCGCGCCCCACCTTCTCCGAACTCGAGAATCACGTGAAGGGTAAGAAGTAATGGCCGGCGACGCGAAGAAGCTGCAGCCGATCATCATCAAGCGCGTCAAGAAGGGCGGGCATTCCGCCCATGGCGGCGCGTGGAAGATCGCTTATGCCGACTTCGTGACGGCGATGATGGCCTTCTTCTTGCTGATGTGGCTGCTGGGCAGCACCACGGAAGGCGACAAGAAAGGCATCGCCGACTACTTCGGCTCACCCCTGAAGGTGGCGCTGTTGTCCAGCGGTTCGGGTTCCGGCGATTCATCCCATGTCATCAAGGGCGGTGGCCAGGACCTGACGCGCAGCACCGGCCAGGTCAAGCGCGGCGAGACCGCCGCCGAACGTTCGACCGTCAACCTGCGGGTCATGAAGGCCGAGCAGGCACGCGCCGAGATCGCGCGGCTCGAAGCGCTGAAGGAAAAGATCGAATCCAAGCTGGCGGCCAACCCGAAGCTCGAGGCCATGCTCGGCCAGATCAGGCTCGACATGGTCGCCGACGGTCTGCGTATCCAGATCACCGACCAGGAAGGCCGCCCGATGTTCGCCAGCGGCAGCGGCGAAGTGCAGTGGTACATGCGCGACCTGCTGCGCGAGATCGGTGCGGTGCTGTACGAAGTGCCCAACCGCCTGACGCTGGAGGGGCATACCGACGCGCTGCCGTTTTCTGCAGGCGACAGGGGATACAGCAACTGGGAACTCAGCGCTGACCGGGCCAATTCCTCGCGCCGTGAACTGCTGGCCGGTGGCCTGGCCGAAGACCAGGTGCTGCGCGTGCAGGGCCTGGCAGCCAGCACGCCCTATGACCGCAAGGACCCGACCTCGCCTGCCAACCGGCGCATCAGCATCATCGTGATGAACCGCGAGGCCGAGGAACGCCTGTTCCGCGACGCCCTACAGGCGCCCGAGCCCGAACCGGTTGCGCCCTCAAGTCCGCCGCCCGCCAACCGATAACCCCACTAGTTCCCAGCCGACTCCACCGAGGCTCCATCCATGACCACGCCCACCGACCTCAAATTCCTCATCGTCGACGACTTCTCCACCATGCGTCGCATCGTCCGAGGCCTGCTCAAGGAGATGGGCTGCAACAACGCCGACGAGGCCGAGGATGGCGCCGTGGCCTTGAGCATGCTGAAGGCGCAGAAATACGACTTCGTCGTGTCCGACATCAACATGCCGAACATGAACGGCTTCGAGCTGCTCAAGGCGATCAAGGCCGACGACTCGCTCAAGCACCTGCCGGTGCTGATGGTGACTGCCGAGGCGCGCAAGGAAGACATCGTGCTGGCGGCGCAAAGTGGGGCGGCCGGCTACATCGTCAAGCCCTTCACGAAGGCGACGCTCGAAGAGAAGCTCGCGAAGATCCTGCAAAAGCTCGCTGCGACAGCCTGAAGGAAGAACAGCCATGAAGATGGACGACGCCAACACACTGCAGCCTGCTGCGCTGCCCTCGACACCCTCTGTTTCGCCCGAGGTCTTCCAGCAGATCGGCACGATCACGCGGCTGCTGCACGACACGATGTCGCAGCTGGGCGTGATGCCCAAGCTGCAGATCGCCACCGACGGCCTGCCCGATGCGCGCAGCCGCCTGACCTACATCGCCACCAAGACCGCCGACGCGGCCAACAAGGTGCTGAATTCGGTCGACCAGGCCAAGGCCGACCATGCCTACATCACCGACGCCACGCGCGCCATGGCTGCCGCGCTGGTGGAGAACCCGGTCAAGGCCGTGGCCAGCGGCGCGGTGCTGAATTTCGTGCAGGAAGTCGAGGCCCGCACCGCGCGCATCGACAACCACCTGACCGACATCATGATGGCCCAGGACTTCCACGACCTCACCGGCCAGGTCGTGGCCAAGGTCGTGACCCTGGCCAACGACCTGGAGGACAGCCTGGTCAAGCTGCTGGTGAGCGTGGTGCCACCGGACCAGCGCGAGAAGGTCGACCCCAACGTGCTGGCCGGTCCCGTGGTGAACCCGGAAGGCCGCACCGACGTGGTCAGCAACCAGGGCGAAGTGGACGACCTGCTGGCCAGCCTGGGCTTCTGACCCCCGTGCCTCGGCGTCCAGCCGAGGTTGGCTTCCGATCCCTCAACCTCGGCGTCCAGCCGGCGCCGGCTCAGCGGTTGGCGGCGTTGTCCGCGCCCGGTGCCGGGTCCAACGCCGCGAGCCGGGCCTGCGCATCGGCCAACCAGGGGTGGGTGCTGGCCACGCTGCCCTGCAGTTGCTGCACCGCCTGCTGCAGCGTGCCCCGCGCCGCGGCGGCCTCCCCCGCTGCGGCCTGGGCAGCACCCAGCCACAGCTGTGCTGCGCCGGTGCGCACCGAGTACGGGCGCCCCGACTGAAGCAACTGCGCGGCAGCCAGGGCCCGTTCGGCATTGGCCCGGGCTGCCCGAGCATCACCCCGGGCCAGGTGTGCCCGCGCCGCCAGCAGCCGGGCGTTCCACTGCCAAGGTGGTGCACTCGCGGCAGCTTCGGCCAGGATCGCCTCCAGCGCGGCCAGGGCTTCGGCGGTGGCCCCGCGCGCGACATCGAATTCGGCCCGTGCCAGGCGGCAGCCGCGGTCATAGAACGTGTCGCTGGCGCTGGCCCTTCGCAGTACGCCGTCGGCCCGCGCCAGAGCCTGCGCAGCCAGGTCGAGCCTGCCGGTGCGCGTGGCCAGGACGATGCGGTCGCATTCGATCGCGCGCACGATCTCCGGGGTCTCGGCGCCCGCGGCACGGGCCTGGGCCAGGCTGCGATCGAACACCGCTTTGGCTTCGTCGAAGCGGCCGGCGGCCAGCGCCGTCAGGCCCACGCCGCGCGCGGTGTAGAGCATTTTGGCCGTGTACGGGCCGCCGTCTTCCATCCATTGCAGATTCTGCTGACCCAGGGTCAGAGCCCGGCGCGCGTCGCCGGCTGAATTCAGCGCGATGGCCCATTCGTTGCGCACGACCCAGGCCACCTGGCTGTGTTCGCGCCCGGCATCGGTCATCAGCGCCAGCGCGCTGGCGAACAGGCGGTCGGATTCCAGGCCCTGGCCCTGCTGGCTCTTGAAGAGCGCCAGCCGAGCCACGGCGGCGGCACGCACATGCTCGGGCACGTTCGTGGCTCGGTCCATCTGCGCCAGCGCGCTCTGTTGCAGCTCCTGGGCTTCGGGCAGACGGCCGGCCTGGCCGGCCATGAAGGCCATGTAGCCCAGCGCGCAGGCACGTGCCGTGGGCAGGGCCGTGGCCTTGTCGACCAGCGCCTGCAGGCGCTGTGTGGCTGCAGCCAGCTCGCCCAGCTGGGCCTGGGCGTAGGCGTCGTCGCAGCCGATGTGGTCGCGCAGGTCGGGGTCCTGCGCCAGGGCCAGGGCTTCGCGCACCAGAGTGCGGCTGCGTTCCTGGCCGTCCCAGTCGCTGGCGCGCTGGGCCACCATCCACAGCACGCCGGCCAGCGGGTCGGGCTTGCCAGCCAGGCTCTGCCGCGCCATGCGTTCGGCGCGCGTCAGCCATTCGTCGGCGCTGATGGGTCTGCCGGCACGCAGCGCGTCGTTCAGCAGGTCGGCCATGAAGGCGTTGCCAGCTTCGTTGGCGGCCTGGGCCGCCAGTGCACGGGTGGCCTGCTGGCGCGCGACATGGGCCTGCCAGGTCGCCACCGAAAGGCCCGCGGCCACGCACAGCACGGCCACGCTACCGGCCGCCACCGCCCCGCGCCGCCGGGCCAGGAAGCGGCCGGCCACGTAAGCCGGCCTGCGCGGCCGCGCCAGCACCGGCCAGCGCCCCAGATGGCGCTGCAGGTCGGCCGCGAAGGCCTGGGCCGATTCGTAGCGGTGTCCGGGTTCGCGCTGTAGCACCTGGGTCAGGATCGCGTCGATGTCGCCCGCCAGGGCCTGGCGCAGCGCTGGCAGGCTCAGGCCCATCGTGTCGGCAGCCTCGGCGGTGCAGGCCTGGCTGGCCAGGCTCAGATCGCCGTGCAGGATGGCGTGTTCAAGCTCGGCCGGGGTCTGCGTGGGCCCGCGGTAGGGGCGGGCGCCGGTGAGCAGGTCGAAGAGCACCACGCCGGCGGCATAGAGGTCGGTCGCGGTGCTGAGCGGGCCGTTGTCGATCTGTTCCGGGGCCGCGTAGGCCGGTGTCATGGCCCGGGGGCCGGACCCGCCAGGGCTGCCGGTGCTTTCGGTGCCCTGCATCAGCGTGGCAATGCCGAAGTCGAGCAGCTTCACCTGCCCGTCCTGCGTCACGAGGATGTTCGACGCCTTCAGGTCGCGGTGCAGCACCAGGTGGCTGTGGGCGTACTGCACGGCCTGCAGAACCTGAACGAAGACCACCAGGCGCTGCGCCAGCGGCAGGCGCTGCTGCCGGCACCAGCGGTCCAGTGGCTGGCCGTCGACCTGTTCGATGGCCAGCCAGGGCAGGGTGCCGCCGCCTGGCATCGCCGGGTCGGCGCCGGCCTCGTGCAGGCTGGCGTCGTAGAGCCGCGCGATGTGCGGGTGTTCCAGCCGCGCCAGGATGTCGCATTCGCGCTGGAAGCGCAGCGCCGCGGCGCGATCGGGCAGGGGGTGCAGCGGCAGCTTCAGCGCCACCTCGCGCTGATAGGCGCCGTCGGCGCGTTCGGCGCGCCAGACCGTGGCCATGCCGCCGCGGCCCAGCGGCGCCACCAGCCGCCAGGGGCCGATGCGCCGGCCCGCCGCCAGCCCGCCAGCCTGCCCGGCGGGGTCGTCGGAGCCGGGAACGCTGAGCAGGGGCCCGCGGTCCAGCCGTTCGGCCGCCGCCTGGTCGGCATGGGCGGCGAGCAGCGCCCGCAGACGGTCGGTCAGGGCGGCGTCCGGCGGCGGCAGCGCGGGTAGGTTCCGGCTGGTCGAGCACCTGGTCGAACAGCGCCGAGAGCCGGGCCCAGTCTTCGGGAGAAAGCTTTGACGTCATCCTGCCTGTTCACGCATCGCCCGGGTGCGACCGGACATGCCCGGGTACCGACATGGCGCGCCGTGGGCGCTCAACGCTTGAGCGCCATCACGAGAAAGGCGCGTGCCTTCTCCCAGTCGCGGCGCACGGTGCGGTCGGTCACGCCCAGGGCGCTGGCGATCTCGGTTTCCGTGAGCCCGGCGAAGTAGCGCATCTCCACCACCTGGGCCAGGCGCGGGTCCAGTTCGGCCAGCTCTTGCAGCGCCTCGGCCACGTGCAGCACGTCGGCCTCGTCGGCGGCCACCGACTCGCCCACCTGCGTGTCCAGCGTCACGAACACGGCGTCGCCGCCGCGGCGCTCGGCCTGGCTGCGGCGCGCCATGTCGACGATGACCGATCGCATCACCCGCGCGGCGTGCGCCAGGAAGTGGCCGCGGTTCTCGAATCCCATCTGGCCGGCGCCTTGCAGCCGCAGCCAGCTTTCGTGCACCAGAGCGCCGGTGTCGGCCATCGTCACGCGCTGGCCGCGGCGGAGTCGTGCGCGCGCCATGGCCGCCAGGTCGTCGTAGAGCGCGGCGAACAGGCGGTCGAAAGCCTGGGCGTCACCGGCTCCGGCGGCGGCGAACAGGGCGGTGAGTTCAGGCATCGCCGCAATCTAGCAAGCGGCGGGTGTTTGTGCCGGGCCGCCGGTGCGGCCGACAGCGCGTCCAGCCCTCACCCCCCGCAAACGCGGGGCCCCAGCAAGGGGCTGGGGTGTCCGGTTTGGCGGGCCCGGCTGCGTGAACCGAGACAAGGCCCCTGCGGCTGTTGCCGGCATCCGCTGCACAGGCAGGTCCCTCAACGACACAGGTTCCCGATCTCATCACGCCCAGGAGAAGCTCGATGTCCGTCTTGAAACCGCTGCCCACCGTGGCCGCCTGCCTGCTCACCTGCTGCCTGGTCGCGCCAGCCTTGGCAGACACGACCAACGGCTACGGTGTTGCGACGTCCGCCAGCGCCGGGGACCCCGCCCCCTTCCTGGGCGCGACATCCGCCTATCGAATGGCGCAGAACGCTTCGGGCACCTATACCAATCCTGCGGACACGCCCCCGGTTTGGATCGACCCGTGCCCGGGTGTGACCAACCCCGACACCTTCTGCGCGGCCACATTGGGCGGAACCAACAGTGCCAACTACAACCTGACGGCGAGCAGCAGCCAGGCCTCGTTGCAGACCGGGGTGTTCAGCAACCCGTCCCTCTTGGGGCAGGTGACGGCAGCCACGTATGCCGACCTGGCTTCTGGCAGGCTGGGTGGGTCGGCGCAGGCCGACTATCTCCGCGTCGGGGCCACCACCGCCGTCTTCAATGACCGTCTGATCTTCGACATCGCCGGCGCGGGCCCCACGACGGTGACCCAGATCGCCTTGAGCTTCTCGATCGACGGGGCCATGCTCACCCCCACCAGCCTGTCCTACGCGACGGTTGCCAGTGATCTTCGTTTCGGCGAGGGTTTTGCGACGATCCGCTACGACCAGAACGCCGACGACCCCGCCACGGTCGTCCTGGGCCAAAGCGGGTGGGTGAGCGGGGCCTGGCTGCCGGGATTTTCCCCCGGCCTCAGCACGTTCAGCGGGGTCTACGCCCTGGTCGGTGCCGCCCCGACGCTGGATATCCGCGCCTCTCTCACAACCTATGCGGAAAGCAACGCCAGCGCCAATTACTCCAACACAGCTGCGTTCACTTGGAGTCTGCCTTCCAACGTGGGCGTCACATCGGCCTCGGGCGTGTTCCTGAGCGCCGTGCCCCAGCCGGGCACCTGGGCGCTGTTGCTGGCCGGCCTGGCGGTGGTGGGCGCGCTGGCGCGCCGCCGCGTCGCCTGAACGCACGCGGCTGGCTTGCCACCTCCCCCGATTCCCTTCCCGCTTCCCCTTGCCACTGAGCCTGGAGTCTTTCCCATGAAGCCCATCGCCTTGCTGCTGCCCCTGTTGCTGACCGGCGTGCCCGCAGCCTACGCACAAGCCAACCTGCTGCTGAACCCCAGCTTCGAGCTGCCGGCCCTCACCGCCGCCAGCACCTGTGACAACGGCACACCCTGGTGCCTGAAGGGCACCGGCAACACGCCGGGCTGGACGGCAGGCGGCAGTGGCGTCACGGTCGTTCACAACAACTATCTGGGGGGTGTGAACCCGCCTATCCTGGTGTCTGCATCCGATGGCGTGCAGTACCTGAACCTCAGTCAGATCGGCACCTTCGCCGGCGGTGTCTCCCAAACCGTGGCGGCCACCGCAGGGCAACCCTACAGGCTGAGCCTGGATGCTGCGGCCTGGGCCACCAATGCGATCGGGGCTTCGGTCTCGTACGCGCTGTACGACCCCCCCACCGGCAACCTCCTGGGCAGTGGCAGCTTCACGGCGGCGCTGGGCGATGGCCTCTGGACGACACGCACTTTGCTGGGAACGGCCGCGTCCGACAGCATCCGAGTGGAGATTGCGACCATCGTCGTGCCTCAGGCTGCCATCGGCATCGACAACGTCGTGCTGACGGCGGTGCCCGAGCCCGGCACCTGGGCACTGCTGCTGGCCGGCCTGGTGGCCACAGCGGCCGCAGCGCGCCGCCGCAACGCCTGACCCGACGGCAGGATGGGGGGAACACCCGCCTGTTTGGCCCTCTTCTCCCCCGGCGCTGACGGCGCCGCCCCGGCACCATGGCTGGGCTCGCTCCAGAGTCCGGAAGCCCATGGCCGAAACCACCCAAGACCGCACCTTACCCGCCACCCCGCGCCGCATCGAAAAGGCGCGTGAGGACGGTCAGGTCGCGCGTTCCCGTGACCTTGCCCACCTGGCGGTGCTGGGCAGCGGCATCGCGCTGATCGCCGCCTTTGCCCCGGAACTGACGGCCTGGCTGCAGACGCTGCTGGCGCGTGGGCTGCGTTTTGACGCGGCGGCCATTGCGTCGCCCGCAGGCATGGGCGAGCGCCTGGCCGAACTGTCGGTACCGATGCTGATGGCCTTGTTGCCGATCGGGGCGGTCACCGGGCTGGTGGCCCTGGTAACAACCGTGCTTGCCGGTGGCTGGAACTTCAGCTGGAAGCCACTGGAGCCCACGTACGAGAAGGTCGACCCCTTGGCTGGCATCGCTCGCCTGTTCAGCCTGGACCAGCTTGCAAACACCTTGAAGGCCTGCCTGCTGGCGCTGGTCCTGGGCGTGGTGGGCGGCACGCTCTTGTGGGTGCAATGGGCACAGCATGCCCTGCTGCTGACCCTGGCCTTGCCTGAAGCGCTGGCCACCAGCGGTACGCTGCTGCGCAACGGCCTGCTGCTGCTGTGTGGTGTGCTGGCGCTGTTTGCGCTGGTCGACGTGCCGCTGCAGCGCCAGCTTCTGTTGCGCCGGCTGCGCATGAGCGTGCAGGACATGAAGCAGGAATTCAAGGAGGTCGAAGGCAACGCCGAGATCAAGGGCCGGCGCCGCATGCTGATGCGCGAACTGGCGAACCGCCGCATGCTCGGCAACGTGGCCACCGCCGACCTGGTGGTGATGAACCCCACCCACTACGCCGTGGCGCTGCGCTACGACGAAGCCCGCGGTGGCGCGCCGCGCGTCGTGGCCAAGGGCGCCGACCTGCTGGCCTTGCGCATTCGCGACCTGGCGCGCGACGCCAAGGTGCCGGTACTGCAGGCGCCGTCGCTGGCCCGGGCGCTCTACGCGCACTGTGAGCTCGACCAGGAGATTCCCGCCCGCCTGTTCGCCGCCGTGGCACAGGTGCTGGCCTGGGTGTTCCAGTTGCGCGACGCCGTCGCGAACGGCCGCGCGGGGCCGTCTGCGCCGCCGCTGCCCGAGGTGCCTGCCGACATGGACCCGATCAACAAGAACCCGCCCCGACAGGAGCCTGAACTGTGAACGGCAACAAGGGAATGCTGCCCGCCCTGAACAAGCTGTTTGGCGCCAACGGTGGCGCCGCGCTGAAGGCGCTCTTGCTGCCCGCCTTCGTGGTGATGATGCTGGCGATGATGGTGCTGCCGTTGCCGCCCTTCGTGCTGGACTTGCTGTTCACCTTCAACATCGCCATCGCGCTGATGGTGATGATGGTCTCGGCGCAGATGGTCAAGCCGCTGGACTTCGCGGCCTTGCCCACCGTGCTGCTGGTCACCACGCTGATGCGGCTGAGCCTGAACGTGGCGTCCACGCGGGTGGTGCTGATGGAGGGCCACACCGGCCCGGGTGCCGCGGGCCAGGTCATCGAGGCCTTCGGCCACTTCCTGATCGGCGGCAACTTCGCGGTCGGCCTGATCGTGTTCGCCATCCTGGTGGTCATCAACTTCGTGGTCGTGACCAAGGGCGCCGAGCGCATCGCCGAAGTCGGCGCGCGCTTTGCGCTGGACGCGATGCCCGGCAAGCAGATGGCCATCGACGCCGACCTCAATGCCGGCCTCATCGACGAGAAGGAAGCCCGCCGCCGCCGGTCCGAGGTGAGCGAGGAAGCCGACTTCTTCGGCAGCATGGACGGCGCGAGCAAGTTCGTGCGTGGCGACGCCATCGCCGGCCTGCTGATCCTGTTCATCACCCTCATCGGCGGTTTCATCATCGGCATGGCCATGCACGGCATGAGCGCCGGCGCCGCGGCCAGCACCTATGTCGTGCTGGCCGTGGGCGACGCGCTGGTAGCACAGATTCCGGCACTGCTGGTCAGCGTGGCTGCGGCGATGGTGGTCTCGCGTGTCGGCAAGGACCAGGACATCGGCAGCCAGATTCGCGGCCAGGTGTTCACCAGCCCGAAGGCGCTGGGCATCACCGCCGGCATCGTCGGCGCGCTCGGCCTGGTGCCCGGCATGCCGCACTTCGTGTTCCTGCTGATCGCCGGCGGCCTGGGCTGGCTGGCCTGGTCGATGTCGAAGCAGCAAAAGCGCGCGGCCGAAACCGCCGCATTGCCGCCCGAGCCAGTGGCGCCGCCGGCCAATGCCGAAGCCAGCTGGGACGACCTGACGCCCGTGGACACCCTGGGCCTGGAGGTGGGCTACCGGCTCATCGCCCTGGTCGACAAGCAGCGCAGCCCGGCCGGCGGCGACCTGCTCACCCGCATCAAGGGCGTGCGCAAGAAGTTCGCGCAGGACGTGGGTTTCCTGCCGCCGCCGGTGCACATCCGCGACAACCTGGTCGAGCTCAAGCCGGGCATGTACCGGGTGACGCTGCGCGGGGCCGTGGTCGGTGAAGCCGAGGCCAACCCGGGCCAGTTCCTGGCCATCAACCCGGGCGGCGTCAGCCCGCAGATGCAGCAGCAGCTGCCCGGCATCAAGACCACCGACCCGGCCTTCGGGCTGCCCGCGGTGTGGATCGAGGAACGCCAGAGAGAGGCCGCACAGATGGCCGGATTTACGGTTGTTGATTGCGCGACTGTGGTGGCCACCCACCTCTCACACTTGATGCAGGTGAACGCGGCACGTCTGCTGGGCCGGGTCGAAACCCAGCAACTCGTGGAACACGTCACCAAACTGGCCCCCCAATTGATCGAAGACGTCGTCCCCAAGATGGTCGGAATTGCCACCCTGCAGAGAGTGCTGCAGCTGCTGCTGGAAGAAGGCGTGCACATCCGCGACATGCGCAGCATCGTCGAGTGCCTGGCCGAACATGCCAGCACCGTGACCGATCCAGCCGAGTTGGCCCGCCGCATCCGCGTGCACCTGGCGCCGGCCATCGTGCAGCAGATCTACGGCGCGGTGAAGGAACTGGACGTGATCGCGCTGGACCCCGAGCTCGAACGCCTCGTCACGCAGGCCCTGACCAGCCCCCATGGCGCGGCGCTGGACCCAGGTGTCGCCGACACGCTCAGCCGCAGCGCCGCCGACACCGCCCGCCGCCAGGAAGACATGGGCCACCCGGCCTGCCTGCTGGTCCCCGACCTGATCCGCGCCCCGATGGCGCGACTGCTCAAGCGCGCTGCGCCGCGGCTGAAGGTGCTGGGCCACAGCGAGATCCCGGAAACGCACTCCATCCGAATCGGTTCGATCATAGGTAGCACGACATGAACATGAAGCGCTTCACCGCCCGCACCTCGCGCGAGGCCCTGGCCATGGTGCGCGAGGCTTTCGGCAACGACGCCATCGTCATGTCCAACAAGCCCTGCCCGGAAGGCGTGGAGGTGCTGGCGATGGCGCCGGACGGTCTCCAGCAGATCGAGCGCATGGGCGCGGCGGCCACGCCGGTGCGCGCGCCGGCTCGGCCCGCCAGCGTCGCGGCCCCGGTCGCCGCTCCGGTGCAGGCGTCGCGCCGCTTTGCCGACCGCGTCGAGCCGCGCATGGACGAGCCCGCGCCGGAACTGCAGCGCCAGGTGCAAGGCGTGGCCGAAGACGTGGAACAGCTGCAGATGAGCACCTTGTCTTTCCAGGACTACGTGCGCGAACGCATGCTGCGCCGGCGCCGCGCCGAAATGCAGGCCGAAGCCAACCCTCCCGCAGCGCCAGCCGCGCCGCCCGTGGTTGCGCCGATCGAGGCCGCCCGCACGCGCCTGGCCGCACAGCGTCAGGCTCCGGCCGCAGCCGCGGCCCAGCCGCCGAGCCTGCCGGTGCTGCGCGACGAAGTTCATCTCGCCGACACCCCGCCTCCCCGTCCTGCGCTGGCCCCCCAGCCGGCCGCGGCAGCCCAGGCCGCCGTGATGGCGGCCACCCACGACGACCAGGTCGAGATGCTGAGCGAACTGCGCTCGATGCGCGGCCTCATCGAGCAGCGTTTCGGTGCGCTGGCCTTCATGGAAAAGCTGCAGCGCCATCCGCGTCAGGCGCTGCTGTCGCAACGGTTGCTGGAGGCTGGCTTTTCGCCTGCGCTGATCCGCAAGCTGGTCGAAAGCCTGCCCGCTGACGTCGATGAAATGCACTGGGCGCAAGGCGTACTGGAACGCAACCTGCTGACCGGCGAACGCGACGCCGCTCTGGAAGACACCGGCGGCGTGTTCGCGCTGGTCGGCGCCACCGGCGTGGGCAAGACCACCAGCACCGCCAAGCTGGCCGCGGCTTTCGCCACGCGCCACGGCGCCGCACACCTGGGCCTGATCACGCTGGATGCCTACCGGGTGGCGGCGCACGAGCAGCTGCGTACCTATGGCCGCATCCTGGGCGTGCCGGTGCACACCGCCCACGACCGCGCCAGCCTGGAAGACCTGCTGGACCTGCTCAGCGCCAAGAAGATGGTGCTGATCGACACTGCCGGCATGGCCCAGCGCGACACCCGCACGCGGGAGCTGCTGGACATGCTGTCCCACCGCAGCATCCAGCGCCTGCTGGTCGTCAACAGCGCAGCCCAGGGCGAGACCATCGAAGACCAGCTGGCGGCCTACGCGGCCCCGGGTTGCCGCGGTGTCGTGCTGTCGAAGCTGGACGAGGCCGTGAAGCTGGGTCCCGCACTGGATTCGATGATCCGCCACAAGCTCAAGGTGCTGGCGGTGGCCAACGGCCAGCGCGTGCCCGAGGACTGGCACCGCCTGTCGGCCCATGCGCTGGTGCAGCGTTCGATGAAGAACGCCAGCGGCGCCGCCTGGAAGCTGGATGGCAGCGATGTCAGCCTGATCTTCGCCGGGCTGCCTTCGGCCAGCGCCCTGCCCGCCGCGGCGGGCCTCGCCGCACTGCATACCCAGGGTACGGCCGGTACGGGCCAGCGTCTGCATGCCTGAGGCTGCCATGTCCAATCCGAGCCGCGATTTCTACGCCCCCAGCGGCCCCGCGCCGCTGGACCAGGCCGACGGCCTGCGCCGGCTGTTTGCCGGCGGCCCCCGCCAGCGCCTGCTGCCACTGGTGGCGAACCCGCACGTGGCTTTCGGTGGCGTGGTGCTCGACCGGCTGGCCGCCGTCCTGGCCGCCAGCGGCCGCCAGGTGCTGGTGGTCGACGCCGGTGCCGGTGCGCCGCCGGCCGACGAACTGGCCAGGCTGGATCTGGGCGTGTGCATCGAACGGCTGGCCCCGCGCGTGGGCTACCTGCCGGCGCGCGGCCTGCCACTGTCCTTCGTCGACACACGCGGCTCGGCCGGCGGCTTCATCGACGCACTGAGCGCCGCCGCACCCTGGGCCGACGCCGTGCTGCTGCATGCCGAAAGCCATGAGATGGCGCGTCTGCTCATGCGCCGCAGCGCCAGGCCCATGCTGGTCGGTGCCGACCACCCCGAAAGCATCAAGCACGCCTATGCCAGCGCCAAGCTGCTGGCACGGCGTTGCGGCCTGATGGGCTTCGACCTGTTGCTGGCCGCCGCACCGTCGTCGCCGCGCGCGATCGGCATCGTCCAGAGCCTGGGCCAGTGTCTCGACACTTTCCTGGGCGCCTGGCTGCACCACGGCGCGCTGATCGACCCTGCAGGCGACGTGTCGGCCGCGGCCGACGAAGCACTGCAAAGCCTGCTGGCTGGCCAGCTGGCACTGGATGAACCGCACTGGAATCCGGTGGCCACAGGCGCCGGCATGTCGGTCCAGGCGCCAGCCCTGCGCGCCTAGACCCCCGCAAGAACCCAGACCCCGACCCACGCATTCCTCGATAAAGGGCGACCCATGTACACCGCCAAGGGACAACTCGACGCCGGCCAGCTGCTGAAGCAATACAGCCCGCTGGTCCGACGCCTGGCCCACCAGATGATCGCCAAGCTGCCCGCCAACGTCGAGCTGGACGACCTGATCCAGGTCGGCATGATCGGCCTGAGCGACGCGCTCAGCCGTTTCGACGCCGGCCAGGGTGTTCAGTTCGAGACCTTTGCCACCCAGCGCATTCGCGGCGCGATGCTCGACGAATTGCGCGGCAACGACTGGATGAGCCGCGGCGACCGCCGCCACCAGCGCAGCATCGAAGCCGCGGTGCACAAGCTGGAACAACGCTTCGGCCGCGCCCCGAGCGAAGGCGAGATCGCGCGCGAGATGGGCCTGAGCCTGACCGACTACCAGGAACTGCTGGGCAAGGTGCGCGGCACCCAGCTCATCTACCTGGAAGACATGAGCGGCGACGACGGCGACGAGGACTTCCTCGACCGCCACGTCGCCGACGACGAAGCCAACCCGGTGGCCCGGCTGCAGGACCAGCGCATGCGCGAAGCTCTGGTCGAAGCCATCAAGAACCTGCCCGAGCGTGAGCAGTACGTAATGAGCATGTACTACGAACACGACATGAACCTGAAGGAGATCGCTGCGGTGCTGGGCGTTACCGAAAGCCGGGTGTGCCAGCTGCACAGCCAGAGCATCGCCAGGCTGCGCACGCGTTTGCGTGAGTGGTAGGTTCAGCGCGACACGGGCCCTCGGGCCCGGCTTCAAGCAAAACGGCCCGCCATTCCTGGCGGGCCGTTTTGTTTGGGAGTGGCGATCAGCCTGGTCGGCGCCGGATGCGCCGGCGCTTCAGGCCAGCAGGCCGCCTGTCGAGGCGCTGCGGTCGGCCAGGCCGTCGAAGCCGTAGACGGCGGTATGGCGCGGCGCCTGAGTCTGCGGCAGCAGCACGTCCATCGCCCGGTCGAGGGCAGCGGTGGCGCGGGCCAGTGCCTCGCGCTGGGCCGCCACCTGGCCGCTGGCCATGGCCAGGCGCTGGCGCAGTGGCAAGGGCACGCCGCCCGTGCGCGCCGCGTGGCTGAAGTGCTGCACGGCAGCCGCCAGGGCGGCGTGCAGCGCCGTGGCCTCGCGGTCCACGGCGGCAGCGTCCTGGCGATGCAGTGCCAGGCCGAGGGCGGTCAGACGGTCCTCGACAGCCTGCACCGGGCCTTCGAGCTCGGCCACGCGTTGCAGGGCAAGGTGTTCGGAAGGCGTCGTCAGCATGATGGCGGGTCCCGGTCAGCTGGTCTTGCGGCCAAGCAGTTCCTGAGCGTTCTGGATCAGCTTGTCGGCAATCGCGTCGGCGTTGACCTCGAACTTGCCGTCGCGGATGGCCTGGGCGATGCGGTCGACTTTCGCCGTGTCGAATGTCGGGTCGGCCTCGGCAGCCGACAACACCTTGGCCGAAGCCGACAGCTTCACGCTGGCGCTGGCCTCGGGCATGTTGGCCACGGCAGGCCCGCCATCGGTTTTGCCGGGCGATGCAGCCTTGCGGTCTGGCCCGCCAGGGTTGGCAATGGGCGTGGTGTCAGTGGAACCGATCTTCATGATGAACTCCTGTCCGGGGCACGAGAGGGTGCAAACCCTTCGACATGCCTGTGCTATCGGCGATGGGATCTGGCGACTTTAGGGCCGTGAGCAGGATTTTCACGTATTCCCCCTGAATGCGGGGGGTGCTGGGCTGCTGGCGCGTCACAGCGGCAGCTCCACACGTCTTTCGGCCACGGCCTGCCCTTGCACCACGGGGCCGCGCTCGGCCTGGCCGTCGCTGCCGCGCAGCAACATCTGGACACGAACTCGCGCCCCGTCCTGCCCGTCGCCCAGGGCCAGGCCATCGGCTTCGATTTCAAAACCGGGGCCCCCCGACACCACCTTCACGCGGTCGCCCGCGGCAAACCAGCGCCTCGTCTTCAAATCGGCCGGCAAAACGGGAGCGCCTGGGCTCATGGCCCGCGCCAGCGTGCGTCCCAGCGCTGCCTGCGGATCGGTCAGCGGGCGCTGCGGGTGGGCCGACCAGTCCAGCAGGGTGACGACGAGGTCGGCAGCGTTGATCACGGCGCCGGCCGGCATGGCAGTCTTCAAGCTCAGGCCGGCGGCACGAACCTGGACCTGCACCGGGATGTAGAGCGTCCACGCCACTGTGCCCTGGGTGCAGCGCAAGCCCACCCGGGTGGCACCCCAGGCGGCCACGCCGCGCGGCAGGAAAGGTTCGGCGCGAGTGCAGGGTGCAGGCCGCAGGCGGGGGTCCAGCCGTCCCAGCGTGGCGCTGACCTCGGCGCCCTCGGGTGCCAGGCGCTCGGCGGTCTGCTGTGCCAGGGCCAATGCGCGCGCCAGATCGGCCGCCGGCAGCGCGCCCGGTGACTGCGCGGCAGCGGCGCCGGCCACGGCGCTGGCCCAGGCCAGGCCCAGCACCTTGGCAAGCAGGCCCTGTGCCCAGCGCCACGGCAAGCCTAGGGCCGCGCCGCCCATGGTCGGACGGGGCAGGGGTAGCAGCGAGAGCAGGCGGTCTTTCACATCACGGATGCTGCCGCGTTTGCCGCGCCGCAAGGCAAGGAAATGGGCGGTGACGGGGGTGCTTATCGCGCTCATGTCGGCACCGGCAGCTGCCCAGAATGCAGCCCATGATCAACCGTCTGACGAACTCGCTGGACTTCCAGGCGCAAGCCCTGCAGCTGCGGGCCGAGCGCCAGCGCGTGATTGCCAGCAACATCGCCAACGCCGACACGCCGGGCTACCAGGCGCGTGATTTCGACTTCGCCACGGCCCTTCGAAACGCCACGAGTTCGATGCGCAGCGGTGGCGCCGGTACCTCGGCCATGGCCGGCACGCTGGGGACCGACATCGCCGCCGGCGTGATGCGCCGCAGCGCCGACGGCCGGCCCGCCCCCGACCTGCGCTACGCCCTGCCCAGCCAGACCAGCGCCGACAGCAACACCGTCGACATGGACCGCGAGCGCGCTGCCTTCGTCGACAACAGCGTGAACTACGAAGCCACGCTGCGCTTCATCAACGGCAGCGTGCGCACCATGCTCGACGCCATGAAGAGCGCCAACCAGGGCTGAATTGGGAGCTGAACGATGAGCATGTTGCGGATCTTCGATGTGGCCGGAAGCGCTGTCAGCGCCCAGAGCCAACGCCTGAACGTGGTGGCCAGCAACCTGGCCAACGTCGATACCGTGGCCGGGCCCGACGGCACCAGCTACAAGGCCCGCCAGGTCGTCTTCCAGACGCTGATGGTGGGCGCAGGGGGCGCCAGCACGCCGGCCCAGGCCAGCGCCGGGGTGCAGGTGAGTGCCATCACCGAAAGCGCCGAACCCGGCCGCCGAGTGCGCGACCCGGCCCACCCCAACGCCGATGAAGAGGGCTACGTGACCTACAGCAACGTCAGCGCCGTCGAGGAGATGGTCAACATGATGTCGGCCTCGCGTTCGTACCAGAACAACATCGAGGTCATGAACACGGCACGCACGCTGCTGCTCAAGACCTTGCAGATCGGGCAGGGTTGATCATGGCCACCAGCGTCAGCAATTTCACCGCACTGAACCCGGCCAGCCCGGCCGCCAGCGGCAAGCCCAACGCCTTCGAGGCCGGCAGCGCCGAACGTTTCCTGAAGCTGCTGGTCACGCAGATGCAGAACCAGGACCCCTTGAACCCGGCCGACAACGCGCAGATCACCAGCCAGATGGCGCAGATCAACACCGTCAGCGGCATCGAGACGCTGAACACCACGGTCGAGGGACTGAACAGTCGCTTCGCGCAGCTGCAGTCGATGCAGGGCACCTCCCTGGTCGGCCGAGACATCACCGTGCCCGGCGACAAGCTGGCCTATACCGCCGACGCCGGCATCGGCGGCTTCGACCTTGCCGGCCCGGCCGACAGGGTGAAGGTGGAAGTGCTGGGGCCCAATGGCCGTGTCGTCGACACGCTGGAGCTGGGCGCCGCCAGCTCGGGCCTGAACGGCTTCGCCTGGCAACCAGTGGACAGCAAGCTGCCCGCACCCACCGACGGCTACCGCTTCCGCGTCAGCGCCACGTCGGGTGGCACCAACGTGAACGCCGCGCCGATGATGCGCGACCGCGTCGAGGCCGTGTCCATCAGTGGCGACCGCCTTCAGCTCGAGACCATGGTCTCCGGGCGCATCGACTTCAGCAAGGTCCGCGCCGTCAACGGCGGCTGACCCCCCTCCACAGAACGCCCGCAGCGCAACCGAGAGATCCCACCATGAGCTTCCAGCAAGGTTTGTCAGGCCTGAACGCCAGCAGCAAGAACCTGAGCGTGATCGGCAACAACATCGCCAACGCCAATACCTACGGCAGCAAGGCGTCGCGCGCCGAGTTCGCCGACGTCTATGCCGCTTCACTGGGCGGTGCCGGCACGAACAACGTCGGCATCGGCACGAACCTGGTGTCGGTGGCCCAGCAGTTCACGCAGGGCAACATCACCACCACCCAGAACCCGATGGACCTGGCCATCAACGGTGCTGGCTTCTTCCAGCTGACCGACGGTGCGAATCCCCCGCAATACACGCGCAACGGTCAGTTCAAGATCGACCGCGAAGGCTACTTCGTCAACAACGCGCAGATGCGGCTGATGGGTTATCCGGCCAATGCCGAAGGTGTGATTCAGACCGGGCAAGCGGTACCACTGCAATTGCCCACGGGAGGCGTTGCACCGCAGCAGACGGAGCTCATCGAGCTGCAGATGAACCTCGATTCGCGAAAGACCTCCACGGGCGTCGACACGCCCGCGGCCATCGACTTCAACGATCCCGAGACCTACAACAACGCGACTTCACTGACGATCTTCGATGTCCGCGGTCAGGAGGTGGCGCTGACGCTCTATTTCCAGCGCACTGACGCCGTCGATCCCAGCGGTGACGACAGCATCGCCTGGAATGTCTTCGCCACCGCCAACGGCGTGTCTGTGGGTGGGGACCCGGGTTTGCTCACCCGGTTGGTGTTCCCGGCCGACGGCAGCCGGCCGGTGGAGCCCACCGCTCTGCTCGTTCCCATGCCTTTGATCGAAGCCGGCCCGAACCTGCAGGGTGCCGACATCGTGCCGATCGACGGAGTCGAGATCGACTTGTCGCAGATCACCCAGTTCGGTTCACCCTTCGGCGTCACCAACCTGACGCAGAACGGATTCGCAGCGGGCCAGTTGACTTCGGTCAGCGTCGAATCCAATGGCATCGTCATGGCGCGGTACAGCAATGGACGGTCGCAGGCGGCTGGCCAGATCGAGGTCGCCACCTTCCGCAATCCCCAGGGTCTGCAGCCCATGGGCGACAACATGTGGGCTTCGACCTTCGCGTCGAACGAAGCGGTCCGTGGCGTGCCCGGCGACGGCAACCTGGGCGTGCTGCAGGCGGGTGCGCTGGAAGAGTCCAACGTGGACCTGACCGGCGAGCTGGTCAACATGATCACCGCCCAGCGCATCTACCAGGCCAATGCCCAGACAATCAAGGCGCAGGATCAGGTCCTGCAGACACTCGTCAACCTTCGATAGCGCCTAGGTCGTCCCCATGGACCGCCTCATCTACACCGCGCTGTCGGGCGCCAAGGCCACACTGCAGCGCCAGGACCTGTTGGCCAACAACCTGGCCAATGTCTCGACGACCGGCTTTCGTGCCGAGATGCAGGCCTTCCGCGCCGTGCCCGTGCGCGGCGATGGTGCCAGCACGCGTGCCTTCACGGCGGAAACCAGTGTCGGCATGGACATGCGCCCTGGCCCGATCCAGACCACCGGCCGGGCGCTGGACGTCGCCGCCCAGGGCAACGCCTGGTTCGCGGTGCAGGCGCTGGACGGTACCGAGGCCTACACCCGCGCAGGGGCGTTCCAGGTCAGTGCCGAAGGCCAGCTCGTCACGCCCTCGGGCCTGCCCGTGCTGGGCGACGGCGGGCCGATCAACCTGCCTCTGAATGCTCAGGTCGACGTGGCCGCCGATGGCAGCATCACCGCCACCGTGGGCAATGGCCGGCCGCAGCAGGCGGGCCGTCTGAAACTGGTGACGCCCGAAGGCGGCATGACGCGCGGCGACGACGGCCTGTTCCGCAGCGACCAGGGCGAACTGCCTGCCGACGCGACGGCCCGGGTTCAGCCGGGTGCGCTGGAAGGCAGCAACGTCAGTGCCATCGAGACGATGGTCGCGATGATTTCGGCCGCGCGCCAGTTCGAGCAGCAAATGAAGGCGCTGAAGAGCGCCGAAGAACGCGAGCAAGGCGCTGCAAAGCTGCTGGGCACACAGTAAGCCGAAGGGGTAGCGCCGCAGTCTGGCGCTGGGAGCGTTCGGCCTCAGGCGCCCGGCTGTTGCGCCTGCGGGCAGTCCACCTGCAATACTTCCCGCCGACCTCCGTCGACACGCGCCGCGCTCAGCCGGCCGCCCCAGACGCAGCCGGTGTCCAGCGCCAGCAGATCAGGGCGGTCGATCAGGCCCAGCGTGCTCCAGTGGCCGAAAGCCATGGGCTGGCCGGCGCTGGCTCGGGCGGGCACGTCGAACCAGGGCATGAAGCCCGGCGGCGCACCGCCAGCACCTTCCTTGGTTTCGAAGTCCATCACGCCTTGCGGTGTGCAGAACCTCAGGCGCGTGAGGGCGTTGACGATGACGCGGCTGCGGTCGGCTCCCGCCAGCCCGTCGTGCCAGCGGGCAGGTGTGTTGCCGTACATGCCTTGCAGAAACGCGTGAGGATCGGGCCCCCGAAGCGCCGCTTCCACTTCGCCGGCCAAGGCCAGGGTCTGGGCCGGTGTCCAGCCCGGAAGCACACCGGCGTGCACGCACAGCCAGCCCGACGCCATGTGCGCCATCTTCTGGTGGCGCAGCCAGTCCAGCAGCGCGTCGCGGTCGGGTGCTTGCAGAACCTCGGCCACGGTGTCGCCCCGGTGCTGCTTGCGCACGCCGCTGGCCATTGCCAGCAGATGCAGGTCGTGGTTGCCCAGCAGGCAGGTGGCGGCATCGCCCAGCGCCTGCAACCGGCGCAGGGTGGCGAGCGAAGCCGGGCCCCGGTTGACCAGGTCGCCCAGCAAGACGAGTTGGTCGCGCGATGGCGAGAAGCCGGCCGCCTCCAGCAGGGCCTGCAGCGCGTTGTCGCAGCCCTGGATGTCGCCGATGAGAAGGATCATGGGTCGATTCTGCTACCCTTGGCGGCCCTGCAACTGCCACCGCGGCCTGTCGGACCGCGGCGAGCATGGACGTCGCCTTACTCGTCTTCCTGATTCTTCTCAACGGGCTGTTCGCCATGTCGGAAATGGCGCTCACCGCAAGCCGCAAGGCACGGCTGCAGGTGATGGTGGAAAGTGGCGAGTCTGGCGCCCAGGCCGCGATGGACCTGCACGACAACCCGACCAAGTTCCTTTCGACGGTGCAGATCGGCATTACCTCGATCGGCATCCTCAACGGCATCGTCGGCGAAGCGGCGTTTTCGCAGCCGCTGGCCCGCTGGCTGGTCGAAGGCTTCAGCATTGCCCAGGGCGCGGCGAGCATTGCCGCGACAGGGCTGGTGGTGGTGATCATCACCATCCTCACCATCATTTTCGGCGAACTGGTGCCCAAGCGCGTGGGCCAGATGTTCCCGGAGACCGTGGCTCGCCTGGTGTCGCGACCCATGAACCTGCTGTCGGCCGCCACCCGGCCCCTGGTGGCCCTGCTCAGTGTCTGCACCACGGCCATGCTGGGGCTGCTCGGAATCAAGGGCGGAACGAACCGGGCGGTGACGGAAGAGGAGATCAACGCCAGCCTGGAAGAGGGCCTGGACGCAGGTGTCATCGAAGCCCAGGAACACCAGATGGTGCGAAACGTCTTCCGGCTCGACGACCGGCAGATCGGCTCGATGATGATTCCGCGTGCCGAGATCGTCTGGCTCGACGTGGCCGATGCCATGGCGACGCAGTTGCAGGCCATGGCCGACAGCGGCCACACGCGATTCCCGGTGTGCCGCGGCGGCCTGGACGAGGTCATCGGCGTGCTGGGCGCGCAAAGCCTGCTGCTGCCGCTGGCCCGGGGCGAACAGCCGCAGTTGTCCGACCACCTCAAGCCGCCAGTCTTCGTGCCCGAAACCCTGTCGGGCATGGAGCTGCTGGAGCATTTCCGCCAAAGCAGTGCCGACCTGGTGTTCGTCGTCGACGAATATGGTGCCGTGCAGGGTGTCATCACCGAACGCGACCTGCTCGAGGCCATCACCGGGGAATTCGGCAACGAGACCGACGACAATGCCTGGGCCGTGCAGCGCGAGGACGGCAGCTGGCTGATGGACGGGCTGATTCCGGTGCCCGAGCTGAAGGACCGCCTGGAACTGAAAGACCTGCCCGACGAAGACCGCGGGCGCTACAACACGCTGGCCGGCATGGTGATGCTGCTGCTGGGCCGGCTGCCGCAAACCGCCGACGCCGTGCAGTGGGAGGGCTGGCGCTTCGAGGTCGTCGACCTCGACGGCAAGCGTGTCGACAAGGTGCTCGTCACCGCCACCGAAAACTCTGGAGAAAAGACGTGATCATCGAAGCCCTGCACACCAGCCCGCTGGCGCTGGACCGTGACCAGCACCGTCGGTTAAAGCTGCAGCTGCCCCTGACCGATTGGCGCGTCGCCAGCCGCCTGAACGCCCTGTTCGTGGCTGCGGTGGAGTTTGCCGACGTCTCGCGCGAATTCCCGATCGTCTTCGTGCGCGCCGGCAAGGAAGCCGACGGCCGCGAACAGATCGCCCCGATCGCCGTGCTGGGCTTGCTTTCCAACCAGAACCTGTACGAAAAAGACGGCGAATGGCGCGCCAGCTACGTGCCTGCGGTGCTGCGCTGCTACCCGTTCTGCATCGGCCGCATCGACGCCGAGAAGTTCGCGATCTGTGTGGACATGGCCTGGTCGGGTGTGCAGGCCGACAGCGGCACGCCTGTCTTCCAGGACGATGGCCAGCCCAGCGAGATGCTCGTCACCATCCAGAAGCACCTGGAAAACCTGGAAGCCGAGGTCCAGCGTACGCGGCTGGTGGGCCAGCGTTTGCAGGAACTGGACCTGCTGCGCGACATGCGCTTCGACGCCACCCTGGCCGACGGGCGCCAGCACAGCCTGGACGGGTTCCTCACCGTGGACGAGGAAAAGCTCCAGGCCCTGCCCGACGCCGTCGTGGGCCAACTGCATCGCGAAGGGCTGCTGGGCCTGGTGCATGCACACTGGCTGTCGATGGGCCACATGCGCCGACTGGTCGACTGGCACGCCGAGCGCAATGTGAAGCTGGCGCCGGCCGAGGCCGCGAACGCGGCCAGCGCGGCCAGCTGAAGTTTCAGAAGGCGTTGCGGCGCAGCGGCGGGTTGTCGTCCACCGCGCCGGCGTTGGCGGCCGCCTGAGGCGAGCGCAGCACACCCAGCACGCCGGCAGCGTCGGGCTGGGTCTTGGCCACCCAGTCGTCGAAACGTTCGCGCGCTGCCTGACCGTAGCGCTGGTAGATCTTCATGCCGACCCAGGCGACCAAGCCCAGCACGAGCAGCGTCTTGGCAGCACGGCCGATGGCCACCACCGTGGCGATGCCCATGCCCAGCGCCACCCATTTCACCCACCAGGTGCCGCTGTAGGTCATGGCGTTGATGACCCAGCACAGGCCGACGACGAACACCGCCTTGAACGGCATGACGATCGCGTCGGTGATGTTCTTGACCGGGCGGGTGACGAATCTGAAGAGGCTCATGGCAGGCTCCTGCGGGTGCGTTGATCGAGTGGCGTGAATGTGCCCGACGGAGTCACAGCCGGCGAGCCGCTTGCGACGGAACGCAGCGGGGGTTCGCGAACTGCACGCTGCAGCGCCAAGCTGCGCACAATGCGGCCCACGTTCAATTCCGGCGACTCCATGACCACCCAGCTGAAAAAGCCCACCGCGGCCTGCACCCCCATCGTCACCGTCACGCGGGACACCTACCCGGCCCAGTTGGCTGCCGCCCCCGAGCCCACCCGCCGCTGGCTGCAGGCCAATGGATTCAATGGCGGGCCGGACACGCACCTGCTGGTGCCCGGTGCCGACGGCGCCATTGCCGCGGCCTGGGCTGGCGTGCGCGCGACCGACCACCCCTATGTGCTGGCGGCCCTGCCGCGCAGCCTGCCCACTGGCCGCTACAAGCTGGCCGAAGCTGCCCTGGCCATCGACGCCGAGGCCGCGGCCATGTCCTGGGAGCTGGGGGGCTACCAGTTCGACCTTTACAAGCCCGCGAAGCGCGAACTGCCCGTGCTGATGCTTGCGCCCGGCGCCGACGCCGAGCGCGGCCTGCTGCAGGCCCACGCCATGGCGTCGGTGCGCGACCTGGTGAACACCCCGGCCGAGCACCTGGGCCCGGCCGAACTGGCGGGGGCGGTGCAGATGGTCGCGCGCCAGCACGGCGCGAAGTTCCGCCAGGTGGTGGGCGACGCGCTGCTGAAGGCCCCCGGCGGCGGCTTCCCGGCCATCCATGCGGTGGGCCGTGCTGCCGATGCGCGGCGCGCGCCACGGCTGATCGAGCTGAATTGGGGCCAGCCGCAGCACCCGCGGCTGTGCATCGTCGGCAAGGGCGTTTGCTTCGACAGCGGCGGTCTGGACATCAAGAGCGCCGAAGGCATGCGCCTGATGAAGAAGGACATGGGCGGCGCCGCCAATGCGCTGGGCCTGGCCCAGATGGTGATGGCGCTGAAGCTGCCGGTGCGCCTGCAACTGCTGATCCCGGCTGTGGAGAACGCGATCTCGGGCAACGCCTTCCGCCCCGGCGACGTGTTCAAGACCCGCGCCGGCCTGCACATCGAGATCGGCAACACCGACGCCGAGGGCCGCGTCATCCTGTGCGATGCGCTGGCCTACGGCGCCGAAACCAAGCCGGCGCTGATGATCGACATGGCCACGCTGACCGGCGCCGCGCGCGTGGCGCTGGGCGCACAACTGCCGGCGCTGTTCACGCGCGACCTGACGCTGGGCCGTGAACTGGTCGACACCGGCCTGGCCCTGCACGACCCGCTGTGGCACATGCCGCTGTGGGCCGACTACCACCGCAGCATCGAAAGCGACATCGCCGACATCGTGAACACCGGCCGCAACGGGCTGGGTGGTGCGATCACCGCGGCCCTGTTCCTGGCCGACTTCGTGCCCGAAAGCCTGCCCTGGCTGCATCTGGACCTGTTCGCCTGGAACGACACGCCCCGGCCGGGCCGGCCCGTGGGCGGCGAGGCGCAGACGCTGCGCACGCTGCTGCGTTACCTGGAGTCGCGCTTCGGCGTCTGATCGGGCGGATCTGCAGCAGGAGCGGCAGGCGCAGCCGGAAGCAGGCGCAGCAGGCTGTCCGCGGTGGCAGGCACCAGGGTCGACAGCCGGCAGGCGCTGCTGTCGGCCGGACACCACAGCAATTGGGTTTCGCCCAGCCAGAGCCGGATGACGGCGCCCGAGGGCTCGACGAGATCGATCTGGCGGGCGTCGGCCAGCTGAAGGAATTCGCTCGGCTGGCCCAGGCGAAGGTCGAGCCGCTGTGCCGCCTGGACCCATCCCGGCGATGCAGCGCCACGCTCGACACCGTCGATGTGCCAGCGCATGGCTGCGGCCTGCGTCGGCGCCGACTCGGGTGCGCTGCCCTGGGTCCGTGCGGACTGCGCACGGTTGGTCAGCGCCTGGCTGCCCAGCGCTGTGGCTGGCGCAGGGGGCATGGCTGGCGCGGCGGCTGCCAGCGGCACAGGTCGGCGTGCAGGCGGTTCGACCATGGCGGGCGGCGCGGCCGGCGGCAACGCGGCAGGCACTGCGGGCGGGGGTGGCGCTGCGCTGCTGGGCTCCAGTGCATCGGCCTGGGGCTCTGGCGCGGTCACTTCTGCGGCGGCCCTGGCGGCGGCTGGCGCCGCTGGCGCTCCCGTCTCTGGTGGCTGGGTGAGCGGGGCCCGTGGCGGCATCACCTTGGCAACGGCCGGCGCGGCCGGTGTGGGCTGTGGTGGTGCTGGCGGGGCTGCCGGTGTCGGGGGCAAGGGCAGGGGCACCCGGGCAGATTCCATGTCGACCTGCCGGCGCGGTACGGTCGCCGAGGCCTGGGCCTCCGGCGCTTCTGACCGTGCCGACGGTCTGGCTTCCAAAGGCTCGTCCAGCGCCGGCCCGGGTGGCGTTTCCTGCCACATCAGGCCGATGACGCCGGCCAGCATCAGGCTGGCCAGCGCGCCCGAAGCGCCCAGCGGGCTCGTCATCCACGCCCAGCCCGGGCGGGCCGCGGGGGCCGCACGCCCGGGCTCTGTCAGCGCACGCTGGGCGGCAGCGACGATCTGCGCGCGCAGGTGCGGCGGTGGCTGCAGGCCGGCGTCGGGTGCGTGGCGCAGGGCGGCGCGCAGATGTTCGTCGCGGGGGGTGTCGTCCGGGACGTCGGGGTTCGTCATTGCGGCGCCTCGGAGCTCCCGTTGCCCGACACGGGCGCCGCCAGGTAGGCCCCCATGCAAGTGCGCAGCTTGCTCATTGCATAGCGCAGCCGTGTCTTTGCGGTCTCGAAACCCAGCGCCAGCGCCTTGGCCAGATCGTCGACGCTCAGGCCGTCTTCATGGTGCATCAGGAACACCGTCTTCTGCGCCAGGGGCAGTGCGTCCAGGCAGTCCAGCAGGCGGCGACCGGCTGCGCGCCAGTGCACCAGGTCCTCGGCGCCCGGGGGCGGCCAGGCGGCCCAGGCGGTGCCGACGGGTTCGAAGGGCGGAGCGTCGTCGTCGGCCGAAGTGCCCGAACCCGGCAGCGCGGTCTCGCGGCCGCTGCGGCGCAGGCAGTCGACGGCGCGGTGGTGGGCCAGCGTGAACAGCCAGGTGCGGAAACTGGCGCCCTGCGGCTGCCAGCGATGGCGGGCCTCGATGGCGCGCAGCCAGGTGTCCTGGAAGACCTCCTCGGCCTGTGTGCCGGCCTCGCGGCCCAGCAACCGGTGCACAAATCGGTACAGCGCCGCCTGGTGGCGGTCGTACAGGCGTTCGAAAGCGGCCGCGTTGCCTTCGGCATAGGCACGCATCAAGGCGTCGTCGTCTTGCGGTTCGGGGGCCGGTGGGCGGGGCATGGGGCGTGCGCGGTGCGCTTCAGTGTGCCACCCGGCTTCTACGCAGCAGGGGCAGAAACGGGGTGAAGGAGTGCGGCGAATAGTTTTCGTCGACAGCATTCACCCTGTTCCCCGGATTGCGCCGTATCAGCTTCCGTCCCCTCATCTGGAGCCGAACATGCGCACTCCCGTCTTTCCCACCACGCTTCGCCTTTCCCTGTGCGGGCTGATGCTGGCCAGTGTCCTTCAGCCCGATGTGTCGCTGGCACGCGACTGGCTGTCGCCCTCGCCGCAGCTTTCGCCGCAACAGCAGGATGAAGCCCCCGCCGCCGCCACGCCCTGGAAAGGCCTGATCTGGGCCGGCCCGCGGGCAGGCGCGCCCGAGGCTCCGGCGGCGGGCCATTGCCGTCGCGCGCCGATGGCGTTCTCGGTGGACGAACCGCCAGGCGACCTGCGCCAGCCTCGGCATTCCGGCGGGCGGGCCGTTCCCGTGCTGGGCATGGACCGCGCTGAGCGGCTGGTCAGGGAAGATGAGGCAGACGCTGTGCCAGCCATCGGGCCCCTGGCCGCCGAGCCTGCATCACCCTTGGCTGCGGCTGCACCACTGCCGGCCGCACTGCCTTCGATGGCCTCGCGTCGCCATGGCGAGATTGCTGCCGCGCCCCCCGCCACATCACGCCGCCGCCCGGCCCACGAGCCCGTTTCCGCCGGCCTCGTCGACGACAACGCCGACTTCGGCGAGTACCTGGCCTTCCTTGCCCGCAACGTCCAGCGCCTGCCTCGCGCACTGGCGGTGACCGAGCGCGTGCGCCTGGAAGTGCGAGACGGCCGCGGCCGCCCTGTGCCCGATGCTGCCGTGGCTGTCTATGCCGCCGGCCGGGCGCAGCCGCTGTGGGCGCGCACCGACGCCGCCGGCCGCACCTGGCTGATGCCGCAGGCCGACATGGCCGGCAAGGTGTTCGAGGTGCAGGTCAGCAAGGGCGGAGAAAGCACCCGCGTGCTCTGGCAGCGCGGCCAGAAGGACGCGCTGCAGGCCCGCCTGTCGGACGCCGCACCGCAGCGCGCGCAACTCGACATCGCCTTCCTGATCGACGCCACCGGCTCGATGGCCGACGAGATCGACAAGCTCAAGCGCTCGATGCGCAGCATCGCCGACCAGATCGCGGAACTGCCCAGCCGGCCCGACCTGTGTTTCGCCCTGGTGGCCTACCGCGACCGTGGCGACGCCTTTTTCGTGCACGGTGCCGACTTCAGCAACGACCTGGGTGCCTTCCAGGCTGCGCTGGCGCGGCTGCAGGCCGGCGGCGGCGGCGACACCCCCGAGGCGCTGAGCGAAGCCCTGCACACCGCTGTGCACCGCCTGAGCTGGCGCGGTGAAGGCACCGCGCGGCTCGTGCTGCTGGTGGCCGACGCCCCGCCGCACCTGGACCGCGGTGCCCCGCACTTCGACGACGACCTGCGCGGGGCGCAGGGCCGCGGCATCAAGCTGCTGACAGTGGGCGCCAGCGGCCTGGACGCCACTGGCGAGACCGCCTTGCGCCAGGCAGCGCAGTTCAGTGGTGGACGGTTCGTCTTCCTGACCTATGCCGACGCCCGCGACCCGGCCAGCGGCCCGGGCCGCGACACCCTGCACGACGTACGCAACTACTCGGTGCAGAGCCTGGACGCCCTGGTGGTGAAACTGGTGGCCGACGAGGTGGCGGCCTGGCCGGAAAAACCCTGAATGCCAGCCTGGCGGGGGCGGCCTAGAATTTCTCGACCGCGCGGTCGAGAAACGAGGCCGGGCGTCGCAACCCAAGGCCGCCATGTCCGAAGCCCCCCTCCTCGTCGCCACCGAAGCTGCGGTCAGGCACCTCACCCTGAACCGCCCAGCCGCGCTGAACAGCTTCACCGCGGCGCTGCACGCCGAACTGCTGCAGGCGCTGAACGATGCCGCGGCCGACCCCGCGGTGCGGGCCGTGGTCATCACCGGTGCCGGCCGCGGCTTCTGTGCCGGACAGGATCTGAATGACCCGGCCATGGTCGACACCGGTCAGGGGCTGGACGTCGGCGCCGTCATCGAACGCCACTACCGCCCGCTGGCCTTGCGCGTGCGCAGCATGCCGGTGCCGGTGGTGGCAGCGGTCAACGGGGTGGCGGCCGGTGCCGGCGCGAACCTGGCACTTTGCTGCGATCTTGTGGTGGCCGCGCGCAGCGCCAGCTTCATCCAGGCCTTCAGCAAGATCGGCCTGGTGCCCGACTGTGGTGGCAGCTGGCTGTTGCCGCGCCTGGTAGGCCGCGCCCGGGCGCTGGGGCTGGCGATGCTGGGCGACAAGCTCCCGGCCGATGAAGCGCAGCGCATCGGCCTGATCTGGCAATGCGTGGACGACGACGAATTGCCTGCCGCCGCCGCCGCGCTGGCGCAGCGCCTGGCGGCGCTGCCCAGCCGCGCCCTGGCCGAAACCCGCCGCGTGCTCGACGAGGCCGGCACCACCGACCTGGCCGGTGCGCTGACGCTGGAGGCCCAGGCGCAGCGCCTGCTGGGCAGCGCGCCCGACTTCGCCGAGGGCGTGGCCGCCTTCAAGGCCCGACGCACACCGATCTTCAAGGACCGCTGAAGATGGACAGCCCCATCACCCCGCAGCAGGTGGCCGAGGCCACGCGTGAAGCCATGTGGCGCCGGGATCGTGCGAGCCTGGCGCTGGGCATGCAGGTGCTGGCCGTCGGGCCTGGAACGGCGCGGCTGGCGATGATGGTGCGCGAAGACATGCTCAACGGCCTGGACACCTGCCACGGCGGCGTCGTCAGCACCCTGGCCGACAGCGCCTTTGCCTTCGCTTGCAACAGCTACAACGAACAGACCGTGGCTTCGGGCTTCGACGTCAACCTGCTCGCCGCGGCACGCGCCGGGGACGTGCTCACCGCCGAGGCCGTCGAGGTGAGCAAGGCCGGCCGCACGGGCGTCTACGACGTCACGGTTCGCAACCAGCTGGGGGTGGCCGTGGCGGCGTTTCGCGGGCGTTCCTACACGCTCAAGGGCAAGCCGCTGGTGCCGGGCCTGCCCATGGGCAAGACGCCGTGAGGACTGGATGAAGGCGCCCCGCCAAGGCGGCTTGCACGCCATCGAGCACGCCAGCCGCGACGAACTGCAGGCGCTTCAGCTGGAGCGCCTGCGCTGGTCGCTGCAGCACGCCTACGACCATGTGCCGCATTACCGAGCTGCCTTCGACGCGAAAGGCGTGCACCCCTCAGACTGTCGCCAGCTGTCCGACCTGGCCCGCTTCCCCTTCACCGCCAAGGCCGACCTGCGCGCCCATTACCCCTTCGGCATGTTCGCGGTGCCGCGGCAACAGCTGGTGCGGCTGCATGCGTCTTCCGGCACCACCGGCAAGCCCACCGTGGTGGGCTACACGCAGAGCGACATCGACACCTGGGCGCAGCTGGTGGCGCGCAGCATCCATGCCGCGGGCGGGCGGGCCGGCGCGATCGTACACGTGGCCTATGGCTACGGCCTGTTCACCGGCGGCCTGGGCGCCCATTACGGCGCCGAGAAACTGGGCTGCACCGTGGTGCCGATGGGCGGCGGCCAGACCGACAAGCAGCTGCAGCTGATCGAGGACTTCCGCCCCGACATCATCATGGTCACGCCCAGCTACATGCAGGTACTGATAGAGGAAATGCGCCGTGCCGGCCGCGACCCGCGCCGCATGAGCATCCGCACCGGCATCTTCGGCGCCGAGCCCTGGACCGAGGCCATGCGCCGCGAGATCGAGCAGGCCGCCGACATCGATGCCGTCGACATCTACGGCCTGAGCGAGGTCATGGGTCCGGGCGTGGCCAGCGAGTGTGTCGAGGCCAAGGACGGGCCGGTGGTGTGGGAAGACCACTTCTACCCGGAGATCGTCGACCCCGAGACCGGCGCCGTGCTGCCCGAAGGCGAAGAAGGCGAGCTCGTCTTCACCACGCTGACGAAGCAGGCCCTGCCCGTGGTGCGCTACCGCACACGCGACCTCACCCGGCTGCTGCCGCCCACCGCGCGCAGCATGCGCCGCATGGGCAAGATCGTCGGCCGCAGCGACGACATGCTCATCATCCGCGGTGTCAACCTGTTCCCGACGCAGATCGAGGAGATCGTGCTGCAGCATGGGCGCCTGTCGGGCCAGTACCAACTGGTGGTGACACGCCCGGCGCTGCTCGACGAAGTCGAGGTGCGCTGTGAACTCGCGCCCGCGCATCGTCACGAAGACCGTGATGCACTGGGCCATGAACTGCAGCAGCGCATCAAGGCGCTGACCGGCGTCAGCACCGCGGTGAACGTGGGCCTGCCGGAAAGCATCGAACGCACCCTGGTGGGCAAGGCGCGCCGCGTCGTCGACCATCGGCCGAAGCCAGCGAAGTAAGGACAGCACCGCATGTACACCCAAGCCATGGACACCGCGCCACCCGACGTGCTGGCCCCGGTGCGCAACGCCGACGAGGCGGCCCGCGAAGCGGCTTTCGAGGCCCGCGTGGCCGCCGGCGCCTTCGTCGAGCCGCAGGACTGGATGCCTGCGCACTACCGCCGCACGCTGGTGCGGCAGATCAGCCAGCACGCGCACAGCGAGTGCGTGGGCATGCTGCCCGAAGGCAACTGGGTGACGCGCGCGCCCACGCTCAAGCGCAAGACCATCCTGCTGGCGAAGATCCAGGATGAAGCCGGCCATGGCCTGTACCTGTATGCCGCGGCCGAGACCCTGGGCACCAGCCGCGACGAGATGCTCCAGGCCCTGCACAGCGGCAAGGCCAAGTACAGCAGCATCTTCAACTACCCCACGCTCAGCTGGGCCGACATCGGCACCATCGGCTGGCTCGTCGACGGTGCGGCCATCATGAACCAGGTGCCGCTCACCCGCTGCAGCTACGCCCCCTATGCGCGGGCAATGGTGCGCGTGTGCCGCGAGGAAAGCTTCCACCAGCGCCAGGGCTTCGACAGCCTGCTGGTGATGATGAAGGAGGGCAGCGAAGCCCAGCGCGCCATGGTGCAGGACGCGGTGGACCGCTGGTGGTGGCCCAGCCTGATGATGTTCGGCCCGCCCGACGCCGACAGCCCGAACAGTGCGCAGAGCATGCGCTGGGGCATCAAGCGCCTGTCCAACGACGAACTGCGGCAGAAGTTCGTCGACGCCTGCGTCGAGCAGGCGCGAGTGCTGGGCGTGACCCTGCCCGACCCCGAGCTGAAGTGGAACGAGGCGCGCGGCCACCATGACTTCGGACCCATCGACTGGGCCGAGTTCTGGCGTGTCGTTGGCGGCCACGGGCCCTGCAACACCGAACGGCTGGGTGCGCGAGTCAAGGCCTGGGATGACGGCGCCTGGGTTCGCGATGCGGCGCTGGCCCACGCGCGCAAGCAGATCATGAAGGAGGCAGCGGCATGAGTCCGGCCGCCAACGAATGGCCGCTGTGGGAAGTGTTCGTGCGCCCGCAGGCGGGGCTCGACCACAAGCACTGCGGCAGCCTGCACGCCGCCGACGCGCCGATGGCGCTGCAACTGGCACGCGATGTCTATACCCGGCGCCAGGAAGGCTGCAGCGTCTGGGTGGTTCGCAGCAGCGACATCACTGCCAGCCGGTCCGAGGACGAACCCATGCTGTTCGACCCGATGGCCGACAAGATCTACCGTCACCCCAGCTTCTTCCCGCTGCCGCAGGCGGTGGACCACATGTGATGGCCACGGCCGGGTCCATCAAAGTCCAGACGACGCCCGCAGTGCGCTACGTGCTGCGCCTGGGCGACACGGCACTCATCCACGCCCAGCGCCTGTCGGAGTGGTGCGGCCACGGCCCGGTACTGGAGGAAGACATCGCCCTGACCAACATGGCGCTGGACCTTCTGGGCCAGGCGCGGGCGCTGCTGAGCCACGCGGCACGGCTGGAAGGCAGCGGCTTCGATGAGGACCAGCTCGCCTTCCTGCGCGCCGAACGCGACTTCTTCAACCTGAGCCTGGTGGAATTGCCGTTGCGCAAGCCCAGTGCCCATGCCCCGGGCGGCGACTTTGCCGACACCGTGCTTCGCAACTTCCTGCTGGCCACCTGGTTCAAGGCCATCTGGATCCGGCTGGCCGATTCGGCCGACGGCGAGCTGGCAGCCATTGCCGGCAAGGCCGTGAAGGAAGCGCGTTATCACCAGCAGCACGCCGCCGACTGGGTGGTGCGGCTGGGCGACGGCACCGAGGAATCGGCCCGCCGTCTGGCCGCTGCACTGCACCGCGCCTGGCCCTACACGCAGGAGATGTTCGTCAACGACGATGTCGACGCCGCGGCGCTTGACAGCGGTCTGGGCCCGGCGCGCGCCAGCCTGGCAGTCGAATGGCAGCGGGATTTGGCCGAAGTCTTCAGCGAAGCCCGGCTCGTGCTGCCCCCGGCCACGCCTTTTCTCAGCACCGGCACTCAGGGCCGGCACAGCGAGCACATGGGCTACATCCTGGCCGAGATGCAGAGCCTGCAGCGCCAGTTTCCCGGCGGGCGCTGGTGAACACGACCGTCGAGGCCGTGGACCGGGCCTGGGCCGTGCTGAACCAGGTGCCCGACCCCGAAGTGCCGGCCCTGTCGGTCTGCGACCTGGGCATCGTGCGCGATGTGCAGTGCACGGACAGCGGCACCCGGGTCGTGCTGACCCCCACTTACAGCGGCTGTCCGGCCACCGAAGTCATCGCCACCTGCGTGCGCGAAGCGCTGCTGGCCGCCGGCCTGGGCCCGGTGCAGGTGGAGCACCGGCTGGCACCGGCCTGGACCACCGACTGGATCAGCGCCGAAGGCCGGCGCAAGCTGCGCGACTACGGGATCGCGCCGCCCGATGGCCTGCAAGCGGTGGACGGCGCGGCGCGGGTGCGTATCCGCCCGCGCGCGCTGGCCTGCCCGCGCTGCAGCAGCCTTGACACCGAGCGCCTGTCGGCCTTCGGCTCGACCGCCTGCAAGGCACTGCACCGCTGTCTGGCCTGCCGCGAACCGTTCGAACACTTCAAGCCGATCTGACGGCGCACTGCGTGGCGAGGGGCTGAATCTTGGAATTCCATGCGCTGCGGGTCAGCACGGTTCGGCCGGAAGGCGACGACGCGCTCGCAATCACCTTCGAAGTGCCCGCCGCCTTGCGCGGCAGCTTTGCTTTCGCCGCGGGCCAGCACCTGACGCTGCGCCGGCGCGAGGCAGCCCAGGAGTGGCGCCGTTCGTATTCGATCTGCGCCATGCCCGGCGAAGCCTTGCGCGTGGGCGTGCGCCGGGTGCCTGGCGGCGTGTTCTCGAACTGGCTGCATGAGACGATCCGGACGGGGGCATGCGTCGATGTCGCGGCTCCGCAGGGGCGTTTCGCGGCTGCCCTGCAGCGGCCGGCGCCAGCGGGCCGGCATGTGCTGGCACTGGCCGGCGGCAGCGGCATCACGCCGCTGTTGTCCATTGTGAAAACCGTGCTCGAAACCGAGCCCGCGAGCCGGGTGACGCTGCTTTACGCCAACCGCAGCCTGTCCAGCAGCATGTTCCTGGGCGACCTGCTGGGGCTGAAGAACCGCCATCTGGCGCGCTTTGCCCTGCACCCGGTCTTCTCGCGCGCACGGCTGGACAACCCGGCTGTCAGCGGCCGGCTCGACGCTGCTTCCTTGCCCGGCTGGCTGCGCCTGGCCGGGCCGGTGGACGACGCGTTCATCTGCGGCCCGCACGACTTCAACGACAGCCTGGAGGCCGCACTGCTTGCGCACGGCGTGCCGGCGGCGCAGGTGCACGTGGAGCGCTTCGGCGTACCCGTCGAGCGCGCATTGCCACCCGAGGTCCATGCCAAGCCGGAATTGGGCGCGGGCGCCGCTGGGCACCTCGTCACCCTGGTCCGGGACGGGGTCTCGCGTGACCTGCTCTGGCATCCCGCCGACGGCCCGGTGCTGGCCGCCGCACGCCGGGCCGGCTTCGACCTGCCGTATTCCTGCCAGTCCGGCGTCTGCGCCACCTGCCGCGCCCGCGTGCTGCAGGGCCAGGTGCAGATGGCCCGCAACTTCGCGCTGGAACCTGCCGAGGTGGCGGCGGGCTGGGTGCTGGCCTGCCAGGCCTGGCCGCTGGGCCCGGTCGTGTTGAGTTTCGACGCGCGTTAGCGCGCCGAAAGGTCGTTGCCGCCATGGCCCGCCCGCGATCAGCCGGTTTCGACGAGCAGCGCGACCAGATCCTGGCCGCCGCCGCGCGCGTTTTTGCACTGCGCGGCTACACCGCGGCGACGATGCAGCAGGTGGCCGCCGCCAGCGGTGTCAGCAAGGCCACGCTGTACCACTACGTGCGCGACAAGCACGAACTGCTGGCGCAGATCACGCGCGGCCATGTCGCCAGACTCGAAGCCCTGCAGGCCGAGGTCGCGGCCCTGGACCTGCCGGCGGCCGAACACCTGCGGCTGCTGATCCAGCGCTTCATGCATGTCTACGCCCGCGCCGAACACGAACACCGCGTGCTGACCGAAGACGTGAAGTTCCTGGCCGACGCCGAACGCGGCCAGGTGGTGGCCGCACAGCGGCGGGTGGTTGCCAGCTTCGCCGCCAGCGTGTCGGCGCTGCGCCCCGACCTGGCGCCGCTGCAGCTGACCACGCCGCTGGCGATGCTGCTGTTTGGCATGATCAACTGGACCTTTACCTGGATGAAGGCTGGGGGCGCGCTCGATCACGACAGTCTGGCGCCGGTCGTCGCCGACCTGTTCTTCGGCGGCCTGGCCGGGGTGAAGGCGCCGCCAGCACGCTGAGCCGGCGCCGCCTGAGCAGGAGACTGCGAAGCCTGCTGCGCAATGGGCAAGCCCCAGCCGTCGACGGCCTGTTCAGCGGGGTGGGTCAGTAGTCTGACGCCCGCCAGGCCGGTGCGAACGGCCTGTTCGAGCAGGCTCTCGCAGGCGGTTTCACCCAGCGTCAGCACAAAATGCTGCCAGCGGCGCTGCACGCGTTCGTGGCACCAGGCGTCTTCCAGCGCCGAGCGCAGCGTCGCCGGATCGGTGCCGGCCTCCAGTACCCGCGGCGCCATCGCGCCCACGAACAGGTTGAAGTCGTGCCGCAGCGTGTGCGCCGGCAGCATCGCGCCAATGGCACGCGCCCGGCCACTCCAGCCCGGCCGCAGGAACAGTTGGGTGACCAGCACCTGCAGGCCTTGTGCAGCCCCCAGCACGCGCACGCGGTTCGGTGGCAACAGGGCCAGCGGCAGGCGCGCGGCGTCGGCGAAGGGCAGGGCGGGCAGGGCGAAGGCCGACAGCGCGGCCAGCCGCCACCAGGCTGCTGCATCCAGCCCGGCCACGGTGTCGCCGCACAGTTCGGCCTGGCGCGCGCGTCGTATCAGGTCTGGCACACCGAGCCCGCGGCGGGCATCGGCTGCAGCCTGGCTCATCACCGCCAGGTTGCCGGCGGCGTAGCCTGCCTGTGGATTCAGGCGTTCTACGACGGCGGCCAGCGGGCTGCCCGTGACGCCCCCGAGCGGCTGGCGCAAGACAGGACAACGTTCGTTGTGGATCTGAGCCAGGTAGTGCGGCGTGACCTGGAGGTCGTCGAAGCCCAGTCCCTGGCGCCACGCCGTGGTGCGCAGTTGCAGCCACAGGCGCACGGTGCGTGTGGCGGCCAGGGTTCGGGCCCCGAAAACGGCTCGGCTGGCCATCCAGCCCTGGGCCACGGGGGTGCCTTCCAGCAGCAGTTCGGGGGGCGGGACCATCGCGTGGCGGGCATGGTCCCAGCCGATCTGGAAACCGGTGCGGGTGACGGGGTCGGTGCCACCTGCGTCGGGGGCTTGCGGCAGCAGGTCGAGTGCGGTCTGGCTCATGGTGATCCTTCGGCGGAGCGGGTGGCGCCAGACCCCATGTCCGACACTGGTGGGCAGTGTGGGCGTCGGGTGGCTCAAAGCATGAGCTAGCGAAAGACCGTCAGCGCCATCCTGTCCGTCACGAACGGATGCGGCGCGGCCAGAGCCAGCGCGCGAGCACTGCTGCGCTCACGCCCAGGGCAATTCCGGCGCCGTCGGCCACGACGTCCAACCACTCGGCACTGCGAGCGGGAAGGTGCATCTGCACCGCTTCGATGAACAGGCCAAAGGCCAGCATGCCCAGGCCTGCAGTGGTGGCTGCACGCCAGCCAGGCGCTAACGAAAGGGCAGCGCAGAAGCTGAGGCAGAAGAAAGCCGCAACATGCTGCCACTTGTCGGCGTTGTCGAACTGAAGGCTCGGAGCGCGGGGCGAGAAGGCCAGCATGCAGATGATCAGCATCAGCAGCAGCAGCAGGGTGCGCCAAGCCCGGCGGGCGGGGGCTTCGTGCAGCAAGGGCTGTATCAAGTGGGATTCGTCCTCGCTCGGTGAAGAAGCCGTCGGTACAAGTGCACAGCTCCTCCCGGCGATTCTGCCTGGCCTTGCTGCTACACTCTTGGGCTGTGCTTTGCAGCCTACTTCGTCACCGGACGACAGGTAGCCCGCAACGCCCACCGCCGGTGTAGCTCAGTTGGTAGAGCAGCGCATTCGTAATGCGAAGGTCAACAGTTCGATTCCGTTCACCGGCACCACACACCTTCCGTCAAGGGCCCGCAGGATACTGCGGGCCTTTTTCGTTCCTGCGTTGACCGCTTGGACGCCTTGAACGGCCTGGCCTGGCCGCAGCGACCATGATGGGTGTCTGATGCGGTCCCTACAATCGCTCGATGCATATCCTGATTGCAAACGATGACGGTTACCTGGCTCCCGGCCTTGCAGCGCTGGTCCAGGCCTGCCAAGGCCTGGGGGAGATCAGCGTTTTCGCTCCGGAACAAAACGCGAGCGGTACCTCGAACGCGCTGACCCTGGGGCGTCCGCTGTCGATTTTTCGCGCCCGTGGTGAACACGTGCAGGGATTCAACGTCGTCAACGGCACTCCTTCCGACTGCGTCCACGTGGCGTTGACCGGGGTTCTCGGGCGACGCCCAGACCTCGTCGTCTCCGGCATCAACAACGGCGCCAACATGGGCGACGACACGCTTTATTCGGGAACAGTGGCCGCAGCCATGGAAGGTTTCCTCTTTGGCGTACCGGCCATTGCCTTTTCGCAGGTCGAGAAGGGCTGGGGCCAGCTGGATGCCGCGGCGGCGACCGCGCGGGCCATCATCGATGACGTTCTGGCCACATCGCGCCTGGACGGCGCGCCCTGGCTGCTCAACGTGAACATTCCCAACCGCGCCGACGCGGCCAGTTTGCCCCGCGTCGTCACGCGGCTGGGCCGCCGCCACGCCAGCTCGCCGGTTATCCAGCAGACCAGCCCTCGGGGCGAACCCATTTACTGGATCGGTCCGGCTGGCGACGCCCGCGAAGCTGGCGAAGGTACCGACTTCCATGCCGCAGCCAGCGGCCAGGTGTCGATCACGCCACTGCAGGTCGATCTGACGGATCACGCCATGCGCAGCGACTGGGCGGCCCGGCTGGCCGGCACCCGCTGCGCATGACGCGGCCACCCGTCGGGCGGGACGCCAAGCCGCGGTTTCCCGCAGGCCTGGGGCAGGCCCCGAGCCCGGCTCACGGCGCCAACGCCGCTGTACTGCGGCCACAACTGCACCTGCAGCAGGCAGCGCAGGACGCAACCCGGCAGCACGCGCCCAGCGGCATCGGGCTGGATTCATCGGCGTTCCGCCTGCGCATGGTGGAACGTCTGCGTGCCGGTGGCGTGGGTTGCGAGCCGGTGCTACAGGCGTTCCTGGCCATCGAGCGGCATCGATTCGTCGACACGGCGCTTGCCACCCAGGCTTACGAAGACACCAGCCTGCCCATTGGCTTTCAGCAGACGATCTCCAAGCCATCGGTCGTGGCGCACATGCTCGCGCTGTTGTTCGACGGCGAGTACGCACGCGGCGCGGGTGAACTCGGGCGCGTACTGGAAATCGGCACCGGTTGCGGCTATCAGACGGCCTTGCTTGCCCGGCTGGCGCGTCAGGTCATCAGCATCGAAAGGCTGAAGTCGCTGCACGACAAGGCGCGTGACAACCTGGGCAACCCCCGGGCTGGGGACGTGCGGCTGGTCTTCGGTGACGGCATGCTCGGCCACTCGCCGCGCGCGCCTTACCAAAGCATCATCTCGGCCGCTGGTGGTGACGACCTGCCGCTTTCCTGGCTGGACCAGCTGGCCGAAGGCGGGCGGCTCATCGCGCCTTCTGTCGACCCGGTGCGGGGAGGTCAGGCACTGCTGGTCGTCGACCGTTCAGCGCAGGGGCTCACCCGGCGCTGGCTCGATGCCGTGCGATTCGTTCCCCTAAAATCCGGCACCCAATGAAGTTCACAGCAAACTCCGAAAACTTTTGCCGGCTGAGCGCTCTGCTGAGTCTTGCCATGGTCGCAGCCCTGGCTGGCTGTGCCTCGTCGACCCACAGGGCGCCGGTCGAAGACCGCAAGGCACCCGTGGCTGTCGATGTGCCTGCTTCCGCGCCTGCGGCGGAGGCGCCCAAAACACCCCTGCCTGGTTCCGAGAATGCAGGCAAGCCTGGCTACTACACGATCAGGCCTGGCGACACGCTCATCCGGATCGGACTGGACAACGGCCAAAACTGGCGCGACATCGCACGCTGGAACGGCATCGAGAACCCGAACCTCATCGAAGTGGGCCAAGTCCTGCGCATCGCTGCCCCCGGCGCCGACGCCACGCCAGTTGCCACGCCACGCCCCGTGGCACCGGCCGGTCGGGTTGAAAACAGGTCACTGGAAGCTGCCGCAGCGCCGGCTGGCGCTGCGGCACAGGCGACTGCGGCCAGCGCTGCCGCAGTGCCTGCTGCGGTCGCGCCACCTGCCCCGCCAGCGGCTGCCCCCTCGACGGAAACCGAAGACAGCCTGAACTGGGCTTGGCCTGCGGCCGGGCCGGTTGCGACAGGTTTCGACGAAGCGCGCAGCAAGGGCCTGGCGATTACAGGGAAAGCGGGTGACCCGGTGCTGGCTGCCGCCGACGGCCGGGTGGTCTATGCCGGTTCCGGATTGCGTGGTTACGGCAACCTCGTGATCGTCAAGCACAACAACACCTACCTGACCGCTTACGCTCACAACCAGACACTTCTGGTCAAGGAAGATCAGGCGGTTCGCAGGGGCCAGAAGATTGCGGAAATGGGTTCCAGCGACGCGGAGCGCGTGCAATTGCACTTCGAGATCCGCCGTCAGGGCAAGCCCATCGACCCGGCCCGCTTGCTGCCACCCCGCTGAGCCCTCTTTCCTGATGGCTGGCGGCATGGACTGGCTCGAGGTCGAGTCGCTCGACCTCGAAGGTCAGGGCGTCGCACACCGGACCGACGGCGAAGGCCAAGGCAAGGTCGTCTTCATTGAAGGCGCCTTGCCGACCGAGATTGTCCAGGTCTCGGTGTCGCGCAAGAAGAACCAGTGGGAACAAGGGCAAATCTCGGCATTGGCGCGTGAAAGCTCGCAACGCGTGCGCCCGGGTTGCCCCCATTTCGGCCTGCATGCCGGGGCCTGCGGGGGCTGCAAGATGCAGCACCTGCACCCTGCGGCCCAGGTGGCCGCCAAGCAACGGGTGCTCGAGGACAACCTCTGGCATCTGGCGAAGGTCAAGGCCGAATGCATCCTGCGCCCGGTGGAAGGCCCGGCCTGGGGCTATCGCGACCGCGCCCGCCTGTCGGTGCGCCACGTGCTGAAGAAGGGCGTGGTGCTGGTCGGATTTCACGAGCGAAAGTCGCGATATGTCGCCGACATGCAGGTCTGCCCCGTGCTTCCGGCCCGTATCAGCGCCATGCTGTTGCCGCTGCGCGCGCTGGTGGCTGGCATGGATCAGCGCGACCGCCTGCCCCAGATCGAACTTGCCGCCGGCGACGCTGTCACCGCCTTGGTGCTGCGTCATCTGGAGCCCTTGACGCCCGCCGATCTGCAGCGACTGCGCGACTTCGGTGCCGAGCACGCGGTCCAGTGGTGGCTGCAGCCCAAGGGACCGGACACGGTTCACCTGCTGGATGAAGGCGGGCCGTTGCTGGCCTATGGGCTGCCGGAATTCGGCATCACCATGCCGTTCAAGCCAACCGACTTCACGCAGGTGAATCCGCACATCAATCAGGTGCTGGTCGGTCGCGCACTGCGCTTGCTGGCGCCGCAAGCGCAGCACCGCGTCATTGATTGGTTCTGCGGCCTGGGAAATTTCACGCTGCCGCTGGCCACGCTGTCACGCCAGGTACTGGGCATCGAAGGCAGCCAGACGCTGGTCGCACGGGCTCGCGACAACGCGGCGCGCAACGGGCTCGCCGAACGGACGCAGTTCGAGGCCAGCAACCTGTTCGAGTTGGACGCTGAGGCCTTGCGTGCACTGGGGTACGCCGACCGCTGGCTCATCGATCCGCCCCGCGAAGGCGCGTTTGCGCTTTCCAAAGCCGTGGCCGACCTGCATGCGGCCGGAGACTGGCAGGGTCCCGCACGAATCGTCTACGTCAGCTGCAACCCGGCAACGCTCGCGCGGGATGCTGGCCTGCTCGTTCACCAGGGCGGGTACCGATGCAGTGCGGCAGGGGTGGTGAACATGTTCCCGCACACGGCCCACGTTGAATCGATGGCGGTGTTCGATCGGGAATGAAAAACGGGGCCGAAGCCCCGTTCACGATTGAAGCAAGCTGCTCTTACTCGCGGTCGCCGCCGAAGATGCCCAGCAATGCGAGCAGGTTCGAGAAGACGTTGTAGACGCTCAAGTAGACACCCAGGGTCGCAGTGATGTAGTTCGTCTCGAGCCCGTCCTGAACGCGCTTCAGGTCATACAGGATGAATGCCGAAAAGATACCGATGGCCAGCACAGACAACGTGATCATCAGCGCGCTGCTCTGGATGAAGAAATTGGCCACCATGGCCACCAACAGCATGATCGCGCCGATGAACAGGAACTTGCCCATGTTCGACAGGTCGCGCTTGATCACGCTGGACAGGGTGGCCATACCCAGGAAGATGGCCCCGGTTCCGGCGAAGGCCGTCATGATCAAGGAAGCGCCGTTGTTCAGTCCGAGCACCGATCCCACCAGGCGCGACAGCATCACACCCATGAAGAAGGTGAAGGCCAGCAGGATCGGGACGCCAGCCGCGGTGTTCTTCATCTTTTCGATGGCGAACATGAAGCCGAAGGCACCCACCAGGAACACCATGATCCCGATGCCGGGCGACATGGCCCGGGCGATGCCGGTCTGTACACCAATCCAGGCGCCCAGCACGGTAGGAACCATCGACAAGGCCAGCAACCAGTAGGTGTTGCGCAGCACGCGGTTGCGCTGGGCAACCAGGGTGCCCGAACCAGCCTGTCCAGGGAAAGTCTGTACGCTTTCGTTCATGGTGACTCCTTGTAATGCGAAATGGATCTCCACTCGTGGAGACGATGGGAGATTGTAAGTTCCGTGCGCAGCTTGCGTCCATGCCCCTACAAGCCCGTGGATTGCACGCTCCAGCCGAGGTATCGTTCCGGGCATGAAAACAAAACCCACCCTCAGTCTCGACGACGTCCGGCGCATTGCCGCCGCCGCCGAAAGCCATGCATCCGCCAGCGCCTGGGCCGTGACGATCGCCATCGTCGACGATGGCGGACACCTGCTGTGGTTGCAGCGCCTGGACGGGGCACCGCCCATATCGGCACAGATTGCGCCGGCCAAGGCGCGCACGGCAGCAGTCGGCCGCCGCGAAAGCAAGGTTTACGAGGATGTGATCAACCAGGGGCGCGTTTCTTTCCTGAGCGCCCCCACGCTGGAAGGCATGCTCGAGGGCGGCGTGCCTGTCATGGTGGACGGCCAATGCATCGGGGCGGTGGGCGTCAGTGGTGTGAAGTCTTCGGAAGACGCGGAGATCGCCCGCGCCGGCATCGCGGCGCTCGGCGCCTGACGATCCGGGTCAACCCGAAGGCGCCGCCCACGGGCGATATACTCCGGCGGTTTGCCTGATCACATCGGCACCCCGCGAACTTCAGCGCCAGCTTGCAGGTGGCTTGGCGCGGGAAGCGCGACAACCCCGGAGTTCATGCCTTGATGGTGCCCTTGCTGCCCGTCCTGCCCCCTGCGCTGCTGGCCCTGGCCGACGGCAGCATCTTTATCGGAACCTCGATCGGCGCCCCAGGCAGCACGGTCGGAGAGGTCGTGTTCAACACTTCATTGACCGGTTACCAGGAGATCCTCACCGATCCCAGCTATTGCCGACAGATCGTCACATTGACCTACCCGCACATCGGCAGCTATGGCGTCAATGAAGAAGACGTGGAGTCGGGCAAGGTTCACGCTGCAGGCCTGATCGTCAAGGATGTTCCGCAGCGTGCGTCGAACTTCCGGGCGACAGCCACGCTGCCCGAGTACCTGGCGCGGGAAGGCACGGTTGCCATTGCCGGCATCGATACCCGCCGCCTGACACGACTGCTGCGCAGCACCGGGGCGCAGAACGGCTGCATCCTCGGCTTCCCTGTCGGCACCGAGCTCAGTTCCAGCCACCGGGCCGAAGCCGTCGCCGCGGCTCGGCGTGCCCCCAGCATGGCCGGACTGGACCTGGCCGGGGTGGTATCGGCCGCTGCGCGCGCTGAGTGGACTCAGACAGAGTGGCAACTCGGCCAGGGGTATGGCCAGATCGGCCAGCAGGCCCGGCACCATGTGGTGGCCTATGACTTCGGTGTCAAGTTCAACATATTGCGCATGCTGGCCAGCCGCGGCTGCCGCGTCACGGTGGTACCGGCCACCACGCCAGCAGCCGAGGTCCTGGCCCTGCGGCCTGACGGCATTTTCCTGAGCAACGGCCCGGGCGATCCGCAGCCCTGCGATTACGCGATTGCCGCCACACGCACCCTCGTCGACAGTGGCCTGCCCACCTTCGGCATCTGCCTGGGCCACCAGATCCTGGCCCTGGCCTCGGGCGCCAGAACCTTCAAGATGAAGTTCGGCCACCACGGCGCGAACCACCCGGTGAAGGACCTGGACGACGGCCGCGTCAGCATCACCAGCCAGAACCATGGTTTTGCGGTGGATGCTGCCAGCCTGCCCGCCAACCTGCGGCCCACCCACATCAGCCTGTTCGACGGCACGCTCCAGGGCCTGGCCCGCACCGATCGCCCGGCGTTCTGCTTCCAGGGCCACCCGGAGGCCAGCCCGGGCCCGCACGACATCGGCTATCTCTTCGACCGTTTTGTCGGCCTCATGAAGGAGGCCCCCCATGCCTAAGCGTTCAGACCTGCACAGTGTGCTCATCATCGGCGCCGGCCCGATCATCATCGGCCAGGCCTGCGAGTTCGACTATTCCGGCGCCCAGGCCTGCAAGGCGCTGCGCGAAGAAGGTTATCGCGTCATCCTCGTCAACAGCAATCCGGCGACGATCATGACCGACCCGGAGATGGCCGACGCGACCTACATCGAGCCCATCACCTGGAAGGTGGTCGAGAAGATCATCGCCAAGGAGCGGGCCGCCCGCCCCCACGAGAAGATGGCCCTGCTGCCGACGATGGGGGGGCAGACGGCCCTGAACTGCGCGCTGGAACTGGCGCGCCACGGGGTGCTGGAACGCCACGGCGTGGAGATGATCGGCGCCAATGAACACGCCATCGAAAAGGCAGAGGACCGGCTGAAGTTCAAGGACGCGATGACCCACATCGGCCTGGACAGCGCCAAGAGCGGCATCGCGCATTCGATGGAAGAAGCACTGGCGGTGCAAAAACGCATCATCGGCCTGATCGGAGGCACCGGCTTCCCGATGGTCGTGCGCCCCAGCTTCACCCTGGGCGGCACCGGTGGCGGCATTGCCTACAACCCGGAAGAGTTCGAGGAAATCTGCAAGCGCGGCCTGGACCTGTCTCCGACCAAGGAACTGCTGATCGAGGAAAGCCTGATCGGCTGGAAAGAGTTCGAGATGGAGGTGGTGCGCGATCGCGCGGACAACTGCATCATCGTCTGCGCCATCGAGAACCTCGACCCGATGGGCATCCACACCGGCGACAGCATCACGGTGGCTCCGGCGCAGACCCTCACCGACAAGGAATACCAGCTGCTGCGCAATGCCAGCATCGCCATCCTGCGCGAGATTGGGGTGGACACCGGCGGCAGCAACGTGCAGTTCTCGATCAACCCGAAGGACGGCCGCATGGTCGTGATCGAGATGAACCCGCGGGTCTCGCGTTCGTCGGCCCTGGCCTCGAAGGCCACGGGCTTCCCGATCGCCAAGGTGGCCGCCAAGCTGGCCATCGGCTACACGCTCGACGAGCTGAAGAACGACATCACCGGCGGTGCCACGCCGGCCAGCTTCGAGCCCAGCATCGACTACGTGGTGACGAAGATCCCGCGTTTTGCGTTCGAGAAGTTCCCCGCTGCCGACCCGCACCTGACCACGCAGATGAAGAGCGTGGGCGAAGTCATGGCCATCGGCCGGACGTTCCAGGAGAGCTTTCAGAAGGCGCTGCGCGGGCTCGAGACAGGGATCGACGGGCTGAGCGAGCGCACGTCCTGCAAGGAAGACGACCGCGACGAGATCGTCGACGAGATCGGCAATGCCGGGCCGGAACGCATCCTGTTCGTGGCCGACGCCTTCCGCATCGGCATGAGCCTGGAAGAGGTGTTCGAGGAAACCGCCATCGACCCCTGGTTCCTGGCGCAGATCGAACAGCTGGTGCAGGTCGAAGGCCAGCTCGCCGGCCGCGACTTCGCCGCGCTGACGGCTGCCGAGCTTCGTTTCCTGAAGCAGAAGGGCTTCTCCGACAAGCGTCTGGCCAAGCTGCTGGGCACGAACCAGCACGCCGTGCGCGAACGCCGCCACGCCCTGGGCGTGCGTCCGGTCTACAAGCGGGTGGACACCTGCGCGGCGGAGTTCGCCACGCAGACGGCCTACCTCTACAGCTGCTACGAGACCGAAGACGGTGAGTGCGAGGCCGAGCCGACCGACCGCAAGAAGATCATGGTGCTGGGCGGTGGCCCCAACCGCATCGGCCAGGGCATCGAGTTCGACTACTGCTGCGTGCATGCCGCGCTGGCGATGCGCGAAGACGGGTACGAGACCATCATGGTCAACTGCAACCCGGAGACCGTGTCGACCGACTACGACACCAGCGACCGCCTCTACTTTGAGCCGGTGACGCTGGAAGACGTGCTCGAGATCGTGGCCAAGGAGAAACCCACGGGCGTGATCGTGCAGTACGGCGGTCAGACGCCGCTGAAGCTGGCGCTCGACCTGGAACGTGCCGGCGTGCCGATCATCGGCACCAGTCCGAACAGCATCGACATCGCCGAAGACCGCGAACGTTTCCAGAAGCTGCTGAACGACATCGGCCTGAAGCAGCCGCCGAACCGCACCGCCCGCACCGAAGAGCAGGCGCTGGCATTGGCGCACGAGATTGGCTACCCGCTGGTCGTGCGCCCCAGCTACGTGCTGGGCGGGCGAGCCATGGAAATCGTCCACGGCGACAAGGACCTGGAGCGCTACATGCGCGAAGCCGTGCGCGTCAGCGAGAAAAGCCCGGTGCTGCTGGACCGGTTTCTGGACGACGCCATCGAGGTCGACGTCGACTGCATCAGCGACGGCACCGAAGTGATGATCGGCGGCATCATGGAACACGTGGAAGCCGCCGGCATCCACAGCGGCGACTCGGCCTGCTCGCTGCCGCCTTATTCGCTGTCTGCCGCCCTGCAGGACGAGATGCGCCGCCAGGCCATCGCCATGGCTAAGGCGCTGGGCGTGGTGGGCCTGATGAACGTGCAGTTCGCCATCCAGGGTACCGACTCGGAAGACGGCGACGAAGCCGTGGTCTACGTGCTGGAAGTGAATCCGCGCGCCAGTCGCACCGTGCCTTTCGTCAGCAAGGCCACCGGCCAGCCGCTGGCCAAGATTGCGGCGCGCTGCATGGCGGGGCAAAGCCTGGCCAGCCAGAAGGACAAGGCCGGCAACCCGCCGCGGGAAGTGGTGCCGGCATTTTTCAGCATCAAGGAAGCGGTGTTCCCGTTCAACAAGTTTCCGGGCGTGGACCCGATCCTGGGCCCCGAGATGCGCAGCACCGGCGAGGTGATGGGCGTGGGCCGGACTTTCGGCGAAGCCATGCTGAAAAGCCAGCTGGGGGCCGGTTCGCGCCTGCCGCGCGAAGGCACGGTCGTCATCACCGTGAAGAATGGTGACAAGGCACGCGCTGTGAAGGTCGCCGGCGATCTGGCCGATCTGGGCTTCCAGGTCGTGGCCACCAAGGGTACGGCTGCCGCCATCGCTGCAGCCGGTATCGCCGTGCGTGTCGTCAACAAGGTCAAGGATGGGCGTCCGCACATCGCCGACATGGTCAAGGCCGGAGAAATCCAGTTGGTCTACACCACGGTGGACGAGACCCGCACAGCCATCGCCGATTCGCGCTATATCCGCACGGCCGCTCTGGCCAATCGGGTCACCTACTACACGACGATGGCGGGCGCCGAAGCCGCCACCGAAGCGCTGAAACACCAGGATGGGTTGGCCGTGGTGACGGTGCAGGAACTGCACGAAGAACTGGCGCAGGCCTGTCAGGCGCCGCAACTGCTCTAAACTTCAGTCTCTCCGCCGCCGCAGGCCGCCTCCGCCAGTTTTCTGGTCGGGCCCTGCGGCGGATTCACTTTCTGAACAGCCCTCGTCACGCCCATGGTCACCATTCCACTCACCCGTCGCGGCTCCGAGAAGCTCAAGGAAGAACTGCACCGCCTGAAGTCGGTGGAGCGCCATGCCGTGATCCAGGCGATCAGCGAAGCGCGCGCGCAGGGTGACCTGTCCGAGAACGCCGAGTACGACGCGGCCAAGGACAAGCAGGGCTTCATCGAAGGCCGGATCCTCGAGCTGGAAGCCAAGTTGGCAGCCGCGCAGATCATCGACCCGGCGACTCTGGACGCCGGTGGAAAAGTGGTCTTCGGCGCCACGGTCGATCTGGAAGACGAAGACAGTGGCGCCAAGGTCACTTACCAGATCGTCGGTGACGACGAGGCCGACCTGAAACTGGGCCTGGTCTCGATCAGCAGCCCCATCGCGCGTGCGCTGATCGGCAAGGAAGCCGGTGACGTGGCCGAAGTCGTCGCACCTGGCGGGGTGAAGCACTGGGAAGTCGTCCAGGTTCGCTACAGCTGACGTGATGCTGGGCAGGGCGCGAGGGCTGCTTGCCGGCATTTGGGCTGGTTGGCTGCTTTGTGTTGCCGCGCTGGCCACACCGGCTGCATTTGCGCTGTTGCCCCAGGCAGACGCGGGCCGCCTGGCTGGGCGCATGCTGGCCCAGGAGGCCTACAGCGCGCTGGTGTTCGGAGTGGTGTTGCTGGTGATGGAACGCGTGCTGGCGCGGCGTGCTGCCGCAGACGGGACAGGCTCGCAGTTCAGCCTGGGCATGATGCTGGTGCTGGGTGCCTTGTTCTGCACCGTAGCCGGCTATTTCGCCTTGCAGCCGATGATGGTGGCTGCACGCGCAGGCCAGGGAAGCCTCAGCTTCGCCCAGCTGCACGCCCTGAGCGCTGGCTTCTACCTCGTCAAGCTGTTGCTGGTCCTGGCCCTGGCTTGGCGAAATACCGTGCTCAGTCCGTCGCCTTCTTCTTGATACTGGTCGGGCGCTTGCGCACGCGCTTGATCTCGCCGCCGGCCGCAACCCGCTGGTTGCCGAACAGCTGCACCTTCTTGATGGTGGCGCGGTGATTGCCACTCTTGGAAAACGACACCAGTTTCACCGTTCTGGGGCCCGGCATGCGGTCGTCGCGTTCGGTCTTTTCCTTCGGCGGAATGGGACGCCACAGCACCAGCAGCTTGCCGATCTGCTGGATGGGCGCAGCGCCCAGCCCTTCGGCAAGCTCGCTGAAGAAGGCCTCGCGCGTGGCGCGCTCGTCGGAAAAGACCCGCACCTTGATCAGGCCGTGGGCCTTCAGCGCGTTGTCGATTTCCTTGGTCACGGCAGGTGTCAGGCCGTCGCCGCCGATCATGACGACAGGGTCGAGGTGGTGCGCGTTGGAGCGATGCTCCTTGCGTTGGGCGGGGGTCAGCTGGATGGCGGGCATGCGGGGATTATCCGTGTTGCAATGCGCCAGTGAAGAAAACAGGCGTGCAGTGAAGACCGGAAGCAAGAAAGTCAACCGCGCGTGGCTGCACGACCACGTCAACGACACCTATGTGAAGCTGGCCCATAAAGAGGGCTACCGGGCGCGGGCGGCGTACAAGCTCAAGGAAATCGACGAGGAGCTGCGCCTGATCCGCCCGGGGCAGGTGGTCGTCGACCTGGGTTCCGCGCCCGGCGCCTGGAGCCAGTACCTCCGGCGCCGCTTTTCGCCCGCCGGGGCGGCCACTGGCGAGCTGAACGGTTCTGTCATCGCGCTGGACCTGCTGCCCATGGACCCGATCGAGGACATCACCTTCCTGCAAGGCGACTTCCGCGAAGACGAGATGCTCACCCGGCTCGAAACCGTGCTGGATGGGCGCCCGGTCGACGTGGTGGTGTCGGACATGGCGCCGAACCTCTCGGGCATCCCGGCCACAGATGCGGCGCGGGTGTCGCTGCTGGTCGAACTGGCGGTCGACTTCGCCCTGAAGCATCTGCGACCCGACGGGGCACTGGTCTGCAAGACCTTTCATGGCAGCGGTTACAGCGAGCAGGTGACACTATTTCGTGACAGGTTCCGTGTCGCCAAGGCCATCAAGCCGAAAGCCTCGCGCGATAAGTCGGCCGAGACATTTCTCGTCGGGCTGGGTCTGAAGGCCCGCCCGGCGTGACATGGCCCCGCATCACCCTGTTGACGAACAACCCGTTGAAACAGGCTCAAATACTTGACTGCACTAGAATCAACCCCAACTACCGTGGCGACTGGACGAGTTGTGAACTTGCCCGAGCCGCTGATTACTTGAAGGAGCCGCGGTGAATAACCAATTGTTTTCGAAAGTTGCTGTCTGGCTGGTGATCGCACTCGTGCTGTTCACCGTGTTCAAGCAGTTCGACCGTGGCATTGCGCAGGGCAACCAGATCGGATACTCCGATTTCCTGGAAGAGGTGCGCTCCAAGCGCATCCGCTCCGTGACGCTGCAGGAAAGTCCGGGGGGTGGCACCGAGATCATGGCCATCACCAATGACGACAAGCGCCTGCGCAGCACCGCCACCTACATGGACCGCGGCCTGGTAGGCGACCTGATCGCCAACAACGTCAAGTTCGACGTCAAGCCCCGCGAGGAGCCCAGCCTGTTGATGAGCATCCTCGTCAGCTGGGGCCCCATGCTGCTGCTGATCGGCGTCTGGGTGTACTTCATGCGCCAGATGCAGGGCGGCGGCAAGGGCGGTGCATTCAGCTTCGGCAAGAGCAAGGCAAAGATGCTGGACGAAGCCAACAACAACACCACTTTCCAGGACGTCGCCGGGTGCGACGAGGCCAAGGAAGAGGTGAAGGAACTGGTCGACTTCCTGAAAGACCCGCAGAAGTTCCAGAAGCTGGGCGGCCGCATTCCTCGTGGTGTGTTGCTGGTCGGGCCTCCTGGCACAGGCAAGACCCTGCTCGCCAAGGCCATCGCGGGGGAAGCCAAGGTCCCTTTCTTCGCCATCAGCGGCTCTGACTTCGTCGAAATGTTCGTCGGCGTGGGCGCAGCCCGAGTACGCGACATGTTCGAGCAGGCCAAGAAAAGCGCGCCCTGCATCATTTTCATCGATGAAATCGACGCCGTCGGCCGCCATCGCGGTGCCGGCCTGGGCGGCGGCAACGACGAGCGCGAGCAGACCCTGAACCAGATGCTGGTCGAGATGGACGGCTTCGAGACCAATCTGGGTGTCATCGTGATGGCGGCCACCAACCGGCCCGACATCCTCGACCCCGCACTGCTGCGCCCGGGCCGCTTCGACCGTCAGGTCTATGTCACCCTGCCCGACGTGCGTGGCCGTGAGCAGATCCTGAACGTGCACATGCGCAAGGTTCCCGTGGGCCAGGACATCCGGGCCGACATCCTGGCCCGGGGCACCCCCGGGTTCAGCGGCGCCGACCTGGCCAACCTCGTCAACGAAGCCGCACTGTTCGCTGCACGCCGCAATGGTCGCGTGGTCGAGATGATCGACTTCGAGAAGGCCAAGGACAAGATCATGATGGGCCCCGAGCGCAAGAGCATGGTCATGCCCGAGGACGAGCGCAGGAACACGGCCTATCACGAGGCTGGACACGCCCTGGTTGCTCGCCTGATGCCCAAGACCGACCCGGTGCACAAGGTCACCGTCATTCCCCGTGGCCGCGCCCTGGGCGTGACGATGCAGTTGCCCGAAGGCGACCGCTACAGCATGGACAAGGAACGCATGCTGTCGACCATCAGTGTGCTGTTCGGTGGGCGGATCGCCGAAGAAGTGTTCATGAACCAGATGACCACCGGTGCCAGCAACGACTTCGAACGGGCCACCGCCATCGCCCGCGACATGGTCATGCGCTACGGCATGACCGACGAACTGGGCCCGATGGTCTACGCCGACAACGAAGGCGAGGTCTTCCTCGGTCGCAGCGTCACCAAGACGACCAGCATGTCGGAAGAAACCATGCGCAAGGTCGACAGCGTCATTCGCCGCATCATCGACGAGCAGTACACGATCGCGCGCAAGCACATCGAGGACAACAAGGACAAGATGCACTCGATGGCGCAGGCCCTGCTGGAATGGGAAACCATCGACAGCGACCAGATCGACGACATCATGGCCGGCAAGCCCCCGCGTGCGCCCAAGGACTGGACCCTTTCTTCGACCAAGCCGCCCGGTGGTGGGTCGACCCCGTCGGTGGGCACCGACAGTGCTCCTGCCGCGGCCTGAACGTCCGGCAAGGCCAACCAAACGACGGGGCTTCGGCCCCGTCGGCGTTTGCAAAAGGTGTCCGCATGCACTGGCAGACCAGCCGCTTCAGAATTGCGTTGTCGCGACCGCTTGTCATGGGCATCGTCAACGTGACCCCGGACTCCTTTTCCGACGGCGGCCAGCATGCCAGCGAGCGTGCAGCCTGTGCCCACTGCGAGCAGCTGGTGGCCGAGGGCGCCGACATCCTGGACATCGGCGGCGAATCGACCCGACCCGACGCCACCTCGCCCGACCTTTCCGAGGAATTGCGCCGTGTTCTGCCGGTGCTGCGTCACGCTGTCACGCTGGGTCTGCCGATCTCGGTCGACACCAGTCGGCCCGAGGTCATGGGCGCAGCGCTGGACCTGGGCGTGGACATCGTCAACGACGTCCGGGCCTTGCAGCGGCCTGGCGCGATGGCGGCCCTGGCACAGCATCCGCTGGCCGGCGCCTGCCTGATGCACCTGCGCGGCGAGCCCGCCACCATGCGCGCCGAAGCCGAGATCGGTTATGTAGACGTGGTTGCAGAAGTGGGTGACTTTCTGGCTGCCAGGCTTCGTGAGTGCCTGGATGCAGGAGTTCAGCGGGAGCGGCTGGTGGTCGACCCTGGTTATGGATTTGCCAAGAATGCCGGGCACAACCTGACGCTGCTGGCGGGACAGCTGGCCCTTCAAGCACGCTTGCAGGTGCCCTTGCTGGCGGGGCTGTCGCGCAAGACTCTGGTGGGCCAGATCACCGGCCGGCCCGTTTCCGGGCGCCTGGCTGGCAGCCTGGCCGCGGCCCTGGCCGCCGCCGCTCAAGGCGCAGCCATCCTGCGCGTGCACGATGTCGCGGCCACGGTCGACGCGCTCAAGGTCTGGGAAGCCGTGCGTCTTGTGCGGCTAGAGTCCTGGCCTGACCCTTTCACAGCTTCTGCACCCGGCCATCCATGACCAGAACCTACTTCGGCACCGACGGAATCCGTGGCACGGTGGGCCGTCCGCCCATTACGCCCGACTTCATGCTGCGCCTGGGCCATGCCGTGGGCCAGGTGCTGCGCCGCTCGACGCCGCGTCCCACCGTGTTGATCGGAAAGGACACGCGCATCTCGGGCTACATGCTCGAGTCCTCTCTGGAAGCGGGTTTTGCGTCGGCCGGTGTGGACGTGCTGCTGAGCGGCCCGCTGCCCACGCCCGGGGTTGCTTACCTGACGCGTGCGTTGCGCCTGGACCTGGGTGTGGTCATCAGCGCCTCGCACAACCCGTTTGCCGACAATGGCGTCAAGTTCTTTTCGGCACGCGGCGAGAAACTGCCGGATGACTGGGAAGTGGCTGTCGAGGCCGCCTTGCAACTGACCCCGCAATGGGCCGATTCGGCCAGTCTGGGCAAGGCACGGCGACTGGACGACGCCAGCGGCCGCTACATCGAGTTCTGCAAGAGCACCGTGCCACACAGCCTGTCCCTGCGCGGCGTGAAGGTGGTGGTGGACGGTGCCCATGGTGCGGCCTATCACGTCGCGCCCGATGTCTTCCACGAGCTGGGCGCCACGGTCGTGAAGATCGGCTGTTCACCTGACGGCACCAACATCAATGCCGGTTTTGGTGCCACCGCCCCCGCCGCGCTCGTGGCGGCCGTGGCCGAACACCGTGCCGACTACGGCATCGCTCTGGACGGCGACGCCGACCGCCTGCAAATGGTCGACGCCCAGGGGCGCCTGTTCAACGGCGACGAGCTGCTGTACGTGATGGCTGCCGACCGCCTGTCGCAGCGCCAGGCCGTGCCGGGCGTGGTCGGCACGCTGATGACGAACATGGCCGTCGAATTGGCGCTCAAGCAGATCGGTATTCCGCTCGTGCGCGCCAGGGTCGGAGACCGCTACGTGCTCGAGGAGCTTTCAGCCCGAGGCTGGCAGCTGGGCGGAGAAAGCTCGGGCCATCTGCTGGCCCTGGACCGTCACACCACCGGCGACGGCATCGTCAGCGCGCTGCAGGTGATGCAGGCCGTGCGGCGCAGCGGGCGAACCCTGGCCGGTCTGCTGGAGGGCGTGACGCTGTTTCCGCAGACGATGATCAACGTGCGTCTGCCCAGCCTTGCGGGCTGGCAGGACAACCGCAATCTGAGCGCCGAAACCCGCGCCGTGGAAGCGGAACTGGGTCATCGCGGCCGAGTCCTGATTCGTGCCTCGGGCACCGAAGCCGTGCTGCGCGTCATGGTCGAGGCTCTGGATGCCGCGGAGGGTCGCAGTGCCGCCGAGCGGCTGGTGGCTGCTGCCCGCGGGCCAGACTGAGGTCGTCTCTCAACCTGGGCCCCCTGAAGCCGGCATCGCAGTCGCGAACATTTCACTGAAATGTCACCGCTTGTGTCGAAACTCTCCCGGTCCCCACTACCGGAGTGTTTCGATGAGATTTGCCGTTCTGCCGATTTCGACCGTCGCCTTGCTGGCTGCTTGCGCCAGCGCGCCCAGCGTTCCTGACGGGTTCGTGGCCGGCCGCTTTGTCACCCTGAACTGCGCCGACGGCAAAAGCTTCCAGGCGCGCGCTGCCGAAGGCGGCAAGACGATCCGGGTCCGGTCCCACCAAGGTGCTGCCGAACTCGAGCAGCAGCCAGACGGCCGGTACGTGGGCGACGGCTACACCCTGAATCTGAAGGCCGACGGTGGCATTGCGCTGGACCACAGCGGCAAAAGCCAGGGCAAGGCCTGCAAGCGGGGTGCCTGAGGCCTTCCTGTCCCCTGCGGCACATACGATGCTGTCACGAAAGCCTCTGCCTCTGTCATGAAGTCGTCACGCGATCTTCATATGCTTTCATCTTGAGCTTCCACATCTGTCTTTTCCCCTAGGAGTTTTCACATGCAAAAGTTTGGCGTTTCACTGCTGGCCGCTGCCGCACTGTTCACGATCGCCGGCGCCGCACAGGCGCAGACCGTCCGCATCGATGGGTCGAGCACCGTTTTCCCGGTCACCGAAGCCGTCGCCGAGGAATTCCAGAAGGCCAACCGCAACCTGAAGGTCACGGTCGGCATCAGCGGCACGGGCGGTGGTTTCAAGAAGTTCTGCCGTGGCGAAACCGACATCCAGAATGCATCGCGCCCCATCCTGGCCGGCGAGATGAAAGACTGCAAGGCAGCCGGTGTTCAATTCATCGAACTGCCGGTGGCTTTTGATGCCCTGACCGTGGTCGTTCACAAGAACAACCCGCTCAACGAGATCTCGATCGACGATCTGAAAAAGATGTGGGAGCCGGCCGCCCAGGGCAAGGTCATGCGCTGGAGGGACGCCAACCCGGCCTTCCCCGATGCCCCGCTGCAGCTGTTCGGCGCCGGTGCTGACTCGGGTACTTTCGACTACTTCACCGAAGCCGTCACTGGCAAGAGCAAGTCCAGCCGGGGTGACTTCACCGCCAGCGAAGACGACAACGTCATCGTGCAGGGTGTCAGCCGCGCCACCAACGCCCTGGGCTTCTTCGGCTATGCCTACTACGAAGAGAACAAGGACAAGGTCAAGGGTCTGGCCATCAGCTGGAAGGGCGGCAAGGCAGTGTCGCCCAGCGCCGCGAACGTGCTGAACGGCTCTTACCAGCCGCTGTCACGCCCGATCTTCATCTATGTCAATGCGAAGTCGCTGGCCAAGCCCGAGGTCAAGGCCTTTGCCGACTTCTACATGCGGAACGCCACGAAGCTGGTTTCCGAGGTGAAGTACGTGCCGCTGCCCCCGAAAGCCTATGAGTACAACCTGGCGGCGATGCAGAAGGGCCGCGTCGGCACCAAGATGGGCGGCGAAAACAAGGTGGGTCTGACGGTCGAGCAGCTGATGTCGCTCGAAGCCAAGGAGTAATCCGGTCGGGAGATGGGTGCCGCCGGCTCCGGCGGCGCTCCATCTCCTAAGATGTGGCGTCGCGTGACGCCGCATGAACAACCCGAGGAGGCGCCTTGGCTGCCGTACTACCCGCCGCACAGGCAAGCTCCAAGATCGATCCCACGCGTCTCAAGCGCAAGGCGACCCGGCACATGAAAGAGCTCGTGATCGAGCTCATTTTGATGTTCTGTGGATTGGTGGCGGTGTTCACCACCGTCGCCATCACGACCATCCTGGTCTACGAATCGATCGGATTTTTCCAGTTCGTCTCGTTTTGGGACTTCATCACCGGCACCGTCTGGACGCCGCTGTTTGCCAACCCGCAGTACGGCATCCTGCCATTGGTGTCGGGCACGCTCACGATCACTGCCATCGCGCTTTGCGTGGCGGTTCCCATGGGAACGGTGATCGCCATCTACCTGTCCGAGTTCGCACCGCACAACGTGCGTGAAACCGTGAAGCCGGTGCTGGAGCTCATTCAGGCCGTGCCGACCATCGTGTTCGGCTACTTTGCCCTGCTGTTCGTCACGCCCATGTTGCAGGCGACCATCCTGCCCAACCTGCCCGGCTTCAACATGCTGGTGCCAGGCATCGTCATCGGCGTAGCAACCATCCCCACCATCGCTTCGCTGGCCGAAGATGCCATGCGCGCCGTACCGATGGCCATCCGCGAGGGAGCCTATGCCTTGGGCGCCAACAAGATGCAGGTGGCACTCAGTGTCGTCATGCCCGCGGCCATCTCTGGCGTGGTGGCCGCTTATGTGCTGGCCGCTGCACGCGCCATTGGCGAGACGATGATCGTCGCCATCGCAGCTGGGCAGAATGCCAACTTCACGTTCAACCCGCTCGACGCCGCAGCTACCCTGACGGCCTACATCGCCCAGGTCAGCATGGGCGACCTGGAACATGGTTCGGTGGGCTACCGCAGCATTTTCGCCGCGGGCCTTGTGCTGCTGGTGCTCACACTGGTGCTCAACCTGGCCGGGCACTTCCTGCGCCGCCGCTATCGCAGGGCCTATTGATCATGACCACATCTCAAATCCCCAAGTCGGCCGCGCGCGAGAAAGAGCTGGCGGAATTGCGCCAGCGGATCGCCTCGGGCATCCGCAAACAGCAGATCTTCGCAGCGGTGGGTGTGCTCTTCACCACTTTCGCGGTACTGGTGCTGGTGGCAGCCCTGCTCGACCTCATCATCGACGGCGCGCCCCGCTTGTCATGGGACTTCTTCACCAGCTTCCCGTCGCGGCGGGCTGAACAGGCCGGCATTCTTTCGGCCTGGGTCGGCAGTGCCCTGGTGATGCTGGTGGTGATGCTGGCGGCGGTGCCGGTGGGCATCGGCGCTGCGGTCTACCTGGAAGAGTACGCCAAGAAGAACTGGTTCACCGACATCATCGAGATCAACGTGACGAACCTGGCGGGGGTTCCGTCCATCGTCTACGGCCTGCTGGCACTGGGACTGTTCGTCTACCAGTTCGGCTTCGGGCAGAGCATCCTCACGGCCGGGCTCACGCTGGGCTTGCTGATCCTGCCCATCGTGATCGTCTCTTCACGCGAAGCCCTGCGCGCCGTGCCCATTCACATTCGCGAAGCTGCCTATGGCGCCGGGGCAACCCGCTGGCAGATGGTTCGGGACCACCTGCTGCCTTATTCTCGTGGCGGCATGCTGACCGGTGTGATCCTGGGCATGGCCGAAGCCATCGGGCAAACGGCCCCGATCATCACCATCGGCGCGCTGACCTTCATCGCCTTCCTGCCGGAAATGCCGGTGACCAGCGAGTTTCCGTTCCTGAGCATGCAGTGGATCTGGTCGGATTTCACCGTGCTGCCCATCCAGATGTACAACTGGGTCTCACGGCCGAACAAGGACTTCCAGATCAATGCCGCAGCGGCCGGCGTGGTGTTGCTGTTCATGACGCTGTTGATGAACGGTCTGGCGATTTACCTGCGCTACCAAGTGCGAAAGAAGATCAAATGGTGACCGACACGATCGACCGCCCGGCAGCTACGCCGGCAGCGGTGAACAAGGCCGAGGTGAAGAACCTCAGCTTCTATTACGGCGACTTCAAGAGCCTGAAGAGCGTCTCGATGCCGATCGAGGAGCACAAGGTCACGGCGCTGATCGGCCCCAGCGGCTGTGGCAAGAGCACGCTGCTGCGCTGCTTCAACCGCATGCACGATCTTTACCCGGGCAACCGCTATGAGGGCGAGATCAATCTGCTCCCCGATAACGTCAACATCCTGGCCAAGGACGTCGACCCCATCGAGGTGCGGATGCGCATCGGCATGGTCTTCCAGAAGCCGAACCCCTTCCCCAAGTCCATCTACGACAACGTGGCCTACGGTCTGCGGGTGCGTGGCCTGCGGAACAAGAGCGAACTCGACGACCGGGTCGAGCAGGCCCTGAAGGGTGCCGCGCTCTGGGACGAAGTGAAAAATCGGCTCGATGAGGTGGCGTTCGCCATGAGCGGCGGCCAGCAGCAGCGCCTTTGCATCGCGCGTGCTCTGGCCACGGAACCCGAGTTGCTGCTGTTCGACGAACCCACGTCGGCGCTGGACCCCATCGCCACCGGTAGCATCGAGGAATTGATCCAATCCATCAGGGCCAAGGTGTCGATTCTGATCGTCACGCACAACATGCAGCAGGCAGCCCGCGTTTCCGACTACACGGCCTACATGTATCTGGGCGAACTGATCGAGTTCGGCGACACGAAACAGATGTTCATGAAGCCCAAACGGCGCGAGACTGAGGACTACATTACCGGCCGCTTCGGCTGAACAGGACACCATCGTGAACAGTCACATTTCCAGCCGATTCGACGCAGATCTGCGTGACGTCTCCACCCGTGTTCTGGAGATGGGAGGGCTGGCCGAGGCTCAAGTCGTTCAGGCCATCTACGCCCTGACCAACTTCAGCGGCGAGACTGCCGAACAGGTGTTGATGATCGAGGAGCGGATCAACCAGATGGAGGTCGAGATCGACGCCGAGCTGCAGCGCATCATTGCCATGCGCCAGCCCACTGCAGTCGACCTGCGGCTTCTGATTGCCGTCTCCAAGGCCATTGCCAATCTCGAGCGGGTGGGTGACGAAGCCGCGCGCATCGCCCGCACCGTGGTTCGGCTGCTGCAGGCAGGCGTCTCGAGCCGGCTGCGCGTACCCGTCGGCGACCTGAGCTTCGCTGCCAACCTCGCGACCTCGCAGCTGCGCAAGTCACTGGACGCATTCGCACGCCTGGATACGCAGCAAGCGCTGGAAGTGCTGAAGCAGGACGACCAGCTCGATCAAGAGTTCGACGGACTGCTGCGCAAGCTCATCACCTACATGATGGAAGATCCGCGCACCATTTCGGCCAGCATCGATCTGGTCTTCGTCGCCAAGGCCATCGAACGTGTGGGTGACCATGCCAAGAATCTGGCCGAGGCGATCATTTATGTCGTCAAGGGCGAAGATGTACGCCACACCCCGGTCGACCAGGTCGAGAACGTTGTCCGCTGAAATCTGCGCGTTGACGTGAGCGTGGTGCTGGTCGTCGAGGATGAGCAGGCGATCGCCGAGCTCATCGCCCTGAACCTGCGCCATGCCGGCTACCAGGTGCAGGTGGCGCACGACGCAGAAACTGCCCAGCGTCTGGTGGACGAGGTCCTGCCCGACGTGGTGCTGCTGGACTGGATGCTGCCCGGCCAAAGTGGGCTGCAAGCGGCCAGACGCTGGCGAGCCGACTCTCGTACACGCACTTTGCCCATCATCATGCTGACGGCTCGCGCCGATGAAGAGGACAAGATCGTCGGCCTGGACAGTGGCGCCGACGATTACCTGACCAAGCCCTTTTCAACCAAGGAGCTGCTGGCGCGAATACGGGCGGTGCTGCGACGGAAGGCGCCGGAGTCTCTAGACACCGTCATCGAGGTCGGTGGCCTGCGCCTGGACCCTGCCGCCCACCGCGTCAGCTTCCAGTCCGGATCCGGCGCCGCCGCCATCGAGTTGAAGCTGGGTCCTACCGAGTTTCGGCTGTTGCACTTTTTCGTCAGTCACCCCGAACGTGTTCACAGCCGAAGCCAGCTGCTGGACAGGGTATGGGGCGATCATGTGTTCATCGAGGAGCGAACGGTGGACGTGCATGTCAAGCGGCTGCGTGACGCGCTGGCCCAGGCCCACTGCACGAAAATGATCCAGACCGTGCGCGGTTCCGGCTATCGGCTTTCGGTCCAGGTCGAGAACAACGATTGAGCATGAACGCGTGAAATCTCCCTGGCCGCGCAGTGTGATGCCCGCGGTGGCCCTGCTGGGTGGCGGCGTTGGCGGCGGCACCCTGGGATGGATTCTGGGTGTGCCGGGCATCCTGGCATGTATGGGTGCACTGTTGGGGCTGGCGGTTTACATGCTGGCCGAATGGCAACAGGCCCGGCAGTTTTTGCTGTGGCTGCAGGAAGGCGCCGGCGAAACCCCGCTCCTGCCGCCAGGCCGTTGGGGCGCGATGACATCTCGCGTGCTTCGTCTGCTGCGCGACCGCGACACGCGTATCGCCCATGCCGGGCGCCAGTTGCAGCAGTTCTTCGACGCCATCGAGGCTTCACCCAACGGCGTTTTGCTGCTGGACGCCGAGGACGGCATCGTCTGGTGCAACACCGTCGCGGCTCAGCATTTCGGGCTGGATCCGGTTCGCGACCGGGACCAGCGCGTGACGCATCTGGTGCGTTCCCCGGCCTTTGTCGCCTATCTGCAAGCCTTGACATTCGATCAGCCCCTGGTCTTCACGGCCCCGCTGGGCTTGCGCCTGTCTTTGCTCATCCGGCCTTACGGCGACGGCATGAAGCTGGTTTTGAGCCAGGACGTGACCGAGCGTGAACGTGCCGAGGCCATGCGCCGTGACTTCGTGGCCAATGTCTCCCACGAGATCAGGACCCCCTTGACCGTGGTGTCGGGCTTCCTTGAAACCCTGACCGAGTTGCCGCTTTCAGAGGCTGAACGCAAGCGCGCCCTGCTTTTGATGCAGCAGCAGACGCAGCGCATGCAGTCACTGGTCGGCGACTTGCTGACCCTGGCACAACTGGAGGGCAGCCCCAACCCCGGGGCCGACCGTTGGCTCGCGGCTGCGGCGCTGCTGCGGCGGTCCCTGGCCGAGGCCAAGGCATTGTCGGGCGGCCGCCACGCCTTCGACAGCGAGATCGACGAAGCGGCCGAACTGGCTGGCAGCGAAGGTGAATTGCTCAGTGCCGTCAGCAATCTGCTGAACAATGCCGTGCGGTACACGCCTGAAGGTGGCCACATCTGGCTGCGCTGGCATTGGCGACCTGATGGCGGCGGCGACATCGAAGTCCAGGACAGCGGACCCGGCATCGCTCGCGAACACATTCCAAGGCTGACCGAGCGCTTCTACCGGGTCGACGGCAGCCGTTCACGGGATACTGGCGGTACCGGGCTGGGCTTGTCGATCGTCAAGCATGTCGCCCAGAGGCATGGTGGCGAGATCGAAGTGCGCAGCGAAGTCGGGCGCGGTTCGAGTTTTCGGCTGGTCCTTCCGGCCTTGCGGGTGCGTGTGCGCCAACCCGAGGCCACCAGCCTGAAGGCCTGATCAGGGCCTGCGCCGGTAGAGCTGGGTCAGCTCGTCGCGTTCCGTGGGCCTGCGTTCCTCGGCAACCAGTTCCCACAGCACATTGTCTGGCTCAGGTGAAGATGCCACCGCCACGGCCCTCTGACGTGTCACTCGCAGCAACCAGGGGCAGTCGGTGCCGGCTTCGTATTTCAGGCTCACACGCCAGCCACCAAAGTGTTCCAGCGCTGCCGCCACCACCGTGCTGACGCCCGGCGCCTGGATGCAGGCCTGTGCCGGCACGACCTGGGCAATGCGGTCCACCAGCGGGCGCGGGCTGCGTGCGAAGTCGATCAAGGGCAACCACAGCGTCATCAGCAGCAGCCAGCACAAGGCCACACCGCCAGCAGGCAGCACCATGCTTTTCCACAGAGCCTGACGCTGGCGGCCGCTGCGCCAGCGCACCAGGGCCACCCAGGCGGCGCTGCCGGCCAGGGCAAAGGCCAGCGCCAGCCAGGAAAACTGCGGCTCGAAGCCCGGCGCCAGCTTCGCGATGTTGGCTGCAGGCTTGGCCGGCACCCCAGTGTGCATGGCGATGTACATCACCCAGACGAAGAGGGCACACACAGTGAAGAAGAACATCGAGAACCAGTCGATCGCGGCACTGGCGCTGCGCTTGAGCGTGGGCAGCGCGAACGCCGCCAGCACCGCCAGCCCGGGCAGGCCCAGCATCAATGCCCGGTCCGAGCCGCCCATGGCAAGGTTGGCGCCCAGTGCCACGGCCAGCGCCACCAGCGGCACCGAGATATGGCGGTGCGACAGATGGCGGCGCCAGCGCCACAGGGTCCACAGTGCCAGGGGCCAGGCCGGCCACATGAACCACAGCCATTGGCGTGCGATCGATGTCAGATCGGCCGGGCCAAGGCCCAGTGCCCGCCAGCGCCAGCTGCCCAGCGCCCACATCAATGCCGCGGCCAGCAAGGTGGCCCCAGCCACCCAGGGCGCAAACCGGCGTGCCGGTTCGAGACGTGAAGCCTGGCAGACGACAAAGCCGCCCAGCCCGGCCAGCAGCCCCATCGTCGGTGCGCCGCTGGCCACCAGCAGGGGCAGCGCCAGCAAGACCGCCAACCGCGGCTGAACCAGCCGGTGCGGGGCGGCGGCCAGCGCGTACAGCAGCAGCCCCATCGCGAAGAGCTGCAGCATCTCGGGCGTGGTCTCGTGCCCCAGTTGCAGCAGCCCCAGCGTGGCTATCAGCGCCAGCAGCGCCCCGTCGGCCATGGCCCGCGCGTAGTCGACGGGGTCGGCCTCGCCGCCGAAGGCAAAGGGCAGTGGTTGTGCGGCTTCGGTACGCGCCAGATGGAAGGTGGTGTACCAGACGGCGACCAGGGTCAGGCCCAGCAGTATTGCGAAGGGCAGGCGCGCCGCGAATGCTGCGTCCAGCGTGGGCGAGAGCAGCGCAATGAAGGCCGCGCCCAGCCAATGGGGCAGCAGTGCGGCGTCGGTGGCCTGGCCGCCCAGGGCTGGAGCCCACCACGAGGTGCGGCCCTCGGCCATGGCCACCATCTGGCCGAAGGCGATGAGGTCGGCGTTGCGCCAGGGGTCGCGGCCGAAAAGGCCCGGCAGCACATAGGCCGCGCACAGCAGCCACAACGGTACTCGCGGCAGCCTGCGCGCGCCGTGTTGCGACACCAGGGCCGGGTTCGGGCTGCTCACGCGCTGCGGCGGCACCGCCGGGAACAGCGGCAAAAACGAAAAAGGCAGCCGAGGCTGCCTTCGTGCTGCTCGCGGCGCCAGGGCGCGCGAGCCATCTTCACTTCTTCTTGCCGAGGTGGGCGAACTTGGTGCGGAACTTGTCCACGCGGCCACCCAGGTTGTCGATGCTCTTTTGCGTGCCCGTGTAGAACGGATGGGTCTCGCTCGTCGACTCCAGCTTCATCAGCGGCACTTCGCGGCCGTCGTCGAGCTTGATGGTCTCTTTGGTCTGCAGGCACGACCGGGTCACGAACTTGAAGCCGTTCGACAGGTCCTGGAAGCAGACGTCGCGGTAGCTGGGATGGATGCCGTCTTTCATGGGGAGCCTCTTTCTAGATAAGGGTCAGCCACGCTGTGTGTGTTGAATCGTGATCACAGCGCACTTGAGCAGGGGGCGAAAAACCCGGAATTGTAGCCTGTGAAGGAGCCGGGCTTGTTCAGGATCAACCGCCTCGTCGCATCATGTCGAAGAAGTCGTGGTTGTTCTTGGTGGCCTTCATCTTTTCCAGGATGAATTCCATCGCCTCGATCTCGTCCATCGGATAGAGCAGTTTTCGCAGGATCCAGGTCTTCTGCAGAATTTCCGGCTTCAGCAGCAGCTCTTCGCGACGCGTGCCGCTCTTGTTGATCAGGATCGATGGGTAAACGCGCTTTTCGGCCATGCGGCGATCCAGATGGATCTCGCAGTTGCCAGTGCCTTTGAATTCCTCGTAGATGACCTCATCCATCTTCGACCCGGTGTCGATCAGGGCCGTGCCGATGATGGTGAGCGTGCCGCCTTCCTCGGTGTTGCGGGCGGCGCCGAAGAAGCGCTTGGGGCGCTGCAGCGCGTTGGCGTCGACGCCGCCGCTCAGCACCTTGCCGCTGCTGGGCAGCACGTTGTTGTAGGCGCGGGCCAGGCGGGTGATGCTGTCGAGCAGGATCACGACGTCCTTCTTCATTTCGACCAGGCGCTTGGCGCGTTCGATCACCATCTCGGCGACCTGCACATGCCGGGCAGCGGGTTCGTCGAAGGTGCTGCTGATGACTTCGCCGCGCACGGTGCGCAGCATTTCGGTCACTTCCTCGGGGCGCTCGTCGACCAGCAGCACGATCAGGTGCACTTCGGGGTGGTTGGCAACGATGGCGTGGGCCAGCTGCTGCATCATCACCGTCTTGCCGGTCTTGGGCTGCGCCACCAGCAGGGCCCGCTGGCCCTTGCCGATGGGGGCCACCAGGTCGATGATGCGGCTGGTGATGTTTTCTTCGCCCTTGAAGGCGTCACGCTCGAGCCGGAACTGTTCCTTCGGGAACAGGGCCGTCAGGTTCTCGAACATGATCTTGTGCTTGCTCTCCTCGGGCGTGAGGCCGTTGACGCGGTCTACCTTCACCAACGCGAAGTAGCGTTCGCCGTCCTTGGGTACCCGCACTTCGCCTTCCACCAGATCGCCCGTGTGCAGGTTGAAGCGGCGGATCTGGCTCGGCGACAGATAGATGTCATCCGTCGACGCCATGTAGCTGGCCTCGATGCTGCGCAGGAAACCGAAGCCGTCCGGCAGCACTTCGAGCACGCCGTCGCCGAACACCTGCTCGCCGGCCTTGGCGCGCTTTTTCATGATCGCGAACATCAGCTCCTGCTTGCGCAAGCGGGCGACGTTCTCGATCTCCAGCGCTTCGCCCATTTTCAGGAGCTCGGCGACGTGCTGGGCCTTCAGTTCGGACAAGTGCATGGATGGGCACCCTCTGGATGCAGTTCGGCCGGCGTGGACTGCACGCGGGTCGTGGCTTTTGACGTCGGCGAGGACGTCGGTGATGTGCTGCCTGGGCCCCGCGGTGAAGCCTTTCGAGCCGGAGATACCGGCGAGGACAAACGCGGGAAGGCGGGTCAGACGGTGCCTGGAATTCCAGGCACCGTTGACGAATTATAGATGACCGTCGATGAACGCGGTCAGCTGCGCCTTCGGCAAGGCGCCAACTTTCGTGGCAGCGAGTTCGCCGCCCTTGAACAGCATCAGCGTCGGGATGCCGCGGATGCCGAACTTGGCCGGGATGGCCGAGTTCTCGTCGACGTTCATCTTGACGATCTGCAGGCGGCCTTCGTAGGCCTTGGACACTTCTTCCAGGATGGGGGCAATGGCCTTGCAGGGCCCGCACCACTCGGCCCAGTAGTCGACCAGGACCGGGGTGTCCGCCGCCAGCACGTCGCTGTCGAATGAGGCGTCGGTGATGTGTTTGATCAGTTCGCTGCTCATGGGAGCCTTTCGCGCAGTTTCTTCGGCTGCGACGGGCTTGCCGCAGCACAACAGCAATGCGAATTCTGTCATACGGCGTCTGCCTGAAGGGCCTGCCGCCCCGTGTCCGCGGGCTATCGGGCTCATAGGCTGACTGCCTGCTCGCCCGGCGAACTGGACAGCCAAGCGCCTGTTGTTCGCCGTTTCGTGCGCTGCCAAGGCAGAGTGCAATCGAACGACATGGCGCCCACTGCCCCCACACCCCCAGCGTCGACGAATGCCGCGCGGCCCGCTGCCGTGCGCATGTTCGGCCGGCTGCAACTGCTGCGCTTGCTCGGCAAGAGTGAGCGCAGCATGGCCTGGCGCGTGCTGGACCCGCGCGACGGACAGGAGCTGATGCTGGTTCTGCCCCGTGTGCAGCCCGCTGACGCCGCGCTTCTGCAGCGCTGGCAGACGACCATGCGGCAGGCATCGCGCCTGTCCCACCCCGAACTGGCGCCAGTTCAGGAAGTGGGCGTGCAGGACGGCTGGCCTTACGCCGCCTACGAACTGCGCGACGCTGCCCCGCTGTCGGAGCGGCTCACGTCCAAAGGCCTGGCCGGAGCAGAAGCTGCGCAGCTGATGGTGCAGGTGCTGCGTGGCCTGGCATTCGCCCATGAAGCCGGAGTGGCCCATTTTGATGTGCAGCCGGGCCTGATGCTGGTGGACGACAGCGGCGGCTTGCGCGTGGCTGGCCTGGGCGTGGCTTGCGAGATGGCTGCGCCAGCCGGTCCGGCCCTGCACCACCACCGCGACGCGGCAGAGCGCGACGTGCTTGCGGCCGGTGTGCTGCTGCATCAGCTGTTGGTGGGCCAGCCGGCGCTGGACGAGCCCGACATCGGCCTGGTCATCGGCCGCCTGCCGCCGCAGGGCCGCGAGATCGTCCGCCTGCCCTGGACCTTGGCCCAGCCGGTGGCCGACCCGCTGCGTGCGATCGCCAACCGCACCACCGACCGCCAGGAACGCCAGCGATACCGCAATGCCCGCACGCTGCTGCGGGCGCTGGAAGGCTGGTTGCAGACATCCGATGGTGATGGCGGTGGCCCGCTGGCCCTGCTGGCCGAAAGGCTGCGCCTGGCTGGCGTGCTGCCCGCGTCGCCAGGGGCGGCCGAGCGTGCCGCAAGGCTGGCCCTGATGGAGAGCCAGCGCACCAACGAACTGGCCGAGGTCGTGCTTGAAGACCTGGCACTGTCCTTCGAGCTGCTGCGCCTGGTCAATTCCGCCCAGGTGCGTGGTGCCCAGGTCTCGGGTGCCGGACCGGTGCTGACGGTGCGGCGGGCGATTGCCATGCTTGGCCTGGAAGGGGTACGCCGCGCTGCACTGGCCTTGCGCCCCTGGCCCGGCCCGCTGGCCGAACCCGGTGCTGCCGCTTTGCAGAAGCTGGTGGAGCGATGCAAGCGCGCCGGCCGCGCGGCGCTGGCCCTGCGGCCGGCCGGCTACGACGGCGAAGTGGTTTACCTGATCACCTTGCTGCAGAACCTGGGCAGGCTGGTCGTGCACTATCACTTCCCTGAAGAAGCCCAGCAGATCAAGCGGCTGATGTTGCCTGCGCCGCCCGCCCGCGAGGGCGACCCGGAGGAGCCGGGCATGTCCGAAGAAGGTGCGGCTTTTGCGGTGCTCGGTGCCGACATCGAGGCCATCGGTGCTGCCGTGGCGCGCCAGTGGGGCCTGGGCGACAGCGTGCTGGCGATGATCCGTCGCCACCCCAGCACGACCGCCGTGCACACGCCCGAAGGTGACGACGACATCCTGTGTTACGCGGCGAGCTGCGCCAACGAGGCCCTGGACGCCCTGGCCTTGCCGCCGCAGCGCGTGGCCGGGGCACTGCAGCGGGTGGCGCAGCGCTACGGCCGCGTGCTGGACATCGGCCTGCGCGACCTGCAGGTGGCTGTCAGCGATCTGCCTGCAGCGCCGATCGCGCAGACCGCGCCGGCCCCGCTGGACGTCATGGCCAGCCTGTCTGCACCCGCCGCGCTGCCCGCTGCCGCCGTGGCCCGCCCCGCACCCAGCGGGCTGCGCGCCACCGCGGCCGCGAGGAGCCCGCGTTGAGCGCCGTGGCCGCGCCTGCGCGTCGCATCGGGCGCTTCGAGCTGCAGCGTGTGCTGGGCAGCGGTGCACAGGCCACGGTCTGGCTGGCGCACGACCCGCGGCTGGACCGCGACGTCGCTCTCAAGCTGCTGGACCCGGCGGCCGACGCGCTGTCGGTCAGCGAATGGTTGAACGAGGCCCGTGCCGTCAGCCGCCTGGCCCACCCGAACGTGGTGCCGGTGTTCGAAGCCGACGAGGCCGCCGGCCAGCCCTACCTGGTGTTCGAACTGGTCGAGGGACCGACGCTGCAGCAAGCCCGCCGCATGCGGCCGGCCTGGCCGGCCCAGGAGGCCGTGACACTGATGCTGGGGGTTCTGGATGCCTTGTCGGCCGCGCATGCCCAGGGCATCGTGCACCGCGACCTGAAGCCATCGAACGTGCTGCTGGGCACCGACGGCCGGCCGCGCGTGATGGACTTCGGCATCGCCGCGCGCATCGGCGAAGGCCCAGGTGGTGCAGCCCATGCAGGTGCGGTGGTGGGCACCCCGGGCTACCTGTCGCCTGAAGCCGCACGCGGCGAAGCCCCGGTGCCGGCGATGGACGTGTTCAGCGCTGGCGTGATGCTGGCCGAACTGCTGGCCGGAGCCCCATTGCTGCGCGAAAGCGACCCGATGCGTGCGCTGCAGCGCGTGCAGGACGAGGACCTGACGTTGCCTTCCAGCGTGCGTGTCGACGACGGCCTGCGCAGCATCGTGCAGCGCGCTCTGGCCCGAGAAGCCAGCCAGCGCTACGAAGGCGCAGCCAGCCTGCATGCCGCGCTGCAGGCCTGGCTGACCCCTGCCACAGCGCCGGTTGTCGAGGCTGCCCATGGCACGCTGGAGTTCCTGTTGCGCCGAATGCGCCACAAGACCGACTTCCCGGCCATGTCGGATTCGGTCGTGCGCATCCAGCGCCTGGCCACGTCAGACACAGAGAGCCTGGCCAGCCTGTCTGCGGAGATCCTGAAGGACGTGGCGCTGACCAACAAGCTGCTGCGCATGGTCAACACCGTGCACTTCGCTCAGGCCGCCGGCGGCGGCGTGGCCACGGTGTCGCGTGCCGTGGCGCTGGTTGGCTTTGCCGGCATCCGCAACATGGCCTTGTCGGTGGTGCTGATGGAACACATGGGCGACAAGGCCCATGCCGCGCAACTGAAAGAGGAGTTCTTGCGCGCCTTGATGGCCGGCACCCTGGCCAGCGAGCTCACCCCGCTGGCGCGCGAAGGCGAAGACGCCTTCCTGGGCAGCATGTTCCAGAACCTGGGCCGGCTGCTGACCGAGTACTACTTTCCCGAAGAAGCGGTGCAGATCCGCCAGCAGCTGCGCGTCGGCGCCCAGGGCACCCCGGCGCGTGATGCCGCCGCCCGCCGTGTGCTCGGCCTGGGCTACGAGGACCTGGGCCTGGGCGTGGCCAAGGCCTGGGGTCTGCCCGACAACCTGCAGCGCGCGATGCGTGCGCCCGAAGGCGACGTGCCTGGGCGTGTGCTGCTGCCCGGCGTGGAAAGGCTGCGCTGGCTGGGCCGCGGAGCCAATGCGTTGACCGATGCCCTGCTGACCGACGACGGGGCGCCGCAACAGCTGGCGCTGCTGGCCGCGGCTGAACTCTACGCGCCGGCGCTGGGCCTGAGCGCGCGCGACGTGGTGGCCACCGCCAACGACGCGCGCGGCAAGCTCTCGCACCTGGCACAGGCCATGAACCTGCACATTGCGCGCGGTTCCCCGGCACGCCGGCTGATCGAGAACACGGCTGCGCCGGCTGCTGCCGTTGCGGCAAAGCCGGCGGCGGCTGCCAGCGCGGCCAGCGACGCCAGCGACGCCAACGACCGGACGATGGCCATCGCCCGGCCCGACACCGCTGCATCGAAGGCCGGCAGCGAGCTTGTGCCTCCTGGCCAGGCGCTGCGCTCGGGCCTGGCCGAGGTCCAGGCTGCGGTGGCGGGTGGCCAGGTCAAGCTCAACGACATGCTGCGCCTGGTGCTCGACACGCTGCAGGCCGCGCTGAACTGCCGCAGCGTGGTGTTCTGCCTGCGCGACCCGCGCAGCGGCCTGCTCACGGGTCGCTTTGGTCTGGGTGAGGCGGCCACGGTCGTGAGCGCCGCGCTGCGCATCGATCCGGCCCAGGCGCGCAACGGCGACCTGTTTGCAGCGCTGTGTGCTCGCGGGGCTGACACCCTGATCGCCGACGCCACCAGTGGCCCGCTGGCGCAGAAGCTGCCAGCCTGGTACCGCGCTGCCGTCAATGCGCCCACCTTCCTGCTCCTGCCGCTGATGCACAAGGGTGCCGCGTTCGGTCTGATCTATGCCGACAAGGCCGAGGCCGGCAGCCTGCGCCTGGACGCCGACGAACTGGGCCTGGTGAAGGCGCTGCGCGACCAGGTGGTGCTGGTGTTCGCGCGCAGCGCCGGCGCCCCCGGCTGAGGGCGGTTCGACGGTGGACTAAGGTCGAACGCGCTCCAGAGCGCGGTCCATGCCAGCTTCGACGATGGCGATGTCGGCTTCGGCCTGCACCGCCGGCTTGGCGTGAAAGCCGATCGACAGGCCGGCCGCGCGCATCATCGGCAGGTCGTTGGCACCGTCGCCCACCGCGATGGTCTGTGCTGGCATGATGCCCATCAGGTCGGCCACGTCCAGGAGGGTGCGGCGCTTTTCTGCGCCGTCGACGATCTCGCCCCAGGGCTGGGGCAGCAGGGCGCCAGTGAGGCATCCGTCGGCGACCTCCAGCACGTTGGCGCGCGCGAAGTCCAGCCCCAGCCGGGCCTGCACGCGGCTGCTGAAGAAGGTGAAGCCGCCGCTGACCAGCAGCGTCTTCAGACCGGCCGCCCGGCAGGCGGCGACAAACTCCGGCACGCCGGGGTTCAGCTGCAAGCGCTGCGTGTAGACCTCTTCCAGCGCGGAAACCGGTACGCCGCGCAGCAGCGCCAGCCGGCGGCGCAGGCTGTCCTTGTAGTCGGCGATCTCGCCGCGCATTGCGGCTTCGGTGATGGCCGCCACCTCGGCCTTGCGGCCGGCAGCGTCGGCGATCTCGTCGATGCACTCGATGTTGATCAGCGTCGAGTCCATGTCGAAGGCCACCAGCCGGAAGTCGGCCAGGCGCCAGGTCTTCGCTTGATTCACGTTTCGCCGTCCCAGTAGTCGGGTTGGCCGCCCTTGCGGCCGATGGTGTGGAAGTTCGGAGCGCCGACCAGGAACTTGCCGGAGTCGGCGCTTTCGCGGATCTCGATCGGTTCGTCGGTTCCGATGGAGACGCATGGCAGCGATGCGCCTGACGTGTTCATTCAGACGGTGGCCAGCGGCTGGCCCAGTGAACGCAGCACGTCGCGCAGGTAATGCGCCCGGTCGGCCGGGGTGGCGATCTCGCGGTCGATGCGCAGCTTGTGGTTGCCGGCCAGCTTGATGGCACGGTTCTTCTGCACCAGCTCGACGATGCGCTGCGCTGGCACCGGCGCCTTGTCGCTGAAGGTGATGTTCATCACCTTTGGATTGGCATCGATCTTCAGCACGCCGTAAGGGCGGGCCTGCACGCGCAGCCGGTGCGTGTCGAACAGGGTCTGGCCCTGCGTGGGCAGCTTGCCGAAGCGGTCGGTGATCTCTTCGAGCAGCAGGTCGATCTGTTCGTTGCGCTCGGCCGAGGCCAGGCGCTTGTACAGGCCCAGACGCACGTGCACGTCGCCGCAGTAGGCGTCGGGCAGCAGGGCTGGGGCGTGCAGGTTGATCTCGGTGGTGGCCGCGAAGGGCTGCATCAGGTCGGGTTCCTTGCCCGAACGCAGCGAACGCACGGCCTCGCTGAGCATGTCGTTGTAGAGCTGAAAGCCCACTTCCATCATGTTGCCGCTCTGGTTCTCGCCCAGCACTTCGCCGGCACCACGGATCTCCAGGTCGTGCATCGCGAGATAGAAGCCCGAGCCCAGCTCTTCCATGTCCTGGATGGCCTGCAGCCGCTGCGCGGCCTGCTTGGTCAGGCCCTCCAGGTCGGGCACCAGCAGGTAGGCATAGGCCTGGTGGTGGCTGCGGCCCACGCGCCCGCGCAACTGGTGCAACTGGGCCAGGCCGAACTTGTCGGCGCGGCTCATCACGATGGTGTTGGCGGTGGGCACGTCGATGCCGGTCTCGATGATGGTCGAGCACAGCAGCAGGTTGTGGCGCTGCGCGACGAAGTCGCGCATCACGTGTTCCAGCTCGCGTTCGGGCATCTGGCCGTGGGCAACCGCAATGCGCGCTTCGGGGAGGAGTTCTTCGAGCTTTTGCTTGCGGTTCTGGATGGTCTCGACCTCGTTGTGCAGGAAGTAGACCTGGCCACCGCGGTTGAGTTCGCGCATCACGGCTTCGCGGATGACGCTGCTGCCTTCGCTGCGCACGAAGGTCTTGATGGCCAGCCGGCGCTGCGGCGCGGTGGCGATCACGCTCAGGTCGCGCAGGCCTTCCAGCGCCATGCCCAGGGTACGGGGGATGGGCGTGGCGGTAAGGGTGAGTACGTCCACTTCAGCGCGCAGGGCCTTCATGGCTTCCTTGTGGCGCACGCCGAAGCGGTGTTCCTCGTCGATCACCAGCAGGCCCAGCCGGGCGAACTTGCAATCGCTGGACAGCAGCTTGTGCGTGCCCACCACGATGTCCACCGTGCCGTCGGCAATGCCTTCCAAGGCCTGCTTCACTTCCTTGGCACTGCGAAAGCGGCTGAGCTCGGCAATCTTCACCGGCCACTTGCCGAAGCGGTCGACCAGGGTCTGGTAGTGCTGTTCGGCCAGCAGCGTGGTGGGCGCCAGGATGGCCACCTGCTTGCCGCCGTGCACGGCAACGAACGCCGCGCGCAAGGCGACTTCGGTCTTGCCGAAACCGACGTCGCCGCAGACCAGCCGGTCCATCGGCTTGGGGCTGACCATGTCCTGGATCACGGCGTGGATGGCGGCGCGCTGGTCGGCGGTTTCCTCGAAGCCGAAACTGGTGGCAAAGGCTTCGTAGTCGTGCGGGCTGAAGCGGTGCGAAAAGCCTTCGCGCGCGGCGCGACGGGCATACAGGTTCAGCAGTTCGGCGGCGGTGTCGCGCACCTGTTCTGCGGCCTTGCGGCGCGCCTTGTCCCACTGCCCGCTGCCCAGCCGGTGCAGCGGCGCTTCCTCGGCACTGACGCCGGTGTAGCGGCTGATCAGGTGCAGTTGCGCGACCGGCACGTAGAGCGTGGCCTTGTCGGCGTATTCCAGGTGCAGGAACTCGCTCGTGCCTTCGCCCAGGTCGATGTTCTTCAGGCCCTGGTAGCGGCCGATGCCGTGGCTCATGTGCACCACCGGATCACCGATCTTCAGCTCCGACAGGTCCTTGATGAGCGCATCGACGCTGCTCGTCTGTTCCTGCTTGCGGCGGCGGCGCGCCTGCGGCGTGGTGGCGAAGAGTTCGGTTTCGGTCAGGAACTGCACCGACAGCGACTCGGCTTCGTCATGCCAGTGGAAGCCCTCGGCCATGGGTGCAGCGGCGATCGCCACCTTCTCGCTGCCCGTCAGGAAATCTTCCAGGCTGTCGACGCTGGGCACGCTGATCTGGTGGTCGCGAAGCAACTCCAGCAGACTTTCGCGCCGGCCGTCGCTTTCGGCCACGATCAGCACCCGGTGCGGCGTCTTCTGGATGTGCTGTTCCAGCAGCGCCAGCGGCTCGGGCGTGCCGCGGTTGATGCTGATGTCGGGCAGCGGGCGCGCCCAGTCGCTGGCTTCGCTGCCGCGCAGCGACAGCGTGGCGTGCGGCTGGGTGCGGCCGAAGAACTCTTCCGGCGGCATGAAGATCGCCGGCGGCGGCAGGATCGGCCGTTCCGGGTCGTGCTGAAGGAAGCGGTGGCGCTCGCGGGTGTCGTTCCAGAAGCGTTCCAGCGCCTCGTCGACCTTGCCGTGCAGCACCAGCGCGGCCTGCTCGCCGATGTAGTCGAAGATGGTCCCGGGCTCGTCGAAGAACAGCGGCAGGTAGTACTCGATGCCGCCGCTGGCCAGGCCTGCGCCGATGTCCTTGTAGACGCGGCTGCGGGTGGGGTCGCCTTCGAGCTTTTCGCGCCAGCGGGCGCGGAAGGCGGTGCGGGCCGCCTCGTCCATCGGGAATTCGCGGCCAGGCAGCAGGCGCACTTCGGGCACCGGGTACAGGCTGCGCTGGGAATCAGGATCAAACGTTCGGATGGAGTCGACCTCGTCGCCGAACAGGTCCACGCGGTAGGGCACCAGGCTGCCCATCGGGAACAGGTCGATCAGGCCGCCGCGGACGGCGTATTCGCCCGGGCTCACCACCTGGCTCACGTGCTGGTAGCCGGCCAGGGTCAGCTGCGACTTCAGCTTGGCTTCGTCCAGCCGGCTCTTCTGCTTGAAGTTGAAGGTGGTGCCGGCCATGAATGACGGCGGGCTCAGACGCGCCAGTGCCGTGCTGGCCGGCAGCAGCACGACGTCGACCTCGCCATTGCGCACCGACCACAGCGTCGCCAGGCGCTCACTGATGAGGTCCTGGTGCGGGCTGAAGGTGTCGTAGGGCAGGGTCTCCCAGTCGGGGAATACCGACACACGCAGGCCAGGTGCGAAGAAGGGCAGTTCATCGGCCAGGCGCGGGGTATCGGCCGGCTCGGCGGTGAATACGGCGAGCATGCGGCCTTCGGCCTTGCGAGCCTGGGCCAGGCGGGCCAGCAGCAGCGCGTCTGCAGAGCCCAGGGGCCGGGGCAGGGTGAACCGACGACCGGCGGCGATGACTGGAATTTGCATGCGAAATGAGGTGCGAAGCCGCGGAAAAAAGCAAACCGCCCCACCAGGGATGCGGCGGGGCGTGAAAAATTTTCAGCAGCCACCCAGATTCTAGAATCCGCCGGATGTCTGCGCTGCCGCACGCCACAGAACCCGCAGCCGCCGAGCCCCTGCCGCGCTGCTTCGCGCTGGTGCCCTGTGCGGGCATCGGCCTGCGTGCGGGGGTTGGCGGGCCGAAGCAATACGCCGTCTTGTCGGGCTTGCCGGTCGTGGCGCATGCGCTGGCAGCACTGGCCGAGGTGAGGCGGCTGACGGCGACTTTGGTGGTGCTGGCGCCCGACGACACTCGATTCGAAGACTGCGTGCCCGCCTTCGCCGGCTGGTTGTCGCGACGGGGTGGTGCCACCCGCGCCGCCACCGTTGCCGGTGGGCTGCAGGAACTGCGCGACCGCGGCGCGCTGGACACCGACTGGGTGCTGGTGCACGACGCCGCGCGCTGCCTGCTGCGCCCGGCCTGGGTCGACCGCCTCATCGACGTCTGTCTGGACGATGCCGTGGGCGGCCTGCTTGCACTGCCCCTGGCCGACACCCTGAAGGACGAAGACGCGCAGCGCAGCGGCCGCGCTGCAAAGACAGTGCCGCGGGCCGGGAAGTGGGCGGCTCAGACGCCGCAGATGTTCCGCCTGGGCCTGTTGCAGCGGGCGCTTCAGGCTGCCGCCGAAGCCGGTGCCGACATCACCGACGAAGCCAGCGCCATCGAGCATCTGGGCCTGGAACCACGCCTGGTGCCTGGCGACATGGAAAACCTGAAAGTCACCTGGCCTGCCGACTTCGACCTGGCGCGCCGCCTCCTGGAGACACGATGAACCCGTCCGCCCTGCGCATCGGCGAAGGCTGGGACACGCACCAGCTCGTCAGCGGCCGGCCGCTGGTGCTGGGAGGTGTCACCATTCCGCACAGCCATGGCCTGCTGGGTCACTCCGATGCCGATGCCCTGCTGCACGCCATCACCGACGCCTTGCTGGGGGCGGCGGCGCTTGGCGACATCGGCCGCCACTTTCCCGACACCGACCCTGCCTTCCGTGGCGCCGATTCGCTGGCCTTGCTGGTCGAAGCCGCACGCCGGGTCCAGGGCGCGGGCTGGGTCATCGTCAACATCGACAGCACGATCGTCGCGCAGGCGCCGAAGCTGGCGGCGCACATCCCGGCGATGTGCGAACGCATCGCAGCAGCGCTGTCCTTGCCGCTGGCGGCGGTGAACGTGAAGGCCAAGACGGCGGAAAAGATGGGCCCGGTGGGTGAAGGCCGGGCCATCGAGGCGCGGGCGGTGTGTCTGCTGATGGCCGTCACGCCGTCGCCGCCCTGAGTCCAGGCCGCACCGGGAGAGACCGCTGCAAGCTGACAAAGGGCTGAACCGCCCTGATTTGCGACGACCGGCCTTGCGGGCTCAAGCGCTGCGCTGGCGCCCCGCCTACAGCACCCGCTTCAGGCGCAGGTGCGCCACCAGGCCGCCGTCGGGCGCGTTGGCCAGTTCCAGGCTGCCACCCATGCGGTGCATGCTCTTGTCGACGATGGCCAGGCCCAGTCCGGCACCGGTGGCAGCGGTGCGCGCGGCGTCGCCGCGGAAAAAGGGGGTGGTCAGCTGCGACAGCTTCTCGGGGGCCACGCCCGAGCCTTGGTCACGCACGCTGATGATCGCCCAGGGGCCGGTCTTCTGGTAGGTGATGGTGACGTCGGCGACACCGGTGTAGGTGCCGCGGCCGTAACGCCGTGCGTTTTCGAACAGGTTGCCGAAGACCCGCCCGAGTTCGGTCTCGTCGGCCAGCACTTCCAGGTCGATGGCCACGCGGCTGGTGATGCGGATCTGCGTGGGGTCGCGGAACAGCGCCATTTCGCGGTCGATGAGCTGGGACACATGCACCGGGCGCAACATGGTTTCGCCCGGGCGGGCGTAATCCATGAACTTGTCGATGATGGCGTCGAGCTGGTCGATGTCCAGCGCCATGTTCGCCTTGGCGTCTTCGTCGGACACGCTCATCTCGGTTTCCAGCCGCAGCCGCGCCAGCGGGGTGCGCAGGTCGTGGCTGATGCCGGCCAGCATCACGGCGCGGTCTTCTTCCACCCGCGCGAGCTCGCGCGCCATGCGGTTGAAGCCACGGTTGACTTCGCGAATTTCGCTGGTGAGGGTGTTTTCGTCCAGGCGTGAGTCCAGGTCGCCTTCACGGATGCGGCTGGCTGCAAACGACAACTGCCGCAAGGGCCGATTGATCAGGCTGGCAATAGCCACCGAGCCCACCAGGGTGGCCAGCAGCGCAATGCCGATCCAGACGAACCAGGTCCCGCGCTTCAGCGGCCCGGTATGGGTGGCTTCGGCTTGCAGCCAGTAGTTGTCGCGGTCGATGGAGAAGCCCACCCACATGCCAGGGCGGCCGTTCACACTGCTGGCCACCACGGCGTCGGGGCCCAGCACCGCGCGCAGCTCTTCGCCGACGCGGCGGGTGAAGCGGTCGACCTCGTAGCTTTGCCAGCGGTCGCCGGGTTCACGCGGTCGCACCTGGATCGCGGCGCGGGCCTCGATCGTCTTCAGCAGCGCGACGCGGTTGATGCCGTCGGCCTGCATCAAAGCGGCACGCGACAAGTTCACCAGGCCCGCAGTCTGCTGCGCCGCCTGTACCGCACGCGGTTCGAATTCCAGCGCGCGCAGGGTCTGCACCCATGCAAAGATGCCGCCGGCCAGCAGCACGGCCAGCAGGAAGAAGGTGCGCCAGAAGAGGCTGAGCCCGGGCAGGGCAGTGCTTCGCAAGGTGTCGGTGGTGACGTGCAGAGTTCAACAGGGCGCAGGCCGAGAGGGCTCAGCTGGCGCCGTCGGGCACGAAGACATAGCCTACGCCCCAGACCGTCTGAATGTACCTAGGCTGGGCCGGATCGGGTTCCAGCATCTTGCGGAGCCGGGAAATCTGCACGTCCAGGCTGCGGTCGAAAGGCTCGAATTCGCGGCCACGGGCCAGCTGCGCCAGCTTGTCGCGCGAAAGGGGCTGGCGCGGGTGGCGCACCAGGGCTTTCAGCATGCTGAATTCGCCCGTGGTCAAGGCGATCTGCTCGCCGCTCTTCGAAAGGCGGCGCTGCGCCAGATCGAACTCGAACGGACCGAAGTTCACGACCGCAGCCTCCTTGGACGGTGCGCCGGGTGCCTCGGGAGTGGGTCGACGGCGCAGCACGGCGTGGATGCGGGCCAGCAGTTCACGAGGGTTGAAGGGCTTGGGCAGGTAGTCGTCGGCGCCCACTTCCAGGCCGACGATGCGGTCCACGTCCTCGACCTTGGCGGTGAGCATGATGATGGGCGTGCTGTCGCCGGCGGCACGCAGGCGGCGGCAGATCGACAGGCCGTCCTCGCCTGGCAGCATCAGGTCGAGCACGATGAGGTCGACGGTTTCGCGTGTGAGCACGCGGTTCAGCGCCTTGGCATCTTCGGCCAGCAGCACGTCGAAACCTTCCTGCGAAAGGTAGCGGCGCAACAGGTCGCGGATGCGGGCGTCGTCGTCGACGACGACGACGCGGTCGGCGCGGGCTGCGGTCGGGTTATTCATAGGCGGCTCCAAAATATGTAACAGACGCATTGTGCGTCGCGTGCGCCGGCGCTTTTCGCAAAGCCTGACTTCCTGTAACAGAACTTGCGCGCCGCTGCTACTTGAAGGCGGGCGGGCGTGAACGACGGCACGCGCAGAGTACGCTCCAAGCCTGTACGCGCGTTCCTACCTTCGACCTGGAGCCTTCCTGAGATGACCAAGCCATTTGCCCATTCCCGCATTCGCTCCCGCTTGCTGTGGCTGGCCAGCCTGCTGGCCCTGGCCACGGCTGCGGCGCCGGCGCTTGCGCAGCCCGCTCCCGCCGCACCGCTGGCTAACGTGGTGGCGCTTTCTGCCAGCGCCTCGGTCGAAGTGGCCAACGACTGGCTGACACTGGTGCTGTCGACCAGTCGCGAAGGCCCCGATGCCAACGCTGTCCAGGCCCAGTTGCGTCAGGCGCTGGACGCCGCTCTCACCGAAGCGCGCAAGGCCGCGAAGCCTGGTCAGCTGGAAGTGCAGAGCGGCGCTTTTTCCTTGTTCCCGCGTTATGCACCGCCGCAGCAGCGCAGCAGCGGCGCGGCGGTGCCGGGCGGCATCACCGGCTGGCAAGGCAATGTCGAGCTGCTGATCCAGGGTCGGGACACCGCGGCCATCACCTCGCTGGTCGGCCGCATCGGCACGCTGACGGTGTCGCGCCTGAGTTTTTCACTGTCACGTCAGGCCCGCGACAAGGTCGAGGCCGATGTCACGGCCCAGGCCATCGCCCGCTTCCGTGAACGCGCAGGCGCCGTGACGCAGGCCTTCGGCATGGGCAGCTACACCCTGCGCGAGGTGTCGGTGTCGGGCGACGAGCCCGGCCAGCCGGTGGTGCGCAACATGATGCGTGCCCAGGCCAGCAGCATGGTCATGGCCGACAATCCCTTGCCGACGGAGGCCGGCAACGCCCAGGTCACGGTCAACGTCAGCGGCACCGTGCAGTTGGCGAAGTAACCGTGCCTACTTGGCTGTCCAGCCCCCATCGACGGCCCAGGCAACCCCGCGCACATTCTGCGCGGCAGGGGAACACAGGAACACCGCCAGTTCACCCAGCTGTTCAGGCGTGGTGAACTTCAGCGAAGGCTGTTTTTCGCCCAGGAGCTTGATCTCCTCTTCAGCCGCCGTCGTGCCATTGGCGGCGGCGCGGGCGTCGATCTGCTTTTGCACCAGCGGCGTGAGCACCCAGCCCGGGCAGATGGCATTGACGGTGACAGGCGTGGTCGCACATTCCAGAGCCACCGACTTGGTCATGCCCACCAGACCATGCTTGGCTGCAACGTAGGCGCTCTTCTGCGCTGAAGCTACCAGTCCATGCGCCGAAGCGACGTTGATCACCCGGCCCCAGCCTCGTGACTTCATGCCAGGCAAGGCGGCGCGCAGCGTGTGGAAGGCCGAGTTGAGGTTGATGGCGATGATGGCGTCCCAGCGCTCCACCGGGAAGTCCTCGATCAAGGCCACGTGCTGGATGCCGGCGTTGTTCACCAGGATGTCGACAGCGCCGAACTCGCGTTCGCATTCGCGCACCATGGCTTCAATCTGCGCGGGCTGACTCATGTCGGCGCCATGGTAGGCCACCCGGCCGCCATGGGTTGCGGCCACGGCACGCACCTCGGCGATGGCGGCGTCCTTGTCACCGAAACCATTCAGCATGATGTGCGCACCCTGCGCGGCCAGCGTCCGGGCCATGCCCAGGCCGATGCCGCTGGTGGAGCCGGTGATGAGCGCTGTCTTGCCCTTGAGCATGTGTTCTCCCGTCGATGCGTTGATACGATGTCCCGATTATCAAGGGCGCCGCATGACCCAAGCCACGACCGAACCCACCCTGCACCACCTGAACTGCCTGGACGCCAAGGGCCTGCACGGCATGGCCTACTGGGCCTGGGGAGACCCGGCCAACCCGCGTGTGCTGGTGTGCGTGCACGGGCTCACCCGCCAGGGCCGCGACTTCGACACCCTGGCACGCGATCTGGCAGGCGAGTACCGCGTGATATGCCCCGACGTGGTCGGCCGCGGCCGCAGCGACAGGTTGCCCGACCCCGCCGGCTACGGCATTCCCAGTTACGTGGCCGACATGGTGGCGCTGGTGGCGCGTCTGGGTGTAGAGCAGGTTGATTGGGTGGGTACGTCGATGGGTGGGCTGATCGGCATGGGCCTGGCGGCCTTGCCCACCGTGGCAGGCTCGCCGTGCCTGGTGCGAAAGCTGGTGCTGAACGACGTGGGCCCGACCATCGAGCCGGTCTCGTTGCAGCGCATCGGCCGCTACCTGGGCGAGCCGGCCCACTGGGCCACGGTCGAGGAAGCCGCCGCGGCGCTGTGGTCGGTCTGCCAGGGTTTTGGCCCGCATACGCCTGAGCAGTGGCTGGCACTGACCCGGCCGCAGCTGGTGCCGCATGAATCGGGCAAGGGTTTCAAGACTCACTACGACCCCGCCATTGCCTTGCCCTTTCGCGCCGTCACGCCTGAGATGGCGGCATTTGGCGAGGCCATGCTCTGGCAGGCCTATGACCGCATCTCGTGCCCGACCCTGCTGCTGCGCGGTGCCGATTCCGACCTGCTTTCTCCTGCCACCGCGCAGGCAATGACGCAGCGCGGCCCGCGCGCGCGGCTGTGCGAATTCTCTGGGGTGGGCCACGCGCCGACGCTGGTGCAGGCCGACCAGCGGGCGGTGGTGCGCCGGTTCCTGCTGGCTTGATGCCGGTGCAGCCTGGCTCCAGGGCATGAAGTCCTTGGTCTCGGCCGATGCAGCGGCAGCGGTGGTGCACCTGGCCAGCCAGGAAGCGCAGGCGGGTCTTGCTGCGACCGTTTCCGACCCGACCGCGGGCGACGACCGGCAAACCCTCGACCGCGCCCGCGTCTTCGCCGAACCCTTGCTGGCCGGCCAGCGGCTGGACACCGGGGAAGACGCGTTCGCCCATGTCGAGGGCACCGCCGCCGTTCTGCGCAGCATCGGTGCGGCGCCCGCCTTGTGCGCCGCGGCCTACCTGGTCTACGCCGGCGACTTCCTCCAGCGCCCCGAGGAGACCGTGCGCAAGGCCTTCGGCGAAAGCTATGCCAGCCTGGTGGCGTTGACGCGCAAGCTGGTGCAGATCCAGCGCGCCACGCGGCAGGCGCCAGCGGCGGCGCAGGCCGGCAGCCAGCGCGCCCTGCAGACCGAACGTGTGCGCAAGATGCTGCTGGCCTTCTCGCGCGACCTGCGCGTGGTGCTGCTGCGGCTGGCCTCGCGGCTGCAGACGCTTCGGTACTACGCGGCCAGCAAGCTGCCCTGTCCGGCCGACCTGGCCACCGAATCGCTGCAGGTGTTTGCGCCTCTGGCCAACCGGCTGGGCATCTGGCAGGTCAAGTGGGAAATGGAAGACCTGGCCTTTCGGTTCCTTCAGCCTGACGACTATCAGCGCGTGGCCCGCCTGGTCGACGAGACGCGTGCCGAACGCGAGCGCGGGGTTCAGGCCGCCCGGCAGCAGTTGCAGACCCTGCTGCAGCAGGCCGGGGTGGAAGCCGAGGTGCAAGGTCGTCCCAAGCATCTGTACAGCATCTGGAAAAAGATGCGGGGCAAGGGCCTGAGCTATGCCCGCGTGTTCGACGCCCAGGCCCTGCGCGTGGTGGTGACCGACGTACCCGCCTGTTATGCCGTGCTGGCGCGGGTGCACGAGGCCTGGCAGCCCGTGGAAGGCGAGTTCGACGACTACATCGCCAGGCCCAAGCCGAATGGCTACCAGAGCCTGCACACCGTGGTGCGGGGTGCCGACGGCCGGCCGCTGGAGGTGCAGATCCGCACCCAGGCCATGCACGAACACGCCGAGCATGGCGTGGCCGCCCACTGGATGTACAAAGAAGCGGGCGTGAAGGGCTATGTCGGCGTCAGCGCCGCGGGCCCCTTCGAGGACCGCGTGGCCGAGGCGCGCAAGGCCGTGCTGCGCGAACTTCTGGCCTGGGAACGCGACTTCATGGGTGATGGGCAGGCCGGGGAGCAGGCCGCGGCGCAGGACCCACGCGTGGTTCCGTCGGCAGCATTCGGCTTCGACGACCGCATCTACGTCTTCACGCCGCAGGCCACCATCATCGATCTGCCGGCCGGTGGCACGCCCGTGGACTTCGCCTACACCCTGCACACCGACCTGGGCCACCGCTGCCGCGGCGCGCGCGTCGACGGGCGCGTGGTGCCGCTGAACACGCCGCTGCAGTCGGGCCAGACCGTGGAGGTGGTGGCGGCCAAGGAAGGCGGGCCTTCGCTGGACTGGCTCAACGCCGAGGCCGGCTATCTGCAAAGCCCGCGTTCACGCGCCAAGGTGCGCGCCTGGTTCAACGCCCAGGCGCAGGGGCAGACGATCGCGCGCGGCCGCGAACTGGTCGAAAAGCTGCTGCAGCGCGAAGGCCGCACCGCGCTGAAGCTGGACCTGCTGGCCGAGCAACTGGGCTTCGACAAGGCCGATGCACTGTTCGAGGTGGTGGGCAAGGACGAGTTTTCGCTGCGCACGATCGAGAACCTGCTGCGCCCCGCCGAGCCCGTGCCCGATGAGGACCGCGTGATCCTGCACCGTTCACGCAGCGAAGCTGGTGGCGGCCGCGGCGGCGTGCTGGTGGTGGGTGTCGATTCGCTGCTCACGTCGCTGGCCCGTTGCTGCCGTCCCGCCCCGCCCGACGACATCCGCGGCTTCGTCACGCGCGGCCGGGGCGTGGCCATCCACCGCAGCGACTGCAGCAACCTGGCGCACATGGCCCAGGGCAGCCCGGGTCGCCTGATCGACGTGGAGTGGGGGCTCGGGCGCAGCGACAAGCCGGCGCTGTACCCGCTGGATGTGCTGGTCGAGGCCAGCGACCGGCAGGGTCTGCTGCGCGACATCGGCGAGACCTTCGCGAAGGAGAAGATGAACGTGACGGGCGTGCACACCCAGAGCGCGCGCGACCGCGGCACGGCCTGGATGACCTTCACGGTGGAAACCACCGACACCGCGCGCTTGAACCAGGTGCTGACGCAGATCGGCCGCATTGCGGGCGTGCGTCACGCCCGACGCAAATAGCAGCAAGTTTCAGCCGGTATATACTGCGAGGCTGACTCAGGCGCGTAGCTCAGCTGGTTAGAGCACCACCTTGACATGGTGGGGGTCGTTGGTTCGAGTCCAATCGCGCCTACCAAATTCGGTAGGAAGATAAAGCACTTGGCGGATGACGCCAGGTGCTTTTCTTTTGCGGGTTCATGAAGAGCCCGGAAGTGCAGACACCGGGGCCGCAGATCATGTGCGTCAGCCTTGCGTCGACTTCTGCCCCGTCCCCGTCCCCGTGACGCGCGCGGCGTGGGCATCGGTTCGTCCTGACAAACGCTTGCCCTCAGCCGCGCACTGTGCGCTACGGTCGTGCGCTGACCGCTTCCCAGCTCAAGCCATGCTTTTGCAGGTACTTGCGGAGGCGGTCGGCGTCGTTGACCACCGTGCGTTGCATTCGTGACCGATCGAACAGCTTGCGACCCGCCTCGGACAAGCTTCGGGCTTGCCGGCAGACATTCACGACGGTTTCGAGCTGGACGCGGTCGAAGAGGTCCATTTCCGCCAGCGAATCGGCCGGGAGAAGGCGGTCTAGGCAGGCCTCGTCAGCGACCGCATCCCTGGTGGCGGTGTGCTGCCACAGCCACCGCAGCCGTTGCACTTCGGCATCGACCTGGGCGGCTGAAATCCGCCCGCCTTCGGCGAGCGTGGTCAGTCGGGTGACGCTGGCCGAGAGGTCGCGGAAGTTCCCGCTCCAGAGTGCCTCGGCCGATTGCGCGAACCGCAGGTACCGGGCCTTGGCCTCGGCGTTGAAGCGCACCGCACGGCCAGTCTCCGCCGCGGCGCGGGCCAGCAGATGCTCGATATTGGGTTCCAGATCCTCGGGGCGTTGCGCCAGGCCGGGCAAGGTGTACGCCCACAGATTGATGCGAGCGTAGAGATCCTCGCGGAAACGGCCCTGCGCGACGTCCACCCGCAGGTCCCGGTTGGTCCCGGCGATCAACTGGAAGTCGCTCGACACCTCTCGGTCGCTGCCCATCGGAAAGAACCTCTTCTCCTCCACGGCCTTGAGCAGCATGGCCTGCTCGTCGGCGCCGAGTTCGCCGATCTCGTCGAGGAGCAGCACGCCCTCATGCGCTGTGCGCAACAGCCCGGCGCGATCGGCGGCGGCACCCGTGAACGCGCCCTTCCTGTGGCCGAACAGGGTGGACGCGGCGCCGTCACCGTGGAGGGTCGCGCAGTTGACCTCCACGAACTCGCCCTTCACCTGGTGCCGAGATTTCTTCAACTCGAACATCCGGCGCGCCAGGTGCGACTTGCCGGCGCCCGTGGGCCCCGTCAACAGGATGGGCGCCTTCGAGCGCACGGCCACCCTCTCGATCTCTTCGATCAGGGCGTTGAAGCCCTTGTTGCGCGTGGCGATCCCGCTCTTCAGGAAGTCGAGCGCGTCGCGCTGCTCCTGCTCGAAACGCTGGGCCAGTACGTCGTAGCGTGACAGGTCCAGGTCGATGAGGGCGAAGGTGCCTGGCTGCGCGTGGGTCTGCTCTTTCGGTGGGGCCGTCTGCAGCAGCACGCCCGGAATGAAGCGCGACTCCACCATCAGGAACATGCAGATCTGAGCCACGTGCGTGCCGGTGGTGATGTGCGTCCAGTACTGCTCCGTGTCGGGCTTGAAGGTGTAGCTGCGAACCCAGTCATAGAGCGCGCCATACATCTCGCCAAAGTCCCACGGGTCGGCGATGTCCATCGCCACGAGGCGGACCTCGGTCTCTGGCGACACCGAGGCGATGTCGCGCTTCACGCCCTGCGCAAGCGCCTCGTGCCGCGGCGTGTGGATCAACTCCAGCCGGTGAACGACGGTGTCTTCCTGCTGGACCAGCGAAACGGTCGGGCGCCACTTCTCCCAGCGTCCTGCGCCCTGGCCGGAATCGAGCTGGGTACCGAGGAAGCCGATCACGACAGTCTTCCTGGTCATAGAAAATCGGATAAAAAACTATCTGACAGTCTAAATCAATTGCCATCTTAGAGCGCTTTCTGAGAGCCTTCGTTGCGCGGCAAAACGCAAAAACCGTTTGATATCCGCTACTTAGAGGTTGTGCTCATGAAAGCCGCGGCACTTGGCACATCGATTGCGACAGAAGAACCACACAAGTTGAATGCACGACAGGAGAACACCCATGGTCAACACCCAACTCTTTCAGACGCTGAAGGGCGCTCTGCTGCCCGATGCCACCGCTCGCAACCACGAGCAGGCACCGGCCTATGCCCTGAGTGCACGCCATCAACTGGCGCAGCTCGCTGCGACCGGCTGCCTGAACCAGACTTTCTACGCGAGCGCGGAGTCGCAGCTGGACACGGTGCGTGCCCTGGCGCAAACCGTGGACGCCGAGTTCGTGGCCAAGACAGCGGTCTATGCCCGCCAGGCCGGCCACATGAAGGACATGCCGGCCCTGCTGGCCGCCACCCTCGCGGTGCGCGATGTCGCGCTACTGAGCCAGGTGTTCGGTCGCGTGGTCGACAACGGCAAGATGCTGCGCAACTTCGTGCAGATCGTGCGCAGTGGCTCGGTGGGCCGCAAGTCGCTGGGTTCGCGGCCGAAGAAGCTGGTTCAGCACTGGCTGCTGAGCGCCAGCGAGGGTCAGCTGCTGAACGCCTCGGTGGGCACCACGCCGTCGCTGGCCGACGTGGTGAAGATGGTTCACCCGAAGCCGACGGAGGCCTGGCGCGCCGCGTGGTTCGCGTGGTTGATCGGCAAGGCCGTCGATGAGGCGGCGCTGCCGCCCATCACGCAGGCCTTCGAGCGCTTCAAGCGGAGCGCGGCCGAGGGCGTGGCGTGCGAGGTGCCCGACGTGCCGTTCCAGATGCTGACCGCGCTGGCGCTGAACGCGGCGCAGTGGGCACAGATCGCGCGGGCTGGTTCGTGGCAGATGGTGCGTCAGAACCTGAACACCTTTGCGCGTCACGGGGTGTTCGAGCTGGACGGCATGGCAGAAGCGATCGCAGCGAAGTTGCGTGACCCGAAGGCCGTTGCCCAGGCGCGTGTGCTGCCGTACCAGCTGATGTCGGCATTCAAGGCGACGGGAGAAGCTGTGCCGGCGGTGGTCCGCGACGCGCTGCAGGACGCGATGGAGGCGGCGCTGGCCAATGTGCCGGCGTTCGATGGCCGGGTGGTGGTGTGCCCCGACGTGTCGGGCTCGATGAGCTCGGCAGTGACGGGTCACCGCGGAACGGCCACGTCAAGCGTGCGTTGCATCGATGTCGCGGCCCTGGTCGCGGCAGCGGTGTTGCGCAAGAACCCGGCAGCGCGTGTTGTGCCGTTCGAGCAGGAGGTGGTGAAGCTGTCGTTGAATGCCCGTGACTCGGTGATGACCAACGCGCAAGCCTTGGCCGCCATCGGGGGTGGTGGCACCAACTGCAGCGCGCCGCTCGCCTTGCTGAACAAGGAGCGCGCGAAGGTGGAGTTGGTGATCCTCGTCTCGGACAACGAGTCGTGGGTCGATGCCCGAACGGGTCAACTCGGCCGTGGTGCGACGCAGACGCTGCGCGAGTGGGAAGTGCTGAACCAGCGCAACCCGCAGGCTCGTCTGGTGTGCATCGACATCCAGCCGCACGGCACGACGCAGGCTGCGGAGCGGCACGACATCATGAATGTCGGCGGCTTCTCGGATGCGGTGTTCGCGGTGATGGCTGGGTTTGCCGAAGGCAAGACGGTGCCGGAGCACTGGGTGGGCGAGATCGAGAAGGTGTCGTTGGCTGCTCAGTAGCAGCCATGGCGTGAAGCGAATGGTTTTGACGCGAATGCAGGCAGGACTACATCGGGAGCCATGGGGGTTCGACCCCCCGATGCCGGGCAACCGGCGCTGGCAAAAATGTCTTGCCGTCCCTTGTCGCGTTTGTTTTGATGTCGCGTTGTGAATGCAGATGGAACTACAGCCTACCAAGCTCGTGGTCGCGGGTTCGAATCCCGGTCCAGCCATGGATGGCGGAGCAAGCTTTCATCGATCCTGGTCACCGTTTTCTTGCTTGAGACGAAGTCAGATGGACATGGAACAGAACTACAGCACCGAGCAGCCCGAAGGCGGCGTGCCCATCAAGATGTGGACGCGCGGCGTGCCGGTGGAAGACGAAGCGAAGCAGCAGCTCGCCAATGCGGCGCGCCTGCCCATCGTGTTCAAGCACATCGCCGCCATGCCGGATGTCCACCTGGGCATCGGTGCGACAGTCGGCTCGGTGATCCCGACCTTGCGCGCGATCATTCCGGCTGCCGTCGGTGTGGACATCGGCTGCGGCATGATGGCTTGCAAGACCACGCTGCACGCGAACGACCTGCCCGACAACCTGGCGCCGCTGCGTGCCGCGATCGAGCGTGCCGTGCCGCACGGCTCGTCGCCGC
>LNFM01000333.1_pt1 | contig 154773 bp, 149 predicted proteins | sample 596031 | NCBI WGS metagenome assembly LNFM01 (sample SAMN04254537, study PRJNA301005) | activated carbon metagenome | isolation source: dual media filters at the Ann Arbor, Michigan drinking water treatment plant | place: USA: Ann Arbor | reverse complement strand
TTTAGAGAGGGACATAACATTCTAAAGCAACTTTGGACTTGAAATTCACTCCCCGCCTAACCTCGAACTGAGGTGAATTTCAAGTCCGTTGCTTTAGACCAGAACGCGCGCGATGAGCCATGCGCTCTCAGTCGAAGGCTTTGACCGGCGTGGTGTTGCCGACCGTGCCGGCCATGGAGCCCGCATCGATAGAGAGGATGATGCCGGATACCCAGCGCGCCTGCTCGGAAGCGAGGTAGACGACACCCTTGCCGATGTCCCAGCCCGTGCCTTCCGTCTGCAGGAGTGTGTTCTTGCGGCGTGCATCGCGGAGCTCCGGCTCCATGCCCTGGGCGAACACCATGGGCGTATAGACATAGCCCGGCGCGATGCAGTTGACGCGTATGCCTTCGGGACCGTGATGGGCCGCCATGGAGCGCGTCATGTTCACGACTGCGCCCTTGGAAGCAGAGTAGAACAGGCTCGGATTGCCGCCCTTGAGGCCGTCGATCGACGAGATGTTGATGATCGAGCCGCCGCCCTGCTTGCGCATCTCCGGGATCGCGTACTTGGCCATGAGCATCATCGACGTGACGTTGATGCGCATGGCCGCGTCCCATGCCTCGGCGTTCGTCTCGACGGCATTGCCCATGGGGCCGCCGATGCCGACGTTGTTGACGAGCACATCGACGCGTCCCCACGTGTCGACGATTTTCTTCACCGCGGCCGCGCACGACGTCTGATCCGCGACATTGCCGACGACGACCATCGACGTGCCGCCCTCGGCATCGATCATCTCCTTCGTGGCATCGCCGAGTTCCTTGGTCGCATCGAGCAGCGCGACCTTACAGCCCTCGCGCGCGAGCAGGATGGCGGCGGCGCGCCCGTTGCCGATGCCCGGCGCGCGCGAACCAGCGCCCGTGACGATCGCGACTTTTCCCTCGAGCCCCATTTCCGGCATGTGCGCTTCCTCCGCTTGAGTTTGTTTGGCGCCAGACTGCACATGCGCGCCGATCTCAACAAGCCCGCTCCCTTTCATCCCTGAAATTCGTCTCGTTCCAGCTCGACGGCCGTGATGTAATGGTATAACGTAACATGCAGATCGATCATGCAGGAACCAAGAGAGACCTATGGATCAGCAACTTATGCAGCATCTCGTGCGGGGCGAGGCTCGGCGGGACGGTCGATTGCCGGTCACCGTGCTGTCCGGCTTCCTGGGCGCGGGCAAGACGACACTGCTCAACCACGTCTTGAACAATCGGGAGGGGCGGAAGGTCGCGGTCATCGTCAATGACATGAGCGAGGTGAACATCGATGCCGACTTGTTGCGTGATGGCGGCGCCAACCTCTCGCGAACGGACGAGGCGCTTGTCGAGATGTCGAACGGCTGCATCTGCTGCACGCTGCGCGACGATCTGTTGAATGAGGTGCGCCGTCTAGCGGAGGAGGGGAGGTTCGACTACCTGCTGATCGAGTCGACAGGGATCTCCGAGCCGCTGCCTGTCGCCGCGACATTCGATTTCCGTGACGAGAGCGGCGTAAGCCTCGGGGACGTTGCGCGCCTCGACACGATGGTCACGGTCGTCGATGCGGCCAATCTCCTCAAGCATTACGCATCGTCGGACTTCCTGACCGATCGCGGCCAATCCCTTGGCGAGGGTGACGAGCGTCCACTCGTGAACCTGCTCGTCGAGCAGATCGAGTTCGCCGATGTCGTGGTGCTCAACAAGTTGGATGTCGCGACACCACAGCAAGTCGAAGCTGCCCGCATGATCGTCCGTGCGCTCAATGCGAGCGCACGCATCGTCGAGACGGTCGAGGGGCAGGCGCCGCTCGATGAGATCCTCGACACGGGCCGCTTCGATTTCGAGAACGCACATCGCCATCCGCTCTGGTTCAAGGAGCTGAATGGCTTCAAGGACCACGTGCCCGAGACGGAAGAGTACGGTATTCGCAGCTTCGTCTATCGGGCGCGCCCACCGTTCGAACCTGCAAAGCTGCACGCTTTTCTCAACCAAGCGTGGCCCAATGTCGTGCGCGCCAAGGGCTTCTTCTGGATCGCGTCGCGGCCCCAATGGTGTGGCGAGATCAGCATGGCCGGCGCACTTGTCCGCCACAACGCCGCCGGCCTTTGGTGGGCGGCCATGCCCAAAGAGCGCTGGCCGCAAGAGCCGGAGCACGTGGCCATGATCCGGCGGCGCTGGAGCGAGCCCTTTGGCGACCGCAAGCAGGAGATCGTCTTCATCGGGACGCGCGACATGGACGAGGCCGCGATCAGGGCATCATTGGATCGCTGCCTGCTTCCCTTGCCGAAATCCGGACGCGTCGACACCAAACCCTGGCGACAGCTTCCTGATCCATTTCCAGCATGGGGCCGAACCGATGAACATGAGTGAGGACGAGGCCGCAGCGATTGCGGAGATCCACGAGCAGGATGTGGCGGAAGTGCGGGCGCTCCTGCAGGAGGCCATTCGCACTGCCGGCGCGCGGTGGCTGCCGATGAATGCCATCGTGGATGCGATGGTGCGCGAGCTCGGCGTCATACGAGGGCGCACGCCGTGCGTGCTGAAGCCCGGGCAGGCGCCTCAGGCGTGGGCGGTGCGTCGTGCAGTGAAACGCTCGTAGAGCCAGAGCAGGAGAAAGCAGGCGAGCAGCATACCCACACCGAAATCGAAGGCGGCGCGCGACGTGCCAGCAAATACGGCGAGGCGACCAGCGATGATCGGCCCGATCACGATCATCAGGTAGAACATCGAGAAATAGAGACCCATGCCCGTCGCCCGCGTGCCCGCAGTCAGCACGCGGCTCGGCAAGCTCATGATCGGCCCTGCGGGCAAGCCGGCAACAAGCCCGAGGGCGATGAACCAGAAGACCACCGCCTCGGCGCGGCCACTGATGAAGAGCATGAGAGCGGACAGCCCCAAGCCAGCAAATATGACTTCCGTGGAGCGGCCCGTGCGATCGGCGATGATGCCGCCCAGAGGAACCGACAGGGCCGCCATCCACAGCACGAGGCTCGTGGCCAAGCCCGCGGCCTGAAGACTCCAGCCGCGTTCCGTGAGCAGCGCGGTGCCATATCCGAACACCATGCCGAGAGCGGTATTGTAGAGACCCCAAATGCGGCCCGCCGTGATCACCGCCTTCAGGACGGTGCCGGCCGGCCATTCACCGTAGGGCGTGGCTGCGTCCTGTCCTGGTGGTGGTTGATAGAAGAGGGTGAGCAGCGCGAGACCAACTGCGGCAAAGACAACGGTGACTGCAGACACAGCGAAAACGCCGCCAGCGCTCGCCAGAGTCGGCAGGACGATGAGTGCGAGTGCGATACCTGCGGGCCACGAGTTGACGAAGATGCCCATGGCTGTGGCGATCTCCCGACCCGCGAACCAGTCCGTGATCATCTTCGACATCAGCACGTTGAGCAGAACGCCACCGATCCCGGCTACCAGGCGCCCGAGAAGCTGCCAGTACCAGCCCGCGGTGAGGGCCATGACCAGGCCACCGGCGATCATGAGTGCAAGGCCGAACAGAACCACCGACTTATCACCAAAGCGCCGACCGATCTCGCCACCCGGCACGGCAAAGACAATGCCCGGAGCGAGATAGAGGCTTATCAGCAGACCGATATCGGCAAGGGCGACGCCGAACGTCTGCATGAAAGTCGGCGAGACAGCACCGACAGCCTGGAACTGGAAGGCCATGGCGAGGCGCACGGTGAACAGGAGCGCCAATACGGTCCAACGATTCTGCATGAATAAGTCTCAGAGTGAGGAAGGCAGCATAGCTTACGTGCAATTCCGTCAATCTACGATCATTGCAGTGTGCCCACCGGACGGCAATAGTGCAGAGCCAAGCAAAGCCGGATCCAACACGGCCGATATGCAGGAGGAAAACGCACATGAGCGCATCGGTTCCGCCGCTTCAGCAGAATGCCACAGCTGATCTCGCGGCCTTTGCAAGTGCGCTGAACTTCGAGCAGATTCCACCGGCAGTCATCGCTCGCGTGCGACTGAGCCTGCTCGATGGCATCGGTGTTTGCCTTTATGGGGCCACGCGGCCATGGACGCGGCGCGTGCAGGACATCGTGCGTGCTCAGGAGGCTAAGCCTGTCGCGACGATCTTCGCGACGCGCCACAAGAGCTCGTGGTCGCAGGTGGCGCTCGCCAATGCGACGGCCGGGCACGCCTTCGAAATGGATGACATTCACACGGAGTCCGTCGTCCACCCGAACTCGCTGACGACGCCGATCGCGATTGGCTATGCCGAAGCGCATCCCGATGTGAGCGGTCGCGATCTGATGACCGCGATTGTCGCGGGCTGTGAGGTCGGCACGCGCATCGGCAATGCCGCGACGACGAGGCTCTTCCTCAATGGCTTTCATCCGCAGGGCACGAGTGGCGCATTCGTCGCGACGGCGACGGCGGGACGCCTGCTCGGTCTCGATGCGCGCACCATGCAGAACGCGCTGGGCATTGGCGGCTCCATGGCGGCAGGCCTGATGGCTGCGCAGGAAGGCGCGATGGTCAAGCGCCTGCACGCGGGACGGGCGGCCGAGGGCGGCGTCTATGCAGCAGAGCTGGCGAGACGAGGCTTCACCGGTATCTCCGATGTGGTCGAGGCGGGCTATGGCGGGTTCCTCAGCTCGTATTCGCGCGAGCCGAATGTGAAGCGGCTGACCGAAGGCTTGGGAAGCGTGTGGGAGACTGAGCGCATCGGCTTCAAGCTTTATCCTAATGTCACGAGCATCCACACATCGCTCGACGCGCTCCGACATATCATGAGTGCGCACGGGCTCGTCGCGAGCGATATCCGCGCCGTCGAGGTCGGTTGCGGGCACATGACGTTTGTCCACACGGCCTGGACGTATCGTGATGCCGGTGTCACCGCCGCGCAGATGAACATGTTCTACGGTCTAGCGGCCATGGCGACCGGTGGTGACGTGACGGTGGCGGATTACACGCCGGCCCGAATGCAGGATCCGGCGCTGCTTGGCTTCATCCCGCGCATCACGATCGATGAGGATGCTGAGCTCGAGGCCATGGGACATCGCTTCCGTCACGCCTGCCGCATGAAGGTCGCGACCACGGACGGGCGCACATTCAGCCACGAAATTCTCTATCGGCGTGGAAGCGCGGATAGCGATGTCGGCGGGGAAGAGGTCCGCCGCAAATTCGCGGGCAATGTGCGCGGTTTGCTGAGCGATGGAGATCGGGACCGCGTCGTTGAACTGGTCGGGATGTTGGACACTGCGGCGCACGTGCAGGAACTTTGCGATATTCTCGCAAACCGCGTGCACGTCGGCAGAGACTGAACAGCTCGAAGTCGCGAAGGCGAAGGTGTGACGCGCCGGCCCTGCGCCTTTCGCGCCACGAGCGTCCTCACGCTTTCGCGATTTCCCACTTTCGCCCTTTCATTCTCCGCCGATCTGCCTAAAAAGGCGCCATGTCCCTTCACGACCGAACATTCCCGGCGGACGCGCCTGCGTCCGGCCGCAGCCTCTGGCGCGCCGAGCTGACCGATACGGTCCGGCTCGCGACACCTATTGCGCTTACGCAGCTCGGCCAGATCGCCATGATGACGACTGATCTCATGCTGCTTGGGCGGCTCGGTGCAGATGTCGTCGCGGCGGCGGCGCTCGCGCATACGGTGCTGTTCGCAGCCTTCACGCTCGGCATGGGCCTCGTTGCAGCGGTGGCGCCGCTTGCGGCGCAGGCTTTCGGTGCGCGCGATCCTCGCGGCGTGCGCCGCGCGCTGCGCGTCGGTATGTGGGCCTCGGTCTTGGCAGGCGTGCCGCTGACGGCGCTCCAGTTCTGGGGCACGGACATCCTCCAGGCGCTCGGCCAGACACCGGAGAATGCGGCGCTCGCGGGCCGCTACCTCCTTGGCCTCGGCTGGTGCCTCATTCCGGCATGGATATTCATGGCCATTCGCGGTTTCATGGGTGCTGTGAACCGCCCCGAGCCGGCGCTCTGGATCACGCTGGTCGCGATCCCCACGAACCTAGTGCTGGCGTGGGCGCTCATCTATGGCGAGCTCGGCCTGCCGCGTCTCGACCTGCTCGGTGCCGGCATTGCGACGACGTTCGTGAACGTTGCCATGTGCGCCGTGGCACTCATCGTTTGCGTCACGCGGCGGCCCTTCAAGAAGTACCACGTGCTCGGACGCTTCTGGCGCTTCGACGGGCCGCTTTTCCGCAAGCTGCTCGTCGTCGGCTTGCCGATCGCTGGCGCCTATCTCCTCGAGTTCGGCGTGTTCGCGGCAGCGGCACTGCTGATGGGCACGATCAGCACGACCGCGCTCGCCGCGCATCAGATTGCGCTGCAGATTGCGGCCGTTCTGTTCATGGTGCCGTTCGGCATTTCCATTGCGGCCACGGTGCGGGTCGGACATGCCGTTGGCCGGCGTGACGCGGCGGCCACGCGACGCGCAGGCCTCGCTGCACTCGCCCTCGGTGCGGGGTTCATGGTCATCATGACGGGGCTCGTCGCGCTCGCGCGCGATGTGCTGCCTGTGATGTTCCTCGGCAGCCAGACTCCGGAGACGGCAGCGACGTTCGCGCTCACGGCGACGCTGCTTCTGGTCGGCATGTTCTTCTTCATTGCCGATGGTCTGCAGACGGTTGCTGCGGGTGCACTCAGAGGCTTGAACGACACGCGCATGCCGCTGGTGTTTGCGACGATCAGCTTCTGGGTGATCGGCTTTACGGCTTGCTGGTGGTTTGGCTTCAGGGCGGATCTCGGCGCCATCGGCGTGTGGATCGGTCTGACGATCGGCATCCTGGTCTATGCGGTGCTGCTGGTGACGCGCTTCCACGTGCTGACTGCGCGTGGGTACATGCCGGAGGTCGGCCACGCCGTAAGTGCAGCCTCCCACTAAGGTGGCTGGTGTCCGCGCAGCCGGCCAACTAACATCTGCCGTGCGCCATCAGGCGGGAGAGATGTCAGGAGGACGCGTAATGGCATACCGCGGCATGACCGTGGAGCTCATCAAGCTCAAAGGCGACAAGGGCGATCAGATCACTGCATACACGGCACGCCCCGAAGGGCCAGGGCCGTTCCCCGGCGTGGTGCTCGTCCATCACCTTCCGGGATGGAGTGAGCTCTATATCGAGATGACGCGCAAGTTCGCGCACTACGGCTATCTCGCGATCTGCGCGAACCTTTACGAGCGCAACGGCCAGGGCGATCCGGACGACGTTGCTGCCAAGGTGCGCGCGGAAGGCGGCGTGGCCGATGCGCAGGTCGTCGGCGACACCGAAGCGGCTGTTAAGTGGATGCGCGCGCAGTCAGGACACAACGGCAAGGTTGGCATCTTCGGCTCCTGCTCCGGTGGCCGGCACGCCTTTCTGTATGCCTGCCAGAAGAAGGACGTCGATGCGTGCGTCGATCTCTGGGGCGGTCGCGTCGTGATGCCCAAAGAGGATCTCAACGCGAAGACACCGGTCGCGCCGATCGATCTCACGAAGGATCTTTCCTGCCCGCTGCTCGGCCTGTTCGGCAACGAGGATCGCGCGCCGAGCCCCGAGCAGGTGGACCAGCACGAGGCCGAGCTGAAGAAATACGGCAAGGACTACGAGTTCCACCGCTATGAGGGCGCGGGCCACGGCTTCTTCTACTACCATCGTCCGCTCTATCGGGTGGATCAGGCGCTCGACGGCTGGAAGAAGGTCTTCGCATTCTTCGGCAAGCATCTCGCGGGGTAATGAGCCATGTGCACATCGATCGTTGAAATCGCGCCGGCTGAGGGCATGGCCAAGGCCGATGGTGAATGGTTCCCGGTCACGACTTCGGTCGTGGCCTATGATCACGCTCGGCACGCACTGCTCGGCGACGTCATCACGCTCGATTTCATCAATACCGATCTGCCGCCAAGCGCGCGTGCGGCCGTCGAGCTGTCGCTTGTTGCGGCCAAGGCTCTGCACGCAGCGCTCGCGAAGGCCATTGTTGAAGCCGATATCGAAGAAGCCGAGCGGGCGGAGAGCATTGCCGAGCAGGCGCGTCGGAAGGCACCGTTGCTGATTGCGGCCGAGTGATCGCGTGGGCTAGGACTGCGTGGCCGCCAAGCGCGGAGGTGCGCTGCAATCGCGTCGAGCCCCTCGGCCGCGACCGCCGTTACAACATCAGCCTCTGGTGAGTATCTTGGCGACGAGATCAGCTAGGTTCCGCGCGCCGAACTTGCGCAGTATATTGGCACGGTGGAACTCTATCGTGCGATGACTGACGCCGAGCGCCCGCGCGGTCTCCTTACTCGAGGCGCCCTTGACGACAAAGGCGAGGGAGATGCGCTCGCTGGGCGTAAGCCCTTCGTCGTGGTCCGGTATTGGCGTGGATAGAATATCTACGGCGCCGTTGAGGCGGCCAATTTCCCTCTGCACCTCGGCCAGTTCTGGCGTTGCGAGAATTTCCCACCGGCCGTTGCGCCGGGCCAGCGAGAAATTGTGACTGCGCGCCACGTCGAGCAGATCAACCGCGCGGAGGGCCTTCAGCGAATACGTGCACAGGACCATCATTCTGTGTCTGGCGACAGAGTTGTCGGACAAGCCTTCATGTTCATGGAAGGCCTTCCATTGGTTTTCCTCGAACCAGAAGGCATTCCCGCTCACTCGCATGCCGACGAAGCCCTTGGCCTGAGCTTCAGCAAGCTTCGCACGCCAGCTGGTCGTGATGCGACGCGAATCGAATCTGCCTCCTTTCGCCTGCGAGCTGTAGCCAGTAACAAGTTCGATGCGGCCGGCCGCAAGATGCTTTTCGAAGCACTTGTGCCTTTTGGTCAGGCCATTGATCGCAGCACGGCGAGAAACTGGTGCGGAGAGTGCCCAGATGCAGAATTCGTTGTTTTCGAGACCGGCGGCGAAGTAGCCCGCATGTGCATCAATGAGATCCTGTGCCGTCTCATAGAAGAGGCAGACATGCGCGCCCCACGGTATTGAGCCCACGGGCTTAATGCCCGATGGGCGACGCTCTGGATCCAATTTGGCACCGCGATGTCTGCGTGCAGGTCGCGGCATGCTTTATCCAGCGCTACTACCATGAGTTGCTTCCGACAGGGAGGCGTTGAAGCACGAACCCCGCCACTTTGATCGACATAGCCAATACCGTTCCGGGCGAGCTACTCGTAGTACTACCAGCACTTCGACACGCGTCCCGCAGGTAGCGTTTTATGCGCACATCAAAAGTCGAAAATGCCCGGCAGATTGCTCGGTTGAGACTTGTGGCGAATGGTTCCCCGTGGACGCATTCAATCGTCCCATATGGTCAACCGCGCCGCGCACTGCTGGGGGACGTCACTAGCGTCGATTTCATCAAGCATCTAAATATCGGTCTGCCCTACAGGGTACGCGCGGCCGCCGAGCTGGCGCCAATCGCGGGACAGGGCACACACGCAGTGCTCGCCGCCGCGTCGGCTGGTGCAGCGTCAGCACCTCGGCAGCATTTTCGCGACGAGCTCGGCCAGATTGCGCGCGCCGGACTTGCGCAGGATACTGGTACGATGGAGTTCGATTGTGCGATGACTGATGCCGAGCTCCCGCGCGGTCTCCTTGCTCGATGCGCCATTGACGACATAGGCGAGTGAGATGCGCTCGCTGAGCGTAAGTGCCTCGATACCCGGCATTGAATTGGCGAGAACATGTGTGCCCCAAGGCATCACGCTCACCGGCTGCATGATTGATGCTGTATCTGGTCTGGCACCACGAAATTTGCGGTCGCGTTGCGACATTGCATCCCCAGCACTATTCCGAAGTGTGATGTTCTGCAGAGCGCTGAATCAAGAGATGCGCCAGTCGGATCGAGATTGCCGCTATCGTCCGAGGTGAGCTACTCGTAGAAATACCGGCACGCGGCGAGTGATCAGGGCCCATGCCCGATCCGGAACGCGGCTTGAAGTGCCTCGAAGGGAATTGGCGCCGGTGGATCAGCCGCTCGTGCAGCTTCAGCTTCTGGTGAGTATCTTGGCGACGAGATCGGTGAGGTTGCGTGCGCCAAACTTGCGCAGGACATTGGCACGGTGGAACTCGATCGTACGATGACTGACGCCGAGCGCCCGCGCGGCCTCCTTGCTCGATGCGCCCTTGACGACATAGGCGAGTGAGATGCGCTCGCTAGGCGTAAGTGTTTCGTCGAGGTCCGGCATTGGCGTGGAGAGAACATCTATGGCGCCGTTGAGGCGGCCGATTTCCCGCCGCGCCTCGGCGAGCTCTGGCGTTGCGAGAAATTCCCAGCGGCCGTTGCGCCGGGCGAGCGAGAAATTGTGGCTGCGTGCCACGTCGAGCAGATCCACAGCGCGGCCGGCCTTCAGACAATACGTGCAAAGGACAATCATTCTGTGTCCGGCCAGAGAATTGTCGAGCTCCTGCTCATATTCACAGAAGACCTTCCATTGGTTTTCCTCGAACCAAAAGGCATTGCCGCTCACGCGCAGGCCGGCGAAGCCCTTGGACTGAGCCTCAGCAAGCTTCGCGTGCCAGCCAGCCGTTATGCGTAAGGAGTCGAATTTGCCCCCCTTGAGATACCAGCTATAGCCAGGAACAAGTTCGACGCGGCCCGCCGCAAGGTGCTTTGCGAAGCCCTTGATCCTTTTTGTCAGGCCATTGATCGCAGCAGTGCGAGAAACTGGCGCGGAGAGCGCCCAGATGCAACACTCGTTGTTTTCGAGGCCGGCAGCGAAGTAGCCCGCAATTGCATCAATGAGATCCTGCGGCGTCTCATAGAAGAGGCAGATATGCGCTCCCCAGGGTATTGAGCCCACGGGACGAATGCCTGATGGGCGACGCTCTAGATCCTGTTCGGCACCAATATGTCTGCGTATTGGTTGCGGCATGGCAGCCCCCGCGCCGATGCGAGCCAGACAGCACTGTCGGACTAATCTGCGGCGTCCAGGTAATACTACGAGTAGCTCGCCCCGGACGATAGTGGCTAATTCGATCCCAGTGGCGCGATGCGTGGTTCGGCGCCTTCCTGTTGGAAATCAGACTTCGGCAATTCTGCGGGGATGCCATGCGGATGCAGGATCCGGACCATACCATTGAGCTTCGTCGTGTCAACGGCGTGAATTCGGCGGCGGGGGGCCCGGCCGAGGCGGGAAGCATTCCGGTGGCCTTTGCATGAAAAAGTCCATTGGATGCTTCCTGCCCGAGTTTCCCACCGACGGAAATCCAAAGCGTTCGAAAGAGCTCAAAGCGAAGCTCGCGGACGCCCTGAGCTTGACGACAAATGAGATCGATCAGGCTGTCGTCATAGCGGATGCCAAGGATAGCGATCTACGCGTGGTCTACGCAAATCGCGCCTTCGAGGCGATCACAGGGTACGCGAGCAGCTATGCGGTCGGACGAAACTGTCGCTTTCTTCAGCGCGACGAGCGCGATCAGCCCGAGATCCACAAGATCCGCCAGGCGATTGCAGCTCGCGCATCCGTATCTGTGACGATACGGAACTATCGGAAGGATGGGACGCCGTTCTGGAATGGATTGCGCCTTCTGCCAGTGTTCTCGGAAGCTGGTGAGCTTACCTACTACGTCGGGCTGATGCGCGATGTGTCCGTTGCAGCCTCGCTATCGGATCTGAATTGCAGCGAGCGTCACATCGATCCGCTGACCGGGCTGCGCGACCGATATGACCTAGTACGCCACCTCGATAGCCTCACGGCATCTGGCCAAACGTGCCATCTGCTCATGGTGAAGCTGGATGTCGGAGGATTCCGGCAGGTCAACAGCCGCTTTGGCCCCGCGCTCGGGGATGCACTCCTTCAGCAGATCGCACGACGTTTGGCTTGTCTGCAGGCGGAGGCCATAGCGCGCGTGGGCGCCGACGAGTTCGTCGTCGCCCAATGTTTGGATCGGCGCGAGGCCGTTGACGGCTGGCTGAGCAAGATTTGTAGCAGCCTAGAGCAGAAATACTTTCTTGCTGGCATCGAAACCAAAGTGGACTTCTCCGTAGGGTTTCTCGTTGTCAACTTGAACTCCGGACAGAGATCGATGGAAGCGGGGCTCTTCTCGCTTTGAGGGAGCCGGCCGCGTCGCGGACCACGCACGTGCGGAAATGGCGCGATATCGGCGCTATTGTGCTTGGTGCTGGATCGCAACCATGCTTGCCCCGAGTGCCGAGGCAATGCACACGGCTTTGGCGACAGCCCTTGCCGAGGCTGATCGCCGACTGGTGAGAGGCTCAGGTCGCGCGCGCGGCCCAGTTGCGGACGTGCGCCGCGATCGCGTCGAGGCCGTCAGTAAGCGCCGCCGGCCCTGGTTGAAGGATGATCGGCGATTTGATTTCAAAGACGGCATTGGTACGCATGGCCGGGATGGTGTCGAATCCCGGCCGTGCGCGCACCTGCTCGGGACGGAATTTCTTGCCGCACCACGAGCCGAGGATGATGTCGGGCGCGGCGGCGATCACGCGCTCTGGTGGGATGATGCGATCCTTGGCTGACTTGCGCTCGGCGAGATCGCTGCAGATGTCGATCCCGCCCGCGATGCCGATAAGCTCTGAAACCCAGCCGATGCCGCTGATCATCGGCTCGTTCCATTCCTCGAAGTAGACCCTCGGTCGACGCGGCAGTGTGGCTGACTCTCTTGTGGCGTGATCGAGGCGTGCTTCGAGACGCCTGGCAAGCTCATTGCCCTTCGCCGGCACACCGACCATGGCGCCAAGCAGGCGGATCATGTCGAGAATGCCGGCGACCGTGCGCTGATTGAAGGCGTGCACGGCTACGCCTTCGCGGATCAGGCTCGCGACGATGTCTGACTGGAGATCGGAGAAGGTGAGCACGAGATCCGGCTTCAGCGCGAGGATTTTCGGGATGTCAGCGCTGATGAAGGCGGAGACGCGCGGCTTCTCCTGCCTGACGCGCGCGGGCCGCACGGCATAGCCCGAAACACCGACGATGCGCGCATCCTCGCCGAGGAGATAGAGCGTCTCGACCGTCTCCTCGGTCAGGCAGACAATGCGATCGGGCGGAAAGGGCATGAGTTGCTTGCCAGGATCTACTGATACTTCTCCGCGCGACGTGTGAATTCGGCATAGCCGAGGCGCGCTTCGAAGGCGGCCTCGCTCTCGAGGTGCGGAGGTCCGAAGGCTTCGGACTTGCGCTCCATGGCGATCTTCAAGCTCGTTTGCAGCGCCTTGGTCGCGGCTCTCAGGCAGAAACCGTAGTCGATGACCAGATCGGCAGCGCCGTCCCAATCCGATGGATTGGGCACGCTCGGCAGATTGATCGTGACGATCTTTGTCCGCACATGCCGTCGGATCTGGCGCAGCATCTCCGGCGTTGCCCCCGTCGGGAAAAGATAGTCGACGCCGACCTCCTCGAAGGCCTTGAGACGCAGAATGGCCTCGTCGAGGTTCTTGGTCGCCCAGATGGCATCCGTGCGGGCAATAGTGGCGAGATCTTTCGAGCGACGCGCGTCGAGGGCCGCGCGCAGTTTCTGCTTCATGGCACCAAGCGGAATGAGGTGCTGCGGCAGTGTCGTATGCTTGCCGCCGGCATGATCCTCGATGTGGATCGCAGCCACGCCGGCACGCTCGAAGGCATCGATCGTGCGCCAGATATTGCCGGGCTCGAAGAAGCCGCCTTCCGCGTCCGCGACGACGGGCACCTTCACGGCATCGACGACAGCCTTCGTATGCCGAACGATCTCGTCGAGGGTCAGCGCACCGACATCCGGCAGTCCATAGCCGGCGGCGGCAGCAGCGTAGCTGCCCACATAGACGAGGCCGAATCCGGCTTCCTCAACCAGCTTGGCGCTCAGGGGATCATAGGCACCCGGCAGCACGACGGCCCTCCGACCATCGAGCGCCTTGGCCAGCGCCGCGGCATTGCGTGTCATTTCGCGCAGCTCTCCTCAATGCAGTCGTATCGACCCGCATTGAGCACTTCGGCGAGGCAATCCGCAAGGACGTGCGGGGCTTGCTTCGCCGACGAACCGGCTAGTGTGGTGATTCCGAAGTCCGCCACCACTTCGCGGCAGGTGTCAAAGCTCGTTCCAAAGCCCGCCGCAGATGGTGACGAACTTCGCAATCGGGACACTAGCGCGATTTGATCGCATTGGCGCTCTGCTTGTTGAAGCGGATGCCTACGCCGACCACGAACTTCGTGAAGGGTTTGCCATCTCCGCAGACCTGCCAGCGCGACGATACATTCTTGCAGTGCAATTTCGCGTCGGCAGGCGTGCTGGCGCCGATTGAGAGAATGCTTGCCCCCAGTGCCAGGAGCGTTGTCGTCAGTATGGAAGTCTTGGCGACGGTCATAACAGGTACTCCTCTCACATGCAGGGACGGGCATAGGCCGTGCAGTGCCAGACGAAGCTGTGGTGGCAGTAGTAGCTGCGGCTTTGGGCATTACCCCAGTTAGCCCGCGAGGAGCCCATGAGGGACTGCGCCTTGCTGTTCCAGGCGCCACGCGCCTTCTTCTGCGCATTGCCCTTGGTGACGGCGCTCTTGTTGCCTCCGGCAACGATTTTTGAGCCGTTGACGCCCTGATTGCCCTGGTAACAGATCGCTGCCTGCGCCGCCGAGAAGTGCGCGACCGTGAGGACGGTGCCTGTCGCGGCAACTTGCGCGATGCGCTTGAGGCTGAACGTGCTGAGCATGGTTCTCTCCCTTGCTATAAGGCGCGGAGTCGAGCCGGCCTTCACGCTCTCTGTCGCCGGCAGGCGCGGAAAGGTTCAAACCTGCTTAAGGGGGAGGGCCTTGCCGAGGGCCCGGCTCGCAAGATTTCCAGTCAGTCCGGGCTTGTCGTTTGGGCAGGTTCCGGCTTTTCGTGCCGGCTCGTTTCAGACATGCTTGGGGTAACCGGAACAGGAGCCGCAGCAATGCAACTGGGCGTATTCATCCCCATCGGGAACAACGGCTGGCTGATCAGCACGACCTCGCCGCAATACATGCCATCCTTCGATCTCAACAAGACGATCGTCGAGAAGGCCGAGAGATTTGGCTTCGACTTCGCGCTGTCGATGATCAAGCTGCACGGCTTCGGCGGGCCGTCGCAGTTCTGGGATCACAATCTGGAATCGTTCACGCTCATGGCGGGGCTGGCGGCGGTCACGAACCGCATCCAGCTGTTTGCAACATGCGCCGTCCTGACCATGCCCCCGCCGATCGCGGCGCGGATGGCCGTCACGATCGACAGCATCTCGCACGGACGCTTTGGCATAAACATCGTTTCCGGCTGGCAGCGGCGCGAATATACGCAGATGGGACTGTGGCCCGGCAGCGAGCACTACAAGCGCCGCTATGAGTACTGCGCGGAATACGTCACCGTCATGCGCGAGCTCTGGGAGACGGGGCATTCGGACTTCAAGGGCGACTTCTTTACCATGGACGACTGCCGGTGCAGTCCACTCCCGAGTACTCGCATTCCCATCATCTGCGCCGCCCAGAGCGATGCCGGCACGCGCTATGCGGCCCAGTATGCCGACTACAATTTCTGCAACAGCTTCGGCGTGAACAAGCCGACGTCGGTCGCGCCGAGCGTGGCGCGGCTTGTCGCGGCGACCGAGGAAACCGGTCGCGACTGCGGCGCCCTGATCCTGGTGATGATCATCGCCGACGAAACGGATGAAGCGGCGTTCGCCAAATGGGAGCACTACAAGGCGGGCATCGATCTCGTAGCCATTGCGCATCGCAATGAGCAGGCGAAGGACGACCCGAGCAAGGATATCTACTCGCAGGCCAACAAGCGCTCTATCGAGGGTGGCGACAGTCTCCCCACCAACCAGGGTGTCCTCTGCGGCTCTTATGCGTCCATCGCGCGTATGCTCGACGAGATGGCGGCCGTTCCGGGCGTGCAGGGCGTCATGATGACGTTCGACGACTTCGTGATCGGCATGGAGCAGTTCGGCACGCGTATTCTGCCGCTCATGCGCTGCCGCGAGAAGGTGCAGATGGCATCGTAAATGCCGAAGGGGGTTGCCTGACCCGGCCCGCGGCGCTAGCCATGCCCCGCATGAACGCCCGAGCGCACCGCTTCTGCATCGCCCCGATGATGGACTGGACAGACCGGCATTGCCGTTTCTTCCACCGTCAGCTGTCGACGCACGCGCGGCTCTACACGGAGATGCTGACCGTGCCGGCCGTGATTCACGGCAAGCGGGATCAGCTCCTCGGCTTCGACCCGACCGAGCATCCGATCGCGCTGCAACTCGGCGGCTCGGATCCGGCGGGGCTCGCGCAGGCCGCGCGGATCGGCGAGGACTGGGGCTACGACGAGATCAATCTGAACGTGGGCTGCCCGTCGGATCGGGTGCAGGTCGGCAGCTTCGGTGCCTGCCTCATGGCCGAGCCGGAGCTGGTCGCCGACTGCGTCGCGGCGATGAGGGCGGTCGTACGAATGCCGGTGACGGTCAAGTGCCGGATCGGCATCGATGATCAGGACAGCGAGGCCGATCTCGACCGCTTCATCGACACGGTCGCGAGCGCGGGCTGCGACACATTCATGGTGCACGCGCGCAAGGCCTGGCTGAAGGGGCTTTCGCCCAAGGAGAACCGCGAGATCCCGCCGCTCGACTATGAGCGGGTCGCCCGTCTCAAGGCACGACGACCGGAGCTGACGATAGTTTTGAATGGCGGGATCAGCTCGGTTGACGCGCGCCGCCTACCACACGCCATACATTCTGGCCGAGGTGGACCGGCGTCTGTTCGGCGATGCGCGCCCCGAGTTTAGCCGTGGCGACGTTCTGCGGGCGCTTGTCCCTTACATGGAGCGTCACACAGCAGAAGGCGGGCGGCCCTACGCCCTTCTGCGCCATATTCTCGGGCTCTATCACGGCCAGCCGCGCGCCCGGGCCTTCCGCCGGCTGCTCTCCGAGCAGGGGCCGCGGGCGACGGACGGTGGTGCGCTGATCCGCAAGGCGCTGGCACTCGTCGAGGGACAGGAATTTCCTGCCGCTGCCGAGTAATGCAAGGCTGAACTGCGGCAGATCAGCCCTCGCCTCACAGCGTTCAGGCTGCTAGAACGGCTCCAGATTCCGCAGTGCCCGCACGGGGCCGCCGAAGACGCACGAGGACCTGATGCTCGCCGACAAAGACCGCATCTTCACGAACCTCTACGGCTTCCATGACTGGCGCCTGGCCGGCGCAAAGTCCCGCGGCGCCTGGGATAATACCAAGGCCCTGATCGACATGGGGCAGGATGCCATTATCAACGAGATGAAGGCCTCCGGCTTGCGCGGGCGCGGCGGCGCCGGCTTCCCGACCGGGCTCAAGTGGTCGTTCATGCCGAAGAACGATCCGCGGCCCTCCTATCTGGTCGTCAATGCGGACGAGTCCGAGCCCGGCTCGTGCAAGGACCGCGAAATCATGCGCCACGACCCGCACCTGCTGGTCGAGGGCTGCCTCGTCGCTTCCTTCGCGATGCGTGCGCACACTTGCTACATCTACGTGCGCGGCGAGTTCATCCGCGAGCGCGAGCGCCTGCAGGCGGCCATCGACGAGGCCTACGAGGCCAAGCTGATCGGCAAGAACAATATCAACGGCTGGGATTTCGACTGCTACGTCCACCACGGCGCCGGCGCCTACATCTGCGGCGAGGAGACGGCGCTCCTCGAAAGCCTCGAGGGTAAGAAGGGCCAGCCGCGTCTGAAGCCGCCCTTCCCGGCGAACTCAGGCCTCTACGGCGCGCCGACGACCGTCAACAACGTCGAATCGATCGCGGTGACGCCGACCATCCTGCGCCGCGGCGCCACGTGGTTCGCAGGCCTCGGCAAGCCGAACAACACCGGGACGAAGCTCTTCCAGATCTCGGGCCACGTCGAGAAGCCCTGCGTGGTCGAGGAGGAGATGGGTATCCCCCTGCGCGAGCTGCTTGAGAAGCACGCGGGTGGGGTGCGCGGGGGCTGGGATAACCTGCTTGCCGTGATCCCCGGCGGCTCGTCCATGCCCTGCCTGCCCAAAGAGATCTGCGACGACCTGACGTTGGATTTCGATACGCTGTCGAAGCTCAAGAGCGGCATGGGTACGGCCGCCATCATCGTCATGGACAAGTCGACGGACATCATCGCCGCGATCCGGCGCATTGCCTACTTCTACAAACACGAGAGCTGCGGCCAGTGCACGCCGTGCCGCGAGGGCACGGGCTGGATGTGGCGGATGCTCGAGCGCCTGGAGCGCGGCGAGGCGGACTTCAAGGAAATAGACCTGCTGTTCGACGTCTCGAAGCAGGTCGAGGGCCACACCATCTGCGCGCTGGGTGATGCCGCGGCGTGGCCGGTGCAGGGCCTGCTGCGCAACTTCCGCCCTGTTATCGAGCAGCGCATCAGGGACCGTAAGGGCGCACTTGCCGTCGCGGCGGAGTAAGCAAAAACGCCGCCGGATGGTCCCGGCGGCGCTGATGCTGTCTTCTTGCGGATGTAAGATCGAGCAGGACGGCTTCTAGCGCCGCTTGGACGACTTGTCGTCATCGTCCTCGTCTTCCTCGCCGTCCTCGTCTTCATCCTCTTCTTCGTCGTCTTCGTCCTTGTCCTCGTCATCCTCGTCGCTGGCGCCGAGCTCGCGGACGGTCTCGAGAAGCTGCTCCTCGCCTTCTTCCTGCGAGTCGACCAACCACTCGGCGAGGATTTCGTCACCACGCATGAAGACGACTTTGAAGGGCTGCTCGTCGTCATCGCTCGGAACAACATCTGCAGTGATGAATGCCATGGCCAGTCTCCTGCTGCACTGAGAAGAGGGTGGGTGAGGTGCGCCATCCCGCCGGAGAAGTCAATCCCGCGGGAGATTGAAGATGTGATGACAGATGATCATCCGCCTTCGGCAACCTTCGCGAGTTCTTGGACGAGCCCGCGCACGCCCTTGAGCCGCGCCGATGGCACATCCCACTCAGCCTTGAAGAGGAGCTTCTGGTCGGGCGTGAGGCGTAGAAGACCCTTCGATGCCTGAATGAAGGCGACGAGCCCCTGCGCATTGGCGAACTGGCCCTTGCGAAAGAGGATCGAGGCGCCCTTCGGCCCGGCGTCGATCTCGGCGATGCCGGCGCGGCGGCACAAGGCCTTGATCTCCATGACATCGAGCAGATGCTCCACCTCGGCGGGGAGGGGGCCGAAGCGGTCGATCAGCTCCTCGGCAAAGGCGTCGATGTCCTCGCGCGACTTGAGGCTTGCGAGGCGGCGGTAGAGGCCAAGACGCACCTGCAGATCGGCGACATAGGTCTCAGGCAGCAGCATAGGCGTCCCGAGTGTGATCTGCGGGCTCCATTGCTCGTCGATCTCGCCGAGATCGCCGCCACGGATGGCTTCGATCGCCTCTTCCAACATCGACTGATACAACTCGAAGCCGACCTCGCGGATATGTCCGGACTGCTCATCGCCGAGCAGGTTGCCGGCGCCGCGGATATCGAGATCGTGCGAGGCGAGCGAGAAGCCGGCGCCGAGCGTGTCGAGGGAGTGCAGCACCTTGAGCCGCTTCTCGGCACCTTCGGTGAGGCGCTTGCCGGGTGGCGTCGTGAGGTAGGCATAGGCGCGCGTCTTGGAGCGGCCGACGCGACCACGAAGCTGATAGAGCTGGGCGAGGCCGAACATGTCGGCACGGTGCACGATCAGCGTGTTCGCGTTTGGAATGTCGAGGCCGGATTCGACGATCGCCGTCGAGAGCAGCACATCGTACTGGCCGTCGTAGAAGGCGCTCATGACATCTTCGAGCTGCGAGGGCGAGAGCTGGCCGTGCGCACGCACGACGCGCAGCTCCGGAACTTCCTCGGTCAGGAATTCCGCAACGTCGTCGAGATCGGTAATGCGGGGTACGACATAGAAAGACTGCCCGCCGCGGTGACGCTCGCGGCGCAGGGCCTCGCGGATGATGATCGGATCAAAGGGCGAGATGTACGTCCTGACGGCGAGACGGTCGATCGGCGGTGTCGTGATGAGCGATAGCTCGCGGACGCCCGAGAGAGCAAGCTGCAAGGTACGCGGGATGGGAGTCGCCGTGAGCGTGAGGACGTGGACATCCTCCTTGAGCTGCTTCAGACGCTCCTTGTGGCCGACGCCGAAGTGCTGCTCCTCATCGACAATGAGCAGGCCGAGGCGGGCGAACTGGATCTGCCTGCCGAGCAGGGCGTGCGTACCGACGACGATATCGATGGTGCCGTCCTTGAGACCGGCCTTGACCTCGGCGAGCTCTTTCGTGTTCACGAGCCGCGAGGCGCGGCCGATGCGAATGGGCAAGCCTTTAAAGCGGTCGACGAAGGTTTTGTAGTGCTGGCGCGCGAGGAGCGTCGTCGGCACGACGACGGCAACCTGCAATCCTGCCATGGCTGCGATGAAAGCCGCGCGCAGACCGACTTCCGTCTTGCCGAAGCCGACATCGCCGCACACGAGGCGGTCCATCGGTCGGCCCGACGTGAGGTCGCCGAGCACAGCGTCGATGCTCTGAGCCTGATCCTCGGTCTCCTGGTGGGGAAAGCGTGCGACGAACTCTGCATAGGCGCCTTCAGGCGCTTCCAGCACGGGCGCGGATTTGAGCTGGCGCAAGGCCGCAACCTTGATCAACTCGCCGGCGATCTCGCGCAGGCGCTGGCGCAGCTTGGCCTTGCGCGTCTGCCAACCGACACCGCCGAGGCGATCGAGCTGTGCGTTCGTCTCGTCCGAACCGTAGCGCGAGAGCAGCTCGATGTTCTGGACGGGCAGGTAAAGCTTATCGCCGCCGGCATAGTCGAGCTCGAGACAGTCGTACGGTGCGCCGAGCGCCTCGATCGTCTTGAGGCCAACGAAGCGACCGATGCCGTGATCGGCGTGCACGACGAGGTCGCCAACCGTGAGACTGGTTGCCTCCGTGATGACGTCGGCGGCGCGGCGCGAGCGCTTCTTCGGCCGGATGAGGCGGTCGCCGAGTACGTCCTGCTCGGCAATGACGGCGAGATCGCTCGTCTCGAAGCCGCGCTCAAGGCCAAGCGTTGCGAGAAGCGGTGTCGTCTGCGGGAGGACGAGGCCCTCGGCGAGATTGGCAATGCGTGCGGGCTTTGCCAGACCGTGTTCGGCAAGCAAGCTGGCGAGGCGCTCGCCGGCACCGGTCGTCCATGCGGCCAGGACGACGCGCTTGCCGCCGGCTTGCAGCGACTTCACGTGCCCGACGACGGCGTCGAATATATTGACGTTCTCGCTGTTGCGCTCGGCGGCGAACGTGCGGCCCGGCCGGCCGCCGAAATCGCGCTGGCGAATAGCCTCGGAGGGCGCTGCGCCGAAGGCAGTGAAGCGCAGCAGAAAGCGCTTCGCCAGCGCAGCACGCCATTCCTTGTCGCTCAAATACGTCCGATCGGGCGGGAGCGGCTTGTAGGGCGCTGCGCCAAAGGCCGTTGTCTCGAGACCGTTGACGCGCGCTTCGTAGTGCTCGCGGATCTGCTCGAGGCGATCGGCAATCGTCTCGTCCATCATGGGGTCGAAGCTCAACAGCGCGTCGGGCGCGTAGTCGAAAAGCGTGTCCAAGTGATCATGGAAGAGCGCGAGCCAGTGCTCCATACCGGGATAGCGTTGGCCGCTGCTCACAGCCTCATAGAGCGGATCGTCACCTTTCACGGCGCCGAATGCCGCGACATAGCCCTGGCGGAAGCGGCTCTCGGCCTCGGGCCCGTAAGCGAGCTCGCTCACCGGCATGAGCACGAGCTTCTGGACGATTTTGCCTGTGCGCTGGGTTTCTGGATCGAACGCCTTGATGCTCTCGATGGTGTCGCCGAAGAAATCGAGGCGGACGGGCGTGGATCGACCGGGCGGAAAGAGATCGATGAGACTACCGCGCACGGCGAACTCGCCGGGCTCCATGACGGTCCCCGTGCGCACGAAGCCCGCGCGTGTCAGGCGCTCGATGAGGCGCGTGCGGTCGACGCGCTGGCCGGGCGCCAGGGGGCGGAGTGCGCGGCGCAGGAAATCTCGCGACGGTACGCGCTGGAGAACTGCGTTGGCCGTCGTGAGGACGATGGTCGGGGCCTTCGAGCTGCCAGCAATAAGGCGCGCGAGCCCGGCAATGCGGCGCGCAACGATCTCGGCTTCGGGGCCTACGCGGTCATAGGGAACGGTATCCCAGGCGGGAATGGAAATGATGCGTGTCTTGGGAGCGAAGAACCCGAGGCCAGCTTCGAGCTGCTCGAGACGGCGATCGTCGGCGGCGACGTGCAGCAGCGTCTGCGACGTGCCGTGGACAGCGCTCGCCTCATCCACGAGGCGGGCCAGCACGGCAGCGTCATAGCCCTCGGGCGCGCCGACGACGATCTCCTCGCCGGGGAGAATGGCGGGAGCGGCTGGGGGCTGTTTTGCGATCTGAGCTTGGGCCATCAATCTTACTTAGTGAGACGTCGCGCCGATGCCGTGAAAGGCCTGAATGTCGCGCAGCAGAGCGGCAACTGCGCTGCCTTCGTAAGACTGACCCATGATGAGCCAAGACTGGAGTTGCGGATCGGGCAGTGCCAGCAGTTCCTCGAATGTCGTGAGATCGGGTGCCGTCATGTCGGCAAGCCGGGCCTCGGCGTAACGCCCGAGGAGAAAATCCATTTCCTTGGTACCGCGGTGCTGGGCGCGGTAGAGGGCGCGGCGGCGGCGCGTTTCGTCGGTGGTCATTAAACGTGCGCTCCTTGGCCGGCGAAGAATCCCATCCGGCCCGCACGCCCGACAGCGGCAGGTTCCGTGGATGACTGAGATCGAACGGGGCCGGAGGCCACCGAATATCACAGGCTGTGATATAGCCCTTTGAAGGCGCCCGTCCAAGGGGCCACCCTGCGTCCGATAGAGCAGCCGACGAAAGCGTATGCGGCCAGATCAGCTTGCCCCCCTTTTTGGCTCGGCCCGCGCCCTGACGGGGGTCGGCCCGCGCCTGGAGCAGCTGCTCAAGAAGGCCGTGCGCCTGCCGCCGGGGATTGCGGCGCCACGGATTGTGGATCTTCTCTGGCACCTGCCGACCGGCGTCATCGACCGCCGTACCGCGCCGACCATCTCCGCCGCCGTTCCCGGAACGATCGCGACGCTCGAGGTGCGCGTACTGAAGCATCGCCCGAGCCCGCGCAACAACAACAAGGCGCCGTACAAAGTGGCGTGCGAGGACGACACGGGGCAGATCGATCTTGTGTTCTTCCATGCCGATCGCGGCTTCATCGAGCGCCAGTTGCCGGTAGGTTCGGTGCGCTTCATCTCGGGGCGGATCGAGCACTACAACGATCGCGTTCAGATGACGCATCCCGACTACATCGTCGCGCCGGAAGCCCGCGATGACCTGCCGCTGCTGGAGCCGGTCTACCCGCTGACGGCGGGGCTCTCGGGGAAGGTGCTCGGCAAGGCTTTGCGCCAGGCTATGGAGCGTCTGCCAGCGCTGGCGGAGTGGCAAGAGACGGAATGGCTCGCCAAGAAGCAGTGGCCGCCGATCGGCGAAGCCTTAGTGCGATTGCACCGGCCGACGGACGCCGGCGATGTGTCGCCGGGTGGGGTGCCATGGCAGCGGCTTGCCTACGACGAGTTGCTGGCCGGGCAGATCGCGCTTGGTCTCGTGCGCCAGAGCCTCAAGGCGCGGCCGGGTCGTTCAGTTATCGGCAATGGTGCCATCCGCACGCGTATCGCGGGGGCACTCCCTTTTGCACTCACGAACTCGCAGCAGAAGGCCATCGTCGATATTGCAAAGGACATGGCGGCGCCGCATCGGATGCTGCGGCTGCTGCAGGGCGATGTCGGCTCGGGCAAGACGGTCGTCGCGCTCATGGCCATGGCCAATGCTGTGGAGGCAGGCGCACAGGCGGCACTCATGGCGCCGACGGAAGTGCTCGCGCGCCAGCATCTGGAGACCATCGAGCCGTTGGCGACTGCCTCGGGTTTGCGCGTCGGCCTGCTCACGGGACGTGAGAAGGGCAAGCCGCGACGTGAGCTGTTGGAGCGACTGGCTGCCGGCGAGATCGACATTCTGATCGGCACGCACGCGCTCTTCCAGGATGACGTGGCATTTCACGATCTCGCCTTTGCCGTCATAGACGAGCAGCACCGCTTTGGCGTGCATCAGCGTCTTGCCCTGCAGGCCAAGGGAAAGGATGGCGGAACGGACGTGCTCGTAATGACGGCGACGCCGATCCCGCGCACGCTCCTCATGACGCACTACGGCGACCTCGATGTCTCGCGCCTGACAGAGAAACCGGCGGGGCGTAAGCCCGTCGATACGCGACTAGCCAGTGTGGAGCGCATCGAGGAGATCATCGACGGCTTGAAGCGCGCGGTGAACGAGGGCGCGCAGATCTACTGGGTGTGCCCGCTGATCGAGAGCACGGAAACGTCAGAGCTTGCCGCAGCCGAGGCGCGCGCCGCTCACCTTGCGCAGGTGCTGGGGCCCGGCAAGGTGGGTCTCCTGCACGGCGCGATGTCCGGTGCAGCCAAGGACGAGACCATGGCTGCATTCTCGTCAGGAAAGCTTGCCGTGCTGGTCGCGACGACGGTCATCGAGGTCGGTGTGAACGTGCCAAACGCCTCGATCATGGTCATCGAGCACGCCGAGCGATTCGGTCTTGCGCAGCTCCACCAGTTGCGCGGGCGCGTCGGGCGCGGCTCGCGGCAATCCTTCTGCATCCTGCTCTACAAGGGGCCGCTCGGCGAGACGGCACGGTCGCGGCTTGAGATGATGCGCGCGACGGAGGATGGCTTTCTCATTGCCGAGAAGGATCTGGAGCTGCGGGGCGGCGGCGAAGTGCTCGGCGCACGCCAGAGCGGGGCGCCGGAGTTTCGCGTGGCGGAAGTGCCGGGCTTTCCGGAGCTGCTGGCTGCGGCGCGCGATGATGCGACACTACTGTTACAGCGTGATCCCAGGCTCACGAGCCCGCGCGGCGCGGCGATCCGCGTCCTTCTGTATCTCTTCGAGTGCGATGAGGCCGTGCGCCTCTTTCATGCGGCCTGAGGTTCAGGTCGTGCGCACGAGACGCGCGGCGTAGAAGCCGTCCATGCCCGATTTGAAGGGCGATGCAACCTGCAACTGGTTCGGTAGCGTGCGTAGATCGCCTGTTGGCGTGACCCATTCGGCGACGCCACCGACATCAAGGGCCGTGATCGGCTGGCGCGTGAAGCCCGAATTTGTACCGAGGAATTGGGCGATCTGCTCTTCGCCCTCCTCGTGTTCCAGCGAGCACGTGCAGTAAACGAGTGTGCCACCGGGCGCGACCATCGCTGCTGCCGAGGTGAGAAAGCGCGCCTGCAACTTGGCCAGGCGCGCGATATCAGCCTCCGTTTTGAGATGCATGAGATCGGGGTGGCGGCGAATGGTGCCGGTGGCTGAGCAGGGCGCGTCGAGCAGTACGGCATCGAAGGCTTCGGCAGGCTTCCAGTCGAGGATGTCCGCCTGCACTGTGCTCACGCGATCGGAGAGGCCGAGACGCTGCATGTTGACGTCGAGGCGATTGAGGCGGATGGCCGAATGATCGACGGCGAATACGCGCGCGCCGAGGTTCGCGAGCTGGGCTGTCTTGCCGCCGGGCGCTGCGCAGAGATCGGCGACGCGCTTCCCCACCACGTCACCCATGAGACGCGCCGGCAAGGCCGCTGCGGCATCCTGAACCCACCACGCGCCGTCGGCGAAGCCTTCGAGTTCCTCGACGGGCGCGTGCTCGCCAAGGCGGATGCTACCTTGGGGAAGCGCGAAGCCCTTGAGACGCTCGGCCCATGTCGAGACATCGCCAGAATTCTTGAGCGTAAGATCAAGCGCCGCTTCGTCGAGGCTTGCTTCGGCAATCTTCCGCGCGACGTCCGTGCCATAAATCTTCGACCAGCGCGCGAGAAACCAAGCCGGCATGTCGGCCGTAACGCCGTCGAGAGTCTTGAAAATGGCGGGGCCTTGCGCGGCGACTTTGCGCAGAACGGCATTGGCGAGCTTGCCGTAGCGCTCGGCCTTAGGATCGCGTTGCGCCTGCTCGACGGCGAGGTAGATCGCTGCGTGCCCCGGTGTGCCGAGCAGAAGAAGCTGGGCAGCAGCGGAAAGTAGGATCAACTCGGCGCGGCGGGCTTCGCGCGGCAGCGGCCGCTCGATGAAGCGATTGACCACGGCTGCGAGGCGTCCGTGGTGACGGAGGACGGTCGTCGCCAGCAGGCGTGCCAGTCCACGATCCCGGACATCGAGCTCACGCTGGCGAGCACCTGATTGCGTCGCTCCCAGCGCCTCGTCGAGCGTCTTGCCGCGCCCGAAGACATTCTCGAGGATGTCCACGGCCATCACGCGCGCGTCGAGCCCGGCAGCGGGTGGCGGCTCGGCGCGCGCTGGTTTCTTGCTCCTGTCGCCGGGGCCGCGAGAGACGGGCTGACCCGGTCGAATGGCCGTCTCGATGTCCGGGCGGCGGTAGCGCCGTTTGGGCGGCGCTTTTGTGCGATCTCGCTCCACGATCAATCCCAGGGGCCGCGGCTGCCCGAAGCGCCACCGCTCCACGGACCGGCCGAAGGGGGGGGCGCCGAGATCGGGGCGCTACGATAGCTTGTGATGCCCATCTCGCGGGCGAGGGCTTCGAGCTCAGCGACGCGGTTCTCGGTATTAGGATGAGTCGAGAAGAAGTTGTCGATGCCGTGCCCCGAGAGCGGGTTGATGATGAAAATGTGCGCCGTCGCTGGCGCAGCCTCGGCCGTAGGGTTCTCAATGCGCTGGGCAAAGCCGGCGATCTTGTGGAGGGCAGACGAGAGCCAGAGCGGATTGCCGCAGATCAGCGCGCCGAGCTTGTCCGCCTGATACTCGCGCGAGCGGCTGATGGCCATCTGCACGAGCATAGCCGCCATGGGTGCAAGAATGATCGCCGCGAGCGTAGCAATGATGCCGGCGCCGCCACCGTTGCTGCGGTTGCCACCGAACAGGGAATGGAACTGCAGCCACTGCGCGAGCATGGAAATGGCGCCGCCAATGGTCGCGGCGATGGTCATGATCAGCGTGTCGCGGTTCTTGATGTGCGCAAGCTCGTGCGCCATCACGCCGGCGACTTCCTCATGGCTCAGCGACTCGAGCAGGCCAGTGGTGGCAGCGACAGCGGCATTCTGCGGATTGCGGCCCGTCGCGAAGGCATTGGGCTGCGGGTTATGCAGCACGTAGACCTTCGGCATGGGCAGCTCGGCCCGGGCGGCGAGCTCCCGCACCATATTGTAGTATTCGGGCGCCGAATGCTCGTCGACTTCCTCGGCGTCGTGCATGCGCAGGACCATCTTGTCCGAGCGCCAGAAGCTGAAGGCATTCATCGCGAGCGCGATCAGGAACGCGATCACCATGCCTGTCTGGCCGCCGGCGATCCCGCCGATGGCCACGAAGATCGCGGTCAGCAGAGAGAGAAGGATGGCGGTCTTGGCGTAGGACATCGAGCACTCCTTGAATTCCGGCCGCCCGACCTCAAATCGGGACTACGGAACATGCGCATGGTATATGGTAAGTATTCGCTCGAATGCCAGATGGATCTGGCTATCAGGATACGGACGTGAGTAGCAAAGATACAGATGCCGTTGCTACCGGCCCCAGGGTTGGCGACGCAGAGGCGCCGAGGAAGCCCCTGAGCCCCGAGGCCCAGAGGGCGCTCGCCGAGGCCGAGGAGCGCCGCCGGCAGCGGGATGCCGCATCAAACGCTCCGCCGGCTGAGAAGGGCGGTCAAGCCGGCCCCGACCCCGTTCGCTACGGGGATTGGGAGAAGGGCGGCATTGTCTCGGACTTCTGAGGCGCCGTGCTCCGCTCCCTTCAGCATTAATACCTAGTTTCAGATCGGCACGAGTAAACCCGTCGCTCGATGAGCATCCAATCACGGCCGGTGAGCCAGCGACTCCCGGCAAGTCCTGTTCAGAGCTGCTGCAGCGGTAATCCCGCGACCTTCGCGGATTGAATTAAGGGATCATCAACCTTACAAATGCGTTACGCCCGCTAGCCCGGGCCTAGACCGGCCGCTTTAACCAGGCACGGCACGCGCGCTGCACTCATCCGGCAATCGTTGATGATTGTTTCAGGATGAAACTTATGCGCACGCAGATCCAGCAACTGATCGCGCGGTTCGGCAAGGCCGAAGAGGGCTCGATCGCCATCATGTTCGCGCTGACGTCCTTTGTTATAGTGATTGCCACCGGCCTCGCGATCGACGCCGGGCGCACCTATCACGCCGCCGTCAAGATGACGAGCGCGCTCGATGCAGCAGCACTGGCGGCTGCCAAGTCCATGCGCGAGGACGCCACCATGACGGACGACGAGCTGATCGCCGTCGCCGATCGCTATTTCCGGATCAATGTGGCCGGCACGGGCGGCAACTACGCCGTCATCGAGAACATTCAGGTCGCGATCGATCGTAACTTCGACACGATCTCGCTCACCCTGGCGAGCCATGTGCCGACGGTGTTCGGTCGCCTTGCGGGCGTCGACCGCATCAATATTCCCGTCGTATCGACTGCGGTCTATCAGAGCAGCGACATCGAGCTCGCACTTCAGCTCGATGTGACGGGTTCCATGGCTGGCAGCCGCCTCGCCGACCTCAAGTCCGCTGTAAACGAACTCCTCGACATCATGCTCCCCGACGGTGGGACCACGAACAAGGTTCGCATCGGGCTCGCGCCGTTCTCGGCCGGCGTCAATGCCGGTACATATGCATCAGCCGTCAGCGAAGGCCGCTCGCGCGATGGATGCGTGTATGAGCGCCGAAATCTTGTTGATCAGACGAGCGAGGCGCCTGCGATCGGCTCGAAATCCTTCAAGGTGCGCGAGGACCTGTCCGGCCGCAGCATCCAGTCCTGCCCGCGCAATGCTGCCATCGTTCCGTTGAGTAAAAGCAAAGCGGACCTCCGCACGACTGTCGAGAGCTACAGGGACGGCGGCACCACGGCCGGACACCTTGGCACAGCCTGGGGCTGGTATCTCCTGTCGCCGGAGTGGGCCAATGTCTGGTCGGCGGATTCGACGCCGGCGCCGTATCGTGATGGCAAGACCATCAAGGCGATCGTCGTGATGACCGATGGGGTCTACAACACCATCGGTGGCGTCAGCGGCGGCGACGCCTCCGCCACGGCCCGCCAGGCCGCGACTTTGGCAGAGGACACCTGCGAAGCTATGAAGGCGCAGGACATTCGTGTGTATGCCATCGGCTTTCAGGCACCCACTGCGGCGCTCGATATGCTGCGGGCGTGCGCCAGCGCGTCCGGGGGCTTCTTCGAAGCGACTGACGGCGAAAAGCTTCGCGCCGCTTTCCGTGCGATCGCCACGGAGCTTAACAACCTGCGCCTCAGCTCCTGAGGCAGCCCTCAGGCAGGCTCATCAACAAGCCGGCTCAGGCGCACGGCAGCCAGGAACTCTGTTTTGCGGTTCTCCTGGCGCCGCGTGGCCTCGGCATCCGCACCCCATTTCGTAACCTGCCAATCCTCGTCGATATGTGCAGCCTTCCAGGCGTCTTCGGGAGTCAGGTGGCCGGCCTGTACTGCCAGCATGAGAACGACCGAGCCGAGCAGCGTCGTCATCACGTGCGCCGAGGCAAGCTGGAACGACTCGAGCGGCGCCACGGCCGCTTCGACGGCGCCACGCGATGCGTCTGACTGACCGACAGGCATGAGACCCGTACAGACAGCGAGATCTGCGCCCATGCTCTCTCGCGCCCAATCGAGAATTGGATCCCATGCCGCGGCCTGGGCAGCGGCGAGCTCCGAAGGGCCGTCAGCGCGATAGCAGAGCAGATCGCTGCCAGCATACTTCACGATATCCGCGCGGACTTGCGGCTCGCGCCCTTCGACTTGGTCGCGCACGCTGTTGGCGAGGCGAGTAAGCGGCATGCTCATCGGATCAATGTGCTCGCGCTGGGCGTCCCATTCCTCCGCAATTGCCGTTGCCATTCTTGCAGTCGGCAGGACGAGCACGAGCTTGTTGGGTGTCCTGAGCGGGCGGCCGTCGAGATGCACGGCGTAACCGCCGCCACGCGCTTCGACGGTCACGTCCTTATAGAAGCGCTTCGGCAACGGACGCGCCTGCCCGCCGCGGGCGAGGTCGCTGGGATCGGATCTGCGGATCGGCTCATCGCTCATGGAATGGCCTCGCGCTGCAGGGCGAGGCGTTGTTCGATGGCATCGAGCAACTCATTGCCCTGCGTGATGATCGAGTGGGCGCCGGCGCCTCGCAGTCGATCACCCGTATGATAACCCCACGATACACCGATTGCACCGACGCCTGTCTGGCGCGCAGCGGCTCCCGTCTCGGCCATCGCCTGCAGGATCATGGAGGGATGCGGCTTGGAGGGATGATCGTCGGCCGTCTGAATGGTCACAAAATGACCCTCCCATTTTTCTTGCGCGAGCAGGCGGGCGACGCCACGCTTGGATTTTCCGGTAGCAATTCCGAGAACCGTATCCTTGCGCGCAGCAAGAGCCGAGATCGCTGCGGATATGCCGTCGTATAGAGTTTCCTGATGATCCGGCTGCGATCTGACGCCGACAAAACCATTCCTGTAAGCATCGATGATTTGGTGGCGCACGGTTTCGCTCTCGCTTGGCGCGAGAACGGCAAGGGCTTGAGGCAAGGACAGGCCGACTACGCCCAACACCTCGGCACGGCTCGGCGACGGCAATCCGATCGAGCCGAAAGCCAGGGACATGCTGCCGTAGATGGCGTGCTGACTGTCGATCAGCGTGCCGTCGCAGTCGAAAATGACCAGTTTCATTGAAGTCCTGGAAGTCCAGAAAGTTGAACGCCGTTCGTGCAGCGGATTGCGGCGCCAACCTACTTAGAAGGCGGGCGTATCCGGTTGTGCCCGCTTGGAGCTGGGAGGACATCGGCTGCCAGGAGCGAGCCCCATCTTGAGCGGCCCGCCAGCGGTGCCGTTTGTAAATCGTCTGGCAGATCACGATCGCGCAACAGAGTGTGTTGATCGAGCTGACGAGGCATAGTGCGCGGTCTCCAATTATGACTCCGGCATAGGCGGCGGTGCTTCCGTTGGCACAGGCCCAGAGCGTCCATGTGAGAAAAGAAACGGCCGTTGCGCCGTTCGTGTCTCGGGCTATGCGCACCATTTGCGGTACGTATGAAACGACACGGATCGTGTTGAAGAAGCTGAAGGCCGCGACAATCAATGGTTCGATCATTTGCGCGCTCGCGCTCCCGCATCCGTGGAATGAGATGCGTGAAGGCTCGCTTGCGCGCGTCAATGCGCCGTCATGCCGGCGCAATCCGCGAATTGACGGCTGGGAGGCGCTCGTTTCAGCCCGCAGGCTTCGCGCGCGTTGCGTGGCGATAGACGAGACCAGCCGCCGCCAGATCGGCGAGCGCATGGCCAGCAAACACGAAGAGCGCCCGCTGTTCCGGTGATGTTCGCAGCGTGTGCGCGGCGGTGGAGAGTAGGCTCAGATCCGCATCGAAACTGCCGGCGAACTTCATACGACCTTGCTGCACCAGGTATTCGCTCTGACGCACGTCGTCGGTGGCGACGACTTCAAAAGCGTCGAGGCTTTCGGCCTGCCAGGGATTTGCAAGATCGACCGCCGCGAGGAACACCCCGGGCTGCAGCCAGCGCGCATCGATAAATGGTTGTCCTGGTGCCCCGATCGGTACGGCACTGACGACGACATCGGCGCGCGCGATGGCGGCGCGAGGATCGTCCGTCGCCTCGGCTGCGAATCCTGCCTGTCGCGCCTCATCGGCAAAGCTCGAAGCCGTCGAGAGGCGCCGGCTATAGGCTGATACGTGTTCGAGTTCAGGAAGAACGCGCCTCAGGGCGGCGAGATGGCTTCTGGCCTGCGTGCCGCAACCGATGAAGGCGATGAATCGGCTGTCCGGGCGAGCCAGGCGCTGTGCTGCGATGGCGGACATGGCGGCGGTGCGGGCGGCAGTGATGGGCGCGGCATCCATCGTGGCGAGCAGCTCGCCGGTCGAGCGGCGGCTCAGCATCATGCTCGTGTGGATCGCGTTCGTGCCATCGTGTGGCACGACGCCCACCCATTTCACGGCGGCGAGGTCGCTGCGTCGATCGGCGGCCACCATGGCCTGGAAGAAGTGGCCGAGTGCAAGGTTCAGCGCGGCTTTGGGGAGGGCGTCGGCTTCGCCTGCGGCGAGGCTCGAGAAAGCTTCGCGGATGGCCTCCCTCAACTCATCCAGGTATGCGCAGGCTTCGTCCACGGCCTCGCGGTCGAGGTGCAGCACGCCGCTGGCAGGGCCTTCAGATGCCATGGAAATTTTGACCCGTGCTCAGTTGATCTAGCTGCATTCGCGACCTTACAGCGGACGCATCTCCTTGAACTTGCTTCCCTTATGAATGACGAGAAGCTTCGGGTGTGTATAACAAGGATCAACGGGGTGCGAAACGGACGCGCCTTGCGGCCGGCGCGTGCGGGGAGCCGGAAGGGGAGAGCCGCGATTAGGCGCTGCATTCAATGATGATCGAGCATTTGGCCGGCTGGGTGCGGGCGCGCGCCGGGTGGCAGCATATGGCACTAGCCGTGACGGCTGGCGCCGTCTCCGTCCTCGCCATGGCGCCTTTTCATTTCTGGCCAGTGCTCATGGCCACGCTGGCCGTGCTCGTATGGCAGATCGACGGGGCAGTCGCGCAGGCATCGAGCGGCTCGTGGCGCCGTGGGCCGGCAATGCGCTCAGCAGTTGTCGGCTGGGGCTTCGGCTTTGGCTATTTCTTTGCCGGGCTCTTCTGGATCGGCGAGGCCTTTCTCGTCGAAGCAGACAAGTTCGCGCTGCTCATTCCATTTGCAGTGACGCTCATGCCGGCGGGGCTCGCGCTGTTCTGGGCCGGCGCTGCCGCTTTGGTTTCACTGGCCTGGCGGCCGGGAACGACACGCGTGCTAGCGCTGGCGCTCGCGTTAGGCGCCGCGGAGTGGCTGCGCGGTCATGTGCTCACGGGATTTCCCTGGAACGTGCTGGGCTATGCGCTGACGTATCCGGAAAGTCTCATGCAGGCAGCGGGGTTGATCGGCATTTATGGGCTCACTGTCGTCGCCGTACTGGTGCTGGCGGCGCCGCTGGTGGCATGGGCGGATGGCGCGGCGGCGCGCGGTGTTGGCCTCCCGCTCGGGGCGATCGCCGTTCTCATGGTCTATGGCCACTGGCAGCTGGCGGGGCCGACGGCCCCGGAGGGTGCACGCGTGCGTCTCGTGCAGCCGAGCGTGCTCCAGCGCGAGAAGTGGCTGGCCGAGCATCAGCGCCGTATTTTCGACCTGCATCTCTCCCTGACGACTCGCAATGCTGCGGGCGTCGAGGACGCCGCCGCCGGTGTCGATCTCATCATCTGGCCCGAGGCGGCCATGCCCTTCCTGCCGCTCGATGCGCCGCAGGCTCTCGATCTCATCGCGAAAGTGCTGCCCGCGGGCGCGCATCTCATCTCTGGCGCCCTGCGTGCTGATCCGCCGGACCCGAGCCGGCCGGGTTTGCAGCGCCGCATTTACAACAGCCTCATCGCCTTTGGTCCTGGGGGGCAGGCCGTCGCCATTTATGACAAGATCCACCTCGTTCCCTTCGGTGAGTATCTGCCGCTCAATGATTGGCTCGATGCGATCGGCCTCGAGCCCCTGACCCGTCGCCGCGGTGGTTTCACACCGGGGCCGACACCACGCCCATTGATGAGTCTGCCTCGCGCGCCCACCTTCGCTCCACTCATCTGCTATGAGGCGATCTTCCCGCGCGCCATTATCCAGGGGAGCGAGCGCCCGGCCTTCTTGCTGAATGTCACAAACGATGGCTGGTTCGGGAATACGACAGGCCCCCGCCAGCATCTTCATCAGGCCCGCGTGCGCGCCGTGGAGGAGGGGCTGCCATTGCTCAGGGTCGCGAATAACGGAATCTCCGCTGTCATAGACGCGCGCGGGCGGGTGCTCCACCGCCTCGATCTGGATGTTGTCGGCGTGATCGATGCGCGACTGCCGCCCCCCATGGCGCCGACCATCTACAGCCGCCTTGGTGATTTGTCGTTCGCCCTGTTGCTTCTATGCGGCGTGATCGTCGTTTTTGGCCGACGACTGTTCACGGGGCGCACAGCCGGTATTTCGTGATCGGGGGAACACGGCTACATTCGCGCGTTTGCGATCGGGTGTGCCGATCGAAGAGGGGTTGGGGAATCTCGGTTGCGGCTCGGATACGGAATAGATGTGACCCCGGTGGGGGGAGTTGCGACGCGAGCGGCGCTGCTTATGGCGCTCGCTCTGTCACTTGCTGTGCCCGCAGCCGGCCAGGAGCCGGGCTGCACGCGCGAGGCCTTCGAATCGGTCGTCGGGCAATCCGCGGCTGCGCTGCGGGATCTCACCAGTAAGAATCGGCCGCACTTCCAATCCCGGCTGCGTGACCTCAAGGATAAGCGTGGCTGGTCGCACGATCAGTTCCTCAAGTTGGGCGCTCCGATCGTTCAGGACGAGCGGACTGAGGCCTTCGACAAGCAGTCGAGCGCGCTGCTCGCCGATATCGAGCGCATGGGTGCGGAGGGCTCGGCCGCGCCGAAGCCAGATTGCGCAGCGCTCGCTCGTTTGCGGGACCGCATGGAAGCGCTTGTCGATGCCCAGCGCCAGAAATGGGCGTACCTCATCGACAAAGTGGAGCGGGAGCTCGCGAGATGAGCGATCCCGCGGCGGACGCTCCGCCGCAGGCAGGTGGGGCCGCCGGCTGGCCGGCTTGGCGCCGGGTCGCCCTCGGTGGCGGCGGCGGCATGTTCGTCGGCATTGGTCTCGGACGTTTCTCCTATACGGCCATGGTGCCGGCGCTGATCTCCTCAGGCGAGCTGACGGCGCTCGAAGCCGGACGCGTCGGCGGGTTCAATTTCGCAGGCTTCGCGCTCGGCGCCATTCTTTCCGTGTCGCTGAGCGCGCGCTGGGGTGCCGCGCGCGTGCTGACGCTGGCCGTCGTACTTTCTGTGCTTGCGCTCGCCGCGTCGGCCGTACCCTTCGGATTTGCCTGGCTCGCATTCTGGCGCGGACTTGTCGGCATCACGGCGGGCATCATCATGGTGATGAGCCTTGCACTCATCGCAGCAACGGCACCTGCTACGCGCCGTCCGGTGGCTGGTGGGTTCGTCTTTGCGGGCGTCGGTCTCGCGATATTCATGACGGGCATTCTCGTGCCGCGCCTCCTCGCGTATGGACTAGAGACGGCGTGGCTAGGTCTCGCCGCCTGCGGATTTGCGGCCATGTGCCTTGCCATCTGGGGCTGGCGGGCCGCGCCGGAGCCAGCGACGCCGACACACGCGCGCCCTGTCTCGACGGTCGCGAGCCCGTGGACCTTGCCACTGTGGCTGCTTCTCGCGGGTCATTTCTTCTTCTCGATCGCGATCGTCCCGCACACACTCTACTGGGTCGACTATCTCGCGCGCGGTCTTGGTTTAGGCATCGCCGAGGGTGGTTTTCATTGGAGTGTGGTCGGTGTCGCGTCCGTCGCCGGACCGTGGTCCATGGCGGCGCTCGGACTGCTGCTCGGGACGGCCGTAGCGCTTCCGCTCTCGTTCATCACGCTCGGGCTCGGGATTGGCGCACCGATTCTGAGCAGTACCGGCAGCGTCCTGTTCCTGTCCTCCGTGCTGTTCGGTGCGCAGCCCGGTCTCTCGGCGCTCATGGCAGCGCGCGTGCGCGATCTCGCAGATGCCGAGCACATGCCACGGCTCATGCGCGCGATGATCCTGGCCAGCGCGGCCGGCGCCGTGGTCGCGGGAGCAGTATTGCCGCAGCTCTACGAGATGACGCAGAGCCACGTGCTGATCTTCGCCATAGGCGGCGTCGCCATGATCATCGGCGGGATACTCGTCGCCCCTTGGGCTGTAGTTCGTCGTTAGACGCTGCTGATCTTGAGGTCCGTGAACTTCACTTCGGGCGAGCGCTCCTCGATCCAGTTCAGCGTGAACGACGATTGCGCCATGAAGACCGGATCACCATCGAGATCGCGGGCGATCTGCAACCGGTTGCGCTCGATGAACTTGTCGAGATCGGCACGGTTCTCCGCCGAGATCCAGCGCACGGTGTCGCACGGCGCCGGATCGAAGCCCACGGGCAGACCGTACTCGTTGTGCAGCCGATCGGAGAGCACATCGAGCTGCAGCGCACCGATGACGCCCACGACCGGCGGCGAGCCATCGATCGGCGAGAAGAGCTGGACGGCGCCTTCTTCGGCCATCTCCTGCAAAGCCTCGCGCAGCTTCTTGGCGCGAATGGCGTCCTCGAGCCGTATGCGGCGCAGGATTTCCGGCGCGAAGCTCGGGATGCCCAGGAATTTCAGATCCTCGCCCTCTGTCAATGCGTCGCCAATGCGGAGCGTGCCACGGTTCGGAATGCCGACGACGTCTCCGGCAAAGGCTTCCTCCGCGATGGAGCGGTCCTGCGCGAAAAAGAACTGCGGCGAGGAGAGCGCCATGGTCTTGCCCGTGCGCACGATCTTGACGCGCATGTTGCGCGTGAGCTTGCCCGAACACACACGCATGAAGGCAATGCGGTCGCGATGGTTGGGATCCATGTTCGCCTGGATCTTGAAGACGACACCGGACATGGTCGGCTCGGTCGCCTCGACCAACCGCGTTGCCGCCTTTTGCGCGCGCGGCGGCGGCGCATGCGCGACGAGCGCATCGAGCAGATTGCGCACGCCGAAATTCTTGAGCGCGCTGCCGAAGTATACGGGCGTCAAGGTGCCGTGGCGGAAGGCTTCGAGATCGAACTGGCCGGCAGCACTCGTGACGAGCTCCATCTCGTCGCGCCAGCGCTGCGCATCGTCTTCCGACAGCAGCGTGTCGATGACGGGATCATCGGGACCCGAGGCCTCGATACCTTCCACATCCTCGTCGAGGCGCGTGATGTGGCGGCTCTGAAGATCGTACGTGCCGCGGAAATCGCGGCCGCGACCGATCGGCCAAACCATGGGCGCAGTGTCGAGTGCCAGCGTCTTCTCGATCTCGTCGAGGAGTTCCAGCGGTTCCTGGCTCTCGCGGTCCATCTTGTTAATGAATGTGATGATCGGAATATCGCGCAGGCGGCAGATCTCGAAGAGCTTGCGCGTACGCGCCTCGATGCCGCGCGCAGCGTCGATCACCATGATCGCGGCATCGACCGCCGTCAGCGTGCGGTAGGTGTGATCCGAGAAGTCCTCGTGGCCCGGCGTGTCGAGCAGGTTGAAGACCGTGTCGCGATACTCGAAGGTCATGACCGAGGTCACGACGGAGATGCCGCGTGCGCGCTCGATGGCCATCCAGTCCGAGCGCGTACGGCGCCGATCGCCTTTCGCGCGGACCTGGCCGGCGAGCTGAATCGCACCGCCGAACAGCAGCAGCTTCTCGGTCAGGGTCGTCTTGCCCGCGTCAGGATGCGAGATGATCGCGAACGTGCGTCGGCGAGCAACCTCGCGCGCGATCTCGCCACCGGGGCGGGCGCGGGGCTCGGGCTGTGCCGCGACCGCGGTCGGGCTTTCGTCGTTCACGGAATTCGGCCTCCAGGTACTGAATCGTGCGTGCGTATACCACTATATGGGGGCCGGGGTCACGGTGTGGCAGCCGTGCTGGTCTGCAGATCCTTTGGCGCTGGTGTCTAAGGTCCGTGCGCCCGCTTAGGGGGCCCTGAGCGAAAATATGTACTCGGCAAGCTGGCGCAGCTCCCGATCACCGAGCGCGGGGGTCGTCATCGGATGCGCCGGCATCGTGATGAGTGCCTGCAGGCGCTCCGGTGTCTGGTTTGGTCGATTGGCGACTTCGCTGAAGCTCGGCACGTAGACGCCCTGAAACGTCACGCCTTTTGCCGTGTGGATGCCATGGCAGCCGGCACATTGGCGGGCTGCGAGTTCCTCGCCGAGAGCACGTTGTGCATTGTCTGCGAGAGCGGGCACGTGCGCTGCGCATGCGGCGAGGAGTGTGATGCCTGCGAGGCCAGCCTTTACATGCCGCTTCATAGGGTCCTCCTGAGCCGAGTTCCGCAATGAGTTTTGCGCGCAAATTAACCGTGAGCAGGGTGCTGCCTTTAGGCTTCGACAGGACCTTTGGACCTTGAGCGCTCACATTTTGCGCAATGGCGTAAAGTAGTCCTTCGCAACTGATCCGGCTTGATGCGAATCAATACTCAATTGCCTCTCGCTGCCCGAACATCCCCGACGGAGAACGGGATGCGGGTTCAATCCGTCCGATCACGCGGCACATCGCGCATGAGGAATGCGACCGGCACCGAGAGCGCTGCGGTGATCGCGAACAGATAGAATGCATTGATATAACCGATCATGGCGGCCTGCCGCTGCAACTCGTTGGCGAGCGCGAGAAGTCCGCCCTGGCTGTCGAGATTCCAGAGCCCCACGACACCTGGATAGCCGAGCACCTTGTTGAAAGGCGAGATGTGCTCGGTGAAGGTCGAATAGCTCGCCGCGGTCGAACGCACGAGCAGGACGATCGAGAGCGAGATGAAGAGGCTCGATCCGAAGTTGCGCACGAGATGGAAGACGGACATGCCGTCCGTGATGCGGCCCTTGTCGAGCGTTGCGAAGGCGAGCACGGACATGGGCGTAAAAGCCAGGCCGAAGCCGAAGCCCTGGAGTGCGTTCGTCCACGCGACGTCGAAGTTCGTGAGGTTGATGTCGAGATTGGCCATGCCCCAGCCGGCAAGAGCCTGACAGGCGAGGCCGAGCGCGAGCGTCGTGCGCGGATAGAGCCGGGTCATGGGCACGATAATGAGGAACGAGGCCCAGTTGCCGAGTCCGCGCGCGGCAAGCAGCAGGCCGATGGAACTGTCGGGATAGCCGCGCAGATCGTGCAGGAGGCCAGGGAACAGCGCAATCGCGGTGAAGCTCAGCGCACCCATGACGAAGGCCACGATCAGGCCCAGCGCGAAGTTGCGGTCGAGCAGCAGGGTTGGATCGAGGAATGGCTTCTTGGCGCTGAAGGTGTGAATGAGAAAAACCCAGAACGCGCCGATCGCGATCAGCAGCTCGATCCAGATCTCGGTCGACTCGAACCAGTCGAGCCGATTGCCGCGGTCCATGATGAGCTGCGCGGCCGCGATGGCGACGGAGAGCGCAATGAAGCCCGTCCAGTCGAAGTGCCGATTCTCGCGTGAGGTGTGTTCGGAGAGTGCGAACCACGCGCATGTACCGGCGATAATGCCGGGCGGCACGATCATGAGAAAGGCCGCGCGCCAGCCGTAGTGCTCGCTGATGAAGCTGCCGACGAGCGGGCCCGATACCGGGCCGATGACCCCGCCGATACCCCAGATCATCATCATGAGGGCGTGCTGGTGGCGGGGAAATGTCGCGAGGATGATCGCCTGCCCCATAGGCATGATCGGTGCGCCGAACAGACCCTGGCCGATCCGAAAGAGGACGAGGGTCTCGAGGCTGGTCGCGAATGCGCAAAGAAGCGACGAGATCGTGAAGCCCAGCGTCGAGCCGAACATGACCATGCGCCAGCCGAGCCGGCTCGCCAGCCAGCCGACCAGCGGCGTTCCGATGGCGGTGGCGATGAGGTTGAAGGTGATCACCCAGGCGATCTGGTCCTGGGTCGCCGACATCGATCCCTTGATCTGCGGCAGGACCACATTGGCCATCGTGATCGTCATGCCGAAGAGCAGCGTGCAGAGCTGCACCATCAGCAGGATGAGCCATTGGCGGGCTGTGACGCTACCGAGTCCAGACGATGCGGTCTGCGTGGTCATGTCTATCGATGAGTGGGTGAGTGCCCGCACGGCAAGGGTGGGGCGTGCGGCGGCATAAGATCAGCTAACCGGGTGGCTGTCATCCATGGGGCTTCGCACGTGCGCTCGGAACAGGAAACCTCGCCCTGGCGTTGCATACCTGCCAGTATCTAGCCGACAGAGAGCGCTCGCGGGAGTTGTCACGATGAACATCGAGAGGCTCGATTTCGCGCCGGACGGGTTCATTCCCAACAACCCGGCGCTCGCCTTCGTCTGCTATCGCGGGGCGCTCGATATCGCCGGCCGAGAAGCAGAGCAGCGCATCATCCGCCATTTTGCGAAGAATGGGTGGGGCGATGCGTGGATCAACGGCATTTATCCCTTTCAGCACTATCACGCGACGGCTCACGAGGTGTTGGGCATAGCCAGGGGACGGGCCCTCGTCCAGTTCGGTGGTACCCATGGGCCTCACCTCGAGGTGACCGCAGGGGATGTCGTCCTGATCCCGGCAGGCATCGGCCATTGTCGTCTCGACATGAGCGGTGACCTCTCCGTCGTTGGCGCCTATCCCGAGGGGCAGGAGGCCGATCTGCGCCGCGCCACGGCCGGCGACTTCCAGGGCGCTGCCGAGCGGATCGTCAAGGTTCCGCCGCCACGGCTCGATCCGGTGACCGGCGCGGCATTTACTGTGGCACCGGCATCCGGCCGCTGAGCGGGGCCCTTGGCCGCTTTACGGTTTTCATCCTCTGGGCACTCGACTATGTATCTGCCCCGGCGGTGGGCCTCCCGCCGGCCCTTCCTGGAGTGCGCGACATGACTGCCAATGCCCCCGTGCCGAAGCCGGGCATCCTCGACATTCAGGCCTATGTTCCCGGCGAAAGCTCGGTGCCGGGTGGTCTGAAGCCGATCAAGCTCTCGTCCAACGAAACGCCGCTCGGCGCGAGTCCGAAAGCCGTTGCCGCGTACCAGGCGCTCGCGCACGAGCTGGCACTCTATCCGGACGGTGCCGCGACGGCGCTGCGCAACGCCATCGGCAAGGCGTATGGCCTCAATCCCGCGCACATCGTCTGTGGCACCGGCTCCGACGAGCTGTTGAATCTCCTGGCGCACGCCTATGCCGGTCCGGGCGACGAGGTACTGTTCACCGAGCACGGCTTCCTCGTCTACAAGATCGTGACGCTCGGCAATGGTGCGACGCCCGTCATTGCGCCCGAGAAGGACTACCGCACGGATGTCGACGCGCTCATCGCACGTTTGACGCCGCATACGAAGATCGTCTTCCTCGCCAATCCCAACAATCCCACGGGGACGTATATTCCGTTCGACGAAGTGCGTCGCCTGCACGCGGCGCTCCGGCCGGACACGCTGCTCGTGCTCGACTCGGCCTATGCCGAATACGTGCGCCGCAATGACTACGAGGCCGGCATCGAGCTCGTCGCGACAACGCAGAACACCGTGATGACGCGGACATTCTCGAAGATCTACGGTCTTGCGGGGTTGCGCCTGGGATGGGCGTACTGCCCCGCGGGCATTGCTGACGTGCTCAACCGCATTCGCGGACCGTTCAACGTCACATCCGCCGCGATTGCTGCCGGCGTCGCTGCCATCGAGGACGCCGGACACATCGAGCGCTCCGTAGCGCACAACGACAGGTGGCTGCCCTGGGTAACGGAGGAGATCGGCAAGCTCGGCCTCAAGGTGACGCCGAGCGTCGGCAACTTCATCCTCATTCACTTCGACGCGGAGGGGCCGCGCTCAGCAGTGGCCGCTGACGAGTTCCTGAAGAAGCGTGGCATCATCATGCGTCGGGTTGCAGGCTACGGTCTCCCGAACGCCTTGCGCATGACGATCGGCACAGAGGCGGACAATCAAGCCGTCGTCGCGACCCTGTCGGAATTCGTGAAGGGCGGCCCGCGATGAGCCAGCACTTCGATACAGTCGCGCTGATCGGTATCGGCCTGATCGGATCCTCGATCAGCCACGCGATCCGGCGCGGCGGCCTTGCGCGGCGCATTGTCGGCTCGGCTAAGACCGAAGCGACGCGGGCGACGGCGCTGCGACTCGGGCTCGTGGATGCTGCTTACGCCGACTCGGCCGATGCGGTGAAAGAGTCGGACCTCGTCATCCTGTGCGTCCCTGTGCGGGCTTGCGGACCGGTGGCAGCGGAAATCGCAGGGAGCCTGAAGCCAGGAGCCATCCTGACGGACGTCGGCTCAGTGAAGGGCTCGGTGCTTGCCGACGTCGCGCCGCATGTGCCCGCGGGTGTTCATTTCATTCCCGGCCACCCGATTGCCGGCACAGAGCACTCAGGTCCAGAGTCGGGCTTCGCCGAGCTGTTCGATGGACGTTGGTGCGTTTTGACGCCTCCACCCGGTGCCGACAGCGCCGCTGTCGAGAGCCTGAAGGCCTTCTGGCAGGCGCTTGGCAGCAATGTCGAGATCATGGCCCCCGATCACCACGACATGGTGCTTGCGATCACGAGCCACGTTCCGCACCTCATTGCCTTCAACATCGTCAATACGGCCGCCCACCTCGAGCGCGTCACGGAGAGCGAGGTGATCAAGTTTTCGGCCGGCGGTTTTCGCGATTTCACGCGCATCGCGGCATCCGATCCGACCATGTGGCGAGATGTATTCCTGACCAACCGGACCGCCATGATCGAGATGCTCGGCCGGTTCACCGAGGATCTGCTGCACCTTCAGCGCGCCATGCGCTTCGGCGACGGCGAAACCATCTTCCGCATGATCACGGAAGCCCGCCACATCCGGCGCGACATCATCCAGGCCGGACAAGATACGGCGGCGCCGAACTTCGGTCGGAACCAAGCCGCGGCGGGCGGCGTCAAAAAAGCTGATTGATCGATGCCAGTGACTGGCAATGGCGAAGTTGCGTTCGCTATTACTTCGCCGACTTATGCTTCGAGCCCTGCTTTTCCCAGAGATCGAGATCCTCTCGGCGCCCGTCGCTGTGCGTGATGCTGATGCCCCACCACTTACGGCGCACGTCACTGTAATGCACGTCGGGGTCATACACGAGCTTCGTCAGGCTCAGATTTTCGGAGCTGAGCCGTCCGACGGACTGGAGGACGAGGTAGGAATTTACGACGAGGTTGCGACGCGTCGTCTCAAGCTGAACCTGGCTCGACAAGTACTCCTGTTCGGCGTTTAGAACGTCGAGAATCGTGCGCTGCCCAACCTTCTGCTCTTCGCGAACACCGGTCAAAGCTGTACGGGCCGCGGTAACTGCCGCCTGATCCGACTCGAGCTGCGCGCGTGATGCCGTGAGCTGAGCCCAGGCGGAGAGCACACTCTCGCGAGCGGACGTGCGGGCTGTCTCGATATCCTGAAGTGTCGCGAGGTGATCGTGCTTCGCTTGACGCACGCGAGCATGAACGGCACCGCCTTGGTAAATCGGGATGTTTACGCGTCCTGATAAGGAGGCACCCTCGCGCTCATCGATTGATTGAGACGGATCGAAGCGCTGGGAATAGCCGGCATCAAGTGTCACTGACGGCAGAAGCTCGCCCCAGATACGATCGACCGTAAAGCGAGCTGCCTGCTCCGAATAGAGCGCAGCCACCACCTGCGGGCTCTCCCTGGTCGCTACAGCGATCGCCTCATCCTGCGACCTTGGGAGGCGCGCGTAGGGAGATGGCTCGACGAGCCGGGACGGCGGATGACCGATGACGCGCTCGAAGGTTGCACGGCTGATCTTGAGATTCGAGCGCGCAACGTCGAGCGCCGATATGGATGCGGCGCGGCGGGCTTCGGCCTGGGCCACGTCCGTCCGCGTCACTTCGCCGACCGCGAAGCGATCGCGTGTCGCTTGGAGTTCGCGCGACAGAACGTTGACGTTGTTTTCGCGGAGACGAACGATGGCTTGATCACGGATGACATCCATGAACGCCGTGACCGCCTGGAAGAGGATGCTTTGTTCGGTGGCGCGCAGAGTTTCACGGCCCGCACGAACGCCCGCCTCGGCCACGTTGACCGAGTTTATGGTCTGGAAGCCATTGAAGATCGGTTGCGACAGGCTGACGGAGTAGCCTTTGGACGTGTTGCCGCCATCGCCGACACTCGGCGGGCGCGTGCGCTGCCAGTCACGAGTGACGTCCGCCGAGGCCCCGATGTTCGGACGGAAGCCCGAATTGGCGATGGAGACATTTTCGTCCGTGCTGCGCAGGCGGGCGCGCTCGGCGTCGATCTGAGGGTTATATTTGTAAGCGGCTGCGAGGGCTTGATGCAGGGTCTCGGCCCGCGCAGGCACGGCAGCGACAACGCAGCCGACAGCAATCAGGCTTGCCGCTAGGCTCCCCCTCATGCTCGCCCGGTACTTCGGGGCCAAAGACTTTTTACAATTCAGGGTCACTGCCATTCGCTCTGCCGCTCGGAGTCGCAAGTTGATGTGACGTTCTGCGCTACGCGCAAACTGATACACACTCACGACCCGCTCGAAGCTACTCGTACTCGGCCCTGCTTCGCTCGGAGGCCGACTCACCCTCATGGGGGTCATTAGGGGTTCGACCGGCGACAAATGAAAGTTAAAAAGGAACGATCTGTTAGGAACTCCTGGACGGCGTGGCCGCAAGTCAACACCGGCCGTGTCACACGGTCGCGCCACACGTAGCACCCGAAAAGACTGCTGTTCACCCCCGGGAAGCGCGATTGTCGCTCCACCGCCAAGCTCTTGGGCAGGCTCTTGGCCATGATTGCGCTCCGGCTGCCGGATCGCTATAAGCGGCGCATCTCAACGATTGAGAGTCCGCGCGGCACCCTTGGAGGCCGGTGGGCATAAGCAAGCGCCTCGGTCATGCTTGGTCGGGGCCGGTTTTGTTTGGAGACTGCAAAATGGCCCAGGCCAACGTGATCAAGGCTTCGGCGCGCGCAGCAGGCGGCAAGGGGGCCGCTCGTGCTGTACGGCGCACCGGCAGTGTTCCCGGCGTCGTCTATGGCGGCGACGAGGGAAACGCTGATACCATCCAGATCGATGCTAACGATCTGTTTATCCTCATCAAAAAGGGGCGTTTCCTTTCCACGGTGTTCGATATCGACGTCGATGGGCGCAAGCTTAAGGCGATCCCCCGGGACGTCCAACTCGACCCCGTCAAGGACTTCCCCCTGCATGTCGACTTCCAGCGTATCGGATCGGACAACCGTGTCCGCGTCGGCGTTCCCGTGCGCTTTATCAATGAGGCGCTCTCGCCCGGCCTCAAGCGGGGCGGCGTGCTGAACATCGTGCGCCATGAAGTCGAGGTGTGGTGCCCGGCCGACAAGATCCCGGATCACTTCGAGATCGATCTGACAGGCCTCGCCATCGGCCGCTCCATCCATATTTCGGCCGTGGCGCTGCCGGAGGACGTCAAGCCGACGATCTCCGACCGTGATTTCACGATCGCGACGATCGCCGGCACAGGTGGCAAGGACGATGACGATGCCCCGACAGCTGCTGCTGCGGCTCCGGGGGGCGATGCCAAGGCCGCGCCGGCAGCGGCTACACCTGCTGCCAAAGGTGCCGCACCACCTGCGGCTGCATCTGCCGCCAAGGCTGCCCCGAAAGGCAAGAAATAGTCGGTACGTCCCCGGGACGGCCAGCACGCGAGTGAGCCATGAAGCTCTTCGTCGGTCTCGGGAATCCCGGGGCGAAATACGCCCGACATCGCCACAACGTCGGCTTCATGGCCGTCGAGCGGATCGCCGAGCGCCACGGATTTGGTCCCTGGCGCCGGCGCTTCCAGGGTCATGCGGCCGATGGCGAGATCGCCGGCAGCAAGGTGCTGCTGCTCAAGCCCGATACCTATATGAACGAGAGCGGGCGCGCCGTCGGTGAGGCAGCGCGCTTCCTCAAGCTTGCGACGAGCGACATCGTGGTCTTCCATGACGAGCTCGATCTTCTGCCGGGAAAGCTCAAGGTCAAATCGGGCGGCGGCAATGCCGGCCACAATGGCCTGCGCTCGATCACGGCCCACCTCGACAACGAGTATGCGCGTGTTCGCATCGGCATCGGCCATCCCGGCGCGAAGGAACTCGTCCAGTCTTGGGTACTGCATGACTTTGCCCGCGCCGATGAGGTCTGGCTCGATCCGCTGCTCGATGCCATCGCCGATGCCGCGCCTCGCCTCGCGGCGGACGATGCGGCCCGTTTTCTCACGGACGTCGCGCGTCAGCTTGCCAGTGAGGGTGACGACAAAGAGCCGCCGAAGCCGCGGCGGAGCTCCGAGGATCGCGCGCCCGCCGAGCAGCGGGCTGGGCGTGCGGCCCATCCAACGGGGGACCGGGCTGCGAAGCGAGCAACGGCTTTGGCCGACAACCTGAAGAATTGGCTGGCCAAGCGCCGTCCGAAAGACGAATCCAAGGACTGAATTCATGGGCTTCAAATGCGGTATCGTCGGCTTGCCCAATGTCGGCAAGTCCACGCTTTTCAATGCACTGACGCAGACGGCGGCAGCGGAAGCCGCGAACTATCCTTTCTGCACCATCGAGCCGAACGTCGGGGAGGTGGGCGTGCCGGATACGCGCCTCGATGAGCTTGCGGCCATCGCCAAGTCCGCCGAGACCATTCCGACGCGGCTGACCTTCGTCGACATCGCGGGCCTCGTGAAGGGTGCCTCGCGCGGCGAAGGGCTCGGCAACAAGTTTCTCGCGCACATCCGCGAGGTCGATGCCATCGCCTACGTCTTGCGCTGCTTCGACGATGACGATGTCACCCACGTCGCCAACCGGATCGATCCGCTGGCCGATGCCGAGGTGGTCGAGACCGAGCTCATGCTCGCCGATATGGAGAGCCTGGAGCGTCGCCTCGCCACGGTGGAGAAGAAGGCCAAGGGCGGCGACAAGGAGGCTATCGCACAGGTTGCGCTCATGCAACTTGCCCTGGTACCGCTGCGTGAGGGAAAGCCTGCGCGCACCGCTGTCGTTCCCGAGGAGGACCGAGCAGCTTTCCGCGCACTGCAGCTCCTGACCGCCAAGCCCGTTCTCTACGTTTGCAATGTCGACGAGGCTTCGGCGGGCTCGGGCAACGCATACTCTGCGGTCGTCGCTGAGCAGGCCAAGGCCGAAGGTGCGGCAGTCGTCATTATCTCCGCCAAGATCGAAGCGGAGCTTGCGGGCCTCGCCGCCGACGAGCGACAGGCCTTTCTTGCCGAGATGGGGCTCGAGGAGCCGGGCCTCAATCGCCTCATTCGCGCTGGTTACAACCTGTTGGGGCTCGTGACGTTCTTCACGGTGGGACCGAAGGAGGCGCGCGCCTGGACGGTCGAGCGCGGCACCAAGGCGCCGCAATCTGCCGGCGTCATCCATACGGACTTCGAGAAGGGCTTCATTCGCGCCGAGACGATCGCTTACGCTGATTACGTTGCCTTCAAAGGAGAGGCAGGATCCCGCGATGCCGGCAAGATGCGGCTCGAGGGCAAGGAGTACGTCGTCCAGGACGGCGACGTAATGCACTTCCGCTTCGCGAATTGAGCGATTTCTCCCCGCCACGCGAAATTTCTCGCCAAATCAAAACCCCTCGCGCCAGTCGGCGCGAGGGGTTTTCATGTCACGAATGACGGTGCGCGAGCTCGCCTACTTCTTCTGAGCCGGGGGCGCCGCGGCAGCTGGCGGTGCGCCCTTTCCGTCCTTGCCCGCCGCGGCGGCTTCAGCCTGACGCTTGCGCGCTTCCTCCGCCAACTGCTGCTGACGCTGCGCGATCTGCATCATGAGGGCCTTGCGCGCCTCGGAGTACTTTTGGTTGTCGATCGGCTGGCCATCGAGGGCCTCTTTGAAGCCGGTGAGCGGGATCGGGAAGGCCACGACCTGTCCCTGGGCATTGATCGCGAGCACCATGAGGCCGGCGCCGGCCCTGAGCCCATCGACGAGCGGCTTGCTGGCCTCGATCTCGGCGGTGCAGCCGGCTGGATGGCAGAGCGTGTAGTTGAACTTCACCGGCTCGAGCTTGGTGTCGTCGAACTTCTCGTTCTTCTGGATCTTGTCCCAAAGCTCGGCGTTATAAACCGTCGCGCGCAGGCCCGGACCGATGGCCATGCCAAGCGGCACCATGATCATGATGTGGTGCTTTTCCTCGCCCTCGACCTGACGGAATGCGGCAGACACGAGAACCATGCCGGTATTGCCGTCGAGACGCTCGTGGTGCGTGAGGCAGATATTCCGCTGCTCACGCGAGGGCTTGCCCTCCTTGTCACGCAGCACGATGGGCGCCTTCTCACAGAGCTTGACCCATGCGCTCTGGGCGGCTTCGCCGCCCTGCGCCGGCTGCTTTGCAGCAGCGGCGGGGGGGGCCTTACCCTTCGTATCCTTCTGATCCTTCTTCGGCGGCTGCTGCGCCAGCGCCACGCCCGTCGCGAGTGCGAGCGCGCAGGCGGCAACAGTCACGGCGCGTGCGCCGCAGGACAGCCACCCGATAACCCGAGTCGTATCGATCATTGTCCTCCAACCCTCGTCCTGCAAAGCGGCCGCACGGCCGGCATCCCTTTGAAATTCGGGCCTCGCTGGCCCGCGAAATTCTGCGGCGCTTCGGCACCGCGTCTTTGTCCGCCGTTGCCCCGGCACTAAGGGCCCGAATGCGGCATTCCCGTGACCTGGAGTTGAGCTTGGTTCATCGTACACAGGCGATATGGACCAACCGTGGCGTTCCGGCCACGCGAGAGCGCGCCACGAGCGCGCAGGGCTCTCGCAGACTGTAGCCATTCCAATGAAAGGGCGGCGGAAGGACCGCCAGACTTGATCCCGCCGCGATCGACGTGCATGCGTCGCGCATGGGTTGGAGGGCAACGGAAGGTCGAGCCAATACCGCACGCTTGACGCGTCTCAGCGCATGGACTGAGGCGTGTACGCTCTTTCTCGTCGCGCTGATGTTCGCGGGGCTCGTAAGCGATCGCGCCGCGGCGGGAGCGCAACCTCGGCACGGCATAGCCATGCATGGCACGCCCGCGCTGCCGGCGGACTTCCCGCATCTCCCCTATGTCAATCCGGACGCCCCCAAGGGCGGACGCATCGTGCTCGGCCAGCACGGCACGTTCGATAGTCTCACGCCCTTCATCATCCGTGGCGTCGCCGCAGCTGGCCTGCGCGACTACATCTATGAAAGCCTGCTGGCGCGATCACTCGACGAGCCCTTTTCGCTCTATGGCCTCGTGGCGAAGTCCATCGAGGTGCCGCCGGATCGCAGCTCCATCACCTTTCACATCGATGCGCGCGCGCGCTTCTCCGACGGCCAGCCGATCACGCCCGAGGACGTGCTCTTTTCCTGGGAGCAGCTCAAGGACAAAGGCCCACCCTACATGCGGGCCCACTATCGGACGGTCGCCAAGGTGACGATCCTGCCACCTGGCGCCATCCGCTTCGACTTCGAGGGCTACGGCAACCGCGAAGCGCCTCTGCTGCTGGGGCTCATGCCCATTCTGCCCAAACATCGTCTGGATGCCGAGACCTTCGAGCAGACGTCGCTCGACATCCCGATCGGCAGCGGGCCTTATGTCATCGGATCGCTCGAGGCGGGCCGGACCATCACCTATCGGCGCAATCCCGAGTGGTGGGGACGCGACCTGCCGATCAATCGCGGACGCTTCAACTTCGACGAGGTACGCTTCGACTACTACCGCGATGCGACCGCGCTCTTCGAGGCCTTCAAGAGCGGCCAGATCTCGTTCAGACCCGAGGAAGATCCGGCGCGGTGGGTCGAAGGCCGCGCACTTCCCGCCGTCGCCGATGGACGCATAAAGATTGCCGAGTTTGATGTCGGCGTGCCGGCGGGCATGGCAGCCTTTGCCTTCAACACGCGGCGCTGGCCATTTAGCGACCTCCGCGTGCGCCAAGCTCTGATCCAGATGTTCGACTTCGAGTGGATCAACAGCAATCTCTACCACGGTGGCTTCACGCGCACGCAAAGCTACTTCGAGCGCTCCGCTCTTGCGTCGACGGGCCGGCCGGCGGATACGCGCGAGCGCGCCTTGCTCGCCCCCTTTGCTAAACTGATCAAGCCGGAGGTGCTGGAAGGAACCTGGCAGCTCCCCGTGAGCGACGGCTCCGGTCATAATCGCGAGAACCTCTCGCGCGGCATCGCATTACTCAAGGAGGCGGGATTTGCCCTCCAGCGCGGGCGCATGCAGGCCGCCGACGGGCGACCTCTTAGCTTCGAGATCCTCGCCGCAACGCGGGCGCAGGAGCGCCTCATGCTGAGCTTCACCAACACGCTCCAGCGGATCGGTATCGAGGTGCGCGTCCGGCAGGTGGACAGCACCCAGTACCAGGAACGCCTTCGCACTTTCGATTTCGATATGATCCAGGCGAACTGGCCGGCGTCGCTCTCTCCCGGCAACGAGCAGGTCAACCGCTGGGGCAGCGGCGCCGCGGATATCGAACGCTCGCTCAACTACCCCGGTGTGAAGAACCCAGCCGTTGACGCCATGATCGAGGCGCTGCTGAAGGCCGAAGAACGCGAGGACTTCGAGGCCGGCGTACGCGCACTCGACCGCGCGCTCATCTCCGGCGACTACGTGATCCCGCTCTTCCATGCGCGGCGGCAGTGGGTCGGCCATTGGGCCTATCTCGTGCCGGCCCCACGTCCGACGCTCTTCGGCTTCAATGTCGATACGTGGTGGTACGCGCCACGCTGATCGAGCGATAGGCGCACCCGCCAACGAATGCTCCGCTAACGCTCCGTTACAGGCCTTACCGTCGCGCGCCAATGGGGTATCATTGGTGAGAGGCCGAATTGGCCCGGACGTAGTGCGGAGGAAGCGACATGATGAAGGCTGTGGTCGTCGGCTCGTCCGGCGTCGAAGTCCACGAGGTGCCGAAGCCCACGCCCGGGCCGACGCAGGTTCTGGTGCGGGTGCGGGCCAGCGGACTCAATCGCGCCGATCTCATCATGGCCTCCGGCCGACCGCATGGCGCGCATGGCGGTGCCGGCGCGATCCTCGGACTCGAGTTTGCCGGCGAGGTCGTGGACGTCGGAAGCCAGGTGAGTGGCATCAAGGCAGGTGACCGCGTCATGTGCTCGGGCAATGCGGGCTATGCCGAGTACGCCGTCACTGACTATGGCCGCGTCGCTAAGATTCCCGCGAACAACATGACATTTACGCAGGCCGCGACTCTACCCGTCGCGCTCCAGACCATGCACAACGCCGTGGTAACAGCGGGTCGTCTCAGGAAAGGCGAGAGCATTCTCATCCAGGGTGCGAGCTCCGGCGTCGGTCTCATGGGGATGCAGATCGCGAAGCATATGGGTGCGAGCCTCGTGCTCGGCTCGTCGACGAATGCTAGCCGGCGCGCGCGTCTCAAGGAGTTCGGCGCGGATATTGCTATCGACACGACGGATGCTGCATGGCCAGACGCCGTCATCAAGGCAACGGACGGCAAGGGCGTCGATGTCATCGTGGACCAGATCTCGGCGCCGGTCGCCAATGGCAATCTCAAAGCCGCGAAGGTACTCGGCCGCATTGTCAATGTCGGCCGTCTCGGCGGCTTCACCGGCGAGTTCGACTTCGATCTCCATGCCGCGAAGCGCATCGACTACATCGGCGTCACGTTCCGCACGCGCTCCGTAGAGGAAGTGCGCGAGATCAACCGCCTCATGCGCGTCGATCTCTGGGATGCCGTCGAGAGCGGCAAGCTCGCTCTTCCGATCGACAAGACCTATCCACTCGAGCAGGCTGCGGAAGCGCTCGGCCACATGAAGGCGAACGAGCACTTCGGCAAGATCGTGCTGACTCAATAGGCGGATGGCATCATGAAGTTCGGGAGCTACAACCTCGATATTCTCATCACCGGCTATCCGGGAAAATCAGTCTGTCACGGCAGTCTCGGCTGGAGCACGATCGCGCTCCTGCGCGGGGAGGGCCGCATCGCCCTTATCGATGTCGGCTCGTTCAACCAGCGCACGCTCATCCAGAAGCAGCTGGCCGTGCATGGCCTCGCACCCGCCGACGTCACCGATGTGATCCTTACGCATTCCCATCACGATCACTCGGTGAACTGGCTCATGTTCCCGAAGGCGCGCGTGCATATCGGCGCGGGTGAGCTCGAATGGTCGCTGAAGGAGCCCTGGGGTACGTCGCCTGTGCCGGAGCTGTACGTGCGAGAGCTCGCGGGCTCACCGCAGCTCGTGCGCGTCACGGCTGGTAGCGAGGTTCTGCCGGGGATCGTGAGCCATCACGCGCCGGGCCATACACCAGGCCATCTCATCTTCATGATCGAAGGCGCAGAGCGCGACGTCATCTTCACCGGCGATGCCGCCAAGAACCGCGTCGAGCTGACGACCCTCGAAGCGGACATGACGTACGACCCCGCCGTCACGCGCGCCTCGATCGAGCTCATGTGGCAGCTCTGGCGTAAGAAGCCGAATACGCTGCTCGTGCCGGGGCACGACGTGCCGATGGTGCTGCGCGACGGCAAGCCGACGTTCATCGGCAAGCGCGAAGCCGCCATCACCGCGTGGTTCGGTGACACGCTCGAGCAGACGACGCTGATTTCGTTGGTGACGTGAGCAGTCGCGCCTGCGGCGCGAGCGGGGCCTCAGCCCCGCTCCCCGACCGGGGGACACCCCCGGTCCCCCGTTTTTTGCAGATTTATTGTTTGGAAGCCGCTGTCGGTCCGCCCTGCGTCGAGCGCCAGTCCTTCGCGTAGAGCGGTAGCGTGCCGTTGTTGAAGGCGCGCGCATCATAAAAGCGCAGCTCGCGCTCGAAGCTTACCGAAACGGGGCCAGTGGCGAGCCACTGATCCACAACGCCGAGATCATCGGCGACCGCCTGCTCGAGCGTCAGCTTGAACTGATAGGGGCCGGTCGCCTGAATGAGCTGAGGTGGCTGCTGATCGTCGCCGCGCGTGTAGAAGAGCACGGTTTCCGTGCGCGATGTGCGACCCGCCAGCGAGATCGGAGCAAATGGCTGGTAGGCCCCGGCGCGCGTCTTCTCCATGGTCCAGCGGCCGAAGTCCGCCGCGTAGAAGAGCTTGGTCTGGCTCGTGCGCGGATCGGTGACCGCAAGCTCCATCGAGAGGACCGTGCCCGTGCGTGCGCCCTCGTTCGCGAACGTCAGCGGGATCGCGATCATCTCGAAGTTGGAGTTGTTGTACGGCGCCGAGAACTGGATGACCGGCGGCACGAACATGCGCACATCCGGCTGTTTGAGCGACGTCTCCCAGAGACTGTAAGCAGAGAAAAGCAGCGCGATGAGCGCCACGATTGTCGCGACGCGCCCGCCGTCGCGCTTCACGACCGTATCAATCGCAACACCGCTCGCGTCGCTCGGCACTTGCCGCGGCACCATACCCATGACTATTCCCCGATCCCCGTGTGTGGGCGGATCAAGGGGGCTCAATTGGGCAGGGATGAGGCACCTCGGCGAGGGCGCACTATGCTCAAACGGACCACTTCCCTCGCAAGATTTCTCGGCGCTAAACTTGATCCATGGCCAAAACTCCAAACGTCGACATCACATACTGCCGCCTTTGCAACTGGGGTTTGCGCGCTTCATGGATGGCGCAGGAACTCCTGTCGACGTTCGCGGAGATCGGGTCGGTCACACTCACGCCCGACGCAACCGGCGGCGTGTTTGAGGTCCGCATCAACGAGCAGCTCGTCTGGTCTCGCAAGGAGATGGGCCGCTTTCCCGACATCGGCGAGCTGAAGCGCCTGACACGCGACCACATCGCACCCGAGCGGTCGTTGGGGCACGTGGATAAGAGGTAGCGCGTACTTCGCTCGGCTCAGGACAGAGTTGAGGATACCCAGTCAAGCAACTTCTGGGCAGCGCGCTTTGCAGCTTCCCCTACTGCATTGTTCGCGAACACCCCCGCCAACCAGCGGAGTGGGTTGAGAAGCAGCGCCTCTACTGTTGCTTTGGTAGGGCATTTTTCCTTAAGCCATCTGATCCCTTCCTTAAGCGTAGCCAGAAGGCCCTCGCGTTCCGCTGGAAAGTTGGCAGCAAGTTCATTGCTGCTCTCAGCGATTTTGATTGCCTCCTCGGTGGCGACTACGGCATCGGCAAATTCTGCAGCGCTGTTAGTGACATCAAGCCGTTGCCACTGGTCGGCGTCAATCCGCTCATCATGGGTCCAAAAGATGCCATTGAGCCCGGCAACATCTTCCAGAGCATCAGCTTCTTTCTCGGCTTTATAAAAGTAGCTTAGTCTGAGGACGGATCGCGGAGAGCTCTCTCGACAGCAAATATTCCTCCTTCAGCGATCCGGAAACCGCGATCACCGTCTCTCTTCGTGCCTACCGATGAAGCGAGCTTGGAGCCATAATTCCCCTCGCGCGAGAGGCGCACTAGCGCGGTCTCAACAAGGTTTCGGGACATTGGGACATTAAAGAGGCCACAGACGTTCTCAACGCTGAAACGATCCTTCGGAGAATCATTGAGGTGCTCAATGTACAGCTTGAGCAGCACGATCCGGGAAAGTGGAACAATTCGATATGGTCTATTCTTCAGCATGTGTCAGGCCATTGGTTTGAATGGCCTGATACGCGATTGCGATTCGTACGAGTTGAAAAGGCTTCGAGCCCAGTTATTCACATATTTTACCTCTCAAACCGCTTGAACTTGATGCGGTGCGGCTCGACGGCGGCGTCGCCGAGGCGGCGCTTCTTGTCCTCCTCGTAGTCGGCGAAGTTTCCCTCGAACCATTCGACGTGGCTGTCGCCCTCGAAGGCGAGGATGTGGGTCGCGATACGATCGAGGAAAAAGCGATCGTGGCTGATGACGACCGCGCAGCCAGCAAAATCTTCGAGTGCGGCTTCGAGTCCCGACAGCGTTTCGGTGTCGAGGTCGTTCGTCGGCTCGTCGAGTAGGAGAAGATTGCCGCCTTCCTTGAGCAGCTTGGCGAGGTGCACGCGGTTGCGCTCACCGCCCGAAAGCATCCCGACCTTCTTCTGCTGATCGGCGCCTTTGAAGTTGAACCAGCCGCAATAGGCGCGCGAGTTCACCTCGCGCTTACCGCCAAGATTGATCTGGTCGAGACCGCCGGAAAGCTCCTCCCACACCGTCTTCTTGTCATCGAGGTGCGCACGCGACTGATCGACGTAGGAGATCTTCACCGTATCGCCAACGCGAATGTCGCCCTTGTCGGGCTTTTCCTGACCGATGAGCATCTTGAACAGCGTCGTCTTACCCGCGCCGTTCGGGCCGATCACGCCGACGATGCCGCCGGGCGGTAGCTTGAACGAGAGGCCATCGACGAGCAGGCGATCGCCGAAGCCTTTGGTCAGGCCCTCCGCCTCGATGACCATGTCGCCGAGGCGCGGCCCCTGCGCGATCTGGATCGTTGCGCGACCGACGTCCTCGCGACCAGCTTCCTCGGCGAGCTTCTCATAGGCCTGAATACGCGCCTTGGATTTCGCCTGGCGCGCTTTGGGCGAGGCCTGGATCCATTCCAGCTCGCGCTTGAGTGCGCGCTGGCGGCCTTCTTCCTGGCCCTTCTCGACTTCGAGACGCTTCGCCTTCTGCTCGAGCCAGCTCGAGTAGTTGCCCTTGTAAGGCACGCCCTGCCCGCGATCGAGCTCGAGCGTCCACTCGGTGATGTTGTCTAGGAAATAGCGATCGTGCGTGACGAGGATGACGCAGCCCGCATACTCCTTGAGGAAGCGTTCGAGCCACGCCACGCTTTCCGCGTCGAGATGGTTCGTCGGCTCGTCGAGCAGCAGGATGTCGGGCTTCGCCAGCAGCAGCTTGGTCAGAGCTACGCGGCGCCGCTCACCGCCCGAGAGCTTGGTGACGTCGGCGTCGCCGGGAGGACAACGGAGCGCATCGAGCGCCTGCTCGACCTGGGCGTCGAGATCCCAGAGGTTCTGCGAGTCGATCTGATCCTGGAGGGCCGTCATCTCGTCGGCGGTCTCCTCGGAGTAGTTGGCCGCGATCTCATTGTAGCGATCGACGATCGCCTTCTTCTCGGCGACGCCTTCCATGGCATTGCCGAGCACATCCTTCTCCGGATCGAGCTCGGGCTCCTGTGGGAGATATCCGACAGTGACGCCCTCGGCCGCCCAGGCCTCACCCGTGAAATCCTCGAGCTGGCCGGCCATGATCTTCAGCAGCGTGGATTTGCCCGCGCCGTTTAGGCCGACGACGCCGATCTTGGCGCCCGGGTAGAAGGAGAGGTTGATATCCTTCAGCACCTGCTTGCCGCCCGGATAGGTCTTCGAGAGGCGGTGCATGTGATAGACGAATTGCGGGTTGGCCATCGGGGGCAGATCCTCGTCACGGGCATGTGGGGGTTGGTGCGCCTTGTAGCGGAAGAGGCGCCTAGGGGCAACGCGTCGCGCCTCCGGCGCGAACAGGGCTGCCGCCCTGTACCCAACCGGGGGCACACCCCCGAACCCCCGTCCTTTATCGATTTGCATCCAGCCGCACGCCCCAAGTCAAAAAGGCGGGTGGGTCCGGGAGGGTGTCCCTCCCGGTAGGAGCGCGAGGACTAGGCCTCGCTCGCGAAGCGACTATACCGCCGCCATCAGTGCTTGGAGCGTCGCGAGGGTAGAGCGGTCGACACGACCATCGGGTCGCGCCGGCCGAAAATGCAGCTGGAAGGAACGCACGACCTTACTGCTCGGATCGTCGAGCGTATCGGCCGGCGTGATGCCGTAGCCGTACTGTGCCAGCAAGGCCGTCGTGGTGCCGATCAAAGCATCGCAATCGCCGACACCATAGCCGACCTCGGCAGGGTCGAGCGGGGCCGGCGGCACCCAATGCCCCACGCCGGCAGCGTGTAGCCTTGACCAGTCGAATTTCTCGCCGGGATCGATCTTGCGTCCGGGCGACACGTCGGAATGTGCAAGCACGCGCGTCGCGGGGATCTCGTTCCGCACAACGATATCCTGGCAGAGCGCGATCACGGCCGCCATCTGCGTGTCGGGAAAATCGGGATAGCCGAGATCTTGGCCAGGATTCTGAATCTCGATCCCGATGGAGGCGGAATTGATGTCGGTCTCCTCGAACCAGGAGCCGACACCCGCGTGCCACGCACGCTCGCTCTCCGGCACCATCTGCGTGATACGACCAACTTCGTCTATGACGTAGTGACTGGAAACCTTCGACTGAGGCGCTGCAAGCCATTCAATGGCGCGGTCCGCCCTCATCATGCCGGTATAGTGGAGGATGAGCATGTCGGCGCGCGTCTTACCGCGTCGCGGCTCGAAGTTCGGCGAAGGATGGATCGCGTGCACCAGCGGAGAGCAGGCGCGGTCCATCAGAAACCGCGCTCCTTGCGCAACGTGTCGAAGGCCGCATTGATGGCTGCGAGCTTGCGATTGGCGGCGGCGATGAGATCCGTGCCTTCGCCGAGTCCGGAGAGCCTGTCCGGGTGATACTGTACCGCGAGCTTGCGATGGCGGGCCTTGATCTCGGTGTCGCTCGCGTTTGGTGATAGGCCAAGGATCTCGTAGGGATTGCCGGCATCGCGCACGAAAAGCGCTCGGATATAGCGATAGTCGCTCTCCGAAATGGCGAAGATGTCGGAGACCTCGCGTAGATAACTCTCCTCGCGCTCGTGCAGCACGCCGTCCGCTGCAGCGACCACGAACAACCCCTCGAGCACCTGCAGCAGGAGCGCACGATCCCCCGCGAGCACATCCGCGATCTGACGCGCGTAGACGTCGAATCCAGCGACATCCTGCTTGGCGAGATCGAAGACCTGCCGCACGCGCTCGGTCTCGTCCGGGGGCACGTGCATGAGGCGGGAGAATGCCGCGACCTCATCGGATGTCACGACGCCGTCGGACTTCGCCATCTTGGCGGAGAGGGCAATGAGCCCGATCGTGAAGGCAATGGTGCCGCGGGGATCGGCGGAGCGGTTTCCGCCTGTAAGCCCGCGCAGAAATGTGACGACCGAGCCAGCTTTGGCCAGTCCTGCCGCAACATTGGGAAATCGCTGCCAGATGGTCATGGGAGGCGCATACTAGTGGGTGTTTGCCACGCGCAGAAGCGGCGGTTTGCCTCGGTGACAGGTTGCCAAGTACAAAGTGATCGGGCGTGATCTTGGTGTGGCGCGTGACTGCGGGGACAGTTGCTTATTTTTTGCGCGCTTCCAGTACGACACCTTATGGCGCGCTCGGGAACAACCCCGAGCCCTGCCTTTATGACAGTCAGATTGCGGCTGTCGCCTGTGTCAGCCACGTTCTGTCGGCTTCATTGAGATGCGGGCCGACCACAGCTGCGACGCGTGCGTGATAGGCATTTAGCCATTGGCGCTCGCCGGGGCTCAGCAGCGCTACATCGACGAGCCGCCGGTCGATCGGCACGAGCGTCAGAGTCTCGAAGCCGAGCATTGGTCGGTCGCCACCGGGAATAGGCGCGGCGCCCCCAACGAGCAGCAGGTTCTCGATGCGAATGCCGTACGCACCGGTCTTGTAGTAGCCGGGCTCGTTCGAGAGGATCATGCCGGGCTCGAGCGTGACATGCCCGCGTTTTGAAATCGACTGCGGACCTTCGTGCACGGAAAGATAGCTGCCGACGCCATGGCCCGTACCATGGTCGAAATCGAGGCCGGCCTGCCACAGCGCGTGGCGCGCGAGCACGTCGATGTGCGCGCCGGTCGTGCCCGCGGGAAAGCGCAGCTCCGAGATTGCGATGTGTCCTTTGAGGACGCGTGTGAAGCGGTCGCGCATTTCTGCTGTCGGCGTGCCAATGGCGACTGTGCGTGTGATGTCGGTCGTTCCGTCGATGTACTGTCCGCCGGAGTCGACGAGAAAGAGCTCGCCAGGGCGGAGCTTACGGTTGGTGGCCTCCGTCACGCGATAGTGCACGATCGCGCCATTGGGGCCGGAACCTGAGATCGTATCGAAGCTGATCTCCTTCAGCGCCTGGGTTTCCGCGCGCATGGCTTCGAGCGTGCGCACGGCGGTGATCTCATCGATGCCGCCCTTCGGTGCCTCGCGGTCGAGCCAGGCGAGGAAACGGGTCACGGCAATGCCGTCGCGCTCGTGGGCGATACGCGCCCCGCGGATCTCGGAGTCGTTCTTGCGCGCCTTGGGCAAAATGCAGGGATCGGAGGCATCGCTGATGTTGCCGCGCGCGCCGCCGAGGCGCTGCCAGATCCACATGGCAGCCGTCGCCGTATCGAGGCGCACGCGCTTCTTCTCGTTGCGGAGCGCGGTCAGCCGATCGGCGAGGGCGTCGGGCGCTCGGATATGCACGACGCCGCTCAGATGTTTCCGGACTTCGGGGCCAATCTTCGCCTTGTCGATGTACAACTCGGGCTTACTGCCGGCGGGGACGATGGCAAACGCGAGCGGTGTCGGATTGTGCTTTACGTCCGAGCCGCGGACATTGAAGAGCCATGCGATCGAGTCGGGGAGCGTCAGCACGACGGCATCCTCGCCCGCCGCCTTGAGCTGCTTCTGCAGAGCCTTGATCTTGTCGGCGGCAGCGACACCGGCCCATTCTATTGGCTGGACCGAGAGAGGGCCTTTGGGAGGAGCCGGTCGTTCGGCACCCCATACGAGATCAACGGGATTGCGTAGTAGCGGCTTGAGCACGAGCTCCGTCTTGGCGAGCCCGTCCTCGAAGCGCGCGATTGCGGCGCGGGTGTGCAGCCATGGATCGTAGCCGATCCGCGCACCCTTGGGCAGGTTCTCCGCAAACCACTGGCGCGGTTCGTTTTCCGGGATCTGGATGATGTCGAAGGTGCCTGTATCGACCTGGTCGGCGGCTTGGAGCGTATAGCGGCCGTCGACAAACAGGGCTGCCTTCTTTGCTCCGATGATCGCAAGGCCAGCCGAGCCAGTGAAGCCAGTCAGCCATGTGAGGCGCTCGGCGGAGGGCGGGACATACTCGCCCATGTGCTCGTCGGAGCGGGGGATGAGAACCGCATCCACGCCTAACGAAGCGAGCCGCTTGCGCAGCCGCGCAACTCGTTCGGCCCCGAGCGCGGGATCTGCCGATGAGGAAAAATCCTGGAACATGCTCACCTTAGTAGTCGGGGTTGATCACACTGCAAAGCGCCTCGCTGTTGTGCGCCGCACTATTTGAAATGTGATATATAACTCATTGTAACACTGTCTTTAAATCCATGCATGAAACGCATATCTGCTTCTGGAAGGCGGAGGTACTGCAAGTGCGAAGGACTCACTATGTTCGCCATATCGCAGTGCACAAAGATCCTCCGAAGAGAGGGTCGGCCCTGCAGACCTAACAAATGAGCACTCCCGGTTCTCCGGGACACTAAGAGATGAGAGCGATCATGGCCACGACCACCACACCCGCCAGTTTTGCGGCTGATACCGTACGCGGCGAAGCTACTCCTGCGAAGCAGGGCTTCTTTGCGCGCTTCTTCGAGAGCCTTATCCAGGCGCGGATCCAGCGTGCAGAGCGCGAGATTCAGCCGTACCTCGCCAAGATGAGCGACGACCGTCTCAAGGACCTCGGGTTCACCAGCAGCGACATTGAGAAGCTGCGCGAGCGCCACTACGTGCAGGCCGTGTACTGGAGCTGAATTCAGTCCCAGGCAATGGCATTGGCGGCCGGCGCCTTTAGGGGCCGGCCGCCTCTTCTTTGCGGAGGCGCCAGCGAACTGAAGACCACCCAACGAGACCGACCATGACTATTCCCGCAATATCAGACACAAATTCCTCTACCCGGATCGACACCAGCGCGCTCGCGGTCCTGCGCCGCCTAATCGGCGGCGGGCGCATGAGCGTCCTGCGCGGGCTGGATGACTTCCAGTTGCGCGATATCGGCGCCTCCAACGACGACATCTGGCGCGTGCACAAACTGCGCAACGGCGAGCGTCCGACCCTTCTGGTCGGCTAAGACCATCGGCGCGGACGCGCTATGCGTCGAGCGCGCTGATAGACCACTTGCCCGCACGAGCGGCCGCTGCATACTCCGCGCGACAACAGCAGTTTGTGGAGAGGAAGCGGCATGGCCGAGGATGAGGCCGACTATGTCATCGTCGGCGCGGGTTCGGCGGGCTGTGTGCTCGCGAACCGTCTGAGTGCCGATGGCGCGCGCGTCGTGCTGCTCGAAGCCGGTCCACGCGACTGGCATCCGATGATCCATATTCCGGCGGGCGTTCTCAAGCTCCTCTACAACCCGCGCGTCAACTGGATGTACAAGAGCGAGCCGGAGCCCGCGACGGGCAACCGCTCCATCCATTGGCCGCGTGGGCGCGTGCTCGGCGGCTCGAGCTCCATCAACGGGATGCTGTTCGTCCGGGGCAATACTGCCGACTACGACGGCTGGGCGCAGGCCGGCTGCCGCGGCTGGTCGTACGAGGACGTGCTCCCATATTTCAAGAGCATCGAGCGCTATGCACCCGGCGACAGCGCGCATCGCGGCAAAAGTGGGCCGCTGCTGATCGAGGACTACCGCACGATCCTGCCACTCACCCACCTCTTCGTGAAAGCCGCGCAGGAAGCGGGCTTTCCCTACACGCCAGACTTGAGCGGCGCGCAAATGGAAGGTGTCGGCTACTCGCAGATGTCGCGCAACGGGCGCTTCCGCGGCTCGACGGCGCAGACATTTCTCGCCGAGGCCCGCGGTCGGCCGAACCTGAGGATCGAGACCAATGCGCAGGCCACCGGCCTCATGCTCGACGGCCGACGCTGCACGGGCGTCACGTTCCGCCAGGGCAGCAGCGATCGCACTGTGCGAGCGCGCCGCGAGGTCATCGTCTCCGGCGGCACGATCAACTCGCCGCATCTACTGCAGGTGTCAGGAATTGGTCCGGCCGCGCATCTGAAGTCGATCGGCGTTGAGGTGCGTCACGATCTGTCGGGCGTCGGCGCCAACCTCTCCGATCACTACGCCGTGCGCATTTCCCAGCGCGTACGCGATACTGTCTCCATCAACCAGCTCGCGCGTGGCGTACGCCTTGCCGGCGAAGTCGCGCGCTGGGTGACGACAGGGCGCGGCGCGCTGACGTTCGGTGTATCGAGCGCGCAGGTCTTCTGTAGAAGCCGCGAAGGCCTCGCGAGCCCGGACATACAACTTCTCTTTTCGCCCGCCAGCTACGACGAGCAGAAGTTCGGCACGCTCGAGAAGCCGCCCGGCATGACGATCGCCGTCTCCGTCGCGCGTCCCGAAAGCCGTGGCACGATCATGGCGACGTCGCGCGATCCGCTGGCGCGCCCGGCCATTCGCCCGAACTATCTCGCTGTCGAGAACGATCTCGCTGTCTCCGTCGCCGGGCTCAAGCACGCAAGAAGTATCTTCGCCGCGCCTTCCTTCGCGCCCTACGTCGTCGGCGAGATTGTGCCGGGCAAAGACGTAGCGACCGACGCCGACCTCGCCGCCTTCGCACGCAAGGTGGGCGGCACGCTCTATCATCCCGTGGGGACCTGCCGTATGGGCGAGGATCCACAAGCCGTCGTCGACTCACGCCTGCGCGTACGCGGGCTCAGCGGATTGCGCGTGATCGATGCTTCGATCATGCCGATCGTGACGACCGGCAATACCAATGCCCCGACCATCATGATCGCCGAGAAGGGCGCGGCCATGATCCGCGAGGATGCGCGGGCGGCGTAACGCTTCGTGCCTGCGGCGCGTGCCGTCGAGACGACGAGACCCCGAACCCCTTCTTTTTGATGCTTGGAGGTCGCGGCCGGCGTTCAGCAAATACATAAAGGCGGGAGGGGCCGGGAGGGTGCCCCCGCGGAAGGGGTTCGGGGACTGGTCCCCGTCGCGCCGGAGGCGCGAGTGAGCAGCCCATCCGACATACCGATTGACTTCCCGCCTCCCGGCCCGTTTGCATGGGCGCCGAACGAGAATGGCCGCGCGCTTGCGCTGGAGACGATACGCCCATGGCTCTCAAGATTGCCTGTCAGATGGACCCGATCGACCGCATCGATATTCGCGGCGATTCCACTTTTGCGATGCTGCTCGAAGCCCAGAAGCGCGGGCATGAGCTGTTCTACTACACGCCGCAGAATATCGCGCTCGATGGCGACAAGCTCATCGCGCGCGGCGAGACGCTGACGGTCGAGGACAAGATCGGCGATCACTACAAGCTGTCGAACGCCCGCAAGATCGATCTCGGCACGTGGGACGTGGTGCTGCTGCGCCAGGATCCGCCGTTCGATATGGCCTACATCACGACGACGCATCTCCTGGAGCGCATTCACCCGCGTACGCTCGTCGTCAACGATCCCGCGCACGTGCGCAATGCGCCCGAGAAGGTGTGGGTGCTCGAATTCCAGGACCTCATGCCGCCGACGCTCGTCACGCGCAATCCGGAGGACGTGAAGGAGTTCCGCGCGCGCTACAAGGACATCATTCTCAAGCCGCTGTACGGCAACGGCGGCTCGGGCGTGTTCCGCGTGCGCGAGGACGACACGAATCTGAACTCGCTCATCGAGCTGTTCCAGACAGTGTTTCGCGAACCCTTCATGGTGCAGGAGTTCCGCCCTGAAGTACGCGCGGGCGACAAGCGCATCATCCTCGTCGACGGCGAGGTGGCAGGCGCCATCAATCGCGTGCCGGCGGCAGACGAAACGCGCTCGAACATGCATGTCGGCGGACAGGCGACGCCGACCGAGCTTACGCCGCGCGACCTCGAGATCTGCGCCCGGCTCGGCCCGCACCTCAAGGCCCGCGGCCTCATCTTCACTGGGATCGACGTGATCGGGCCCTATCTGACGGAAATCAACGTCACCTCGCCAACCGGCATCCGTCAGGTGAAGAACTTCGGCGGCAACGATATCGCGGCCATGATCTGGGATGCAGTGGAGCGCAAGGTGAAGGCATTCAGAGGCGTGTGAGTTACGGAACCTCCAATGCGAGGCAGGCGTTCTCCAGACGACAAACATGGAGGTCGTTATGCCCGTCGTTCTCTGGTTGCTTGGTGTTCCCTTGTCGGTCGTTCTGGTTCTGATGCTGGTGGGTGCGGTCTGACCGACCGTCCAGAAGTTATCTAAGGCCCGGCTGCGCCCGTAGTCGGGCCTTCGCGCATCTGACCGGGCTCTGAACAGGTGCCCGCCACTGCCGCAATCGGCTTGAAAACCCTGTAACTCCGCGAATTCGCCATACAGCCCTTTTGCGGTGCAGAAGGCGATGCTATCTAGCGCGCCATGACCAACACCGATTTGATCCGCAACTTCTCCATCATCGCCCACATCGACCATGGTAAATCCACCCTGGCCGACCGGCTGATCCAGCTCTGCGGTAACGTCTCCGACCGCGAAATGCAGGATCAGATCCTCGATTCGATGGACATCGAGCGCGAGCGCGGCATCACCATCAAGGCGCAGACCGTACGCCTCGACTACAAGGCCAAGGACGGCAAGACCTATCAGCTCAACCTGATGGACACGCCTGGGCACGTGGATTTCGCCTATGAGGTCTCGCGCTCGCTCGCGGCCTGCGAGGGGGCGCTGCTCGTCGTCGATGCCTCCCAGGGCGTCGAAGCGCAGACCCTGGCCAACGTCTATCAGGCGATCGACCACAACCTGGAGATCGTGCCGGTCCTCAACAAGATCGACCTGCCCGCGGCCGATCCGGATCGCGTGAAGCAGCAGATCGAGGACGTAATCGGCATCGATGCCTCCGAGGCTGTCCCCATTTCGGCCAAAACGGGCCTGGGTGTCGCCGATGTGCTCGAAGCCATCGTCACGCGCCTGCCGCCGCCCAAGGGCGACAAGACGAAACCGCTCAAGGCGCTGCTGGTCGATAGCTGGTACGATGCGTATCTCGGCGTGGTCGTGCTCGTGCGCGTCATCGACGGTGTCTTGAAGAAGGGTCAGCGCGTCAAGCTGATGGCCACGGATACGAGCTATCAGGCCGATCGCGTCGGCATCTTCCGCCCGAAGCAGGAAATGCTGTCCGAGCTCTCGACGGGCGAGGTCGGTTTCTTCACTGCCGCGATCAAGCAGGTCGCCGATACGCGCGTCGGCGATACAATTACGGACGAGAAGAATCCCACCACGGAGCCATTGCCGGGCTTCAAGCCTGCGCAGCCCGTCGTTTTCTGCGGCCTCTTTCCAGTCGACGCAGCCGACTTCGAAGATTTGCGCGAGGCTATGGGCAAGCTTCGTCTGAATGACGCGAGCTTCTCGTTTGAAACCGAAAGCTCGGCGGCGCTGGGCTTTGGCTTCCGTTGCGGATTTCTCGGTCTGCTGCATCTCGAGATCATCACCGAGCGGCTGGAGCGCGAGTTCAACCTCGATCTCATCACGACCGCGCCGTCGGTCATCTATCATCTGCACATGAATGACGGCTCAATGATCGAGATGCACAACCCGGCCGACATGCCGGATCCCGTGCGCATCGATCACATCGAGGAGCCGTGGATCGAGGCGACGATCCTCGTGCCGGACGAGTACCTCGGCGCGGTTCTCAAGCTTTGCCAGGACCGCCGTGGCCGCCAGAAGAACCTGACTTATGTCGGCACGCGCGCAATGCTCGTGTACGAGCTGCCGCTCAACGAGGTGGTGTTCGATTTCTACGATCGGCTGAAGTCCGTCTCGCGCGGCTATGCCTCGTTCGACTACCACATCGTGGGCTACGAGGAGGGCGATCTCGTCAAGCTCTCGATCCTGGTCAATGGCGATGCGGTGGATGCCCTCTCGATCATCGTCCACAAGAGCCGGGCCGAGCAGCGCGGGCGCGCCATGTGCGAGAAGCTCAAGGAGCTGATCCCGCCGCATCTATTCCAGATCCCGATCCAGGCCGCGATCGGCGCCAAGGTGATCGCGCGCGAGACCATCCGGGCGCTTCGGAAGGACGTGCTCGCCAAATGCTATGGCGGCGACATCACGCGTAAGCGCAAGCTTCTCGAGAAGCAGAAGAAGGGTAAGAAGAAAATGCGCGAGTTTGGCTCCGTGGAGATCCCGCAGGAGGCCTTCATCGCGGCGCTCAAGATGGAAGAAAACTGAACATCTTCAACCTGCTCCGCGGGCAGAATTCTTGTGCTGGATGTTTTCGTTAGGCTGTCATAAAACTCCAATAAGAGCATCCGCATCCAAGCGGTGACCGATGGGAGGTCCTAATATGTTGCGACGTGTGAAGCACGCCCTCGTGGGCGTGGCGGCTGGCCTTGTATTTGCGAACCCGGCCTCTGCTCAGACCGAAATTCAGTGGTGGCACGCCATGGGCGGCGAACTCGGCCAGAAGGTCGATGCGATCGCGGCCGGCTTCAATGCCACGCAGAAGGACTACAAGATCGTTCCCATCTACAAGGGGAACTACACCGAGACGATGACTGGCGCGATTGCGGCCTTCCGCGCCAAGCAGCATCCCCACATCGTCCAGGTCTTCGAGGTCGGCACGGCGACGCTGATGGCGGCAAAGGGCGCCGTCTATCCCGTCTACCAGCTCATGAAGGATCAGAACCTTCCGTTCGATCCGAAGAACTATCTGCCGAGCGTCACCGGCTACTACAGCGACAGCGCCGGCAACATGCTTTCGATGCCATTCAACAGCTCGACGCCGGTCATGTTCTACAACAAGACCCTCTTTAAGAAGGCCGGTCTCGATCCAGAGAGCCCGCCGAAGACATGGCCGGAACTTGAGGCTGCGGCCAAGAAGCTTCAGGCCTCAGGCGTGAAGTGCGGCTTCACCATTGGCTGGCCGTCATGGGTGGTGATCGAGAACTTCTCTGCGCTTCACAACGTACCCATCGCAACGAAGTCCAATGGCTTCGACGGTCTCGACACCGAATTCCAGTTCAACTCGCCGTTGCACGTCAAGCATATCGCGGCCATGGGCGAGTGGCAGAAGTCGAAGATCTTTGACTATGGCGGACGCCGCGCCGACAGCGCGCCGAAGTTCTATACGCAGGAGTGCGCGATGTACATGAACTCATCGGCCTCGCAGGCGGGTGTGCGCGCCAATGCGAAGGACTTCGAGTTCGGCGTAGGCATGTTGCCGTATTGGCCCGACGTGAAGGGCGCGCCGCAGAATTCGATCATCGGCGGCGCCACGCTCTGGGTTCTCGCCGGTCATCCGAAGGAGACCTACAAGGGCGTTGGACAGTTCTTCAACTATCTCTCGCAGCCCGAGGTCCAGGCCAAGTGGCACCAGGAGACGGGCTACCTGCCGATCACGACGGCATCGTACGAGCTCAGCCAGCAGCAGGGCTACTACGCCAAGAATCCGGGCACGGACGTCTCGATCAAGCAGATGACGCTGAACCCGCCTACGGCCAACTCCAAGGGCCTGCGCTTCGGCAACTTCGTCCAGATCCGCGACATCATCGACGAGGAACTGGAAGGCGTATGGTCGGGCAAGAAGACGGCCAAGGAGGCCCTCGACGCCGCGGTTTCGCGCGGTAACGAGCTGCTCCGCCGCTTTGAAGCTGCCAACAAGTAGCCAAAATACGAGGGCGGGTGCCTGGCGCATCCGCCCTTTCACCCTATCCTGACCGCTCCGGTCGATCTTGGCCGGAGCTTCTTAATGGCGGAACTGCACACGCATGGAGAAGCGCGCGGTCTTCCGATCCTCGTGGTTGCCGCTCGCGCTCGTCACGCCGCAGCTCATCATCACGTTCGTGTTCTTCGTCTGGCCTGCAAGTCAGGCGCTCTATCAGTCGGTACTTCTCGAGGATCCCTTCGGCCTCAAGAGCCAGTTCGTCTGGTTCGACAACTTCACCGCTCTGTTCCGCAATCGCGACTATCTGGAATCCTTCAATCGTACCGCCGTCTTCAGCCTGCTTGTCGCCGGCTTCGCAATGGGCCTCGCATTGCTCCTCGCCGTCATGGCTGATCGGATCATCAAGGGCGCGACCGGGTACAAGACCATGCTCGTGTGGCCGTATGCCGTGGCGCCGGCCGTCGCTGGTGCGTTGTGGGTTTTCATGTTCAATCCGCGCATCGGTATTGTCGCCTACGTGATGCACAGCATCGGATATGATTGGAACCATCAGATCCGCGGACAGGATGCATTCGCATTGATCACGATCGCGGCGGTCTGGAAGCAGATCAGCTACAATTTCGTGTTCTTCCTTGCGGGTCTTCAGGCCATTCCGCGCTCGCTGATCGAGGCCGCAGCCATCGATGGTGCCGGTCCGGCGAAGCGCTTCTGGACCATCGTCTTCCCGCTGCTGTCGCCGACCACCTTCTTCCTGCTCGTCGTCAACATCGTCTATGCCTTCTTCGATACGTTCGGCATCGTGCACGCGACGACGAGCGGCGGCCCTGCCAAGGCAACCGAGATTCTCGTCTACAAGGTCTTCAACGACGGCTTCATAGGCCTCGATCTCGGTGCCTCCGCGGCGCAGTCGGTGATCCTCATGTTCATCGTGATTGTGCTCACCGTCGTCCAGTTCCGCTATATCGAGCGCAAGGTGTCCTACTGATGGTCGAGCGCCGTCCTCTCGCGACTTTCCTGGCACATTTGGTGCTGATTCTCGGTATCGTGGTCGTTGCGTTCCCGATTTGGGTTACGTTCGTCGCGTCGACGCACCACGCCAAAGACATCATGACGGCGCCGATCCCGTTATGGCCCGGCACGCAACTCATCGAGAACTATCGAACGCTCCTCTTCGACGGACTGATCAATCCGATCGCGGGCGGTGTCCCGCTCTGGCGCATGATGACGAACAGTTTCATCATGGCCATGATCATCGCGCTCGGAAAGATCTTCGTCTCCTTCATCGCCGCGTTCGCGATCGTCTACTTCCGCTTTCCCTTCCGCATGGCCGTGTTCTGGATCATCTTCATGACCCTGATGCTGCCCGTGGAAGTGCGGATCGTACCGACCTTCAAAGTCGTCGCCGATCTCGGTCTCCTGAACTCCTACGCCGGCCTTACGATCCCGCTCATCGCCTCGGCGACGGCGACCTTCCTATTCCGGCAGTTCTTCCTGACGGTGCCGGATGAACTCGCGGAAGCCGCGCGCATTGACGGCGCCGGACCGGTCAAGTTCATGAAAGACATCCTGCTCCCGCTCTCGCGCACGAACCTCGCGGCGCTCTTCGTGATCATGTTCACGTTCGGCTGGAACCAGTACCTCTGGCCGCTCCTCATGACGACGGATCGCCAATACCTGACGGTGGTCATGGGCATTCAGCGCATGATCAACGTCGCCGATACCGATCCGCAGTGGCCGCTCGTTATGGCGGCCGTGATCCTCGCAATGCTGCCGCCCGTGGCGGTTGTCCTCCTCATGCAGCGCTGGTTCATCAAAGGACTGGTGGAGACGGAGAAGTAGCCGCATGGCTTCGGTAGTTCTGGACAACGTCAAAAAGGTCTATCCGGGCGGCGTTGAGGCCGTGAAAGGCATCTCGCTCAACGTGCCGAATGGATCGTTCACCGTTTTGCTCGGGCCCTCGGGCTGTGGCAAGTCAACGCTGTTGCGGATGATCGCCGGTCTCGAGACCATCACCAGCGGCACCTGCAGGATCGCCGATCGGGTCGTGAACGAGGTCGAGCCGGCCGAGCGCGACATCGCCATGGTCTTCCAGAATTACGCGCTCTATCCACACATGAGCGTGTACGACAACATGGCTTACGGCCTGCGCAATCGCGGCACACCGAAGCCCGAGATCGAGAGGCGCGTACGAGAAGCCGCGAAGATGCTCGCCATCGAGGACTTTCTGGAACGTCGCCCGCGCGCACTCTCCGGCGGCCAGCGCCAGCGCGTTGCCATGGGCCGCGCGATCGTGCGCGAGCCTCAGGCCTTTCTCTTCGACGAGCCGCTCTCCAATCTCGACGCCAAGCTGCGTGTACAGATGCGCATCGAGATCCGTCGCCTGCACAACCGCCTCAAGGCAACATCGATCTTCGTCACGCACGACCAGGTCGAAGCCATGACGCTTGCCGATGTGGTCGTCGTCATGAACCAGGGGCGCATCGAGCAGGTCGGCAAACCGACGGAAGTCTACAACCGGCCGGCCACGCGCTTCGTCGCGACCTTCATCGGCTCGCCGGCCATGAATCTCGCGCCGGGCCGTGTGATCGGGCGCGGCAAGGTCGAGATCCCAGGATCGGGCACGCTGGATTTCGATCCGGACACGTTCGAGGTTGCGGAGGGGACGGCGGTCGAAGTCGGCATCCGTCCGGAGGATATGACCGTCGCGACGCCGGACGAAAACACGGGCTTCGTCATCAAGCCGGAGTTCGTCGAGGAACTCGGGCCGAACCGGCTCGTGCATGGCACCGCAGGCGGTGAGCCGCTCGTGCTCTCCGTGGCCTCGTCCATGCCCGATCTCGGGACCCGTGCGCTCGGGCTTCGCGTGCCAGCGAACCGCGTGCACGTCTTCGATACCACCACAGGCCGCGCACTTCGGCGAGGGTAGATCGCGCCTCAGCCCGGTCACTGCGTGCAGTCGCGTCTTCGACGCGAACAGGGCTGCCGCCCTATAACCCGCGCGGGGGACACCCCCGTACCCCCGTCTTTTACAATCTGGGAATGCGCGGCCGGCGTTCTGCAAACTTATAAAAGCGGGTGGGTCCGGGAGGGCGTCCCTCCCGGTTGGGGTCAGGGGCGAAAGCCCCGTCGCGCCGCAGGCGCGAAGCTCAGCCACGCCCCTCGAAGGGCATGTTCGTCGCCTTGATCGTCATGGTGAGCACGTTCGTGTCGAGCGGCAGGCTCGCCATGTAGCGGATGGCCGAGCCGCAATGTTCGACATCCATGACCGGCTCCGGCTGTATATCTCCACGCGCCTGCGGCACGCCCGCCTTCATGCGTCCACCCATGGCGGTGTCGGCATTGCCGACATCGAGCTGACCGCAGGCGATGTTGAACGGCCGCCCATCGAGCGCGATGCACTTCGTGAGGCCCGTAATGGCGTGCTTCGTCGACGTGTAGCCGACCGACATGGGCCGCGGCGTATGGGCGGAAATCGAGCCGTTGTTGACGATGCGGCCGCCTTGCGGTGATTGCGCCTTGAACTGGCGGATGGCTTCCTGCGCACAGAGGAAGCTGGCTGTCAGATTAACGTTCACGATGCTCTGCCAGTCTTCGAGCTTGATGTCCTCCATGGGACCAGCTGGCAGCCCGCGGCCGGCATTATTGAAGAGGAAGTCGAGACGACCGAAGCTCTTCACCGTCTCGGCGAAGAGCTTCTTCACCTCGTCCTGCTTGGTAACGTCGGCGGGAACCGCCAGCATCCGCCCGCCGCCCTTCTTGGCGAGCGCGACAGTGCCATCCAGCTCGGCCTTGCGCCGGCCGGTCACGACCACGTCCCAACCGTCGGCCTGGAGATGGAGCGCCGCAGCCCGGCCGATGCCGGTACCGCCGCCGGTGATGATCGCGACCTTGTTCGTTGCCATGCCGGCGTTCCTCTCCTGAATGTTGTGATGGGACGCCCCGGAAAGGGACGTTCTGCGGATTTCATCCGATCATGAAAGCTGAGCCCCAATCAAGGGTCGGAGGAGCCTATCTGGGTGGCTCGCAATGAGGTCGAGAAGACCCCTTTGCACGTGCTATGCAAAAATGCATATCGGCATCGCGGCGCACCATTCTTGTTGCGACGCACAATAGGCGGTATATGGCATACCAGAGCATACGCGCCGGAAACAGGGGCGATGCCGAGATGAGCAAAGGACAAGATCATGAGCACGAAGTCCTATGATGCCGCCCTGGACTACATGCCAGGCGAAGCCAAGAAGCCGAGCCTCTATGCCCGCTTCAAGGAGTACATGTCGGCCCTCAATGCCGGTCTCGAGGCCTGGCGCGAGTACGAGCGCCTGCGCACGAGCGGCGTCGAGCACAGCGTTGCCGCCTCCAAGGCCTTCGAGAAGCACTACGAGTAAGCCCACAGGGCAGCTCGACGGACGCGGCGCCCTCAGAGGGCATTGAGGTCGCGTCCGCCGACGAATTTTGCTCGGAGCAGCGGTGAAGACGGTACCGGCATACCCGGTACCGCTAGTAGTTCCACGCTGTGCCAGCATCCGGGCAATGTGGTCACCGCGCCGGGGGGCAGACGGAGTTTGCCGAGGTTCGGCAGCTCCGCTTTCAGCTTGCGCCACGTCGATGCATCCAGCGGCCTGACCTCGATAGGGTCATGCAACTCAGCCGTCGCGCTGATCTCGAACCGGCGATCCCAAACGATTGAATTCGCGCCCGGCATGAAATTAAGCGTGGGAAGTCCCGCGCGACCTGCTTCCCTCCATACCCGCAGATCTCCTCCTGGCCGCCAGTCGAGCCGGCAGCCGCCGAGCGTCGCGGCGCGCGCGGGCCATGGGCGCTCGGACGTCGCGCGGATGCGCTCGGCCAGGGCTTCGATTTCCGACAGCCGCGGGGCTGGCGACTCTCCGCCGTAGGCTGCAATCAGATACCTCAGAACCCGGATCGAGATCTCCTCCGAGAGATTGTTGAGCGTATCGAGCGCGATCGAGCCGAACTGGCCGCCGTGCCAATCCACGTGTCGTTCGGGGGTTTCGATGGCTTGGCGCACGATTGACGCGCGTGCACGTGACAAACGTCTTGAACTCCGCGCGATGGCCTCGCTCGTAATACCCAGCGCCGATAGTGAAGCGAGTGCCTTGCGCACGCGCACGCGCTCGAAATCATCGCGATCGTTGCTCGGGTCCTCGCGCCACGTGAGGCCAGCCTCGCGCAATGTCGCGACCAATCGCGACTTCGGCATGTCGAGAAGGGGACGGATAACTTCGAGTCGAGCGTCAACGGTGCCTTGAGGCATCGGCGTAGTGGGAACAAATGCCACGCGCTGCATCGCGCTCAATCCATCGATGCCACTGCCGCGTACGAGGTGCATGAGGAAGGTCTCGGCCTGATCCTCGTAGTGGTGGGCCGTGAGCAGATTGCGCTCCAGGCGTTCGTAGGGACGTGCTTCCTCGATCAGTGCTTCATGCAAAAGGCGATACCGCGCTGCCCGCGCTGCCGCCTGAATGCCGTGTGCGGGCTTCTCACCCTCCCAGCGCAGCACGCGGCACGGCAGGCCGGCCGCTTCCGCTTGAGATGCAACCCAAACTGCATCGTCAGCCGATCCCGTCCGCAATCCGTGATCCACCGTCAGCACGATCAGCCGCGGACGTCCCGGCTGCTCCATGGACTTGAGCAGCGGCGGCACGAGCGCAAGCGCGCGTTGGGCGATGTGCATGAGCGCCATGCTGTCGGCGCCGCCCGATACGGCAACCGCCATCGGCGCGCCGAGCATTGGCTCGAACAGCGCGCGAATTTCGTCATCAGTTATGGGGGCGTCGGGATCCATGGCTCGTTCCCGCACTTTGGAGTGCGAGGTATGGGCGGTGCGCGGGATGGGTTGAAGGCCCGACGCGGTGACTTATCAACCGCGGCGTAGCCACTTCGTCCAGCGGCTCTTCCTCTCCTCTGGGGCGGCAGCTTCCTCGCTCTCGCCGTTCAGCTCCTTGACAAAGGCGCCGAAGAACTCACCGGCAAGCTTGTTCGACGTTGCCTGTATGAGGCGCCCGCCGAGCGTTGCGAGCTTTCCGCCTACTTCTGCCTTGGCGGTGTAGCTGAGCTTCGTCGTATCGGCATCGATCTCAGTGAGTTCGACGCGCGCGCGGCCCTTGGCAAATCCGGCAGCGCCGCCCTGACCCTGGCCGACGATGTCGTAGGAGGAGGGCGGGTCGAGGTTCTCGAGCGTCACATTGCCGTTGAAGGTCGCCGAGATCGGCCCGATCTTGAGTGAAACCTTGGCGGCGAGATCGGTCGGCGAGCGCTGCTCCAGCTCTTTGCAGCCGGGTATGGTCCGCTTCAGCACCTCGGGATCGTTGAGCGCGTGCCAGACGACTTCGCGCGGTGCGTTGATGGTGTATTCGCCGGTGATATCCATGGCTTGTTGTCCTTGGTCTCAGGAGACGTTGTCGCTGTCCGCGCCGATATCGGCGAGGCGGCGCGCACGCCACTTCGTTCCGGTGCGCTCGAAGAGGAGCGGCGTCGCGTTGGCAAGGTGGTGCGTCTCGAGATCGATGCCTAGCGCCGGTCCGAGCACATACAGAATGCCGCCATGCGCCACCAGCGTCGAATGCTTGGTATCGGCAAGGTTGAGCCCACGCTCGATGCCCTGACGCGCGCGCCGCACGAAGAAATCGAGCGCCTCGCCATTCGGCGGCGCGTCCCGCCAGTCATGATCGGCCGAGGACGTGCCGACAAGGTCGCCGAACCAGCGCTCGCGCAGGCCATCATCGGGTTCGGGCGCAACGCTGTGCGGCCGCCCGACCATCTCGGCAGTGACCCACGCGCGCGGCATCGTGCTCGAGACAATGCGCTCGATCCGCTCGCCCTTGAGGACCTCGGACGCGGCCTCTGCCTGGGCAAGTCCGCGCGCATTGAGTGGCTGCTCGGCAGTCTGGAAGATGCGCGCGTGATTGCCGTCCGTCTCGCCGTGGCGCACGAAGAAGAAGCGCGTACATCGCGGCGTCAGCGGATCCTCGCGCGCCATGCGGAAGAGCTCATCGAGTCCGCGATGCAGGTAGCCGGGCGTGGTGAGAGACATTGGTCGCCCCGCCTCAGACGATCTCGAAGAGACCGGCCGCGCCCTGGCCGCCGCCGATACACATGGTCACGACGGCATACTTTTCACCGCGGCGTTTGCCTTCGATGAGCGCGTGTCCCGTCAGCCGCGCGCCGCTCATGCCGTAGGGATGTCCGATCGAGACGGCGCCACCATCCACGTTGAGGCGCTCCCAGGGAATGCCGAGCTTGTCGCGGCAGTAGATGACCTGCACCGCGAAGGCCTCGTTGAGCTCCCAGATGCCGATGTCCTCGACCTTGAGACCATGCTTCTTGAGAAGCTTCGGCACTGCGAACACGGGTCCAATACCCATTTCGTCAGGTTCGCAGCCGACAACTTCGAAACCGCGGTAGATGCCGAGCGGCTTCAACCCGCGCTTCTGCGCTTCCTTGTCGCTCATGACGACGGTGGCAGAGGCGCCATCGGAAAGCTGGCTCGCATTGCCAGCCGTGATGAAGTTGCCTTCGCCCATGACAGGCTTGAGCTTGGCGAGACCTTCCATGTTGGTATCGGGCCGGTTGCCCTCGTCGCGAGTCAGCGTGACCATCTCCGTGGCGACAGCCTTGCCTTCCTTATCGTAGATGATTTTCTCCGCCGCCAGTGGCACGATCTCGGCGTTGAACTTGCCGGCCTGTTGGGCGGCGGCCGTGCGGCGCTGGCTCTCGAGGGCATACTCGTCCTGGGCCTCGCGGCTGATGCCATAGCGCTTGGCCACGTTATCGGCCGTCTGGATCATAGACCAGTAGAGTTCGGGCTTGTGCTCGACGATCCATTCGTCGCGGGTGCGGAACTTGTTGGAATTCTCGTTCTGCACGAGGCTGATGGATTCGAGACCGCCCGCGACGATGATGCCGGCATCATCCGAGCGCACGCGCTGGGCAGCCATGGCAATCGTCTGGAGGCCCGACGAGCAGAAGCGGTTGACTGTCACGCCGGCGACCGAGACGGGCAGTCCCGCGCGGATGGCGATCTGGCGCGCGATGTTGCCGCCGGTCGCGCCCTCGGGCATGGCGCAGCCCATCATCACGTCGGAGATGTCGTCGGGCGCCACGCCGGCACGCTTTACGGCCTCTGCCACGACGTGCCCGCCGAGGCTCGCTCCGTGGATATTGTTGAAGGCGCCGCGGTAGGCCCGCCCGATCGGGGTGCGGGCAGTCGAAACGATGACGGCATCGGCCATTGGGCGTCTCCTCTGGTTTTGCGTTGGGTAAACACTAACTCATTGCGTTGCCATATGGCAGCGACAAGCTCTGGTTCCGTGGGGGGCGTGTCGACTTCGACGGATGCCGGCAGCGTCTGCATTGCTCATATGTTCTGTCCTCGTCTTGACGACCGTGACCCGGGTGATAATAACTGCAATTACTATTATTGCGTGGGGAGGCAGCGCCAAGTGCCCGATAGGGACCATCTGCAATTCGGCTGGCTGACAGCGGATACCGCCCGTCTGCTGCGCACCGTCTTCGCGCGCCGGGTGCGGGAGGTGGGGCTGACGCGTGCGCAATGGCTGGCCCTGACCCGCATCCACCGGCGTCCCGGCGTGAGCCAGTCCGAACTCGCCGACATGATGGAGATCGAGAAGGCGCCGGCGGGGCGGATCGTCGACCGGCTCGAGGAAAAGAACTGGGTCGAGCGGCGCCCCGAGCCAAGCGATCGCCGGGTCAACCGCATCTACCTGACCGAACTCGGTGCGCGGGTACACGCCGCAATTGCGCCGCTCGCTGATACAACTGTCCGCGATGCCTTGGCGGGTCTGACGCCGGCCGAGCAGGCGAGACTGGTTGCATTGATGGGCAAGGTGAAGGCGCAGCTTACAATGCTCGCAGCCTCCGACCCGCGCGCAGATTCTTCCGAAATTGATGGCATCGAGGACGCCGACGACGACGTCGCGGCCTCAACACGAGTGGTAAGACCATGACAGCCAAGCGTCTGACTCGCCCCATTCTGCTCGTGTTGGTCCCCTTGCTCCTCGTCGGTGGCGCTGGCCTGTGGTGGCTGTGGAGCGGCCGCTTCGTTTCGACGGAGAATGCCTACGTCAAGGCCGATATCGTCCAGGTTTCCTCCGAGGTGCCGGGGCGCATCATCGACGTGCGTGTGCGCGAGCATCAGCAGGTCAAGGCCGGTGACGTTCTTCTGACCGTCGATCCCGAGTCCTATGCCATCGCGCTTGCCAAGGCTGAGGCCGAGCTCGACCAGACGCGCTCGCGCGTCGCGGGCTTCCGCGCCGAGTATGCCGAAGCGCGGATGGAGCTCGCCGAGGCCAAGAGCCGGATTGCCTTCTTCGAGGCACAGCACAGTCGCCAGAAACAGCTGAGCGACAAGGGTGTCGGCTTTGCCTTCCGCGCCGAAGAGGCCGAGAGCAATCTCACGGTGGCTCGCGCCCGCGTGAGTGTCATCGAGCAGAAGATCACGCGCATTCTGACCCAGCTCGGCGGCAACCCCGAGAAGCTGACCGAAGAGCACGCCATGGTGCGCGAGATGCTGGCCCAGCGCGACCGTGCCCGCCTCGAGCTTGAACGCACGCGCATCGTGGCGCCGGTGAGCGGTCGCGTCGTCAACGCAAAGCTCCTGCCCGGCGAGCAGATCCGCGCCGCGACGCCGCTGTTCGCGATCGTCAGCGATACCGAGCCTTGGGTCGAAGCAAACTTCAAAGAGACCGAGCTGACGCACGTGCGTCCCGGCATGAGGGCGACGGTGATCCTGGACATCTACCCGGACGTGACCTGGAAGGCGCGCGTCGAGAGCATCAGCCCCGCGACGGGAGCGGAATTCGCGCTCCTGCCGCCGCAGAACGCCTCGGGCAACTGGGTCAAGGTCGTGCAGCGGCTTCCCGTGCGCGTGCGCATCGAGGCAAACGGAACGGACCTGCCCCTGCGCGCCGGCATGACGGCGACGGTCAGCGTCGATACCGAGCGCGAGCGCAAGCTCAGCCAGATCCTCGGCTGGGGCACGGCGGCCGCGACCGACAAGGGCAGTCGCGAGAAGCGTGCCGAGAGGTAATCATCGCCCTTCGCGAACGCTGCGGGCAATCGCGGCGGCATCGACCAATGATGTCGCCGGCCGCCACGCGATGACGCCTTCCGTTCTTGCGCGCACTTCCGGCGAAGCCAGACAGGTTGCGACGGCTTCGTAACCAGGCGAACCGGGATAGGGCGCGACCAGGAAGGGCGGACTGTGGTTTGCGGGGCAGAGAATGATCGCCTCGTCGATGCGTGCGCACTCCAGATCAAGCATGGCATCCGAGCGCGCGACCAGGAAGATCACACCGCCCTTGGAAGCGCGCCGCCGCAGGTAGCTCATGAGGGCCTCCTGCGTTGCCCCATCAAGCCCTTGCTCAGGCGTATCGATCACGATGTTTGCGATTGGCTGCGCCTCGAGCGCGGTCAACGACGCGAGCAGGGCATCGGACCTGGTGCCGCCGGCCTCGATGATGGTGGCCAAGGCCTCCTCGACGCGTGAGCCCAACGCAGGATCGCCGTCACGGATGCGCGCCGCGGCTGCACCCTTCTCCGCAAATCGTTCCAGCCCGATGAAATGCCCATTGGGTAGCGCCTCCGCAATCCGCATCGCGAGGCGGGTCTTGCCGCTGCCGAGCGGTCCCACGATGAAGTTGATGGCTTTGATGTCATGAAGCGCGAAAGCTTCGCCGCCCCATGGCCATGGCAAATCGAAGGCGATACCGAGAGGTGGGTGCGGGCGCACGGCGGCGGCGATTTCTGAAATGATCGGACGCTTGCCGTGCATGAGATCTGCGCGGAGGCGCCGGACTTTATCGACCGTCGCCATCAACTCGCGAAGGCGCGTTTCGAGTGTCGCTTCGTGATCGGCAAGGGCGCGCGGCAGCACGCCGGCATCGCCGCTGAGCACCTTCCCGATTTCACCGAGGCTGAGGCCCAGCGCGCGCAGCGCGACGATTTCTGCGGCACGCGTCATGTGCGTGTTATCGTACGCGCGCCAACCAGCGGCCGTACGCGCCGGCGCAAGAAGGCCGCGCTCTTCGTAGATACGGAGTGCTTTTGCGGAGATGCCGAGTTGCGCTGCAGCCTCGGAGGCATTCAGGAGTTTGGCGGTAGCGTTCACGACTCACCTCGTCGTTGTTGGAACGCCAGTTTCATGAGGGATGCCGCAGGGGCCGGGTCAAGCCGGAAGTTCGCGAGTACGGCGCATCGCGGTCAGTACGTCATCCGGAACTGCGCCTCTTCGCCGTCACCTCGATCTCGATGAGGATTTCGGGCGTCAGCAGGCCAGCCTGGATCATGGTCGCAGCAGGACGAACTTCGCCGAAATATTTCTTCAGCGTCGGCCAGCAAGCTGGGAAATCGTCGCGGTTCGGCAGGATGTACGTCACGCGCACGACATCGGCCATAGAGGCGCCGGCCTGTTTGAGCGCGGCCTCGATATTCTTCAGCGTCTGCTCGCATTGAGCGACGACGCCGGAGGCCAGCTCCATCTTCTCGTAGTCGAAGCCCGTGGTCCCCGACACGAAGATCATGTCGCCGTCGACGACCGCGCGCGAGTAGCCGATCTCGGCCTCGAACTTCGATCCGGATGTCAGAAGCTGTCGCGTCATCTGGTGGCTCCTCGGGCGTGCGCTCAATCCACTTCCATGGGCAGGCTGGGATCGTTCGCCCATTCCTGCAAGGAGTGGATATAGACCTCGACATCCTCTTTCCCGAGTGCCGCGAGCGCCAGAGCGGTCAGTGACGCGGCGATACCACCGCCGCAATAGGCAATGACACGCTCGCTGCCAAGCAGACCCGCTTCGGCGAAGCGGCGACGCAGCTCGGGCAGGGGCAGCAGTGCATTCGTGTCGGGATCGACGATGCCGCGCGAGGCAACGTTGCAGCTTCCGGGAATGCGGCCGGCGCGGCCGTAGTGCACGCCGCCCTTGCCTGCGTGCTGCTGAGGCGTCAAGGCATTGACGATGCGTATGTCGGTTGCGCCGATCGCGCCGGCGACACGCGTCTTGTCGGCGAAGTACCCGGGCCTCGGCCTCACCTTGAAGCGGGACGCCGGGTACGCCATTGGATCCGTCGAAAGCGGCCGCCCCTCCTTGCGCCACTTGATGAGGCCGCCATCGAGGACCTGCGTATTGTCGAAGCCGTATGCCCTTAGCATCCACCACACGCGCGCCGCCCAGGCATTGTAGCCGCCGTCATAAAGAACGACCCTCCTATCGTTGCCGATCCCGAGCCGGCTGACGGCAGCGGCAAATGCCTCGGGGCCGAGGGCGGAGAAGCGGTGCGGACTAGCGGTATCCGAGAGGTCTCGGGAGAGATCGATGTAGGCGGCGCCGGGAATATGGCCCTTGTGGTAGTCCGCTTCGCCGCTCGTCACTTGCTGTCCGGAGTTGTCGGCCAGCGGCGCGAGGTGCATCGTGCAGTCGTAGATGCGGATCGTCGGGTCGCCCAGGAGCCCCGCGAGCGCTTCCGTCGCGATCAGGGGTCCCTTTGGTGCTTCAACCGACGTGGAAGTCATGACGAACCCCCAATGTTTTGATGATCTTGGGTCAAGCGCCGTTGAAAGGCGGCCCTTGGGTCGCCATCCTAGAAGAGGATAGGTGCGCAGCAAAGCGCAGGGTGCGGCCCAGCGCGAAAGGTGGCGGACCATGAGCAGCGACAAGAAGGGAGCGCGCACGGGGACACGCAGCAGCGTTCCAGCCGACAAAATGTCCTCTGGGTCGGTGCCGAGTCCCGCGCCGTCCGGGAAGACGCCGGCGCCTTCGAGCGCGACCGATGTCGATGCCTTTCTCGCGCAGGTCAAAGCACTTGCCCCCAGGGCGACGACCGGGCGCGGGCGACTGGTGTTCGCCATGGACGCCACCATGAGCCGCCAACCCACATGGGATATGGCGCTCGCCCTGCAGGCGGAAATGTTCCATGCCGTCGCCGAAGTCGGCGGGCTGGACGTACAACTTGTGTTCTTTCGTGGTGCCGGCGAGTGTCGTGCCTCGAAGTGGGTTTCCGATCCCGATGCGCTGGCGCAGCTCATGACGACAGTCGATTGCCGGGGCGGCTACACCCAGATCGGCAAAGTGCTCTCCCATGCGCGGCAGGAGACGGAGAAGCGCAAGATCAGTGGGCTCGTGTATGTCGGAGATTGCATGGAGGAGGCGGTCGACGATCTCTGCGGCCGCGCGGGCGAGCTGGCGCTGCATGGCGTACCGGTTTTCCTGTTTCAGGAGGGGCGTGACCAAGCCGCCGAAAGCGCCTTCCGCGAGATTGCGCGGCTGACCAAAGGTGCGTGGTGCGCCTTCGATAAGGGATCTGCCGATCAGCTCCGCGCGCTGCTCAGGGCAGTGGCGGTCTATGCCTCCGGAGGACACGCCGCCCTCCGGCAGCTCAGCACGACCAAGGAGGGTGCCGGCGCGCGCCTATTGCTGACCCAGATGAAGCGGGACTGAGATCGGATGCAGTATTTCCTGCTCGGGCTGCTCACGCTTGGGTTAGCTCTTCTGGCGGTCCGCCTGTTCAATCAGGCGAACCCCGCAGCCCTGGCGCACCATATCCGGATCGCGACCGCGGTCGCAGCCTTCGCCGCCGCGCTCTTTTTCCTGGTTCGTGGCGCGATCTTCTATGCCTTCCCTCTGGCGGCGCTCGGCTGGTGGCTGCTCGGAGGGCAGGGCGTGATTCCCTGGGGGAACATGGGATCGCTTCGGCGCCCGTCCTCCGGCCAGACCTCTCGCGTCGTCACAGAGCACCTGGAGATGGAGCTCGATCACACAAGCGGCGCCATGCGCGGCCGCATCCTCAAGGGCTTCTTCAAAGGCCGCGACATCGAGGATCTGAGACCCGTCGAGCTTGCCCATCTCTGGCAGGACTGCCGGTACACGGACCCCGCATCGGCGCAGCTCGTCGAGGCATTTCTGGACCGCATTCACCCGACATGGCGCGAGGACATGGCACGGGCGGAGCAGGAGCAGCCTCGCGGGCCGGATGGGCGGATGAGTATCGAGGAGGCGCTGGACATCCTGGGCCTCGCTCCGGGCGCGGATGAAGCCGCCATCCGGCAGGCGCACCGTGAACTAATGCTTAAGCTCCATCCCGACCGGGGTGGTTCCACATATCTCGCCGCCAAGATCAATGAGGCAAAAGACACATTGCTTGGAGACGGTTAGGCCGCCCGCCGGATTAATGTGTTGATATTGTGTTATTATATTGGCCCTAAATTGCGATGCCGGCGCTATTGCATTTGCACCACACTCGTCTCGCGAAAATGACAGTTTCGCGATGTAGCGGTGGAAACATCCTTGTGTTCGAGGGGGCCTCCCGCCAGATTGTCTGGACTGGAATCGGGACTTTCGGGGAAGTCATGCGGATACGCCTTGGACTGCCGGCACTGATGGGCGCGCTTGTGCTCGCAGCCCCGTCGGCATTCGCCTTCGAAGAGACGCGCGGTGGTACCGGAGCGTCGCAAGCTGCACCTCCGGCGGCAGCAGCTCCTGCGGGCAAGGGCTCGTCGCTCGAGCTCGGCGGCACGGGCACGTCGGCGGCGCCATCGGCCGGCACCGAGGTGCGCATTCCCGGTCTCGGCAAACTCGGGATCCTGCCGAAGCTCGATTTCGGCCTTGAGCTGCTCTACGGTGTAAACGAGCAGAGCTTTGATGACCGCCGCCTCCGGCCCGAGCAGAGCGACGACAGCTTGGGCGTTCGTGGCACTGTGCGCCATCGCTTCTGAGCGCTGGCTGCTGTGAGCGGAAGTGGATTCGATTGAGGAGCGCGCAGGCGCTCCTTTTTTTGTCCTGGTTCTTGGGAGAGCCATGTCCGGTGATCCTCACCGCTTCGAGGTCCCTGAGCCCGTGGGGTGGCGCTGGCTAGCCGCATCCGTCCATCTTTTCACGGCGCTCGGTATCATCTGCGCACTTCTGGCAGTTCATGCGCTGCTGGATCGCGGGTTCGAGACCGCCTTCATCTGGCTCGGCGTAGCGCTGATCGTCGATGGCATCGACGGCACGTTCGCCCGGGCAGTCGACGTGAAGCGGCGGCTGCCACGCTTCTCCGGCGAGAAACTCGACCAAGTCGTGGACTACGTTACGTACGTCTTCGTACCCGTGCTGGCGCTGCAACTCGGGGGCTACTTGCAGGGGGTCTGGGGAGGGATACTGGCGAGCCTGATCCTGTTGTCGTCGCTCTACCACTTCTGCGATTACGATAACAAAGCCGACGACCACTGCTTCGTCGGCTTCCCCGCGATCTGGAATATCGTGGCTTTCTATATCTTTGCCTTTGCGCTGCCAGGCTGGGCAGCCGGTCTGCTCGTACTTGTCTGCGTCGTGCTGACCTTCGTGCCTATGCGCTGGCTGCATCCGCTGCGGGTACGCGCGCTACGGCCGATCAACCTCGCAATGAGCGCTCTCTGGGCGATCGCGGCGATCTGGGCCGTCGCGGCCGGCTTCCCGGCCAATGCGGCAGTGCTGGCAGCGCTGGGCATTGTTGCCGTCTACGGGGTTGGACTCTCCGTACTTTGGCCGCTCCTGTGCGCTGAAACTGACTCCTGAACCGGCAGCGAAGGAGTTATCCACAGTTCCCTGGGTGTGCCTGCGCGCGATAGCCGCACGCGCCATCGCGATATTCAGTGAGCTGCGCGCCGCTTAAAATGGTTATTTCTTCAAGCTGTTAACCTATTGGTAAGTTCGATTTAGCCTCGCCCCCTTGTTACGGGGCATTCTCTTTGCATGGCAGCCGTTGCCTCGAAGTAGCTCCGCCGCCGTCCAATTGCGGCCTACAAGACAGAGGTACAAGCGAACCAGTCAGCGGTAATCACGGGGACGTTGTATGAGTTCGAGTTTTGCACTTGCGGGGGTCATTGTTGTCGCCGCCATGGGTACGGCCATCGCCCAAGGGGCGAGCAACCGAGTCGATCTTCACGAGATCGTCGCCAACCGGACGGTGACGCTTCACACGCCCGCCGGGGCGCTTCCCATCAGCTATTCTGGCAACGGCACCATGATTGGCCGTGCCAAGGATCTGGAATTCTACACGGGCTCAGCTTTCGACAGGGGCACCTGGTGGGTCGCCGCCGATCGCATCTGCCATCGCTGGCGGAGCTGGCTCGGCGGGAAGGATCACTGCGTGAGCCTGCGCCTGGAGGGCGACAAGGTCCATTGGCGCAGCACCGACGGCTACTCGGGCACGGCGACGCTCGGCGCAAAGAGCCGCGTTTACGAAGCAGGCATGTCTTACTAAGGCCGGGGGGACGCGGCGCGGCTCAGCTACCGCGCTCCTCGGTCTTGGCCTCGACCCAAAGGGCGTCCATGTCTTCCAGCGTCGCGCTGTCGGGTGATTTCCCCTGCTCGGCGAGGCGGCGCTCGATGTAGGCGAAGCGGCGCACGAACTTGGCATTGGCCGTTCGCAGCGCCGTCTCCGGGTCGACGTCCAGGTGTCGGGCGACGTTCGCCATCACGAACAGCACGTCGCCGAATTCGTCCACGATGCGCGGATCGGTTGGCCCGTTCGGGGGACTGGTGCCGCGCGGGTCGGCCGGCACCGCGATCTCTTCGAGCTCGGCCAGCTCTTCCTGCATCTTGGAGAACACTGGTGCCAGCGACGGCCAGTCGAAGCCGACACGCGCCGCCTTGGCTTGAAGCTTTATCGCGCGCGTCATGCCCGGCAACCCGATGGGCACGTCGGCGAGCAGCGAAGGCTCCGATGGGGCGGCAGATCGACCTTCCGCCTGCTTGGCCGCCCGCTCCTCGGCCTTGATGTTCTCCCACCATCCCTTGGCGAGCTGAGCCGACCTCGCCTTTTCATCGCCGAAGACGTGCGGGTGACGACGGATCATCTTTTCCGTAACGCCGTGCACGACATCCGCGAACGCGAAGGCGCCTTCCTCCTCCGCCATGCGCGCGTGGTAGACGACCTGCAACAGCAGATCGCCGAGCTCTTCCCTGAGGTCGACGCGGTTCCCGCGCTCGATCGCGTCCGCGACCTCATAGGCCTCCTCGATCGTGTAGGGTGCGATCGTTGCGAAGGTCTGCTCGAGATCCCATGGGCAACCCGACCCCGGCGTTCTGAGCGCGGCCATCACGGCAAGGAGGTCGGCAATCGTGAGGCGCGAGCCTGGCTGGTCGGGCGGAGCCATCATTCGTTCCTGATTGCGCGCACTTACATGCGCTCAATAACTTCGGTACGTTCTTTGGAAACGACCGGGGCCGCCGCTGCAATGGCCGGCAGGATATCCTCCGCGTTATCCACGACCGTATAGGGCACATTGAGGCCCGCGCGGATGAACGTCTCCGCACGCATGTGATCGAGCAGCGCGCAGAGTGAATCCCAGTACCCCGCGATATTCGCGATCACGACCGGTTTGTTATGGCGGCCGAGCTGCGCCCAGGTGAGCTGCTCGACGAGTTCCTCGAGCGTGCCGATACCACCCGGCAGGGCCACGAAGGCGTCGGAGCGCTCGAACATCAGGCGCTTGCGCTGATGCATGTCCTCGGTGACGATCAGCTCGTCCACCTCGCGCAGCATCTGCTCCTTCTCCGACAGGAACGAAGGAATGATGCCGGTCACATGGCCCTTGTGCTTGAGCACGGACTTGGCGACCTCGCCCATGAGACCGAGACTGCCGCCGCCATAGACGAGGCCGATTCCGGTCTCGGCGAGCTGCTGCCCTAGAATACGCGCGCCGGCGACAAACGCTGGATCGCGGCCGCTTCCCGAACCGCAGAATACGCAGACGTTCGCGATGCCCGAGAGGCCCTCAAGCCGCTGTACCGAGTTCTTCTCGCTAATGTTCTTCTTGGTCATTTTCGTGTGAATTCCTTTAGGTGCCGATGGCAACCACCGGCATTGCTTAGCATCATCATATGGTGACGAAGCAGGCAAATTGCCGAATCACATGAACGTCGCTTGAGGCGGCTATCCGTTCGTCGGGCCGGAGCGAACCCGAGGAATAGACCCCGTCCTGCGCCCCCCCCGCCGCGCCTGATGCTGGAAGTTGCTTGGACGAAAGCCCAATTCTATGCATGGTTGCGCGCCATAAACGCAGCCTGAAAAGCGCGGTACCTGGAACCCATCATGCGGCTCAAATTCTATACGCTGGACGTCTTCACTGAAGTGCGCTTTGGCGGTAACCCGCTCGGCGTGGTGATGAACGCCGATGCGCTGCCGACCGGCCTCATGCAGGACATCGCGCGCGAGCTCAATCTCTCCGAGACCGTCTTCGTCCAGAAGGCGACGAACCCTGTGGCATCCGCCCGCGTGCGCATCTTCACGCCCGCCGTGGAGCTGCCTTTTGCCGGGCATCCGACCATCGGCACCGGCATTCTGCTTGCCCAGCTTCAGGCGGGTGATCCCACCACCGATCAGGACGCCCTCGTCGTGCTCGAAGAGACGATAGGCGCCGTCCGTGTCGGCGTCCGCATGCGCGCCGGCAAGGCTGCCCATGCCGAGTTCGATGCGCCCAAGTTGCCCGAGCCCGCAGGCGATCCTCCAAGCAGCGAGCGACTGGCCGCAGCGCTTGGGCTAACGCCGTCGGAGATCGGCTTTGCCAATCACCGTCCCTCGCAGTGGTCGGCGGGCGTGCCCTTCACCTTCGTACCTGTCGCATCGTTGGCGGCTATCGGCCGCGCGGAGATCGTCTCGACGCACTGGGCGACCGCGTTCGGCAGCGCGCGTGCAGGCAAGGCCTTCCTCTACACAGGTGAGACAGTGCACACGACCTCGTCGTACCACGCCCGCATGTTCGGGCCGGGCGCAGGCATCGTCGAGGATCCGGCAACGGGCGGTGCAGCAGCCGCTTTCGCAGGCGTCGTCAATGCCTTCGACCAGCTGCCGGCGGGCACGCACAAACGCATGATCGAACAAGGCTTCGAGATGAGCCGCCCGAGCCTCATCGCGCTCTCGTTCGAGGTCGCGTCACGCGGTAAGCTCGAGACCGTGCGCATCGGCGGCAGTGCCGTCCGTGTCAGCGAAGGCATGATCGAGATCTGAGGGCAGCGCTCCAATCAGCGCTCAGGGTAGGGCGTGCCGTCCTTGTGCACGAACCTGCCGTCAGCATTCGAGCTCATAATGTCGATGTCGGAGCAGGTCGTAAGGTCGTCCCACTGGCGTGAGCCGACTTCGAGATAGACCGCCATCGCGTTTGATCTGTTGATCATGTGGTGGCCGTTGCCGGTGCCCTTCGGAAAGGTCGCGCAGTCGCCCGCGCGCAGCACGGTCTCGCCGCCATCCTCGACCAGGAAGAGTTCGCCTTCGAGCACGTAGACGAACTCATCTTCATGCGAATGCCAGTGGCGCTGGCTCGACCAGTTGCCCGGTGGAAGGTGCATGAGGTTGACGCCGAAATCCGTTAGGCCGCCTGCATCTCCAAGCCGCTGCCGCACGCGCTCGGCACAGGGCGCGTCGAATGGCGGCGGATAGGGCGCGCCCTTGCGCTTCGGCACGGCATTGATGTCGATCTTGGGCATGATGGTATCCGCCGACGTTCAGAGAGTTGGTTCGCGCCTGCGGCGCGAGTGGGGCTTCGGCCCCACACCCCGACCGGGGGGACACCCCCGGAGCCCCCGCCTTTTTACGACTTCTCGATACCCAGCGCCTTATGCAAGTCGCCGAGCATCGCGAGCGCATCACAACCGGCGAAGATGAAGGCATCGACACCTGCCGCTTGCAATGCCGGCTCGAGATCCTTCGGTCGCCCGGCCAGGTACACGCGCTGGGCGCCCGCAGACTTCAATGCCGTAGCAGCAGGTGCGCCAAGGTCGGTGTAGGTCGCGTCCGCACCGCAGATACAGGCGATCGTTGTGCCGCTGTCCTTGAAGGCCGCGGCGATGGCAGCAGCATCGCTCAAAGGCGCCGACTGGATCGCACCGACGCCACCCGCCGCGAGGAAGTTCGTGATCCACGTCGCGCGCGCGCCATAAGAGGCGAGATCGCCGACGCACGCGAGAAACACCTTCGAGAGCGTCTCCGTCGTGACCGCGTGTGCTTCGGCAGCCGCGCGCAGCTCCTCGAATGGCTCGGCGAGGCGGCGAACAGCGAGCGGTTTGATGCGGACCGCGCCGCCGTTGGCAGAGCCGGATGTTGCGGGCCAGGGCACGACCTTCACGCCGTCGTCGCCGAGTTTCGGAAATGCCGACACGCCTGTCATTTCAATGCGCCCCGTAGCGAGCTGTCTGGCGCGGGTCTCTGCAACCTTGGCAATGTCGTCCTGAATGCGGTCGCTGGTGAGGACTGCTGCCATGCCGCCCGCCGCTTCGATTTCCTGGAAGAGCTTCCACGCGGTCGCGGCGAGTTCGGAGGTGAGTGTTTCGATGGCGAAACTACCGCCGGCCGGGTCGAGAACGCGGCCGAGCCCGCTTTCCTCCTGCAGGACGAGATGAGTGTTGCGCGCCATGCGCCGCGCGAACCCGTCCGGCTGCCCAAGCGCCCATGTGAAGGGGAGGACGGTGATCGATTGCGCGCCGCCCATGGCTGCCGTCGCGCACGCGATCGTCGTGCGCAGCATGTTCACCCACGGGTCGTGCTTGGCCATCATGCGCAGCGATGTCTCAGCGCCGAATGTCATGTGCGCGACGGCGTCACCCGAGCCACAGGCGTCTGCAACCTGCCAGACCAACCGGCGCGCGGCGCGCAGCTTGGCGAGGCCAAGGATCTGGTCGGCATCGACGGCGAGGTTTATAGCGATCTTCGGCAGCGCCTGGTCGGGTGCAATTCCGGCAGCTTCGAGGGCGCGAAGGTATGCAGCGAGCGTCGCCAGCACGATCGCGAGTTCCTGCGCCTCGCTGGCGCCAGCCGCATGATAAGGGTGGCCGTCCGCCACGAGGGCCGTCAGGTGGGGAGCCCCCAGCGCGCTCTTCGCCAGCGCCGCGGCTTCGCTCAACGCTGCATCGAGCGGCTGTCTCAGTGTTCCGGTCAAGGCAAGCGCAGCGAGCGGATCGGCATTGAAGGCGCCGAGCCGGGCTTTCTCGCTAATGCCCGCGGCCCGCCACAGCTCTCCAAGGCTCTCCGCCGCGACAACAACATCCTCTCCGGTCTCTAGCGAGATCGGGCACACGTCAAGCATGACGCCTTTCAGGGCCGCCGCGAGCGTCTCGGTGTCCGGCGTCAGGCCGAGCCTGCCCGGCGCGGAAATCAGGAGTTTCAGTGAGGTAGCCCCACCTTCGAGGTCCTCCAGAATGGCGGCGTTGGCTGTCGCCGCGTCAGGTCCAGCATGGATCTGGCGGATGTCCCAGGCGGGAGAAATGGTGGCCGCACTAGCTCCGCGCAGATAGGGGGCTGCACCCGGCTGCTGCCTGGCAAGGCCGTCCGGCGCCTCCTCGCGTCCGTACAGCGGGGCGATCCGAAGGCCGTCCGCGGTCCGCGCGACCAGCCGACGCTCGAAATCGGCGCCTTTGAGCGCCTTTTCGACCAGCGCCAGCCATTGCACCCGCTCGGGGACGGAGAACCCTTCCATCAAGCTCAATTCGGTCATCTCTGGGTAATCCTGTGTCGCCGTTTCGTCATCCCTAGCGCGTTTATTGCGCTGCGTTAATCCTTTGCATGGAGATGCCGCACCCGTGCGCGGCATGACATCTGGCCCCGGCTGTGCTAGGCACCCGCAACCCTTTTTTTTGCGCCGCACAATGCGGCCCGCACCCGGACCCCAAAATGAATATCCGCAATATTGCGATCATCGCCCACGTCGACCATGGCAAAACGACGCTCGTCGATGCGCTCCTGAAGCAATCCGGCGTCTTCCGCGAGAACCAGAAGGTCGCGGAGATGGTCATGGATTCCGACGACCAAGAGCGCGAGCGCGGGATCACGATCCTAGCGAAGTGCACGTCGATCCTGTGGAACGGCACGCGCATCAATATCGTCGACACGCCGGGCCACGCCGACTTTGGCGGCGAGGTCGAGCGCATCCTCAATATGGTCGATGGTGCTGTGTTGCTCGTCGATGCTTCGGAAGGTCCGCTGCCGCAGACCAAGTTCGTCGTTTCGAAGGCGCTGCGCCAGGGCATCCGGCCGATCGTTGTGATCAACAAGATCGATCGTCCGGACGAGCGCCACAACGAGGTCCTCAACGAGATCTTCGATCTTTTTGCTGGTCTCGATGCGACCGACGAACAGCTTGATTTCCCCGTCCTCTATGGGTCCGGCCGCGATGGCTGGATGGCGGTCGATCCAGCGGGGCCGAAAGAGGATCTGAAACCTCTGTTCGAGCTGGTCCTGAAGCACGTTCCGCCGCCGGTCGCCGAGGAAGGGCCTTTCCGGATGCTGGCGACGACCCTCGAAGCCGATGCCTACCTCGGCCGTATCCTGACGGGCCGCATCATTTCAGGCACGCTCAAGCCGAACCAGACCATCAAGGCCATCTCGCGCGAGGGCAAGCTGATCGAGACGACGCGCGTGACGAAGGTGCTCGCCTTCCGCGGGCTCGAGCGCACCGCCGTTGATCTCGTCGAGGCCGGCGACATCGTGGCCATTGCCGGCGTCACCGAGGCCACGGTCGCCGATACGCTGTGCGATCCTTCCGTCGATACGCCGATCCCGGCCCAGCCGATCGATCCGCCGACGCTGACCATGACCTTCCGCATCAACGACGGCCCGTTCGCCGGCCTTGAGGGCGACAAAGTCCAGAGCCGCGTCATCCGCGATCGCCTGATGAAGGAAACGGAGCGCAATGTCGCGATCAAGATCGTCGAAAATCCCGACAAGGATTCCTTCGACGTCTCGGGGCGCGGTGAACTGCAGCTCGGCGTACTGATCGAGAACATGCGCCGCGAGGGTTTCGAACTCACCGTGTCGCGCCCGCGAGTCGTCTACAAAACGGACGAAGAGACCGGCCAGCGCCTCGAGCCGATCGAGGAAGTGATCGTTGACGTCGACGAGCAGCATTCCGGCGTCGTCGTGCAGAAGCTCTCCGAGCGCAAGGGCGAGCTCCAGGAAATGCGCCCGTCCGGCGGCGGACGCACGCGTCTCGTGTTCTTCGTTCCGACGCGCGGCCTGATTGGCTACCAGGGCGAGTTGCTGACCGATACGCGCGGCACCGCGGTTATGAACCGCCTGTTCCATGCCTATGCGCCGCACAAGGGCGAGGTCGCCGGCCGCCGTCAGGGCGTCCTAATCTCCAATGCCATGGGCGAAGCGACGGCGTACTCGCTGTTCTATCTCCAGGAGCGCGGATCGATGATGATCGACCCGCAGACGCGCGTCTATGAGGGCATGATCGTCGGCGAGCACAGCCGCGAGAACGATCTCGTCGTCAACGTCATCCAGGGCAAGAAGCTCTCCAACGTCCGCGCCTCGGGCAAGGACGAAGCGATGATCCTGACGCCGCCGCTGCGCATGACGCTCGAGCGCGCAATGAGCTACATCACCGACGACGAGCTCGTCGAGGTGACGCCGAAGTCGATCCGCCTAAGGAAGCGCTGGCTCGATCCGAACGTGCGCAAGCGCATGGAGCGCTCGAAAGAGGTGGTTTAGGTCGCTTCGCGATCTTCTCCTTCTCCCCGTCCTTCACGGGGAGAAGGTCGGGATGAGGGGCGGGAGCTCGCTCGACGTCGGCGTATGCCGCCGCCCCTCACCCTAACCCTCTCCCCGCAAGAGCGGGGAGAGGGGATTGCGTCGCGCTTGCCGCGAACTCCAAGTCCAACAAAGACAGGGGTTTCGGGGGTGTCCCCCCGAGCGGGTCATAGGGCGGCAGCCCTGTTCGCGCCGGAGGCGCGACCTACAACCCCTCGATGCAATAGACGCGCGCAGGTGCGCCGTCACCGCTGGGAATTTTCAGCGGCGCTGCCGACAAGAAAACCTCCGGCTCACGGATGTCCGCGGTATTCGCCACATACTCGACCATGTGCACGCCGGCGCGGAGCAGCACGTCGTGCGTAACCTGCTCAGCGAGAGGACGTACCTCGCCTTTGAGCATGAGGCGGATCGGATAGTCCTGCGGAAAGGAGTACCCGATCGTGCGGATCCCGGTCGCGAGCAGCCACTCGGCGCCGTCGCGCGTGATGTAGGGGCTGTCGAGCCAGAATTCCTTCGTCGTAGGCGAGCGCTGACGATCCCAGTTCGACTTCAGCAGCACCATGCCGCCGCGCTTGATGTGCTTTCCGCGCGCCGCGAGCTTCTCCGCGCCGATGGCCTCGTTCGGCTGCACGTCCATGAGATCGACGACGGCACAGCGTCCGACGAGATCATCGAGCTTCGTCGCTTCGATCGTCGCCCCGTCGATGAACATGTGGCGGCGCGCATCGACGTGCGTGAAGGCGTGGCAGGAGACCTTGAGCCATGTCACCTGCGCGAGATCGCCCTTGGCGAGATCGCCGGTGGCGGTGACCTCGGTTGGCCAGCGCGGATGACCGCCGGCAATGGGCATGGAAAGATCGATGACACGCATGGCGCTCTCCCTGTGAAAGCGCGGCTATTTCGGCCGGATCTGGCCGCTCCCGCGCACTTTGTATTTGAAGGTCGTGAGCTGCTCGACACCGACGGGGCCGCGCGCGTGCAGGCGTCCGGTGGCAATGCCAATCTCGGCACCGAAACCGAACTCGCCGCCGTCCGCGAACTGCGTCGAGGCATTGTGCAGCACGATGGCGCTGTCGACGCGGCTGAGGAATTTCTCGGCCGTGCCGCTGTCCTTGGTGATGATGCTGTCGGTGTGCTGCGAGCCGTAGTGCGCGATGTGGGCGATGGCTTCGTCGATGCCGTCTACAACTTTCACGGCGATGATCGCATCGAGGAACTCGCGGCCGTAGTCGTCAGGCTTCGCCGCTACGACGCGAGAATCGACCCTCTGCGTCGTTGCGTCACCGCGCACCTCGCAGCCCGCATCGAGCAGTGACTTCACGAGCGGCGAGAGATGATCGGTCTTGGCATGCCGATCGACGAGCAGACACTCTGTCGCGCCGCAGACGCCCGTACGCCTGAGCTTGCCGTTGATCACGAGGGGAATTGCGATGTCGAGATCGGCGTCGCGGTCGATGAATGTGTGGCAGATGCCTTCGAGATGCGCGAACACGGGCACGCGCGCTTCCTGCTGCACGCGGCCAACGAGGCCCTTGCCACCGCGTGGTACGATGACGTCGATGGCACCATTGAGCCCTGCGAGCATGTGACCGACAGCAGCACGATCGGTCGTCGGGACAAGAGTGATAGCCGCTTCGGGAAGGCCTGCCTCGCTGAGCCCGGCGACGAGACATTCATGGATGGCGGTCGCCGAGCGCTGGGCGTCGGAGCCCGTGCGCAAGATCGCAGCATTGCCAGACTTGAGCGTGAGCCCGCCGGCATCGGCCGTCACGTTCGGCCGACTTTCGTAGATGATGCCGATGACGCCAATCGGCACGCGCACGCGCTCGAAGTGCAGGCCGTTCGGCTGCTTCCAGTCGGCGATGACGGCACCGACGGGATCATCGAGGGCGGCGATATCTTCGAGACCCTTGGCGATGCCCTCGATGCGATCGGGCGTGAGCGTCAGGCGATCCACGAATGACGATGCCTGGCCGGCGGCCTTCACGTCGGCGACATCGAGCGCATTCACGTCGAGAATGGCATTGGCCGAGTGACGGAGCGCCGCCGCCATGGCGTGCAGCGCCTTGTTCTTCTGATCCGTCGGAGCAAGTGCCAGATCGGCTGCCGCAGCACGCGCGCGGGCGCCAAGATCGAGCATGAGACGCTCGATGTCGGCTGCCTTCGGCTGATCAACACGTTCGGGACGGCTCATGTCCGCTCCTTCTCAGGCCCTGCCTTGGACAGGGCCTTGCTCAGGGCCATGTCGTCGCGGTGAATGAGCTCGGTGCGTCCGGCGTGACCGAGGATCGCCGCGATCTCGCTCGACCGCTTGCCCAGGATAGCCGCAGCCTGGTCATGAGGATAGGCAATGAGGCCGCGCCCCAGATCACGACCATCGAGTGCGCGGATCGTCACGGCGTCGCCGCGGTCGAATGTGCCCTCGACGCGGACCACGCCGGCGGGGAGCAGACTCTTGCCTTGTCCCAGCGCTTTCTCCGCACCGGCATCGACGACGATCGCCCCACGCGGTTCGAGATTGCCGGCAATCCAGCGCTTGCGCGCCGCGACCGGATCGGATGGCGCGAGGAACCACGTGCAAGGCGCGCCTTCGGCAAGCCGGCGCAGGGGATTGAGCCCGCCGCCTTCGGTGATCACCATGTCGGTGCCCGAACCCATGGCAATGCGGGCGGCTTCGAGCTTCGTCACCATGCCGCCCTTGGAGAGCTCGGTTCCGGCATCGCCGGCCATCGCCAGGATCTCGTGCGTGATCTCGTGCACGACATCGAGGCGCTTTGCCTTGGGGTCCTTCGCGGGCGGCGCGGTATAGAGCCCGTCGATGTCCGAGAGCAGCACGAGACAATTGGCGCTCATCATGGAGGCGACGCGTGCGGAGAGACGGTCGTTGTCGCCGTAGCGGATCTCCGCCGTCGCGACCGTATCGTTCTCATTGACGACGGGAACAGCACCGCGCGCGAGCAGTGTCGCCATGGTCTGGCGCGCATTGAGATAGCGGCGGCGTTCCTCTGTATCCTGGAGCGTGAGCAGGATCTGTGCCGCGATCAGGTTACGGGTCTTGAAGGCGTCCTGATAGGCGCTCGAAAGACTGATCTGGCCGACGGAGGCCGCTGCCTGCGAGTGCTCCAGCGCCAGCGGTCCCCGCGGTAACTTGAGCACGTGCCGGCCGAGGGCAATGGCTCCTGACGAGACGAGGATGATCTCACGCCCCTCGGCGGCGAGCGACTGTACATCGTCGGCGATGGAATTGAGCCAGGCCGTCCTCAGAAGGCCGGTCGCATGATCGACAAGCAGGGCCGAGCCGATCTTGACCACGATGCGGCGGGCATCGCGCCACTCGGGCCGGACGGCGGCAGTCGATGTTTCTTTCCGGGCGGCGGGCATGGCACGGCTTCAGATCCTCTGGGAGGCGCTCACATAGCAGAAGCCGGGGAATTTTGTTAGTGCCCCGGGCTGCTGGGAAGGGGTGCTATCGCCTTCGATCGTCGTGCTGTGCCCGCGGCCGCCATGCGGACAGGTTGCGATTGGAGCACCAAATCAATACGGGGCGGGGTGTCCGCCGTGTCGATAAGACCCGCCTTAAGCACGACAAGGGGGATGGGGCGGCAGACTTGCTCGCGCCGGAGGCGCGAACTGCACCCGCGTCGTGTATGCTCGGCCCAATAAACCATGGGAGGGCGCGGTTTATGTACCTGGACCCAACGCCGGCAAGCTTCAGGCCGCCAGCAGGGGGCTGCGACTGCCACACGCACGTCTTCGGCCCTTTCGATCGCTACCCGCTTGCGCGTGAGCGCAGCTACACGCCGCCGCCGGCACCCGTCGAGGATCTCATCGCGCGACTCGATGCGACGGGCCTTGGCCGCGCCGTGATCGTGCAACCCAGTGGCTATGGCACGGACAACCGCCGGACGCTCGATGCCGTGGCGGCGTATCCGGACCGCTTGCGTGCCGTCGCCGTCATCGATGGCACGGAGAGCGATACGGCGCTTCTTGCGATGCACGGGAAGGGCGCGCGGGGCGTCCGCCTCAATCTGATCAGTGCAGGCGGGCCGCGCGGGACGACGGTTGCGGAGCTGCTGACGCGGGTCGCCGCGCGCATCCGTCCGCTCGGCTGGCACATCCAGATCTACACGGACCTCGACGTGGTCGCGGAGAACGCCGCGCTCCTGCAGGGGCTCGGCGTCGATATCGTGCTCGACCACATGGCCAAGGTGGATGCAACAAAAGGCGCCGCGCATCCGCAGTTCCCGGTCCTTGGGCGGCTCGTCGAAACCGGGCGCTTCTGGGTCAAGCTCTCTGGGACCTATCGCGTTTCGCCGGACTACTATGACAATACCGATGTGACGGCGCTCGCGCGGGCGCTGATCGCACTCAACGCTGAACGCATGGTCTGGGGTACGGACTGGCCGCATCTCGCCAATCACAATCGGATTGCTTCCGCCGAGCCGCCGCCGATTGAGTACCATCCTATCGACTACGGCCGTCTGCTGAGCCTAGTTCCGGAGTGGACCGAGGATGAGCAGGTTACCGCGCGGATCCTTTCGCACAACCCAGCGCGCCTCTATGACTTCCCGAGTGGCGCCGCAAGCTGAGACCCGCCGCCATGCCTGAAGTCCTCAAGCGACCGGAGTGGCCGCGCCCCGCTGCGAGCGCCATCATCTTCCGTGGCGCCAGCGTGCTGATCGTCGAGCGGGGGAAGGGGGCGCTGCCCGGTACGTGGAGCCTGCCCGGCGGCCACATCGAGCCGGGAGAGAAGGCGCGCGAAGCGGCCGCGCGGGAGCTCTTCGAGGAGACCGGATTGGCGGTAACGCTCGTGGGGCTGGTCGACGTCCACGATGCGATCTTCCGGGACGGCGAAGGTACGCTCAGGGCGCACTACGTGCTCTCGGTGTTCTGGGGTCGCTCGGAGGAGGGGGATCCGGTCGCCGCTACGGACGTGCGTGACGCGCGCTTCGTGCCGGTCAGCGAAGTCGACGGCTACCGCATGACGCCGGGCGCCCAGGACATCATCAGGCGCGCCTACAAGCTGAGCGTCGGGGGCGGTTGAGAGGTCTAGGTCGGCCGTAGCTAGATCCGATTTTCCAGGTCCAGCTCCAGCCTCAAGTCATTCGCATAATATATATTATGGAATATAATAGCCTGAGGAGGCCACGTGATGGGCCTCATTTGGCCCTAGATCGCTGGCCGGTCGAGCCTGCGGCTCCCACAATCAAACATGGGCAAATTCACCCCGGCAGCGCCACCCGCGTTGCCAGGACGACCTCCGCAACCGTATGTCTCTTCAATGACCACCGACGCTCCGGCAGCGCCTGCAACACAAGCCTCACCCGATGACGTGGGCGACCTCGTCGCGCGGATGCGTGCCGGCGAGCGTCGCGCCATTGCCGAGGTCGCGACCGAGTGCGAACGGGCCGGCGTCCGACCGAGCGCCCGCCTCGGCGCGCTGATGCAAGCCATGCAGCCGTACCTCGGCCAGGCTCGGCTCATCGGCATCACGGGGCCGCCAGGCGCCGGCAAGTCGACGCTCGTGAATGCACTCATCGCTCACATGCGCTCGATCGGTGTGACGGTCGGCGTCATTGCCGTCGATCCATCGAGCCCGATCTCGGGCGGCGCCATCCTCGGCGATCGCGTGCGCATGACGGCCGCGCTGGACGACGACGGCGTGTTCGTTCGCTCGGTTGCGAGCCGTGGCGCGCTCGGCGGCCTCTCACCCGCGGCGGTCCGGGTTGTGGATGCGCTCGATGCCGCGGGCTTCGACGTCATCTTGATCGAGACGGTCGGCACCGGCCAGAGCGAGATCGACATTGCCGAGGTCGCCGACGTCCGCATCGTCGTCAACGCGCCCGGCCTGGGCGACGACATCCAGGCCATGAAGTCGGGTCTGCTCGAAATTGCCGACATCCTGGTCGTCAACAAGGGTGACCGGCCCGATGCCGACGCAACGCTCGCCCAACTCAAGAGCGTGGCCGCGATCCGCTCGTCGCGCGTACCTGTCCTCAAGTGCACCGCGACGACGGGCGACGGCATCAAGGCGCTCTGGGACATCGCATCCCCTCTCGCCGAAGCGGCCTTGGAGGTCCCGCCTGAAATCCGACGCCGGCGCCGCGCCCGGACGCTCATTGCTCGCGCCGCCGCCGAGATGCTGGCACGGCGCGTGCGTTCCGGCGAGATCGACCGCCTGGGGCCGCTCGCGGACGATCTCCTGGAAGGCCGGCTCAGCCTCGATGAGGCTGCAAAACGCCTGCTCGAGGGAACATAAGCGGGATGCCCCGGGTTGTGTCACCAAGTGACAAGCCAGGAGGACTTCCCCATGGCCAGCAGCGACTACGACCGTCCAGTGACCGACCGCCCGGTGGACACTACCGCGACGCCGTATAGAGAACAGACGCGCACGACCTGGACCGGTCCGGTCGGCATGGTGCTGGGCATTATTTTCGTCGTGCTGCTGCTGATGGCTCTTTTGGGCTAATCGCCCATCCAGGCATCCGCGACGCCGCTGATGAGGTTCGCATGGTAGAGCGAGGCCTCGCTAAGTCCCTTGCCCGCCGTCGCAAGCTCGAGCGCGTCGCGCCAGCCAGCCTCGATGCGGTCCTGAGCACGTCTCAGATCCTCCGCGACGTCGATGCTGACGGCCTCGAAGCGCAGCTTGGCGCCGGGGCCGACGCGGCCAAGGGCCGGCAGATCGACGCTGGCGATCGTGGCGATCTTCGGATAGCCGCCGGTGGTCTGTCGGTCGGCGAGAAGAATGATGGGCTGGCCATCGCCCGGGACCTGGATCGAGCCGGAGGCAATACCGTCAGAGACGATGTTGAAACCTTTGGCGTGTGCGAGCGGCGTTCCTGTGAGCCGCATCCCCATGCGATCGGCGGCGCTTGTGACTTCGTAAGTTCCTGAGAGGAACGTCTCGATGGCTTCGGCTGTGAAATAGTCGTCCTGCGGTCCGAGCACGAGGCGGAAGCGCTCAGGTACGGCAAGATCGAGGCCCGAGAGTCTCAATTCGTCGCGCGGATCGGTGTCTTCGCGCGCAAGCGGCAGAAGATCGCCGTCGGCAAGGGCCCTCCCCTCCACACCGCCGATATGGGCGCGGACAAACGTCGACAAGCTGCCCATGACGGCAGGAAGCGCAATGCCACCCTCGATGGCGAGCACACAGGACAGGGCACTGCGGCCGACAAGCACGCGCACGCGGGCGCCTCGCTGGAGGCGAACGCTCTCCGCGCCTGCAATATTCCGCGTGGTACCTTCTTCCGTCACCGCGAGGCTCGCACCGAGGCCGACACACGCGACGCGGACGCTCTCCGCCGCGATCTCGAGTGTCGCGCCGAGGTACAGCATTTCGAGGACGGCCGTATCCGGGGCATTGCCGACGATCGTGTTGGCCGCCGCCATGGCGACGCGATCGAGCACGCCGGCCGTCGGCACGCCGAAGCGTTGATAGCCGAAGCGGCCCGCATCCTGGACCGACGTGCCGAGACCGGCAGCGATAACACGCAGATACGCGCTCATTCCGGAGCCCTGAGCGTGTCGATGTCGAAAGCCCCTTCGGCGCTGGCGGCAATCATGTCGTCATAGACCGCACGGCCGACGGCGACAAAGCGCACGGTATCGCCCGGCGAGAGAAGCGCGGGTTGGTCGCGGTCCGGCACGAACAGAGGCACGGCCGAGCGGCCGATGATGTGCCAGCCTCCGGGACTGTCGAAGGTGTAGACAGTGGTCTGGCCGATGGCGATGGCGACGGAGCCGGCCGTCACTTTGATGCGCGGGCTCGTGCGCCGCGGCAGATTGAGCGCGCTCGGGAGATCGCCCATGTAGGCCTGTCCCGGCAGAAATCCGATCACATAGACGAGATGCTCGACCGAGGCGTGCATGGCGACGACCTCTGCCGTGCTGAGACCGGCCGCCGACGCGACATCGGCGAGATCGGGCGCGTAATCGTCGCCCTCATAGCAGGTCGGGAAGAGCCAGCGCTGGCCGACAAGCGCCTCGGCCTCGAGGCCATCGATGAGGGGCATCAGGCGCGCTTCGAGCTCGCGCGCGCGCACGACCAGCGGGTCGTAGTGCACCATCAGAGACCGGAAGGTCGGCACGGCCTCGCTGATGCCGGCGATATTCGCCTCCTGCACGCGGCGGCGCAGATTGAGCACCAGCGCCGAGATGTGGCGGTCCAAGCGGTCACCAAATTCCACGACGAGCGCGGTATCGCCGCTCGGCAGGAAGCGCGGCGCGACCGCAAGCCCTGACTTTGACATCACCAACTCTTTCTCAGCATCCGTGGAGGCGCCATCACTCTCCATGGCTCCCATGTCGCCATGGATGCTTGGCGGGCCAGCCCGTCGCTGCTACCAATCCAACTCCCCGCAAGATCTCGCGTCGCCCGGTCCTGCGCCCCGATTCCCCGAAGTCCTTGAGGAAGCGAACAATGGCCACCAAAGTCAACCTCAATGCGGACATTGCCGAAGGTTGGGGCGCCTACGACATCGGCAACGATGCCGCGATGATGGACATCGTCAAGTCGGCGAACGTCGCATGTGGCCTGCACGCAGGCGACGCCAACACCATGCACCGCCTCGTCATGCTGGCCCGCGACAAGGGCGTGAGCATCGGCGCACATCCGGGCTTCAACGATCTCTGGGGCTTCGGCCGTCGCCAGATCCGCATGTCGCCGACCGAGCTCGAATACCTCGTCGCCTACCAGATCGGCGCCCTGCAGGGCATTGCAGCCTACGGCGGGCTCAAGGTCACGCACCTCAAGACGCACGGCGCATTGAGCAACATGGCGAGCGTGGAAGCGGACTACGCCATGGCCATAGGGCGCGCCATCAAGACGATCGACCCGGACATGATCTACGTCGTGCTTTTCGGCTCCGAGCTCGAGAAGGCAGCGCGGAAACTCGAATTGCCCATCGCCCTCGAAGGCTTCTGCGACCGCGTCTATGCCGATGACGGCATGCTCGCGTCACGCTCGCTGCCGGGCACCGTTCTCAAGGATCCGGCGAAAGCAGCTACCCAGGCCCTGCGCTTCGTCCAGGAGGGCGAGGTCGTCTCCATCAATGGCAAGGTGATCAAGGCGAATATCGACACGCTCTGCGTCCACGGAGACGAGGCAACAGGCGTCGTGGTGGCCCGCGGCGTTCGAGACACACTCGAGAATGCTGGCGTCGAGATCGTTCCGCTTACCGAGATGGGCCTGACTCGCTGAGCTCAAGTTGCATCACCAGACGCCATCACTGCAGTACAGGGGAAGACATGCGCACAGCGGCACTCTATGCGGGACTACTCGGCCTCATCCTGATCGCGCTCTCCATGAGCGTTTCAATGGCGCGGCGTAGTGTGAGGGCTTCGATTGGGGATGGCGGCGATGAGTTTCTCCGTCGGCGTATTCGCGCGCACGGAAACTTTGCCGAATTCGTGCCGCTGACGGTGCTGCTGCTCGCCCTCAGCGAACACCTCGGCCTCGGCACGCTGTTCATCCATATCCTCGGGCTGATCCTGCTCGCAGCGCGTATTGCGCACGCCTACGGCATCAGCCAACCGAACGAGATCTTGGCGTTCAGGATGTTCGGGACGATCGGGACGCTCTCGGTCCTCGGGATCACCTCGCTCTACTGCATCATCGCGTTCTTCTGAGCCGGCAACACGGCCCGCCACTCGACGCCAGCAGGAATTCCGCATGCCCTATTCTACCTTTCGCCCCGAGCTTATGGGCAGCGCTACGTTGTCTCCATCCGGAAGGTTCGAGGCAGGTTCCTGGCAGTCCTTCACTCTGGTCTACACGGCAGGCGCATTCGGCATCGACGACACAGGCAGCCTGAAGATCGCCTTCCGCTTCGCGACGGATCTCGGACCCGTGCAGTTCGACGACCCGAAGGCGCCCGGCTACACCACACTCGAAGCCTCGAACGGCGCCACGCTCGAAGCGCGCTGGGAGTTCAAGCGCAATATCCGCCCTTGGAGCCGCTCGCTCTACATCGGCGTGATGAAGCATTTCCTGAAACCCGGCGACACGATCACCGTGCGCTTCGGCGACCAGCGCTTTGGATCACCGGGCGTGCGCCTACAGACCTATTGCGAGAAAATCTTCGAGTTCCACGTTCTCGTCGACGCGATCGCGACCTACGACTACGTCGCGCTTCCCGTAAGCCCCACTATCGAGATTGGACCGGGCCCGGGCATCACCTGGCAGGCGCTGCTGCCGACCCTGGTGCGCGCCGGCGCGCCTTTCCGCTTCGGCATCAAGATCGACGATGCCTGGGGCAATCCATCGGATCGGGCGGCGCGGGCAGTTCGCCTCGTTTCGAGCCGGCCAATCGCCGGACTGCCTCAGACTGTCGAGTTGAAGAGCGGCCAATTTGGCGCAACGCTCGAAGGCCTCGCCGTGCTCGAACCCGGCGATCTCACCGTTGATGTGCTGGACGAGAACGGTGCCCTACTTGCGTGCAGCAATCCGCTGCGGATCACGGCGAGCGATGCGCCGACTGTCCACTTCTGGGCCGACACGCACGGCCAGTCCGACGAGACGCTCGGCACGAACTCGGCGAGGGAGTACTTCGCGTTCGGCCGCGACCGCGCACTCATCGATATCATGAGCCACCAGGGCAATGACTTTCAGATCACCGGCGCCTTCTGGCGCGACCTTAACGTCGCGACCGCCGAATTCGACGAGCCGGGCCGCTTCGTCTGCATTCCGGGCTACGAGTGGAGCGCCAATACAGCCGTCGGCGGCGATCGCAATGTCATGTACCGCCGCGAGGGCGAGAGCATCCACCGATCGAGCCACGCGCAGATCACCGAAGGCGGCGACATGGCCGACGAGGCTGCCGACGCGCACGAGGCAGGCGCCCTATTCGAGAAGCTCGCGGGCAAGGAGTGCGTGGTCATGGCTCATGTCGGCGGCCGCTATGCCGACATCACCTACGCACATGACGGTAAGCTGGAGACGGCCGTCGAGGTGCACTCCGACTGGGGTACGTTCGAGTGGATCCTGCACGATGCCTTCGCCAAGAACTATCGCGTCGGAGTTGTGTGCAATTCGGACGGCCACAAGGGGCGGCCTGGCGCCTCGTATCCTGGCGCGTCGTTCTTCGGCGCACAAGGTGGCCTCACCTGCTATCTCGCACCGCGCCTCGATCGCGACGCGATCTTCGAGGCCATGCGCCGACGCCATCACTACGGTACGACCGGCAATCGAATGCTGCTCTCGGTCGAAGCCACAACAAAGAGCGATGCGACGCTCTTCGTCCGCGATCCCGCAGTCTTCGAGAACGCCACGACCGAGACGACGCGCCGCGCCATCATGGGCGACATCGCGCGCATTGCCGATGAGGACATCGAGTTGCATATCGAGGTCGTTGCTTCGGCGCCGATCGAGCGTCTCGATATCTTCGACGGCCCGAACCTCATCGAAACTGTCCGCACGTACGGGCCGGCGGATCTCGGCCGTCGGGCGCGCCTGACCTATGCGGGCGCCGAGTATCGCGGCCGTGCGCGGACAACCGTCTGGGACGGCAGCCTTACCGTCAGCGACAATGCCATTGCCGAGGCGCGCATGTTCAACAACTGGAACCTCGACCGCGGCATCCGCGATCAGACGGCGGCAAGCCTTTCATGGAAAGCGGTCACCACCGGCAACTTCGGCGGCATCGATCTATGGCTCGAGGAAGCAAATGCCGGCGCCATCAGATTCGAGACGAAGCATTGCCGCGGCGCCTGCGATATCGGAAAACTCGGCGTGGAGGCCGATATCTTTCCCGGTGGCGGGCTTGGGCGCGAGGTGACACTCGCGCGCCTACCTGAGCGGATGAGCGAGACGCGCCTCCGCCTTAGTCGCCGCATCGCCGTCGCGAAAGGACGCGACACACGTCTCCTGGTCCGCGTGACTGAGGAGGACGGCCACCGCGCGTGGTCGAGCCCGATCTACCTGTTCCGCTGAGCGCGCCGTCCTCAGGAAGCCAGGGCTTGTCCGCCGTAGACTTCACCTTCCATGCGGTTCAGGAGGGCAATCAGGCAGTCCCAGTCGATGGGCTTGGCCAGGTGGTCGTTCATGCCCGCTGCGAGGCAGCGCTGGCGATCACCGTCCATGACACTCGCCGTCAGACCGATGATCGGCAGCGCGCGCCCCGCATCCGTCTGGCGAATGATCTGCGTTGCCTCAAGCCCGTCCATGGCCGGCATGTTCACGTCCATGAGCACGACGTCATAGGGCTTCTGGCCGACGAGCTCGATGGCCTTGTGGCCATTGCCGGCAATGTCGATCGAGTAACCCGCGCCGCGCAGGATGGCTCGTGCCACGCGCTGATTGGGCTCGTTGTCCTCGGCGAGCAGAACGCGCAGATGGCGCGGGGGAATGGCTGCCGCGGCGATCGTTGCCCGTGCACCACCGCTCGATGTCGGGCGGCGCAATCGGTTGCAGATGCGCTCGAAAGACTGGCTCCCGAATGGTCGCGAGAGAAGAAGATCGGGCTCGATGTCGATGCCACCGGCGTCGGAGATCGAATCCGCGATCACGAAGAACGGCATGGACTGGCCGCCCGACCCCGCTGCAATCTGGCGGATGATCTCTTCCCGGCCCGACTTCGGTGTGCTGCAGTCGATGACGACGGCCGTACAGTTCGTCGATCCCAGGCGCTGAAGGACATTGGGGCCGCAGGCGAGCACCTCCATCGTCGCGCCGCAGCTTACCGCATAGGCCCGCATGACATTGGCGAGCGGCCCTTCGCGACCGATGAGCGCGATCCGCCAGCCCGCGAGCTGGCGCGCGCGATTGCGATCCTGCGTTTCTACGCCCATTTCAACGAGCGGCAGCAGCACCACAAACGTGCTCCCAGCGCCGGGCGTGCTCTCGCAATCGATGAAACCATTCATGAGCGAGACGAATTCGCGGCAGAGCGCCAGGCCGAGCCCGGTGCCGCCGTGCGTGCGCGTGGTCGACGCATCGACCTGGGAGAAACGCTTGAACAGGCGCTCCCGCTTGCTCTCCGGAATGCCCATGCCGGTGTCGCTGACGCGAATGCGCAGGTGCGGGCGACCTTCGCTCTCGACCCTGTCGATCCACAGGGAAACGCCACCCTCCTCGGTGAACTTGATGGCGTTGCCGATGAGGTTCGTAAGGATCTGGCGCACGCGAAGTGAATCGCCACGCATGGTGCTTGCCAACTGCGGATCGACGAAGGCCGCGAGGTCGATACCCTTGGCGCGCGCTGTTGGTGCCAGCAGCGCCGTCACTTCGTGGGCGAGGTCCGAGATCCGGTACTCGACATTCTCGATTTCCATTCGCCCAGCCTCGATCTTTGAGAGGTCGAGCACATCGTTGATGATGCCGAGCAGGCTCTCGCCCGAGACGCGGATCGTGTCGAGATAAGCACCCTGCTCGTTGTCGAGAGGCGTATTCGAAAGCACGCGCGCCATCCCGAGAATGCCGTTCATCGGCGTGCGCAGCTCATGGCTCATCGTCGCGAGGAAGCTCGACTTGGCCATATTGGCCGCCTCGGCCTCGATGACCGACTTGCGCAGCAGCTCCTCGGCGCGGATACGGTGCGTGATTTCGTGGAAGACGATGACCTCACCGTCGCTCGGCACGCTGCCGATGCCCGTCTCGAAGACCTCTCCCGAGGGGGCGGCGAACTGCTGGGGCAGACGGCCCCCGGTGCGGATCTGTGCGAGCCCGGCGCTGACAACCTCGGCGGTCACAGCGCCTGCGACATAGCCGTCAATGGCAAGCGCGCGCAGGGCTTGCTTGTTCCAGAGGATCGGAACGCCCGACCGGTCCAAGGCTACGATGCCCGCGGCCGAATTCGAAAGCACGGCGTCCAGAATGGCGCGTCGGCGCGTGTGTTTGATAGCGTAACGGATGGAGCGGTCGAGAAGCTCAGGCGTTATGGCGCCCTTCTCGAGGAAATCGGCAGCGCCTGCTTCCTCGGCCTCGCGGTCGATATGCGGATCGATGACGCCCGTGAGGAGGATCATGGGCGTGTCGGGAAAGCGCCGGCCGGCCTCGCGGATGAATTCGAGCCCGGTCCGCTCGCCGATGCGATAGTCGACGAGGGCTACGTCGTACGAGCGCTCGAGAAGCTCGAATGTCGCACGCTCGTAGGAGCCGGCCCAAACCACCGAATATTTGTGGTTCGGCACGCACTGCAGAACATCCTGCGTCAGGAAGAAATCGTCGCGGTCATCCTCGACGAGAAGGACGACAGTCTCGTTCTGTGCAGTAGGAAGCGTCATCGAAAGGCCGCCTTAACGCAAAATCATTCAATCAGGCGGCCTCGCTGGCCGGCAGTTCGACAATCTCGATCCAGTAATGATTGAGCGTACGAACGACATCGACCAGGCCTTCGAAACTGACGGGCTTGGTGATGAAAGAGCTGACGCCCAGGTCGTACGTCCGCAGAATATCTTCCTCGGCCTTCGATGTTGTCAGAACGATCACGGGGATTCGGCGGAGCTCGGGATCGTCCTTGATGTGCTTGAGTACGGTGCGGCCGTCCATGCGGGGCATGTTGAGATCCAGCAGGATCAGCCCCGGCAGGCGGCGCGGTTGGCCCGCGAACTTGCCTTCTCCGCGCAGATACGCGAGCAGCTCCTCGCCATCCTCCACGTAGACCCGCGGATTAGCGAGGCGGCTCTCCATGAACGCATCTTCGACCAACATCCTGTCGTCGGCGTCGTCGTCTGCGATTACGATGGTCAAGGTTGCTTTACTCGACATGACGGAACTCTCCCCCTACGCCACAGCACTTTGCTCGACACCGCTCCCCCGGCGTCCAGCAGGCTCCCACTCGCCATGCTCAAAATGGCAGAGAAGACTGAAAGTCCCGTTTAATTCTACAGGACATCTATCCGACCTTCTTAAGGACCTGTTTGCCGCTTGATCGGGCGAAAGCCGTAAGCCAGTCCGTGACGTGTCCCCTTCCAATTCACGACTACTTTTTCATCATTGGACTGAGCGCTGGACGGCCGGGTTGGCTTCGCCTATAGCCTTGGACGTCATTCAAATTGACGCGCTGCATTGCGTCCGGCTGCTATTGTTGATGAGATAGTGAGCCGTTTGGCGGAAGGGATTTGTTTTGTCGGAACGCACCCCTCTGCTACCCCGCGATCGGACGGCGGCCGCTTACGGATCGCTGCTGACCTCGCCCATTCTGCCAACCCTGGCCGCGCTCTCGCTCCCGAACCTTCTCGCCCTCGGTACGCAATCGCTCGTCGCGATCGCAGAGACCTCCTACATCGGCATCCTGGGAACTGAATCGCTCGCCGCCATGGCGCTTGTGTTTCCCATGATCATGCTGACTCAGATGATGTCGTCGGGAGCCATGGGCGGCGGCGTTTCCTCGGCCATCAGCCGCGCCATCGGCGCTCGCGATGAGCGGCGCGCTAGGGCGCTAGCCTTCCATGCTCTTATCGTCGCCGCGCTCGCCGGTGCCCTGTTCACGGCCGTCTTCCTTATTGCCGGCCCCGCCATCTACACGGTTCTCGGCGGTGATGCCGCCGTATTACCGCTTGCTCTGCAATACTCGGGGATGTTCTTCGCGGGAGCTTCGATCATCTGGTTCTTCAATATTCTGGCCTCGATTACTCGCGGGACCGGCAACATGCGCGTGCCATCCTCGACGGTTATCGTTGTCGCTTTACTGCAGATCGTCCTCGGAGGGCTGATGGGCCTTGGATTCGGTCCTATTCCCCGCTTCGGTCTCACCGGCATCGCGGCCGGCCAGATACTCGCATTCCTCGCAGGGACGATTGCCCTTCTCTCCTATCTCCGTTCCCGTCACACGCGCCTGCGCCTTGACTTTACGGGTATCCGCCTCGACCGTGCTCTCTTCTGGGATATTCTCAAAGTCGGCGCCGTTTCCTGCCTCTCCCCCCTTCAGTCGATTCTGACCGTCATCATCCTCGCCAAGTTCGTTGCGGCCTTCGGGACGACCGCACTGGCCGGCTACGGCATCGGCGTACGTCTCGAGTTGCTGCTCGTGCCCATCGCCTTTTCCATAGGATCAGCCTCGGTACCCATGGTCGGCATGGCCATCGGCGCCGGCGATGTCGCGCGCGCACGCCGGGTGGCGTGGATCGCGGCGACGGCCTCGGCTGTCATCATCGGCGGCATCGGGTGCCTCGCGGCTCTCAATCCCGCGCTTTGGGCCACGATCTTCACGACCGATCCGGCAGTGGAGCTTTCCGCCGACGACTATCTGAGCATCGCCGGCTTCGGTTTTGCCGCTTATGGCTTCGGGCTATGCCTCTATTTCGCGTCGCAGGGCTCGGGGCGCATCGTCGGGCCGGTGCTCGGTGGCACGGTTCGACTGCTGGTCGTGCTTGTCGGCGGCATCCTGCTGATGCAGCAAGGTGGCGACTTCCGAGCTTTCGCGCTCCTCGTCACCATCGCCATGGCAGCGTACGGCGTATCGACGGGATTGTTCGTGTGGCGCACGCGCTGGGGCGCAACGGGCTGAGCGCGTTCGGTGCTTCCCAGCGGCGGACAACTTGGCGGCTTACTTAAGGACAATAGGATTTACGATGGCCGCGCCCCACGGCGACCCTTGGAAGGGCGGCCAGGACGAAGATCATGCCGCCATTAGGCCGGCAACGGCTCGGGATGCCGCCGTCAGCTAACGGCAGTTCTCGCAGGCATCCACGAGGCGTAGTGACTAATTCCGGTAATCCTTGAGGCGGGTCGCGCGCAGGCCCTGCAGGCCGTGCTTGTCGATGGTCCGCTGCCAGGACAGGAACTCGTCAACGGTCAGCTTGTAGCGCTCGCAGGCCTCCTCGAGGCTCAGCAGGCCACCACGCACGGCGGCAACTACCTCTGCCTTGCGGCGGATGACCCAGCGCTTGGTGTCGCGCGGCGGAAGGTCAGCTACCGTGAGGGGACTACCGTCCGGCCCGATGACGTAGCGCGAGCGCGTTCTGAATTGCTGGTCGGTCATGATACGCGTTACTCTCTCTGAACTTCGGACACACTAACCGAGCCGTCTTAATATCGATCTAAGGCGCGCGGTGAACGTGCCAATACTTTCATGTTCCATTTTTATCACGCCTTAACAATATTTTGGCGATAGATGCTAATTCTGGTTAACACTTGCCGTGTCCAGCACGAAGCCATGCCACCCCACGCTGCGAGCGGGCGTGATTGAGCGAAAGCCACACGGGCACCCGCTCGCCTGAAATGTCATGATTAGAGTATTTTAGGGCGCCAGGCGCTCAGTCGCTCTCCGCCTCGGCTTGCTTGGCGGCAGCGTCCTTCTCGATGCGATCGACGATCAAGATGGAGGCTTCGTAAAGCAAGATGGTCGGCATCATCATAGCCAGCATGCTGAACGGATCTGGCGGCGAAAGAACCGCGGAGGCGCCAGCAATCCCCACGATGGCATAGCGTCGGGCGGAGCGCATCCCAGCCGCACCGAAGACCCCTGCCCTCGCCAACAGCGTCACGATGACCGGGAGCTGGAAGATGATGCCGAAGCCAAGGATCAGCGTCATGACCAGCGACAGGTATTCCGAGACCTTGGGCAGCAGCTCGATCGTCGCCTTGCCGTCACCACCCAATTGAGGCGTGATATCGAGCGAGAACTGAATGAGCAGCGGCAGGACAACGAAGTAGACGACCAGCGATCCAAGGATAAACAGCACCGGCGTCGCAATGAGATATGGGACGAAAGCGCCGCGCTCGTTCTTGTAGAGCCCCGGCGCCACGAACTTGTAAATCTGCACGGCCACCACGGGAAACGAGAGGAACGCGGCGCCGAACATGGCGAGCTTGATGTTCGTGAAGAGCTGCTCGAGGAAGTGCGTTGCGATGAGCTTGGCGTTCTCGGCGCCGACGATGCGCACGAACGGCCACACCAGAACGTTGTAGATCGGCTTCGCGAAGAAGAAGCAGACGACGAACGTCCCGAAGAAAGCGAGCAGCGAATAGATAAGGCGCTGGCGCAGCTCGGTCAGGTGTTCGATTAGCGGCGCCCGCGACGCATCGATCTCCGATTGTCCATTGTCTTCGGTGCCGACCTTCACCGCCGGCACGTCCACGCCCTTGTCCGGATTTTGCAGTGTATCGGTCACGACGCCTCAGGCCCCGCTCTTCGGTGAGGTCTCTGCGCCCGAACCACCCGGCGCCGCATGGGCTCCCGTACCGTTCAGGCTTGCGCGATCGCTCTGGGGAACCGGCACCGGCTCGGCAATATTGGGCATCCCGGGTGCAACCAGAGGCGTCTCCGCCAACTGCTGCGCGGGAACGCCATTGGCGTCGTGCGCGTCGTGATCGGGACTGGCCGGCTCTGTAGCCGCCGTTACACTGCTCGCACCATCGCGGATCTCCTCCGGGGTATAACCGGTCGTGTGTGGGGTCGGCCGCAAGGGATCGTTGAGCTGAGCCTCGACGTCGGACTTGAGGCCGTCGATATCCTTCGTGACGCTGCCAAGGTCGCTCGCGATCGACTGCTGGGTCTCGCGCATGGACTGATCGAGATCCTGGCCGAGCCCCTCGACATCTTTCTTGATCTGGTCGAGCTCGCTCTCCCGCATGGCCTCGTCGAACTGGGCGCGGAACTCGTCAGCTTGCTTCTTGATGATGCCCATGTACTTCCCGATAGTCCTCAGCAGGATCGGGAAATCCTTCGGGCCGAGCACGATCAGGGCCACGATGCCCAGGAGCAGCAGCTTGCCTGACGTGAGATCGAACATAATCGCTTTCTGTAGTGCAGCCTCACTGTTGCGTCACAGTTGCAGCAGCGACTGACCTTCTACCTTCAGTGAGCCTGCCTTACTCCAGCGCCGATAGCGCGAAGCTTCTGCGAGGCTCAGTGTGCCGACCGCACTGGCAGGCACAGCGACGGAATATGAAATGCCACCGGTGGCGCCGACAAGCTGTCAGCCGACTTTCGTGCCGGTGGTCGTGCCACTCGCCGTCTGGGGCTCGGATGGCTTGCCCTCGAGCTTCTTCGGCGCATCAGCCGGTGCTGCCGCCGGCGAGGCATCGTCCTCCTCGGACATGCCCTTTCTGAAGCTCTTGATACCCTTGGCCACGTCGCCCATGATCGACGAGATCTTCCCGCTGCCGCCGAAGAGCAGCAAGGCGATGACCAGGAAGATCAGCCAGTGCCAGACGCTGAATGTACCCATCCTACAGAACTCCTTGGGGGGCGGCGGCGCAGTCGAACGACCGCTGCTGCCGGTTTTGTCGAAAGTATCGCAGAAAGGCACTCTTGCAGCAAGGCAGGGCGCTCGAAAACCCGGCAAGCAAAAGGGCGCCTGTCGGCGCCCTCTAACCTGAGCCAAATTGGCGCATCCGCCGGTGGTTGGCGCCCCGTCGATGCCCCTAATCAGGCCGCTGCGGTCTTGCCATCGCCCGGTTCTCGCAGCACATAGCCGCGGCCCCAGACGGTTTCGATGTAGTGCTTACCACCAGTTGCCGTCTGCAGCTTCTTGCGCAGCTTGCAGATGAATACGTCGATGATCTTGAGCTCCGGCTCGTCCATCCCGCCATACAGATGATTGAGAAACATCTCCTTCGTGAGGGTCGTGCCTTTGCGGAGCGAGAGCAGCTCCAGCATCTGATATTCCTTACCCGTCAGATGCACACGCTGATTATTAACCTCGACTGTCTTGGTGTCGAGATTGACTCGCAGCTCGCCGGTCTCGATGACCGACTGGGCGTGCCCCTTCGAGCGGCGCACAATTGCCTGGATGCGGGCGATAAGCTCGTTCTTGTGAAACGGCTTGGTCATATAGTCGTCGGCGCCGAAGCCCAGGCCGCGCACCTTGTCATCAATGCCGGCCAATCCCGAAAGGATCAGGATCGGCGTCTGCACCTTGCTGACACGGAGCGTCTTGAGAACCTCGTATCCGCTCATGTCAGGCAAGTTGATATCGAGCAAAATAATATCGTAGTCATAAATCTTGCCGAGATCGACGCCCTCTTCACCGGTACTCGTCGTGTATACGTTGAAGCCTTCCGACTGAAGCATCAGTTCGATGCTTTGTGCCGTGGCGCTGTCATCCTCTATGAGAAGGACTCGCATGCCAACCTCTCTTCCATGACCCTGTATAGAGTCCGCTGCCCCAATTGTGAAGAGTACGCTATTGCACTCAGCAAGTTCATAACTTGCACATTACTTCCGAGAGGTTAACAAAACCTAATGGTCGATTACATGAATGCTTTTCCTGGGACACATTCCCTGTGTTGCCATGACAACCGCTCATCGCCCATCGATGACAAGTTGCCAACAGGTTACGAGACCCAGTAGTACCAAGTAACCGCGCACGCAAATACTCGGTGCGGCAGGCCATCCTAGCCGTACTTGGTAGCTCAGAGATGTCGCTAGATCGCGAACCTCACGCCGACCATGCAGATCACTCAAGCCGTTGCCGTGACTTGTTTGTCCGCATGCAACCCCCTAAATTGGTTAGTACATGATTTGCACAGGTTGCTGAAGCGTACAGTGCTCGCTCAGTGATCGAAAATGGCACGCTGTAGTCTGATCCGATTCAGGCGTTGCGAAACGGCAACTTAATGCGTTCGTCGGATACTGATCCTGCGCCGGCACATATCTTGCGGCATCACAGGACATCAGCATCGCGAGCTTCAAAGCGGCTGGACCTAAGGTGCTTTACGCGGGATCATGTAATATGCGGTCGGAGCATATGGTTTGTAGGGTCACGCCGCGCATGTCGCGAACGGGCCGGACGTTGAGCGTGTATCAACGGCGCCTTTTTCGTCGAGGTCGCCGATGCTCGTTAGTTAGTAGGGGGTAGACGGTCATGAAGTCTCGCGACAGTGCGCTGAAGCTGAAGCGCTTCGAGGCCGATGAAAAGCGGCGGAAGGTGGCGGACATCGAAGCGATGATCCACGAGTTCGAGCACATGGCTGTCGACCTCGAGCGCCAGATCAGCAGCGAGGAAGAGCGCACGGGCATCCGTAACGAAGCGCACTTCGCCTATTCCACATTTGCGCGCGCCGCTGCCCAGCGCCGCGACAATCTCCGCGCTTCGGTTGCGGACCTGCGTGAGAAGCTCGAGCACGCCGTTGCTGTTCGCGACGAGGCCCTTGCAGAGCTCGAAGTGGCCGCAACTGCCGATGAGCGCGGCGGTGATCGTTCGCGTCGCGTTGACCGTGACGCCGGCGACGCTCGCTTGAGCTAGGACCTTTTGAGCTTTCCAGCTAGTGCCTGCCAAATGCCCGCGTTGCGGCAACCAGTTCGTGCACGATGCCGGGCTCTGTCATGGCGTGGCCTGCATCCGGCACGACGTGCAGCGTTGAGCCGGGCCAGGCCTTGTGCAGCTCGACTGCGCTCCGCGCTGGCGTGACCACGTCATAACGTCCCTGGACGATGGTGCCGGGAATACCGGCGAGACGGTGCGCATCCCGCAGCAGCTGACCGTCGACCTCGAGGAAGCCGCGGTTCACGAAATAGTGGCACTCGATGCGCGCGAAGGCGAGCGCGTAGGAGTCCGACGCGAAGGCGCGCAGCCGCATGGGATCGGGCCGCAAGGCCATCGTCGAAGCTTCCCAGATGCACCACGCCCGCGCCGCCTCGACTTGAATGCGCGGATCCGAATGGGTGAGGCGGCGGTGATAGGACGCGATTGGGTCGAGGCGCTCCTCCGCGGACAGCAGGGAGCGAAAGGCTTCGTAGGCCTCGGGAAAAAGCCAGCTGCAGCCGTCCTCGTAGAACCAGCGGATCTCCGCCTCTCTGAGCAGGAACACGCCTCGCAGGATGAGTTCGAGCACGCGCTCGGGGTGGCGCTCGGCGTAGGCTATGGCGAGCGTCGCGCCCCAGGAGCCGCCCATGAGCTGCCAGCGCTCGATGCCGAGGTGGCGGCGTAGCTGCTCCATGTCGGCAAGCAGGTGCGGGGTGGTGTTCTCCTCAATGCTCGCGTTGGGCGTCGAGCGCCCACAGCCGCGCTGGTCGAAAAGGATGATGCGGTAGCGGGCGGGATCGTGATAGCGGCGCATGGTCGGATTGCTGCCGCCGCCCGGCCCCCCATGCACCACGAGAACGGGCTTGCCGTCGCGGTTGCCACATTCCTCGAAATAGATCTCATGGCCGCCGCCGACCTGCAGGCGGCCGGTACGGTAGGGCTCGATCGGTGCATAGAATCCGAATTGCTCGCGTGCCGACATCCCTGATCCTCGATCGCACCCGTGCACGGCACGGCGGGACATAACATTCCATATGGAGGCACCATCGCGCTAGAGCATGAACGTCAGCGGACGCCCATGTAAGGCGATTGTACTCGAGTGTCCCGATCGCGAAGTGGTGGCGGACTTCGGAATTACCACACTAGCCGCCGGTATTGCGGCGCCGCTCCACGAGCATCTGGCGCATTTCGCGATCATAAAGAGTATCGCCGCCCGGCACGCGTAAATCCCTGACCAGCTCCAGCACGTGGCGCCCCGGCGGCGGCGTGAGCAGGCTGCCGGCCCCCATCGCTATAAAGGCGACCGGCGCTCCGACCGCAGCCGCCATCGGCCCGACAAGCCCGTACTGGGCGAGATCGCCGCTCAATATGCCTAGGATGGCGGCGGTAAACCCCGCGAGGAGCCCGGCCATCGCGCCCCAGCCATTGCCGCGCTTCCACCAGATGGACAATAGCAGCACCGGAAAAAGCGTCGAGCCACTGAGCGCCAGCGACCACATGAGCAACTCCAGCGGATCGCCAGGGGCCACGAGGGCCAGCCAGGCGCCGAAGACGACGAGGGCGACGAATGAGAGGCGCAGGATCATCCCGCGCGGGCCGTCGGCCACCAACTCGCTGTTCAGGCCGTTGACGATATCCTCCGCCAGGATCGTGCCGAGCGTGGCGAGGCCCGTTGCGGCAGCAGCGAGTGCTGCCGCCAGCACGCCGGCTATGATCGTATAGACGAGAGCCGCCGGTACTTCGTTGGCAACCGCCAGCACGACGAGCGCGGCATCGCGGCGTATGGCGAAGCTCGACATGGTCAGCCGCGCCGTCCCCGTATCAATGCTCGCCCACTCGTGCCCGACGAGAGTGGACATCCAGCCCGGTAGCTGGCCCGCCGGCAATCCTGCGATATTCGTCATCGCCGTCTCGCGCAGGAAAACACCGACGGCCGACATCGTCAGGAAAATCAGTCCGGCAATGCAGATGGCCCAGGCAACGGACTTTCGTGTTGCATAAACGCCGGGGGTCGCGCCGATCCGTGAGATGAGCGATGGCTGTCCCGCAACGCCCGCCATGATCGACAGGACCGACAGAACGAACGCTCCCTGCCCGATGTTGGCGAAGGGTGTGGCGAAGCGACGCGTTGCCGCCTCGAAGCCGGCCCCCGGCAGATCGAAAGCGAAGGCATCGGCAAATATCTCGGGGATGTTCTGCGTGATCTCGGCGCGCAGCAGCGCCCGCGTGATCCGTCCGTGGCTGAGCTGCGGAACGGGCAAATGCGACATGAGTATCGCGATGATCATCACGGGGATCAGCACGGCGAGCAGCATGACGATGGCCTGAGCGGCGCTCGTCCAGCTCACAGAGCGCAGGCCCCCGCTCGCCAGCACGAGCACCAGCACGAACGATATCGAGATGGTCAGCGCGAACGGCGAAAGCTCGGTAAGCCAGCTCCCCGCCATCAACGCGACCTTTAGCTCGGCGACGATGAGCAGGAGGAGCGGCACGCTCGCAACGGCTGCCGCGACGACGCGCAGCATCGGGCTTGCAAAGCGCAATCCGAGATAGGCCGGGACGGAGTAGGCGCCAAACTTGCGCATATAGGGCGCGATGAGGATGGCGAAAACGACGAGCCCGGTCGTCATTCCGACGGTCAGAAAGAGCGCGTCGAAACCTATGAGATAGAAGAGTCCGGGCAGTGCCGCGAGCGTCGTGCCACCAAGCAACGTCACCGTGAGCGTGAGGCCGGTGAACACAGCCGGCACCCGCCGGCCCGCAAAGAGCAGCTCGGAGACGGTATTCGAGCGCGTCGCAAGCGCGAGCCCGGAAACCAGCGTGGCAAGTCCACCTGCGATAAGCAGGCGCAGCATATGGTCTTCGATGCCAAGTTGCTCGAGCATGAGTGCCATCAGCACGATGCCGATGAGGAGGCTCGAGAAGATGCCGAAATAGACACCCAGCAGCGGATTGACGAGATGGCGGCTTGGCGTGAGGGACATCGGCGATCCGGATCGGCTCTTGGAGCGGGCGCACAGCCCGCCGCTGGTCCTAGCCTTGAGATGGAGAGCGGGCGCTCCCCCCGTCCTCAGCCGTCCTCATGGGCCCCGTGCCAGCGATCGATGACGTCCTGGCGGTTCGCGAAGGAGGCGACAGTGATCAAGGCGAGGACGCCGACACCGTGCGCAAGAAGGAAGTAGCCCCATGGAAAGCCGATCACGCGGGTACCATTGAGTTGCTCGGCATAAAAGGGAAGCACGAGAACAACGAGGAGAAAGGGCAGCAGGCTCGCCATCATCTGCCATTTGGTGTGCCGCCAGTAGGGTCGACGCTCCTTGCGCTCGATCATGCGCCAATCTCCATCTGGTGTCCCCCGATCGCGGAAGCCATATGCACCGCAGAAACTCGCGAACCGAGAGATGTTCCCCCATTGTGGTCGGGATACGGCGACTAAGGTTGCACAAGCCGCCCTGAGATACGCCCGACAATCGCTTACGATGGCGCCGTCATCCCCGCAAATGTTAGCCAAGACCGTGGAAACGCGCTAGTTCTTCACCTCGCTCCTGTTGAAGATGCCGCGGACCGGGCAGCGCAAGGCAGTCGTCCGGTGCGTTGCAACCTCGATCGAGGCTGGGTCGGTGGCACACCGCATTATCATCGTGGATGATCATCCGCTGTTTCGTGGCGCCCTCACCCAGGCGCTGCACTCGGCCATCCGCGACGCGCGCTTCGACCAGGCCGCCTCCCTCGCCGATCTCGAGGCGCTCATTGCTGAGCGGTCCGACACGGACCTCGTGCTGCTCGATCTCGCCATGCCGGGTGTCCGCGGACTGTCGGGTCTGCTTCTCCTGCGCGCCCAGCATCCCGACATTCCCGTTGTCGTCGTCTCGGCCCATGACGATCCTGAGATCATCCGCAAGTGTATGGAGTTCGGCGCATCCGGATATGTGCCGAAGTCGCTCTCCGTCGACGAGATCCGCACGGCCGTTGAAACCGTCCTCGGCGGCGGCATCTGGGTGCCGTCGGACATCGAGCTTTCCCGCCCTGCCGATCCCGACGCGGACGACGTGGTGGCGCGCCTTTCAACCCTGACACCGCAGCAAGTCCGCGTCCTCATGATGCTCGGCCAGGGCCTGCTCAACAAGCAGATCGCCTTTCAGCTCGGCGTTTCGGAAGCGACGATCAAGGCCCACGTCTCGGCTATCCTCCAGAAGCTCGACGTCGACAGCCGCACGCAAGCCGTGATCGCCATCAATCGCATCGAGGGCGATTGGCGCAGCCACAAGGCTTAATGCGCTTATTCTGCGGCGACCCGCGTCTGTGTCGAGATGCGCGAGAGGATGGCGCGGAGCTGGGCGGCCTTCAATGGCTTACGCAGCAGGACGAGACCGAGCGCGCGCACCTCGCGCTGCACTTCCAGCGAGCGATCCGCGGTGATGATGACGCCCGGTACATCGCGGCCGAGTGCCCCCGCGATGGCCTTTACCGCCTCGACGCCGGTCTCAGCGTGGAGATGATAGTCGGCGAGGATCACACTCGGCGGCAGATCCATCTCCGCGAGCCGCGCCAGTGCCTCGTTGGTGCTCGCCGCCATCACAGACCGGCAGCCCCAGCCATCGAGCAGCGTGCGCATGCCGTCGAGAACATCACTCTCATTGTCGATGCAGAGGACTCGCAGATTACGGATATCGCCGACGGCGAGCGGCATGTCCGCGGCGCGGCGGCGGACCGCGACGCCGTATGCACGAGGCAGGCTGACTGAGAAGAGCGATCCTTTCCCCGGCGTCGAGCGAAGTCTTATGGGAGCTTCGAGCACGCGCCCCATGCGCTCGACGATAGATAACCCGAGACCGAGCCCGCGCTCCGTGGCCGCCGTCTCCGCAAGACGATGAAACTCCTTGAATACGAGCGCCTGCTGGGCGGGTTCGATGCCAGGCCCCGTATCGCAGACCTGGATTTCGACGCGGTTCCCGCGCGGCCGCACGCCGAACAACACCCTGCCGCGGGGCGTATACTTGATCGCATTGGAAAGCAGGTTCTGCAGCACGCGCCGCAGGAGCCGCGGATCCGAATGCACGAGCGCGCGGGACGGAACGACGCGGAGCTCCAATCCCTTTGCGCGTGCCACGGGCTCGAAGGCGAGCGCGAGTTGCGACATGAGCTCGCCAAGCGCGACCGAGCGCATTTCCGGCTCGAGCTTGCCGGCATCGAGCCGCGAGATATCAAGCAAGGCACCGAGGATTTCCTCGACGGCATCGAGTGAGGTGTCGACATTGTGCGCCAGGCGCTGGTCTTCCTCCGGCAACGTTCGCTCGATGAGGCTCGACGCATAGAGGCGGGCGGCGTTGAGCGGCTGCAGGAGATCGTGGCTGGCGGCTGCGAGGAAGCGTGCCTTGGTGAGATTGGCCTCGCTCAGGGCTTCGTTCACTCTGACGAGCTCGGCCGTGCGCTCCGCGACCCGCCGCTCCAGCGTCTCGTTCGCCCGGGCGAGCGCTTCGGAGGCCGCGACTTGATCCGTTATGTCGAGATAGGTCGTGACGATGCCGCCCTGCGGCATGGACGAAGTTCGGATCTCGATGATGCGCCTCATGGGGGCGAGATGATCGAGGAAGGTCTCGCGCGTCACGGCGAGCCGCGTGAAGCGGTCCTTGACATGGTCCTCCGGCGCTCCCGGCCCGAAGTCGCCGCGCGACGCGCGTGCCCTCAGTATGCGCTCGAGCGGCACGCCCACCGCGACAAGGTCCTCCGGCAGATTGAGCAGCTCGCGATATTGCCGGTTCCAGCAGATGAGCCGCATGTCGCGGTCGAAGACACCGAGACCATGGCGGACCTGGTCGAGCGCGGACTGCAGCAGGTCGCGGTTGTATTGCAATGCCTCGGAGGCATCATCGAGGAGCCGCAGCGCGGACTGTCCCGAGACGTTGCCGCGCCTCAGCAGCAGCGACAGCACGAGCCGAGCCGAGGCGGCGCCGATCGCGCTCGTCAGCAGGTGCTCCGTGAATCGCAGGACGTTGATGTCGGCTTCCGCCTGCGGGACCAGGGGTGTCGCGCGCGAGGCCTCGTACTCGGCGAAGGAGCGCTCGGCGCGCTCGCTTCCAAGATAGCGCACGACCGTGTGCTTGAGATCGCCGACCGTGACGGCGGTGCGCCACAGGCGGAACGAAGGGTTCGGCTCGGCGAGCGGAGGATCGGCGGCGCCGAAGATCTGCGCCTGCATGCGTTCGATCGGCTCGGGCGCGCGCAGGAGCGAGACGAACACATAAGCCGTGACGTTGGCGATGAGGCTCCAGAGCACGCCATGCGTGAGCGGCTCGAACTGAAGATAAAAGAGAGCCTGCGGACGCAGGAAGCCCAAACCATAAGGTCCGTCCGCGACGAGGCTCATGGGGAGCCAGCCGGCCCGCGCCACCCAGGGCAGCAGCAGCGTATAGGCCCAGATGGCAAAGCCTAAGAGAATGCCCGCAATGGCGCCGCGCGCCGTCCCACGGCGCCAGATGAGGCCCATGAAGAAGGCCGGCGCGAGCTGAGCGATTGCCGCGAAGGCAATGAGGCCGATCGCAGCCAGCGCCTGCACCTGGCCCAGCGCCCGATGCACCATGTAGCCGAGCAGGATCACGGCGAAGATCGAGACACGCCGGATCAGGAGCAGGTCGCGGCTCATGTCCACGTCCGCCGCCATGGCATCGTACCGTCGCCGCAGCAGCCACGGCACGATGAGACCGTTGCAGACCATGATGGCGAGCGCGACGGACTCGACGATCACCATGGCGGTCGCCGCTGAAAGTCCGCCGATGAAGGCGATCATGGCGAGCGAGTCGGCACCGGCCCACATGGGCAGCGCCAGCACGAACATGTCCGGTGCGACGCTGAAGTGCGGCAGGAACAGCAGCCCTGCGATCGCGATCGGCACCACGAATATATTGATGAGCACGAGGTACGTCGGGAACAGCCATGAGGCACGACGGATCTCGGATTCCGCGTTGTTCTCGACGACCGTGACATGGAACTGGCGTGGCAGCAGAATGATACACACGAAGCTCAGCATTGTTACCGTTACCCAGGTGCTACCGCTCGGCCCCTTCGCGAAGATGTTCGCAACCTCGCTGTTGGCGCGTACATGGCTGAGGAAGCCAGACGCCCCGCCGAACATCACGAAAATCACGAAGGCACCGACGGCAAGGAAGGCCGTGAGCTTGACGAGCGACTCCGCGGCGATAGCCAGCATGAGTCCGTCCTGATGCTCAGTGGCATCGATGTGGCGGGTGCCGAAGAGCACGGCGAAGACGGCGAGCGCGAGCGCGATGACGAGAGCCGTATCGAGGCCGAATACCGCGAGATCCTTGAACGGGGTTGGTCCGAGCAAAGTCTCGATGGAGATCGACGCGGCCTTGAGCTGGAGCGCGATGTAGGGAAGCGCGCCGAGCACCGAGACGACCGTTGCGATCGCAGCGACGGCCTGGCTCTTGCCGTAGCGCGCGGCAATGAAGTCGGCGACCGAGGTCAGGTTCTGGCTTTTCGCGATCCGCACGATGCGCAGGATCAACGGCACGCCAAACACGAACATCAGGATCGGTCCGAGATAGACCGGGATAAAGTCGTAGCCGCTCGAGGCGGCGAGGCCGACACTGCCGAAGAATGTCCAGGACGTGCAGTAGACCGCGAGCGACAGGGCGTAAGTGATTGGCCGTCCGCTACCGCCCTTGCGCGAGCGGATGACGCGGTCGCCGAACCATGCCACGGCAAAGAGCAGGCCGACATAGCCAAGCGCCAGGGTCAGGACCTGCCAGGCTTCGATCATGCCTCAAGCCGCGGTGCGCCCCTCAGGGCTGACGTTTCCCTGCCACCTCCATTTGCGGGGCGACGCGTGCCAGCGACCGTTCTGATGCTCTCGCTGTGTACGTGCGCCATCTTGCTTTGCGCCGCGGGTGGGCGCAACAGGCCGTTCGCCAAAGCGGTTTATGTGCCGGGTTCAGCGCCGGGACCCGATCTGGCCAAGGCTATTCCGTACGCGCCTCTTTACCGCGATGGATGGCAGCCCCTATCGTGCGAGGCGTGATTCGCGCTCGGCGGATGAAATAGTTATGCCGTCGAGCGCGATGAAACGGTGCCGGATGACTGGCATACGGACAGTCGCGGCAGCTTGGGCCAACGTGGAGGACCCACCTATGAAGAAACTGCTCGATGAATTCCGGGAATTCGCCCTCAAGGGCAACGTCCTCGACATGGCTATTGGTATCATCATCGGTGGCGCCTTCGGCACTATCGTGTCGTCGCTGGTCAAAGACGTCATCATGCCGCCGATCGGCATGGTCTTGGGCGGCGTCGACTTCTCCGACATCAAGATTCCGCTGCGCGCTGCCGAGGCCGGTCGCGAAGCCGTGACCATGAATATCGGCGTCTTCCTTAACAACGTGATCAGCTTCGTGATCATCGCCTGGGCGGTCTTCATGCTGGTCAAGGGCGTCAACATGCTCCGCCAGCGCTTCGAGAAGGAACAGGCTGCCGCGCCGCCACCTCCCCCGCCGCCCTCCGAGCAGTACCTCAAGGAAATCCGCGACGCGCTCGTCAAGAAGTAGGCGCGTTCTCAGGGGCTCGGCAGCCGCTGAGCCCCTTTAGGATGCTAGTGTCCCGATTCCGAAGTTCGCGCAGCCTTCGGTGCTGGCATCTCACACTAGCGCCGCTGCGACGTGGCTGATGGCCTGCTCCAATCGCGCCTCGCGCTTGACCTGCCGCGGCACGCTCGCGAATACGTCTTCGCCCTTGAGCCAGCGCGCCTCCGCGTCCGGCAGTGCGAGAGCAGCGTCCAGCGCGGCAGCGAGCTCCAGAGCGTCCGTCGCATAACCCATCGCCCGCATCGCGCCGAGCAGCGTTATGTGCGCGTTGCTCGCGTGCTGGAGATGCACGCCCGAGATGGGAATCTGCGCATTGAGATTGCGCCCCTCGAATTCGTCGATGCAGACGGCAACGTCGAGCGACGTCGCCTGCCGGCAGACGAGCGGGCGAAATCGATAGACCGAGCAGCCACCGTCGACGAGCAGCGGACAGGCGAGCTTGCCGCCAATCCGCGCCTCCGGGCTGACGCCAATTTGCGCGCGCCCGCGCTCTCGAACGACATCGGGTGTCATGCCTGCCGCATGGCCGGCGCGCACCGCCGCAGCGAGACGGAAAACCTCCGGCGGCGTGATCGCGACGAACGTATGGCAGCAGTAGCTACACCCCCGCGTGCAGGCGATCTTCTGCTGCGTGGACGGCCGCGCTGCGAGCGAGGTCTCTCCCAGTGTCTGCGCGAGCTCCGCCGCCTCGCTCGCGCGCCGATCGTTGCCGGCCTCATCGAGCTTGGCCTTCACGACCTGCGCGATGGCCACGATCTCGGAGGTTCTGGGTTGCAGAGGCAGGCCGTGGCCGAGCAGATGGCGACCGACCTTGATCCGCTCCCGCGCCTCGCGACGACGCTGCTGTCTCGTGACCTCGCTCATGCGCCCTCCGGTCTTGGCCGGATACCAGCCTATCCGCTTCGCGCCTGTGGCGCGACGGGGGCGCATGCCTCTGGCATGCCTTCGGCTTGACCCCGCACCTCCGAATCCATGTGGCGCGCCTTTGGCGCGACGAGGGACACCCTCCCGGACCCACCCGTCTTCTATGACAATTTCGCTCGCGGCACGCTCCAAATCCACAAAAGGCGGGGGTTCGGGGGGGCCCCCGATCGGGTTACAGGGCCTGAGGCCCTGTTCGCGCCGAAGGCGCGAGCGTCTCGGCCAGTCAAGAACAGCTTCCGCCACCCAGCGCGCAGAATTTCGCACAGTGCGGGTGGCAGAGCTTGACGTGGCCCCTCTCGAACATGCCCCCGTCGGCGCGCGCCGCCTCGCTGAGTGTTGCGCCCATCTCGAATGCGCGCTCGTAGGGCAGCAGCGTACAAGGCACGACGGCCGGCCGTTCCTCGCCCTTGCGTTTGACGATCATCCGGCTTTTGGCGCACATCAGATCACTCGGGCTCTTGCCGAGGATCTGCCAGCATCCGACGCTGATCTCGGGAACCTCCTGGCTGCCGTCCATCTCAGGGAGCAGCACCAGCGCAAGCGGATCCTCAGGGTCGATGTGCCAGCCGCGCTCGGCGATTAGCCTCGTATAGCCCGCGCGTGCGTCGCCCTCGGCCTCGTTCCAGCAACTACGGCCGGCGATGGCGGTCTTGAAGCCTTCCCTGGACAGCCAGTCGATGGCTTCGAGCGACTTGGCGAAAGTGCGTGGTCCGCGCTCGGCTTCGTGGAGCTGACGTGTGTAATGATCGAGGCTGATGCGCATCGTGAGGCGGTCGCCGTAGGCTGATCGGAGACCAAGGAGCCCCTTCTTCAGGCGCGGGCGCAGCATGGGCTGGAGGCCGTTCGTCAGCACGAGCACCTGAAAGCCTCGGGCGAGCGCCGCGTCGAGCATCGCGATGATGTCGGGGTTCATGAAGGGCTCGCCGCCCGTGAACCCGATCTCGACGGTGCCGAGGTCCTCCTCCGCGATCTCGTCGAGGAAGCCGCGCACCTCGTCGGCGGTCAGATAGACGAGGCGGTCGTTCGTCGGACTGGATTCGATGTAGCAGTTTCGGCAGGTGATGTTGCAGAGCGTGCCAGTATTGAACCAGAGCGTGCGCAGAGTATCGAGCCCGACACTGGCGCGCCGATCCCCACCTACCGTCCAGTCCGGATCTCTGAATTTGCCGCGCTGGGCCTCAGGTTTGTCGGCAGTTTCTTCAGCATTGGCCAGCGCCACTCGTAGTCTCCTCGCAGGGTCCGTACATAGCGAACGCTAACATGGTGCGCGGCTCATCCAACTCACATTGACTTTATTGACCGCACGTCCCCCCGGGCGATGACGCGTCACCCTTATTTTGCTTATTTGGAATGCTTATGGTCTACGTCTGCGCCGTCCCACGCAAGCTGGGCGCGCTGTGCTGATCGCCGTTCTTCGGCTTCGCAGAGGGTACTGGCCCCCCGCGTTGACAGGCAGCAGCGGCCAAGCGTAGGACCGGCCACTTCAATTCACGATCAGAGATACGGCTCAGACATGCTCGATAAGACCTATTCGCCCGCCGAGATCGAGGCGCGCGTCCATACGGATTGGGAGGTCGGGGAGGCCTTCAAGGCCGGCCGCGAGGACCGCACCGGGGCCGAGACCTATTGCATTGTCATTCCGCCGCCGAATGTGACGGGTTCGCTCCACATCGGGCACGCACTCAACAACACGCTGCAGGACATTCTCTGCCGCTATCAGCGCATGTTGGGGAAGGACGTGCTCTGGCAGCCGGGCACGGATCACGCCGGCATCGCGACGCAGCTTGTCGTCTCGCGACAGCTCGCCGAGAAGCAGATCCAGTACAAGGACCTCGGACGCGAGACCTTCATCGAGAAAGTTTGGGAGTGGAAGGCGGAGTCCGGCGGCACCATCCTCAATCAGTTGAAGCGTCTCGGCGCCTCCTGTGACTGGAGCCGCGAGCGTTTCACCATGGACGAGGGCCTTTCCAAGGCCGTTCTCAAGGTGTTCGTCGACCTGCACAAGCAGGGGCTCATCTACCGGGATAAACGGCTCGTGAACTGGGATCCGGCCTTCCAGTCGGCGATCTCGGATCTCGAAGTCGAGCAGCGCGAGCACACAGGCTCTTTCAAGTGGTCGCCGGACCTCAAGGACAAGGACGGCAATCCCGTCGCGTTCGATGCTGCAGCGCTGGCCAAGGTCCTGGCGCGCGATCCGAGCGGGCACATGTATTACATCCGCTATGCGATCAAGGACGCGCCGGGTGAGTTCGTCACCGTCGGCACGACGCGCCCCGAGACCATGCTCGGCGATACCGGTGTTGCCATCCATCCCGACAACGAGAAGCTCAAGCACCTCATTGGCAAGAAGGCCGTGCTGCCGCTCGTCGGGCGCGAGATCCCGATCGTCGGCGATACCTATGCCGATCCCGAGAAGGGCACAGGCGCAGTCAAGATCACGCCGGCGCACGACTTCAACGACTGGGATGTCGGCAAGCGCACCGGTCTTGAAGTCATCAACATTCTGGATGCGACGGCGAAGATCAACGAGAACGCGCCGGAAGCCTATCGCGGACTCGACCGATTCGAGGCGCGCGCTAGGGTTGTCGCGGATCTCGTTGCGCTTGGCGTTCTCGAAAAAGTCGAGCCGCACACACACGCTGTCCCTCACGCCCAGCGCGGCGATGCGGTCGTGGAGCCGTGGCTAACGGACCAGTGGTACGTCGATGCGGCGACGCTCGCTAAGCCGGCCATGGATGCCGTCCGCACGGGCAAGACGACATTCGTTCCCGAGAAGTATGCGGCCGATTACTTCCGCTGGCTCGAGAACATCCAGCCATGGTGCGTCTCGCGCCAGCTTTGGTGGGGACATCAGGTCCCAGCATGGTATGGCCCGGACGGCAAGCACTTCGTCGCGCATGACGAAGTCGAAGCGGCGGAGCAGGCAAAGAAACATTACGGCGAGGCAGTCGCGCTCAAGCGCGATCCGGACGTGCTCGACACGTGGTTTTCCTCAGCGCTGTGGCCCTTTTCCACACTCGGCTGGCCGGAGGAGACGAAGGAGCTCTCGCGCTTCTATCCGACGAGCACGCTCGTCACCGGCTTCGACATCATCTTCTTCTGGGTTGCCCGCATGATGATGATGGGCACGCACTTCATGAAGGAGGTGCCTTTCCGCGACGTCTTCATTCACGGCCTCGTCCGCGACGAGAAGGGCCGCAAGATGTCGAAGACGCTCGGCAACGTCATGGACCCGCTCGAGCTGATCGAGAAGTACGGCGCCGACGCGCTGCGCTTCACGCTCGCTGCCATGACGACCCAGGGCCGTGACGTCAAGCTCACGACGGCACGCGTCGAGGGTTACCGCAATTTCGCAACTAAGCTCTGGAATGCCGCGCGCTTCCTCGAGATGAACGAGTGCCGCCGCGTCGAGGGCTTCGATCCCAAAGCAATCCAGCACCGGCTCAACCGCTGGATTGCTGGCGAAACCGAGCGTGCTGTCGGCGAGGTCGAGAGCGCCATAAAAACGTACAAGTTCAACGAGGCAGCCGGCGCCGCCTACCAGTTCGTCTGGGGCATTTACTGCGACTGGTACCTGGAGCTGGCGAAGCCGCTCCTCGCCGGGAGCGATCCCGAGGCCAATGTCGAGACGCAGGCAACTGCGGCTTGGGTCCTCGATCAGATCCTGCCGCTGCTGCACCCCTTCATGCCTTTCATAACGGAAGAGCTGTGGGCGAATACCGCAGAAGGCGGCCCACCGCGGAAATCGCTGCTCGCGCTCGCGCCATGGCCGCGCCTGCTCGGCCTCTCCGATTCTGAGGCTGATGCCGAGATCAATTGGGTTGTTGCGCTCGTCTCCGAGGTCCGCTCAGTACGCGCGGAAATGAACGTGCCCGCCGGCGCCAAGGTGCCGCTGGTTCTGGTAAATGCCAGCGCCGAGACTCGCCTGCGCGCCGAGCGCCACGACGAGACGCTGAAGCGCCTTGCACGGCTCGATGCCATCACTTTCGAGGCGTCGGCACCCAAGGGCGCGGCCCAGATCGTCGTTGGCGATACGACCGCGGCAATCCCGCTCGCCGGCGTCATCGACATGAGCGCGGAAGCCAAGCGGCTCGCCAAGGAGATCGACAAGACCGTCGTCGAGATCAAGAAGGTCACCGACCGGCTCGGCAATCCGCAGTTCATGGCCAAGGCCCCCGAGGATGTCATCGACGAGCTGCGCGAGCGTCAGTCCGATTTCGAAGCGCGGCAGGACAAGCTCAAGGCAGCATTGGCGCGCGTCGAGGCGGCCGCCTGAACACGGCACGGTTGGAGACAGACCATGTACGTACCGGAACATTTCAAGCTGGGTGATGTCGGCGAGCAGCACGCGCTCATGCGCGCCTATCCGTTCGCCGCGCTGATTACGACCAGCGAGGCCGGCTTCGAGGTCACGCATCTGCCGACCGTACTCAAATCCGAGGGCGCTCTCGGCGTCGTCGAGTGCCATGTCTCACGCGCCAATCCGCACTGGAAGGAAATAGCCAAGAGCGGTCGCGGGCTCCTCATCTACACAGGCCCCGAAGCGTACATCACGCCGGCCTGGTATCCCTCCAAGCACGCGCACGGCAAGGTCGTGCCGACGTGGAACTATGCCGTCGTGCACGCCCATGGCTCGGCCGCGATCGTCGACGATCGCGATTGGCTCGTGCACCACGTGAGCGAGCTGACCGATCAGCAGGAGGCCGGTGCCGCAGTGCCCTGGGCGACGAGCGACGCGCCGGGCAATTTCGTCGAGATGCTCTCGCGCGGCATTGTCGGCATGCGCTTCACGATCGACAGGATCGAAGGCAAAGCGAAGATGAGCCAGAACCGCGAGCTGCCGGATCGCGCGGGCGTGGTTGCCGGCCTCAAGGGCCGCGCCACCGAGGCGGATACCAAGGTCGCCGAACTTGTTGCGGCGAAGGCCGAGAGCGCCCCGAAGACCTGAGCCGATTTATCGAGCGACAGGCTTTTTCATGTGGACCAGAAACGTGTCCTTGAAGGGCTCTTCGAGATAGATCTCGTAGCCCATGCGCTCATAGAGCGCGATGTTCACGGTAAAGAACTTGTTGGTGTAGAGCCTGATCTCGTCGTAGCCGAGTGATGCTGCAATAGTCTCACCTTGGGCGAGCAGGCGTCGGCCGAAGCCGCGTCCTTGATAGGCAGGCTCCACGGCGACGTTGTAGATCTCCAGGTAGTCCGGCTTCTTGATCGTGTGCACGATGCCCGCCAGCGTGCCGTCGGCGTACAGCATGTCGACCCGATCCTGGCGGAGGGCCTGATCATAGTCATGGTACATGGGCATCGGCTCGCGCCCGAGCATAGGCACCCATTTGGCATAGGCCGCGCGCGTCAAAGCCAGGATTGCGGGGGCATCCGCGCCTTCAGCCTGCCGTAAGACAACCGCGCCGCTCATGGGTGCCTCCTCTCCTGGCCTGAACCAAGTCTAGCCCGTCCGCGCGCCTTTGCGCCATGACAAGGCTCCTTGGAACGGCTAAAAGCCCGCGCCATGAGCCAAACCAGCACCCGTCGGACCGCCAAGAAGACCTCCAAGCCGCTCCCCAAGGCAGCGGCCGGTCCCCGCCTGCGCAAGATCAAGGCGCCTCCCAAGGTCGGCTTCGTCTCGCTCGGCTGTCCGAAGGCCCTCGTCGATTCCGAGCGCATCATCACGCGGCTGCGCGCCGAGGGCTACCAGATCGCCCCCAACTACGACGGCGCCGACGTCGTGGTCGTGAATACCTGCGGCTTCCTCGATTCCGCCAAGCAGGAGAGCCTCGACGCCATCGGCGAAGCCATGGCCGAGAACGGTCGCGTCATTGTCACGGGCTGCTTCGGCGTCGAGAAGGATACGATCCGCCAGGCCCATCCCGGCGTGCTCGCGATCACCGGCCCGCACCAGTACGAAGCCGTCATGGAGGCGGTCCACGAGGCCGTGCCACCCCTGCACGACCCGTACCTCGATCTCGTGCCGCCGGAAGGGCTGCGCCTGACGCCGCGGCACTACGCCTATCTGAAAATCTCCGAGGGTTGTAACAACCGCTGCACGTTCTGCATCATTCCTTCGCTGCGCGGTGATCTCGTCAGTCGGCCGGCAAACCACGTCATGACTGAGGCCGAGCGCCTCGTGAAAGCCGGCGTGAAGGAACTGCTCGTGATCAGCCAGGATACGAGCGCCTACGGCCTCGATCTCAAGTACGCGACGAGCCCCTGGAAAGGTGCGCCGCTCGCCGCCCGCTTCCTCGATCTGACGAAGGCGCTGGGCGAGCTCGGAGCGTGGGTGCGCCTGCACTACGTCTATCCCTACCCGCACGTCGATCAGGTCATCCCGCTCATGGCCGAGGGGAAGATCCTTCCCTATCTCGACATTCCCTTCCAGCACGCGAGCCCGAATGTCCTGAAGGCGATGCGGCGGCCGGCGGCCATAGCGAAGACGCTCGATCGCCTGAAGTCCTGGCGCGGCGTCTGTCCTGATCTCGCGATCCGCTCGACCTTCATCGTCGGTTTCCCCGGTGAGACCGAGGAGGACTTCCAGTATCTCCTCGACTGGCTCGGCGAAGCGCGCCTCGACCGCGTCGGCTGCTTCAAGTACGAGCCCGTCGCCGGAGCCGTCGCGAATGCCCTGGAGGGCGCGGTACCGGAAGAGATCAAGGAAGAGCGCTGGCATCGTCTGATGCAATCTCAGCAGAAGATCTCCGAGGAGATCATGGCCGCGCGCGTCGGGCGCACCGTGCAAGTGCTGATCGACGAGGTCGACGAGGACGGTGCTGTCGGGCGCTCCGTCTGGGATGCACCGGAGATCGATGGCTCGGTCTTTCTGAACGGTGCCGACGGCCTCAAGTCCGGAGACCTGCTGCCCGCCAAAATCATTGCGGCGGATGCCTATGATCTGTGGGCGGAAACGATCACGGGATCGTGATAATTGTTACAAGCTCACTCTGCGACGGAAGTGACATTCCCCTTGCGTTTGAAGGCCATGACCGCGCTACGCCGGCTCCTTTCAGACGGTTAGGTGAGGTTCAGCTTGGAGCCATCATTCTGACGCAAGACGTCGGGATGTTGGGGGCTGAGGTGGAATCAGCGCACTAAAAATGCGGACGTCCCCGCCACGCTCGTCGGCGGATCATTCTCAGGGGAAGACTCATGAAGAAGACATTTATGGCGGCCGCCTTCGCGCTGGCCGCGGCGGGCTTCGCTCTCCCGACATCGGCGAGCGCGGCTCCCGTTACGGCAACGCAGATCGGCTCGGGCCTTTCAGAGGCCAACTCGATGACCGTCGATGTTCGCGACCGCGGCTACCGGCGCGGCGGTCGCGGATGGCACCGCGGCTATCATGCCGGTTATCGCCACCGCCATCGTCGGCATTACGGCACGATCGTTGGCGGCATAGCCCTCGGTGCGCTGCTCGCCGGTTCGGCCTACGCATATTCGAGGCCTCCGGCGCCCGGCCTTTGCTGGTATTGGGCAGATCCCTATGAGCGCCATGGCTACTGGGACTACTGCTGATCTTCAGGGGTAATCGCTTTACGGACAGGTGCTGCGCTCCGCGCGGCACCTGTTTTTCTTTGTGCGATCCACGGCGAATCATGCAACTTGTAGTTGTTTCACCTGGAGCAACACCCCATGAAGATGGCAGTAGTCGCGGTCCTGCTCGCGATGATCGCGATGGCATATCCGACGCCACCGCAGGCAGCCTCGCTGTCGGGTGTGCAAAAAGAGATCAACAGCGCTAATATCTCGATCACACAGCGCGTTCGCAGCAAGAACGGTTCGGTCGCCCGCAGCACGGGCCAGCTCCGCACGTTCCGGCCAAGCCAGGTTGATCGCATCAGACCCACATTCGGGCAAAGCAGAGTGCGTCCCGACTACCTTCTCGCTTATCGAAGCACCACTAGGCTGCTCAATCTCGAGCGTAAGCCTCACGATCAATCCGCGTATCGCAAACGGCCGCGCCAACCGCATCGCGTTCATCTTGCCGAAGGCGTAACGCCTGAGACGCCGCCGCCAGCGACGTCCGAGGGCGAAAGGCGGGACGACAGCCCGATATCACCTGACTTTTGCCGCTACTGGGGCGATCGAGGCGAGGTTGCCCCGCAGTGGAATCTCTGCTGGTAGCGAGCAGCGTTTCTCACTTCGCGAGACTGCGCCCCATGAACAGGAGTGCCGAACCCTTCCAATCCAGCTCCCGCAGCGGTTCAAACCTGCAGCGACGATAGAAGCCGACGTTACGCGCATCGGCGCCCGTCACGATGTGCACGCCCAGCGCGCCGTGCCGCGCTGCATGATCGGCGAAGTGCTCCACGAGCCGGGCGCCGATGCCCTGGCTGCGCCAGGCTGCATCCAGATTGATGTGGAGGTGCGCAGGGTACCGCGCCGTCAGATCGGCGAGCTCAGCGAAGAATCCCATGTCCTCGAAACGCGGCGCCACGGCTGGATCGTCGAGACTGCCGATCAGGTAGCCGGCGACACTGCCGTCATCCCCGCGCGCGATGAATGCGTGCTGCCGGTCATGCAACAGATAGCGCCCAAGCCACTGCTCTCGGAACGCGCTCCGCTCGGCATCATCGGCAAACGTTTGCCGCCGGCTCGACGCGAAAAAGATCCGCTCGACGCCGGCGAGCGCTTCCGGAGTTGCATCATCACCGAGCTGCTCGATCCTTACCATGATCCCTCGGAGAGTTCGTCCAACCAGCAGCGGCGCAGCTTTGCACGCGGACGGGCTTCTCGCCACCCGGACGGCATGGTGCTATGCCACCCGCAGAACTCCTTGGCAAAGTGAGCGAGTACGTGGCGCGGCTCTCGGCAAGCATCATCGGCGGCGGCATCTTCGGGCTCTGGCAGGCTTACGAGCTGGCCCGGCGCGGGCATGACGTGACGCTGTACGAGGCCATGAGCGAGGCCGAAACGGGTGGCGCGAGCCGTGTCGCGGGCGCCATGCTCGCCCCCTACTGTGAGGCCGAGGGCGCCGAGCCGATCGTCCAAGAGCTGGGCGTGCGAGGACTTGCTCTATGGCGCGCGGCCGTCCCGCAGATCACCATGAACGGCAGCCTTGTCGTCGCCGCGCCTCGCGACCAAGGCGAACTCGCCCGCTTCGCGCGCATGACCGAGGGCCACCGCACAATCGATGCGGCAACCGTCGATACGCTCGAGCCGGATCTCGCCGGACGCTTCGGCCGCGCACTCTGGTATCCCGACGAGGGCCACATGGAGCCGCGTCAGGTCCTCACTTTCCTTGTGGGAGAGATCCGCCGTCTCGGCGGCACATTGCGCTTTGGCGCGGCTTTACCAGCGCCTGTCTGGCGTGCCTCGAGCGATGGTGGCGTCGTTATCGACTGCCGCGGTCTCGGCGCCCGCGAGGATCTCCCGGAGTTGCGTGGCGTACGCGGCGAGATGGCCGTGCTGCGCAGCCGCGAGGTCCGGCTCTCGCGCCCGGTGCGCCTCCTTCATCCGCGCTTCGGGCTCTACGTCGTACCTTGGAGCGGCGACCGCTACATGGTCGGTGCTACGGTCATCGAGCGTGATGATGCCGGCCCGGTGACGGTGCGCTCTGCGCTTGATTTACTCGGCACCGCGTACGCGCTGCATCCGGGATTTGGCGAGGCGGAGATCCTCGAGCTTTCGTCCGGCGTCCGCCCGGCTTTTCCGGACAACGTGCCCCGCATTGTCGCCAGGGGCCGACGTCTGCTGGTCAACGGGGCCTTCCGGCATGGCTATCTCTTCGCGCCGGTCATGGCCGAGATCGCCGCTGCCTACCTCGAGACCGGTGCCGCCCACGAGATCCTCATTGTCGAGTGAAACCCCGTCAGGCCCTCGCGCTGCGACTTACTTACCGCCATGGCGATGGACGCCGGAGCCGCACCATGTGGCTGATCGTGCCTATCCGAGAAACGGCAGCCTGACTAACAGCCAGAACCCGTTCATCATCAGCAGCATGCCGAGTACGCCGGCCGCGTAACTGCCATAGAGCAGCGTATTGGTACCCGCGATGATTGCGACCGATGCGAGGACGATCGCGATCTGTAAGAGCGCCTGCGAGAAATCGAAATATGGGTCCTTGCGCAGCGCCGCATCGCGCTCGCTCTCGAGCAACTTAGCGCGTGAGCTGAGCTCGTTGAGCCCCTCTTGCGTATCCGGCTCGCTGCGGTAGCGGTCCGCCGTCGCCCGCCACGCGCTGATCTTGCTCTTCACCGCCGCGCTTGCTTCCGCCGACAAGCCAGGCTGCGTGAGCAAGGTCAGCTCCAGCTCTTCGGCGGCGATGATATAGCTCGTCCGCCGGATGTTCTTGGCCTGGAAAAACGACCACAGGTTGGACGCGTCGATGTTGGCGCGGTTGGCATCCTTGGCTGCATTGTCGCCGCCGACCCCGCAGACGGCCAGAAGCACGGCAAGGATGCCGATCCAGACACCGATCCATTTGGTGCGCACATCGTCTCCGGCGACCGCGTCGCGAACATCGTCGATAGACATGAGATTCCTCCCCCAACCGTCAGCGCCGACGGCCCAGGTCCGAGGGGTATCCCATCAGTTTCCGGCCGTTGCGACCGAACCCTTATCCCAGGTCAATGCCGTCTTTGCGACGGCCGAACCGTCTTGATACCGGGGCGGCGATCCCCCATGCTGCCTCGAAAGCGGCCGGATCGAGGCTGCGTGCGACACTGTCCGGAGGAAATTGCCATGCCCTACACGCTCGAAGCGCTCGCGAACGATATCCGCTCGACGCTCAAATCGGGTCCCGTTTCGGAGACCGGTCCGAAGGTCGTCACGCTCGTCGAGAAGGCGCTTAAGGACAAAGATTTCATCCAGACCAACCTCGGCCGCCCGAACATGAAGACTCGTGAGGTCATCTACGAGGATCCGGAGACGGGCTTCTGCGTTTGCGCCCATACGTACGAAGGTGCCGCGACCTCGCCCGCGCACGACCACGGTCCAAGTTGGGCGATCTACGGGCAGGCGCTGGGCGTTACCGAGATGACCGACTGGAAGATCATCAGGAAGGGATCTGGTGAAGATCCCTCGCTTGTCGAGGCTGTCCGCACGTACAAGCTCGAGCCGGGCATGGCCAAGTTCTACGACGTCGGCGCCGTCCACTCACCGAAGCGCGACAGCGCGACGAAGCTCATCCGCGTCGAGGGCAAGAACCTCGATACCGTGAAGCGCTCGAACATCAAGGTCGCATAGCGGCCGCCACCGTCCGACCAACACAGCAACTTCCCGGCGCGAACTCGTCGAACTGCGTTGTCCCCGAGACTTGCTCGCTGCGCAGAACGCCGTTAATACGAAAGTTCCATTCGCGCCTTGGGGAGGAAGCGATGCGTGAGAAAGGAGCTGCGGCCCAGCAATGGGAGGCGGTCAGACGCAGCACCGTGCAGGATCACGCAAGTGACGCTGCTGCCGGAGATGGCGCAACATGCGCCTGATCTCGTTCGGCATGATCCTCTTTCTCTTCTGGCTGAGCCTCTCCGGCTACTTCAAAGCCTTCCTGCTTACGGGTGGCCTCCTCTGCACGCTCTTCGTGCTCTACGTATCGCGCCGCATGAAGCTCCTCGACAGCGAGGGCTATCCCGCGCATCTCCTCGCGGCAGCTTCGACGTACTGGCCCTGGCTGCTGTGGGAGATCATTAAGGCCGGCTGGAGCGTGACCAAGGCCATCCTCAAGCCCGGTCGGTCCATTTCCCCTGTCATGACGCGCGTGGTCGCAGGCCAGCACACTTCGGCCGGCATCGCTACATACGCGAACTCGATCACGCTCACGCCCGGCACCATCACGACCGGCGTGAAGGGCAACATCCTCACCGTACACGCGCTGGAGCGCAGCGGCGCACTCGACCTTGAGGACGGCGGCATGGACGCTCGCGTGTCTCGCTTCGAGAGGGGAGGCTGATGTTTGCTGCCGCCATGATTGCGGTGATCGCCGCGCTCGTTCTCGTCGTCATTCGGGTGGTCAAAGGACCGACCATCTTCGATCGTGTGCTTGCGGGAAACTCGGTCGGCACGCTCGCGATCATTCTCGTCGCCGTGCTCGGCTTCCTGAATGGCCGTCCCGAATTCCTCGATATTGCCCTAACCTATGGCGTGTTGAACCTCATCAGTACGCTCGCCATCCTGAAATTTTTCCGCCACGGCGATCTCGCCCACGACGCTCAGGAGGACGACGCGTGATCCTCCTCGACGTCGCAAGCTGGGCACTGATCCTCGCCGGATCGGCTTTCATCATCGTGGGGGCGCTGGGCATTCTGCGCTTCCCCGATGTCTACACGCGGATGCACGCGGCCAGCGTCATAGATACCCTCGGTGCGGGCTTTCTCTTCGCCGGTCTCATGCTCCAGGCCGGCTTCACGCAAGTGACGCTCAAGCTGCTCTTCATTTTGCTGCTCTTCTTCTTCACGGGTCCGGTCATCACGCACGCACTCGCCCAGGCCGCCCTCCATGCTGGATTGAAGCCTGAGATCGACGAGGACCGGCGTGACAGGCTGAGGGACGGGTCGCTGCCGGATGCAGGGAGGCAGCCATAGAAGGCTTCATCAACACCATCCTGCTCACACTGCTGGTGATCGTCACGATCGCCATCGTGCGCATGCGGAACCTGTTCGGCGTGATCGCCCTCTCGGGCGTCTACAGCTTCCTCATGGCCAGCGTTCTGATGGTCTACGATGCCGTCGACGTCGCCATGACGGAAGCCGCCGTCGGTGCCGGCGTGTCGACAGTGTTGCTGCTCGCCGCGCTGCATCTGACCAAGTCGCTGGAGTATCCGATGCCGCGCCCGGCAGCGGTCCCGTTGATTGTTGCCGTCGGCGTGGGCCTCGCGCTGATCTGGGCAACGTACGATCTTCCGGCCTTCGGCATCGCCGATGCGCCCATACACAAGCACGTTGCTCCGCACTACCTGCAAAACGCCATCAAGGAGACCCAAGTCGCCAACGTTGTTTCGGCCGTACTCGCCGACTACCGCAGTTTCGACACGTTCGGCGAGGTGATCGTGGTCTTCACTGCCGGCATCGGCGTCATGCTGCTGCTCAAGGGCCGTAGAACACGACGCGACGGCAGCCAGGGAGAGACGCCATGAGGCTCGACGTAGTTCTACGCGTCGGCGTCAAGCTGATCATCCCCTTCATGCTGGTGTTCGGCCTCTACGTCCAGCTGCATGGCGACTATGGTCCCGGCGGCGGCTTCCAGGCCGGCGTCATCGTTGCCGGCGCCATAATCACCTATGCCCTCATCTTCGGCATCGAGGAAGCACAGCGCGTCGCTCCTCGAAAGCTGGTCGAGTTCCTGGTACCGCTCGGCGTGCTCATCTACGCTGGCACCGGCGTAATCGGGCTTCTCAGCGGCCAGAATTTTCTCGACTACTCGGTTCTGGCGGCTCACGCGCCGGCCGGCCGCGAGCGCGGCATTCTTCTCGTGGAGGCCGGTGTGCTCGTCACGGTCGCATCGACCATGATCGCTCTCTTCTATGCCTTTTCGGAGCGAGGGCGCTGATGGGGGGCTTCGAGAATTTCTTCGCCCACTACAATTACGTCGCCACGATCGTGCTGATGGTCGCAGGCCTCTACATCGTCATTGCCCGCGGCAACATGATCAAGAAGCTGATCGGGCTCATGCTGTTTCAGACGTCCGTCTATCTGCTCTACATCGCTCCCGGCAAGATCATCGGCGGCACGCCGCCCATTCTCGACGCCAATTTCACCATCTATTCGAATCCGTTGCCGCACGTGCTGATCCTGACGGCGATCGTCGTCGGCGTCGCGACGATCGCGCTCGGCCTCGCGATCGTCTCGCGCATTCACGAGGCGTACGGTACGATCGAGGAAGACGAAATCATCGCGCGGGATGATCAGGAATGAATGCCGTCACCGCGCAGTTGCCGGCGCTTCAGGTCGTCATTCCACTTCTTGGCGCGATCATTGCCGCCTTCTTGAGGCGTGGCACACTCGCATGGGCCTGGGCTGCACTCATCACAGCCCTGACGCCGGTTATCGCGTTCGCCCAACTGCACCAAGTGTGGACCAACGACACGATCTCCTACCGTATGGGCGGTTGGCCGCCGCCGATAGGTATCGAATACCGCGTCGATCTTCTGAATGCCTTCGTGCTATTACTGGTGAGCCTCGTCAGCACAATCATGATGCCCTATGCGCGCCGCAGCGTCGCGCACGAGATCGACGGCGACAAGCAGGCTTGGTTCTACTGCATGTACCTGCTCGGCCTCGCAGGGCTGCTCGGCATCACGATTACGGGCGATGCCTTCAACGCCTTCGTCTTCCTCGAGATCTCGTCGCTCTCGACATACGTCATGATCGCCATGGGACGCGATCGCCGCGCGCTCGTCGCCTCCTATCAGTATCTGATCATCGGGACCATCGGCGCGACCCTCTACGTGATCGGTGTCGGGCTTCTCTACCTCGTCACGGGCAGCCTCAATTTCGCGGACATCGGCACGCGCCTCGCGGAAGCATCGGCCGCCTACCCGCGCCCAGTGCTCGCCGGTCTCGCCTTTCTCTTCGTCGGCATCAGCCTCAAACTCGCGCTCTTCCCGCTGCACGTCTGGCTGCCGAACGCCTATGCCTACGCGCCCTCGTTTGCCACGGCCTTCCTCGCCGCGACGGCGACGAAGGTCGCCATCTACCTCCTGCTGCGCATCGTCTTCTCGGTCTATGGTGTCGCGATCGATCTCAACACGCTGCCAGTCTCGACCGTGCTGTACCCGCTCTCCATCGCGGCGATGTTCATCGCGTCAATCCTGGCCGTTTACGAGACAAACCTGAAGCGGATGCTTGCCTACTCGTCCGTCGCGCAGATCGGCTACATCACGCTCGGCATTGCGCTGATGAACCAAGCCGGCCTGACGGGCAGTGTCGTGCACCTCTTCAACCATGCGCTGATAAAGGGCGCATTGTTCCTCGCGCTCGGCGCCATCGTGTACCGGGCTGGGACCATCAAGCTCGACGATCTCGGCGGGATCGGGCGGACCATGCCGCTGACGTTCGCCGCGTTCGTTTTCGCAGGCATGAGCCTCATGGGTGTGCCGGGCACGGCCGGCTTCATCTCGAAATACTACCTCATTGTCGGGGCGCTCGATGCCGGCCTGTGGCCGATCGCCTTCCTGATTGTTGCAAGCTCGCTCATCGCACTCGTCTACATCGGGCGCGCCGTGGAGGTCGCCTACTTCCGCCCGATCGCATCTGCACCCGCAAATGCCAAGGACCCGCCGCTCATGATGCTGGTCCCAATTCTCGTGCTCACATTCGCCTCCATTTACTTCGGCATTGACACCGAGCTCTCGGCGGGCGTCGCGAGCCGAGTTGCAGAGACGCTACTCGGGGGGCTCAAGTGATGCTCGCCTTCGCGCCCGAAAGCCTCGTCATTGCCGCGCTGACGATCCCGCTGATCGGCGCACTTCTCATTCCGCTCTTTCACAGCGCGCCCAATGCCCGCGAGAGTGTTACGCTCGCCACCGCAGGTGCGCTGACCTTCACCGTGTGGAGCCTGCTGCCGCACGTGCTTGCCGGTGCCCGCCCTGCGGCCATCGACATTGCCGTCGTCCCAGGCCTCAACATCGCCTTTTCCGTCGAGCCGCTCGGAATGCTCTTCGCACTCATCGCGGCAACTCTCTGGCTCGTCACGTCGGTCTATGCCATCGGCTACATGCGCGGGAACGACGAGCCGCGCCAGACGAGCTTCTACGTCTGCTTTGCGGTCGCGCTGTGGGCGACCATGGGCATCGCCTTCGCGAAGAACCTCTTCACGCTTTTCATCTTCTACGAGATCCTGACGCTTTCGACTTACCCGCTGGTCGCGCATAAGGCGAATGGCGAGGCCATCCGCGCCGGCCGCATCTATCTGCTCATCCTGATCGGCACGTCGATGGTGCTTCTGCTGCCCGCGATCGCCTGGACATGGGTACTCGCCGGCACACTCGACTTCACATCCGGCGGCATTCTCAACGGCAAGACCACGCCCTTCGCGCTCTGTGCATTGCTCGCCCTCTTCGCCTTCGGCATTGGCAAAGCCGCGCTCATGCCACTGCACTTCTGGTTGCCTGCTGCCATGGTGGCGCCGACGCCGGTTAGCGCGCTGCTCCACGCCGTTGCGGTCGTGAAGGCCGGCGTTTTCACGATCCTCAAGGTCGTCGTCTACATCTTCGGCATCGAGACGCTCGCCTATGCGGGCTCCGGTACATGGCTCGTCTATGCCGCCGGTTTCACGGTGATCGCCGCATCGCTCGTCGCCCTCAGGCAGGACAATCTCAAGGCGCGGCTCGCCTACTCGACCGTCTCTCAGCTCTCCTACGTCATCCTCGCGGCAGCGATCCTCACGCCCATCTCGGCCGTCGGCGCGGCCATGCACATTGCTGCGCACGCCGTGAGCAAGATCACGCTCTTCTTCGCCGCGGGCGCCATCTACACCGCCGCACACAAGACCGAGATCAGTGAGCTTGCCGGCATTGGGCGGCGCATGCCCTGCACCATGGGCGCATTCGCGATCGGTGCCATCAGCATGATCGGTCTACCACCGACTGCCGGCTTCCTCGGCAAGTGGTTCATGCTCAGCGGCGCCATGCAGACCGGCCAATGGCTGCCCGTCGCCATCATCGTCGTGAGCACGCTGCTCAATGCCGCCTACTTCCTGCCGATCGTCTACACGGCCTTCTTCGAGCGCGAGCCGGCGGCGCATGCGGTCGGCGCCGAAGCCGCGCACGAACACGGCGAGGCGCCGCTGCCAATCGTCATCGCGCTCATATTCACAGCCGCGGCGACCATCGGTCTCTTCCTCTTCCCGGAGGTTCCTCACGCGCTCGCCAAGCTGATGGTCGGAGGCTGATGATGCGCGACACGCGAAGGACGTCCAAGGCTCCGCTGACGACTCTCACCGGCAAGGACATGCGCAAGGCCGCCCTCGTCATCCTCATCGTGCTGGTGCTGTTCGACCTCGTCGTGAAGCATCATGAAGTCTTCGGCATCGACGGCACGTTCGGCTTTGTCGCGTGGTTCGGCGCGCTCGCGTGCTTCTGCCTCATCCTGCTCGCCCTCGCGGTCGGCTCCCTGCTGCGCGCCCCGGAGAGCACCTATGACGACTAGTCTGCTCACCTCCCCGGCTTCAGCCCTTCTCGTCGGCGCGCTCGCTCTACTTTTCACACGCGGAATCGCGCACAAGATTATTCTGCTCGGCTTCCCGGTGCTCGCACTCATCCTCGTCTTTCACGCGCCGACCGGCAGCGTCACAGCGAACTATCTCGGCTATGCGCTTACGCCGATCCGCGCCGATGCGCTCGCCCTTCTCTTCGGAGCCGTCTTCGCGCTTGCGGCGTTCCTTGGCGCACTCTTCGCGCTCGACCGCTCGTCGACGCTCGAACTTTCATCCGCCTTGGTCTACGCGGCCGGCGCGCTCGGTGTGGTCTTTGCCGGCGACTGGATCACGTTGTTCGTGTGGTGGGAGATCATGGCCATCGCGTCGACGCTCATCGTCGTCTGCGGTGGCGAAAAAGCGTACAGGCCGGCATTCCGTTACGCGCTCGTACATTTCCTCGGCGGTGTCCTGCTCATGGCCGGCATAGCCGGCGAAATCGCCATGAGCGGCAATACGACCATCACATCACTGAAGCCCGACTCGTGGCCGCGCTGGCTGATCCTCGCCGGACTTCTCGTCAATGCGGGCGCGCCTCCGTTCTGGGCCTGGGTTTCCGACGCCTATCCGGCTTCGTCCTGGTCGGGCATGGTGTTTCTCTCGGTCTTCACGACAAAGACCGCCGCGTACGTTCTCATGCGCGCATTTCCAGGCGTCGAAGGACTCATATGGATCGGCCTCGTCATGGCCGTCTACGGCATTGTGTACGCCGCCCTCGAGAACGATATCCGGCGGCTTCTCGCATTCGTCATCGTCAGCCAAATGGGCATCAAAGTTGCGGGCGTCGGCATCGGAACGCCGCTCGCGCTCAACGGTGTTGCAGCTCATTCGGCAGCGGCCGTCATCTACACGGCTCTGCTCGTCATGGTCGCTGGCAGCGTGATGCGCCAGACGGGCAAGACTCGCATGAGCGATCTCGGCAGCCTTGCCGCTGCCATGCCGCTCACGGCGTTCGCCTGCATGATTGGCGCGCTCGCTATCGCGGCTTTCCCACTCACGTCCGGCTTCGTCTCGAAGTCCATGATAGTCGATGCTGCCGCCAAGCAGCATCTCCCCGGCGTCTGGATCGCGCTGTTGGCCGTTTCGGCCGGCGTCGTGCTTCACGCCGGGCTTCGCCTGCCGTGGCTCGTGTTCTTCGGCGCGCCCAAGCCGCGAATCGCCGCTGGCGATCCACCGCAATCCATGCGTATCGCCATGGCACTCGCGGCGGTGCTGTGCATGGTCATCGGCATCGTTCCCGATGGGTTGTACGTCATGCTGCCGCATCAGGTGACCTACGTGCCCTATACGGCGAGTCACGTTCTCGTCCAGCTCCAGCTTCTTTCGTTCGCGGCGCTCACCTTCTATCTCATGCGCGATTTGCTGAAGCCTCAGCCCGGCATCACGCTCGACCTCGACTGGCTCTATCGCCGGCCCGGCGCATGGCTCGCCTGCGGCTTCGACGATCTCACTGCCGGTGCCTGGACGCGCCTCGTGAGCGGCATCAACAGCAAGGCCGCCTGGCTGCATGATCTGCTGGTCACGCACCACGGTCCGACGGGCACGTTCGGACGCACATGGCCGACCGGAACCATGGCCTTCTGGACTACCTTCCTGCTCGGCGCGTTCCTGCTGATCGCAGCATTGGGGTGAGTGTCGTTTCGGGAGCGGGGCTTTCGCGCGCCGCGAGCGCCTCCAGAATCCCCTCTCCCCGCTCTTGCGGGGAGAGGGTTAGGGTGAGGGGCGGCGGCATACGCCGACGTCGAACAAGCTCCCGCCCCTCATCCTAGCCTTCTCCCCGTATAGGACGGGGAGAAGGGACCTGTCGCATTTGCGGCTAGCACCAAGTCTCTAAAAAGCGGGGGTTCGGGGGTGTTCCCCCGAGCGAGGTTGAAGGGGCGGCAGCCCCTCTCGTGGCGAAGCCCCGAAATCTCGAGGTTCGACGTCTCAGTTCTGATCCTTGAGGCTCTGCTGCAGCTCGCGCGCGAAAGGGGGCAGGCCCGTCAGACGGCTCCCGCGGTGACGCTCCGCGATGAGCACGCCGCGCAGGACATTCAGGCTGTCGGCGACGACGTCATTGATGATCACGTAGTCGTACTCGGGCCAGTGACTGATCTCATCGCCTGCTGCCGCGAGCCGGCGCGCCACCACGTCGGCGCCGTCCTGGGCGCGCGCATGAAGCCGCTGCCCGAGCGTCGCCGCCGAAGGAGGCAGCACGAACACGCGCACTAGATCCGCTGGCGCCGAGGCTGCAAGCTGCTGCGCGCCCTGCCAGTCGATGTCGAAGAGCACGTCGCGCCCGGCGCTCAGCGCGTCCATGACGGGGCCGCGCGGCGTGCCGTAAAGATTGCCGTGCACGTGCGCCCATTCGAGAAGCTCGCCGGCTTCCTTGAGGCGTTCGAAGGCGGCCGCATCGAGGAAATGGTAATCCTGGCCATCGACTTCGCCAGGGCGTGGCTTGCGCGTCGTCACCGAGATGGACATGACGAGTCCTGGCTCGGCAGAGAGCAGTGCCTTCGCCAAGGTCGTCTTGCCGGCGCCCGAAGGCGACGAAAGCACCAGCATCACGCCACGCCGCGCCATGTGAGTGCTCGCCATAGTCACCCCTATTCGATGTTCTGGATCTGCTCGCGCATCTGCTCGATCACGGCTTTGAGTGCAAGGCCGGCGCGCGTCGTGTCGATGTCGTTTGCTTTGGAACAGGTGGTGTTCGCCTCGCGATTGAATTCCTGCGCGAGGAAATCGAGCCGCCGACCCGCCGGTTTGCCGCCGGCCATGAGCTCGCGCGCCGCCGCAACATGGGCGCGCAGGCGCTGCAGCTCCTCATCGACATCCGCTTTGACGGCCAGCAGGGCTGCCTCCTGGTGGAGGCGCTGTTCATCCAGGGGCACGCCCGTCTCCAGGAGGCGCGCGATCTGCTCCTTGAGGCGCGCCCGTATGGCGTCGGGCGCGCGGCTCGGCGAGGCGGCAATCGTCTCGACCAGCGACGCGATTGACGCGAGTTGCTCCTCGATGACTGGCGCGAGGCGGCGCCCCTCGGCAGCGCGGGCCTCGACGAGCTGATCGAGCGCGCGATCGAAGCTCGCGAGCATGGCCGTATGGCGGGCCTCCACCGTTTCCGGATCTTCTCCACCTTCCCCGACCTCGATAACGCCGCGCAGTCCGAGCAGGCCTTCGACGCTCAGAGGGGCAAAGTTGCCCCGCGCACGCAACCGCTCCGCAATAGCCATGACCTGGGCCAATGCCGCTTCGTTGATGCTGAGCTCGGTTCCGCCTCCGTCACGCGCGACATTGAGGCCGACAGACACATTGCCGCGGGTGACCCGCCCGGCGATCCGCTCGCGCAGGCGCGGCTCCAGAGCTTCGTGGCCAGGCGCCAGCCTGAGGCGCACGTCGAGGCCCTTTCCATTGACGCTGCGAATATCCCAGCGCCACGAGACCACGCCATGGCGGCCTTCGTCGGCGCCAAAGCCGGTCATCGAGGGAACGGGCTTGTCCTGCTTCGCCATGGGCGGGATCACTTCTCAAGTGGCGTCGCTGCGGGCTTGCGAGACGGCGCGGAGGTTATCTGTCCCGCCGTTCGCACGGAGGGGCAAGGGGATTCGGGGTTTTAATAGCCGAGACTCTCGTGTTTAGCGCTGCACTGGACGCGGACCGGCCTTCGCCAGCCGCTCGCGTCCGGCTCTGGCATTTGCCGCCCCTCGCAGCTAGTTTGCGACCACATATCCGGACACGTACGAACATCCTGCGCGGCTCGCGGGCCGGCGACGACACGGGGAAACGCGATCATGGTTCAACGAAGGCCCCACCGCGGCCTGATCTTCGGGATCTTCCTGGCGCCATTCCACCGGGTCGGCGACAATCCGACGCTCGCCATGGCCCGCGACATGGATCTCATCAGCCACCTCGATGCGCTGGGGTACGACGAGGCCTGGATCGGCGAGCATCATTCCGCGGGCTGGGAGCTGATCGCGAGCCCAGAGCTGGTCATTGCTGCGGCGGCCGAGCGCACGAAGAACATCCGCCTCGGTTCCGGCGTCACCAGCCTCCCCTACCACCACCCTTTCATGGTGGCGCAGCGCTTCGTCCAACTCGACCATATGACCAAGGGCCGGGCCATGCTCGGCTGCGGCCCGGGCGCATTGACGTCCGACGCCTACATGCTGGCGATCGAAGCGGAGGATCAGCGCCGACGCATGGGCGAGTCGCTCGATGCCATCATGCAGCTGCTCAAGTGCGAGGAGCCGGTCACCATCAAGACCGACTGGTTCGAGATGCGCGAGGCGCGCCTGCATCTCGCGCCATACTCCGATCCGTATTTCCCCATTGCCGTCGCGAGCACGCAGTCGCCCGCCGGCATGCAGGTCGCCGGCAAGCATGGGCTCGGCGTTCTCTCGCTCGGTGCGGGGCTGCCGGGCGGCGTTGAAGCGCTCCCGGCGCATTGGAAGATCGCCGAGGACGAGGCCGCCAAGCATGGCAAGACGATGGACCGCAAGGATTGGCGCCTCGTCGTCAACATGCACTGCGCCGAGGACGACGAACGGGCACTCCGCGATGTCGCCTATGGCGAACGCCAGGAGACCGTGACATATTTCGAGGAGACGCTTGGCCGCCCACCTGGTCGCTCGCAGGATCCCCTCCGCGAGGGCGTGAAGGCGGGCAATACGCTGGTCGGCTCACCCGAGACCATCACCAAGGGTATCGAGCGCATGATCGCCGCCAGCAAGGGCGGCGTCGGCGGCGTCATGTTCCGCGCGCACGAATGGGCAAACCGCGAGGATACGTTCCGCTCGTTCGAGCTTTTCGCGCGCTGGGTCATGCCGAAGTTCCAGGGCTCGCTCGACACCGTCATCGCCTCGCGCGACTGGTGCCGCGATAACCGCGGCACGATCTTTGCGCCGAACGTCAAAGCTATCGAGAAGGCCTATGCCGATGGCGGCATGGCGCTGCCCGAAGGCTATCGTACGCGCCTCACCGGCGCCCGCGACGACGGCAAAGGCTGATCACGTAAAATCGATCCACGCAGGCACCAGGAATCTTATGGCTACACAGAAGCGCCATTGGTCGCACGACGTCTTCACCGAGATGAAGGCGCGCGACATCCAGACCGTCGCCACGATCCCCGACGGCGGGCTCACGCAGCTCCTCAACATGGTCGTTGCCGACAAGGACATGCGGCTCGTGACCCTCTCCACCGAGGAGGAAGGCATCGGCGTTGCCACGGGCCAATGGCTCGGCGGGAAGCGTGCAATGATAGCCATGCAGTCCTCGGGCGTCGGCAACTGCATCAATGCGCTCGGCATTCCCCTGACCATGCGCGCGCCCTGCCTGATCCTCGTAACCATGCGCGGGCAATGGGGCGAGTTCAACCCGTGGCAGGTGCCCATGGGAACGGCGACGCGCACCGTGCTCGAAGCGGTCGGCGTGCGCTGTTTCCCTGTCGAGCATCCCGAGGAAATCGGCGAGACCTTCGCCGCTGCTGCCGACATTGCCTTCAATAGCCGACTCTCCGCCGCCGTGCTGGTGAGCCAGCGCGTGATCGGCGCCAAGGGCTTCGGACAGAAGTAAGGGCTGCACACATGACATCCACGACCAAGCCGGCCCATCCGACAGCAAACAAGATCAAGCGGCGCCCGTTCGTCGCCGAACTGCTCCAGCACCGCGGCAGTGCGCTCGTCGTGCCGGGACTCGGCAGCCCAACGTGGGACATCTCGGCCGCGGGCGATCAGCCGGAGTACCTCTATTCGTGGGGCGGCATGGGCCTCGCCGTATCAACGGCGCTCGGCATTGCGCTCGCGCAGCCGGATCGCCGCGTGCTCGCCATTACCGGCGACGGCGAGATGATGATGGGTATCGGCTCGCTTGGCGTTGTCGCCGACCAGGCACCTAAGAACCTCGGCATTCTCGTGCTCGACAACGAGCATTTTGGCGAGACCGGCCGCCAGAACGGGCTCACCGGCGCACGGACCGACATGTGCAAGGTTGCCGAAGGGTTCGGCATCGCGAAGACGCTGCTCGTAACCGAGGAGTCGCAAGTCGGCGCGCTCGCTGAGCTGATGTTCAAGACACCGGGGCCGACGTTCGCCGTCGCCAAGATCGCGATCACCGAGGATCCCTGGGCGCTTCCGATCAAGGATGGTGCCGCTATCGCTCATCGCTTCCGCGTGTCTATCGGGGTCGAGAAGCCCTGATTGCACGGCATCAAGACCAAGAGCCTGGAAAGGGCCTTGAATGAGGAAATGAGCTGAACTGGAGGTCGCACAAGTGGCTGCCGTGGAGATGACTGACGCTGCCCCGCGCACAAGAGCGGCGCTCGACTTCGATGCGATCATTATCGGCGCCGGCATCTCCGGCCTCTACCAGCTCCTCAAGCTGCGCGAGCTCGGCCTCAAGGTGAAGGTCTTCGAGCGGGGAACCGGCGTCGGCGGTACGTGGTACTGGAACCGCTATCCGGGCGCGCGCTTCGATTCCGAGAGCTGGTCCTACGGCTATTCCTTTTCCAAGGAGCTGCTGCAGGAGTGGGACTGGACGGAGCACTTCTCTCCGCAGCCCGAGACGTTGCGCTATCTCAACTACGTCGCCGACAAGTTCGATCTGCGCCGAGACATTCAGTTCAAGAGCCGCGTCGTCGCCGCCCATTTCAAGGAAGCCACTCGAAACTGGGAGATCACGCTCGAGGATGGCAGCCGGCACACGACACGTTTCCTGATCACCGCGATCGGTCCGCTCTCGACGCCGACCATGCCGCGCATCGAAGGCGTCGACACCTTCAAGGGCGAGGCGTTCCACACGGCGACGTGGCCGCATGAGCCCGTCAGCTTCGAAGGCAAGCGCGTCGCGGTCATCGGCACGGGCGCGACAGGCGTTCAGACCATTCAGGAAGTGGCCAAGACGGTCGGCCACCTCACGATCTTCCAGCGCACGCCCAACTGGTGCGCACCGCTCCACAACAGCAAGATCGACAAAGCGACGATGGAGGGGATCAAGAAGCGTTACGACGAGATCTTCGCACGCTGCAAGGAAACGCACGCCTGTTTCGTCCACACGATCGATCCTCGCGGCACGTTCGAGGTGACGCCCGAGGAACGCGAGGCCTTCTTTGAGTATCTCTATGCTTCGCCCGGCTTCGGCATATGGCAGGGGAACTTCAAGGATATCCTGACGAACCGCGAGGCGAATGCCCTCATATCGGATTTCGTCGCGAGGAAGATCCGCGAACGCGTGAAAGACCAGGCGGTCGCCGAGAAGTTAATCCCGAAGAACCATGGCTTCGGCACGCGCCGCGTCCCGCTCGAGACGAAGTACTACGAGGTCTACAATCAGCCGAACGTGAAGCTCGTCGACATCAAGGAAACGCCGATCGAACGGATCACGCCGAAAGGCATTAAGACCAGCGATACCGAGTACGAATTCGACATGATCATCTACGCGACCGGGTTCGATGCCATCACCGGCAGCTTCCATCGGATCGATATTCGCGGCACGGACGGCCAGACGCTCAAGGATGCCTGGAAGGGGGGACCGCAGACATTCGTCGGCGTTCAGGTGGCGGGCTTCCCGAACATGTTTATGATCATGGGGCCCCATACCGCGCTCGGCAACATACCCCGCAGCATCGAATACAATGTCGAGTGGGTGGCGGACCTGATCGAGTACATGGGCGAGCACAAGCTCACGCGGGCGGACGCGCGCCCCGAGTCGGTCGAAGCATGGACCGAGAACGTCCGCGCCGCCGGTGCGGGTCTCCTCACGAACGAGGTCGACTCCTGGATGACAGGCATCAACTCGAACGTCGAGGGCAAGCAGGTTCGCACGCTCGCCCGCTACAGTGGCAGTGCGATCGCCTATCGCGCTTGGTGCGATGCCGTTGCCGCCGGCGGCTACAAGGAAATCGATCTCACTTGATAGATACCAAATGGAACGGGCGCCTCTGATTTCCAGAAGCGCCCGATCAGGTCATGATTGCAACGAGGCTCAGGCCTCGGCGCCAGCCTCGATCTTGGCATTGGCCTTCTGCACGGCCCGCTGGACCTTCTCGAAGGCGCGCACCTCGATCTGACGAATGCGCTCACGCGACACGCCGAACTCGACCGAGAGGTCCTCGAGCGTTGCCGGCTCATCGCGCAGGCGACGGGCCTCGAAGATCTGGCGCTCGCGATCGGTCAACGTATTGAGTGCGTTGCCGAGCAAGCCGCGGCGCATGGCGAGCTCCTCGCTCTCGGCGAGTTGCTCCTCCTGATCCGGCGTCTCGTCGACGAGCCAATCCTGCCACTCACCCGACTCCGAGTCGGCCCGTACCGGCGCATTCAGCGACGCATCGCCGCCAAGCCGCCGGTTCATGGAGATCACGTCCTCCTCGCTCACGCCGAGCTTGGTCGCGATCTGCTTGACCTGGTCGGGCCGCAGCTCACCTTCCTCGATGGCCTGGATCTGGCCCTTCACGCGGCGCAGATTGAAGAAGAGCTTTTTCTGCGATGCGGTCGTGCCCATCTTCACGAGGCTCCACGAGCGCAGGATGTACTCCTGGATCGAGGCGCGGATCCACCACATGGCATAGGTCGCCAGACGGAAGCCCTTGTCGGGATCGAAGCGCTTCACGGCCTGCATGAGGCCGACGTTGCCCTCCGAGATCACTTCGCCCATCGGCAGGCCATAGCCGCGATAACCCATGGCAATGCGGCCGACGAGACGCAAGTGCGACGTCACGAGCTTGTGCGCCGCCTCCGTATCCTCGTGCTGCTGCCAGCGCTTCGCCAGCATGTATTCCTCGTTCGGCTCCAGCATAGGGAACCGACGGATTTCCTCAAGGTAGCGGGACAGGCCGGCCGAGCCTGAGGCTACGACCGGGAGTGCTTTGGTCGCCATGGCTATTCCCTCTCTTCACGCGATACGGGCCACTCGAAACGGTAATGCCCAGTTGCGCGAATAGTTGCCGGGGGGAGATGAGCACCGTCTGTGTCGTCCACACCGCGGACTAGGTTCATGTTGAGTGCAAACTACGCCTGTTGCCGGCGTGCTCCAAGAACTGATGCACGTTCATCACGAGCTGTTGACGGTGCGTGATTTCTCGCCCCCGCTTCCGTGATCAGAACGTATGAACTTCTGCCAATCCGTCGCCATGGACAGCAAAATTAGCATTGCATCTTATTGAGTTGCCGATCACGGCGGAGTGAGACAGTGCCTATTCTACGATCGTGCGACGCCACGCGGCGAAATCGTGGATCCATTGACGCTGGGCTTCCGTCTCTGGAGTCCGCCGGCCTCGAGCTTCGGAGATGGCCTCGATCGCCGTCTGAGGTTCCATACCGAGATGGGTGAGGACGCAGGCCGCAAAGAGGGGCGAGCGCCCACGCCCGGCGAAGCAGTGCACGCCGACAGCGCGGCCTGCTTCGATCTCCTGCGCGATCGCGCCGATCATCACGCCTGCCGTCTCGAAGGACCGAGGCACGGCGAAATCGTCGGTCGGCAGGTGGTGGAAGATGAGCCCGGCTTCTTCCGCAGCACTCGCCTCGGACGCGAGGCCGAGACGGACGGCCTCGTAGACCTGGAGCATGCTCACAAGCACGTCCATGCCACCCTGGCGCAAGGCGAGCATCTGCTTCGGCAGCCCATAGGCCGGATCGGGCCGCGAGACGATCGCCAAGCGACCGCGCTCGAGGCCGCGGACCCAGTAGATAGTCGGCGACATGGTGCCTCGTCGGCTACTCCGCGGCCTTGGTGGCCGGGACGTACCGATTAGCTGGCGGCCATGTCTTGATCGTGGCACGGGCGTATTGGATCGAGACCGGAACCTCGGCGCCGAGCTTATAGGCGGCGTGCCAGCCCCAATGGGGATCGTCGAGGAAGCCGCGCGCGAGCGCCGCCATGTCGGCCTTGCCGCTCGCGACGATCTCCTCAGCCTGTTCCGGCTCGGTGATGAGGCCCACCGCCATCACGGTCATGGTCGTCATGGCCTTCTTGATGGCCTCGGCGAACGGCACCTGATAGCCCGGCCCGAGCACGATCTTCTGGTTCGGATCATTGCCGCCCGAGGAAACATCGATGAAGTCGCAGCCGGCGGCTTCGAGCTTCTTTGCGTACTGAACGGACTCTTCGATGGTGAGCCCACCCTCGACCCAGTCCACCGACGAGATGCGGATGCCGAGCGGCTTGTGCTCGGGCCAGACCGCGCGCATGGCGGCGAAGATCTCGAGCGGCAGGCGGATGCGGTTCTCGAGGCTGCCGCCGTACTGATCGTTGCGCGTATTCGAGAGTGGCGAGACGAACTCATGCAGGAGATAGCCGTGCGCGCCGTGGATCTCGATGAGGTCGTAGCCGACGCGATCCGCGCGCTTCGTCGCCTCGACGAACTTGGCCTTCAGCACTTCGATATCGGCGATGGTCATCGTCGTCGGCACATGCCAGTCCGGCGCGAAGGGGATCGCCGACGGTCCCTTGGTCTGCCAGGCGCCCTCACCAGCCTTGAGCGGCATCGAGCCGCCCTTGCTCTCCCACGGGCGCGTGCATGAGGCCTTGCGGCCGGCGTGTCCGAGTTGGATGCCAATCTTCGCGGTGCCATAGCGCTTGCAGGCGGCAACGACGCGCTTCATCGCGGCTTCGTTCTCGTCGTTCGCCAGCGACGGACATCCGAGCGAGATGCGGCCTTCGGGCTCGACCCCGGTTGCTTCGACGATCAGCAGTCCGGCACCCGAGTTCGCGAGTGAACCCAGGTGGAGCATATGCCAGTCGGTCATGTTGCCGTCCTCGGCCGAGTACTGGCACATGGGGGCGACGACGACGCGGTTGGCGAGCTCGAGCTCACGGAGCTTGATGGGCGCAAAAAGTTTGCTCATGGGGCGACATTTCCCTTCTGTCAGGAGAGCCTGGAGACCCGGCGCATGTGCGGGATTTCGGCAGTGCCGAAAGCGACTGTCACGGGTTCAATAGCACGCGGAGGCCCCCGATGGCCACTGCCCGCCGGCAGACCAGGCCCCGCGCAGGGCGCCTGTCTCCTACCCTCCCACCGAGGGTTGCGCGCCAATCCCCTCCCCCTGCAACTCCTGGCGGGCAAAGAAGAGATTGCGGGCGTAGATCAGCACCCCGAACTGCCCGAGCATGATGACGGGATCCATGCGGTGGACGCCGTAGCTGAAGACCAGGAGCCCCCCAAGGAACGAGAGATACCAGAACAGGTTCGGGACGATCGACCGGCGCCGGCGCTCGCTCGCGATCCACTGCACGATCCAGCGCGCCGAGAACATGGCCTGCCCAATCAGACCAACACCGAGCCAGATCAGCTCCGCAGAGCTGACAGTGCTCCACCATGCAACGATTTTGCTGAGCATGGACGTGCCTCCCGGCTGATTTGGAGATCGCTGGTTTCGGTCATTGCATTGCCGCCATACGCCTCGGCGATGCGCGGTATGGTCGTTCGGGCTCTGAGCCATCTGACGCCGATCAGGTCGTAGATGCCGATAAGCGCGCGGCCGAGGTTGTTGTATTTCGATTGGCCGACCGTACGTGGCCTGTCGTTGACCGGCAGGTAGTCAACCTTCTGGCCCCGCATGAGGTAGAGCGCAGGCAGATAGCGGTGCATCCCGGAGAAGTACGGAAGGGCCAGGAAGGCATCGCGGCCGAAGACCTTGATGCCACAGCCCGTGTCCGGGCATTCGTCGGCGAGGACGGCATTGCGGATCCAATTAGCGAAGCGGGAGGCAAGCTGCTTCGAGCGCTCGGCTTGACGCTTGTTGCGTATGCCGCCGACCAGCACCGGCGCTGGCAAGGTCTGGATCGCGCGCTCGACCAGATATGCGATGTCGGCAGGATCGTTCTGGCCGTCGCCGTCGAGCGTCGCGATGAGACCGTGCCGCGCGGCGCGCACGCCGGTGTGGATCGCAGCACTCTGACCGCATCGCGCCGCGTGGCGGATGTAACGCAAGCGCGGAAGATGTCCGACCAGCGCCCTGACCTCCGCGGAGGTGCCGTCGTCGCTCGCGTCGTCGACAACGATCACCTCGCCGATGAGATCGGAGGGAACGACGTCGAATATCTCGCGGATCAGGCGTTCGAGATTCCCCGCCTCGTTGTACGCCGGCAGAACGATCGCTAGCGGCACCCGCGCGACTGGTGGGGCACTTGCATTCATCGACGCGATCGGAGCGAGGTCGTTCATGAGGCGCCACCTCCGAGCGGTCCGACGCCTGTCGCCAAGTTCCACTCGCGCCACACGCGGACCGCGCCGAATATGGCCAGGTGCAGCAGCCCGACCGTGATTGCCATGAAGACACCGGCGAACAGAACATCGCTCAGGAAATGCGCTCCCTGCAGCATGCGCACAAAGCCAGCCAAGGTGCCGAAGGCCAGCCCTGCGCCAAGCAGGGTCAGGCGAAGTCCCGGGAGCAGCAGTGCCGGTGCGAGGAACAGCGCGAACATGGAGGCTGCCTCGCCGCTGATGAACGAGCAATTCCGGCTGCACTCGCTTGCCGGCAACAGAGGTGGCGTGAACTGCCTCGTGCCGCCGAGTTCGACGACCTGACGGGGCCGAGCCCGCCCCCAGTTGTCCTTGAAGATCACGTTCGCGACGAGGCCCGGCCCGACGGCAAGCACCGCGACGACGAACCAGCATCGCGCCAAATCGAGCGCCGTCCAACGCTTGCGCGCCACGAGCGCCACAGCCGCCAGCAGACCGCCCGCTATGCAGCCGAGCACGTACAGGCTCATGAAGAATTGCCGCGGCGCGAGGATCAAACGTCCAGCAGGGCCGACGCCAGCGCCAGATCAATGCCGGGAGACGTGAGCATCACTACCGCCAGCACGACGCCGCTCGCGAGCGCTGCGCTCATGAACCGGCGTCGGAAACGCTCCTCGGACGGCAGGAATGGGTTGACCATCCACATGCATCACCTCTCGATAAACTCATCCAGGATGGCGAAATGCAGCGTCCGTGCGCCGAAGGCACCGGCCGGTACCGCCAAAGTGTTGAGCGTCACGAACTGACGGAAGTGGCGCGTGATGCCGGAGCTGGGAGGACGCGGACCGACGAACAGGACGGGCGTCGGCGAGCGCACCGTGAACGGCCGCGAAAGCTCGAAGTGATTGCGTGGCTGCGCGTCACGCCAGGCGAACACCGGCAGGTCGAGGGTGCGGCCATAGTAGAGAAGCGCCGCCGCCACCTCGCGGTCCGCGGCGAGTACGGCACGCACGGTCCGGCCATCAGGCCGGGTATCGGCTGCGAGTCGCGCGACCAGATTCGCCGTCTTCCGATTGCCGAGCGTGCGTGCAAAAGGATCGCCGATGAACGGCAGCGAGAAACGACCCGCCTGCCAAGTCGCAACGGCGAGGACGACCGCGACCGCACCATGAAGGGCGAGCGAGGATCTGAGCCAGCGCCAAGCCCCCTCCCGGACCATCACCGCTGTCACGAGGATCGTCGCAGAGACGTAGGCCGCCGCCGCCCAGTTCGCATGGGCACGCGACATCAGGCCCTGCATGGCGACGACGACGATGATCGGCACAGAGAGAGCGATGAGCAGCTTATCCGCACTCGAAAGCGCTACAAGTCGGCCGCGAATCCGCCAGAGGAAGGCGACCAGAGCGCCATAGAGAATGGGACCGAATACGCCGAACTGACCGAGAATGAACTCCGCCGATTTCAGCGGATGCAGCATCAGTCCCTTCCAGTTCGCATTGTCGGCGGTGTGCGTGAACGTCGCGAAGCTGTTGGCGCTGTTCCAGGCGAGGTTCGGCGGCTTGCGCAGAAGGCTTCGATGCTCGGGCGCGATCAGGAAATAGATGGCGATGCACGGCACGAAGTACGCCATGGCGTACTTGGCATTGAGGCCGATGCCGATCGCCGCGCCGAGGGATACCGCCGCGAAGTAGGACGGTGCGGCGAGAAGATGGGCAAAGGCCAGGAGGGCGAGCGCCCACGCGAACAGGAGCGGGACGTCCGTCGAGATGATCCCGGAGGAGAGGGAGACTGCGGGCAGGGTCGCGTACACGAGCGCTGACCAGAAGCCGACCTCTGCCGAGTAGAGCTGGCGCGCCGCGAGAAAGACCACGCTGGCCGTCCCGAGGTGGAGCACGGTGGCCGGCAGACGTACGCAGAACTCACCATCGCCGCAGACGGCCGTGCTGGCAGCAATGATCCAGGCGATCAGAGGGGGCTTCGAGTAATAGCCGGCAGCGGGCGTCTGGGCCCAGGACCAATACTGCGCCTCGTCGACGAAGAGTTCCGTGCCATTGAGCGCGAGCGCGATCAGCCGGAATGCGGCAATGGCTGCCAGCGCGACGCCAAGCCGCACGGCCCAGATCGCACGATCCGGCGCCTCGTCCGCCCCCATGTGAGCGACCGGCAATCCAGCGTCACCTGGCCGGCGCCCGGCGGCGATGTGCGTCTCGGCGTCCAACGCCGCCATCGGAGAGATCCCCCCACTCCTGCGGCAGCGACGCTAGCAATCGCAGATGACGGATCGGCAACTGCTGTGTTGCAGACCGATGACGATCCCCTGCGCCGCCACCGGCGTGGCCGGCAAGCCTCACAGCCAGGCGGGAGCGGATAGGTTGACCAATGATCACGAAGGGTCTTTACACCGGTCCCGTCGCGACTTATGTGCACGTCACGTGCGGCGATCTCTGCTGGTCTCCTGCAGCTCGCCCGGTCACAGTTCGACTGGTGGAGGTCCCATGAAATGGAAACATTCCCGTCTGCCTCGGCGCTGATCAAAGCCCGCAAGCCCGAGAAGCCCATCATCGGTCTGCGCCCGCATGCAGCGGGCCGCGCAGCGCGGTGGTTTCTCGAGAACTTCCCCGGCGATGTCGCCTACGCCTACAAAGCCAACAGCACACCCTTCCTGATCGGGGCGCTGTACGGTGCTGGCATTCGCCACTTCGACGTCGCTTCGCTGCCTGAGCTCGAGGACGCCAAGACCATCCCGGACGTGACGTTCCACTTCATGCACCCCGTGAAGTCGCGTCACGCCATCCGGCGGGCTTTCCAGCTCGGCTGCCGGTCGTTCTCGCTCGATAGCGAGGATGAGCTGAAGAAGATCGTCGAGGAGACGGGCGCTGCGCGCGACCTCGCCCTCTGGGTACGCATTGCCGTGCCTGCGCTCAATGCCGTGATCCCGCTCGAGAATAAGTTCGGCATAACCGGCGCGGCCGCCGTGCGCCTGCTGACAAAAGTGCGGCAGGTGGCGAGATCGCTCGGTATTTCTTTCCACGTCGGCTCACAGACGCTGGCGCCGCAGGCTTATGCGGGTGCGCTTGCCGAGGCGCGCAAGCTCATTGGTCGCGCAGGCGTGGTCATCGACGGCATCGACGTCGGCGGCGGCTTCCCGGCGCGCTACTCCGATGAAGGGCACGCGCCGCTCTCGGACTACATGCAGGTCATTCGCGAGAACTTTGCGATGCTACCCGTTGCCAGCAACTGCAGGCTCCTGTGCGAGCCAGGGCGAGCGCTCTCGGCGGAGTCCGAAAGTCTCATCGTGCGCGTCGATGCACGTCGCGGCGGTGACCTCTACATCAACGACGGCAGCTACGGGATGCTGTTCGACGCAGCGCATCTCGGCTTCACGTTCCCGGTACGGCTCGTTGGCCGCGAGGTCCGCGATCCGAATGCGCTCGCGCCCTTCCAGTTCTGGGGCCCGACGTGCGACTCGATCGATCACATGAAGGGCCCCTTCATGCTGCCGGCCTCCATTCGCGAGGGCGACTACATCGAGATCGGCAATACCGGCGCCTACGCGCGCGCCATCGCCGGCAAGTTCAATGGCTATGGCTTCTATGAGGAAGTCATCCTGAAGGACGCGCCGATCTACACGATGTACGGCGAAGAGGCGTCCGCGCGTCCCACACAGATGGCGGAAGCCTCGGTCTAGCCGCGGACTCTTCAAGTCCCAGAAAACGGGGGACCGGGGGTGTCCCCCGGTCGGGGCGCGGGGCTGAAGCCCCGCTCGCGCCAAAGGCGCGACTGTCTACGCGCCCTTGAAGCCGAAGCCGTTCCCGTCACGCACGATCGTCCCGGCTGTCGGCATCGGGAAGTGCGCCGGCAGGACGAGCGTGTTGCTTCCGGCGTGCCGATCGAGAAAAGCGCGCCGGTTCTTCGCCGAGAGTGGCATATCCGAATCCACGCGGCAGCAGAGATCGGGATAGAGCAGCTGGAGCTGGTGGTGGATGGCGTCGCCGACGAACACGCCGCGCTTGCCGCCATTCTCGACATTGATGAGCACGAGCCCCGGTGAGTGGCCATGACATGGCTCGAGCCAGATGCCCTTCTCCAGCTCGAAGTCGTCATCGACGAGCACCGCCTGCTCCGCGCGCTTGATCGGCAGCACGCTGTCCTCGAACGACAGCACGTGCATGTTGTTTCGGTCGCCCTTGGCGTACTCGGCGTCCCAGAAGTCGTACTCGCGTTTGGCCATGATGTGCTTGGCATTGGGAAAGGTCGGCACCCAACGGCCATCGAGGAGCTGCGTGTTCCAGCCGACGTGATCCCAGTGCAAGTGCGTGCACATGACGTAGTCCACCTGCTCCGGCTTCACGCCGAGTGCGGCCAGATCTGCGAGATAGTTCGTCTGGATCATGCTGAAATCGGCACGCGCGGGGCGCGACTTGTTGTTGCCGCAGCAGGTATCGATGAGGATCGTGTGCTTCGGCGTTCGCAGGACGAACGTGTGAAAGCTCATGAGCAGCTTGTCGTCGGCGCTGATGAGCTTGCCGAGGCGGTCCTTGCCGTCCGCGAGCTGCGCATCCGTACAGGCGGGGAAGAATTCCTTCGCGACGAAGGCTGGGAACTCCAGCTCCACCACACGGTCGACGGCGAACTCGCCGATCTGGGCCAGGCTCAT